>Ga0207664_10000419_pt1 | contig 30364 bp, 28 predicted proteins | sample LARL83metaG_FD_184349 | JGI IMG/M metagenome (GOLD analysis project Ga0207664, IMG submission 184349) | Corn, switchgrass and miscanthus rhizosphere microbial communities from Kellogg Biological Station, Michigan, USA - LAR L8-3 metaG... | ecosystem: Host-associated > Plants > Roots >... | reverse complement strand
CCCAGGCTCTGGCGGATCACGTAGCGATGGTTCTGCCAGCGGATGCGGTTGGTCAGGCTGGGCACGATCGCCTGGTTCACCAGCAGGTCGTGCGCGCCGATCGCCAGCGGCCGCACGATCAGCGCGACGAAACCCATCCACAGCAACTCGTTGCCGTGCCGCTGGAAGAAGTCCGCCGCCGGCGCACCCTTGGCCATGTCCACGATGCTGCCGATGAAGCCGAACAGCGATACCTCGACGATCGCCACCACGAAACCCACCGCGATCGCCACCGCGAACACCGGCCACACCTGGCGCAGGTAGAACGCGTAGAAGCGCCACACCGACGTCGGCGGCATGCCGTCGACCGGTTCCTTGAACGCGTCGATGAGGGATTCGAACCAGCGGAAGATCATGGGCATTCCGGACCTGCGGGAGCCATCTATTGTGCTTGAAGCCCGCACGATGCGGTGTGACGATGCGGCCTCTCCGTCGTGACACACGGGATCAGCAGCATGACCACCGAAACCTTCGAAGGCGCCTGTACCTGCGGTGCCATCCGTTACCGACTGACCAGCGCGCCGCTGATCGTGCACTGCTGCCACTGCAGCTGGTGCCAGCGCGAGACCGGCAGCGCATTCGCCCTGAACGCGATGATCGAGACCGACCGGCTGCAACTGCTGCAAGGCGAGCCGATCATGGTGAACACGCCGTCGGAGAGCGGCAAGGGGCAGCAGATCGCGCGCTGTGCACAATGTCATGTGGCGCTGTGGAGCCATTACCCCGGCGGCGGCAAGGCGGTGGCCTTCGTGCGCGTGGGCACGCTGAAGGAACCGTGGCGGTTGCCGCCGGACGTCCATATCTACACCTCGACCAGACAGCCCTGGGTGACGCTGCCGCCGGACGTTCCCGCCGTGCAGGAGTTCTACGACATCGACCAGGTCTGGTCGCCGGCCAGCCTGGAACGCCGCGCAGCACTGCGGGCGGCAAGGCGTTCGTAATCTGAACGCCAGCCGCGAAGGCGGGCACTCATCAGGCCGGCGCGATTGACCGCCTGCGGCGGCGCTCCGATCATGGGCGGATGCCTATCCTGTCCCGTTGCCTCCTGATCCTGCTGCTGACTCTCGGCAGCACCGCGTCGCTTGCCCAGAACGGCGACCCGTCGCCGGTCGCGCCGGCGGCGACACCCGCGCAGACTCTGGATCAGCTGGGCAGCCAGCTCGACACCGTCAAGGCCGCGCTGCAGGACAAGAAATCCGACGTGCCGTTGGCCGACTTGCGCACCACCGCGCTCGGCGTGCAGGACCAGGCGCGCCAGCTGGCCGCCAACCTCGCGCCACAGATGACCGCCCTGCAGGCGCAGCTTGCCGTGCTGGGTCCGGCACCGGCGAAGGGAACGCCGGCGGAAGCGCCGGAAGTCGCTGCGCAGCGCCGCAAACTCGACAAGGCGCAGGCCGACCTGGACGCGCAGATCAAGCAGGCGCAGCTGCTCGGCCAGAACGCGGCACAACTGGCGGCGCAGATTTCCGGCCTGCGCAACGACGAGTTCCAGGCACGGCTGGCCTCGCGCACGGCCACGCCGTTCAGCCGCACGTTCTGGGCCGATCCGGTGCGGACGTTTCCGGACGACATCGTGCGGCTCAAGCGTCTCGGCTCGCGCTTCGCCGGCGCCATGGAACAGGCCTGGCAGCCACCGAACCGGCAACCCCTGGCGTGGTGCCTGATCGCCGCCGCGCTGCTGCTTGGCGGTGGCCGCTGGGTGCTGGAACGGCTGCTGCTGCAGCTGGCCACGCGCCATGTGCCGGACGGCCATTTGCGACGCAGCGCGATGGCCGCCGCAGTGGCGCTGACCGCGGTTCTCACCACCGGGTTGGCGGCGCAGCTGGTCTACCTGGGATTGAACTGGAACGACATCCTGGACGATGACCTTGCGGCGCTGGCCACCAGCGTGGTCGGGCTGGTGTGCTTCGCCGCCTACGTGACCGGGCTGGGCCGGGCGCTGCTGTCGGTACCGCGGCCATCGTGGCGCCTGCCGGCGCTGTCGGATCTGGCGGCGCAGCGGCTGCGCCTGTTCCCGTGGCTGCTGGCCGCGGCAGCGCTGCTGTTCGGCCTGCTCGACCGCACCAGCCGCGCGATCGGTACCAGCCTGCCGGCTTCGGTGGCCACGCGCGGCCTGTTCGCGCTGGTCATCAGCGGCCTGATCGGCCTGGCTTTGCTGCGCCTGCGCCGCACCCGCCGGGAACTGGCCGCCAGCGGCGCCGAGCCGGAGCACCGGCCGGTATGGATCGGCCTGCTCACCGCCGCCGCCACGCTCGGCGTGGCGGTCAGCTGGCTGGGCGTGGCCACCGGTTTCATCGCGATGGCGTTCTTCGTCGCCGTGCAGATGCTGTGGGTCGGCGTGATCGTGGCCACGGTGTACCTGTTGATCCACCTGCTCACCGACCTGATCGACACCTTGCTGTTGCCGCGCGGGCGCAGCGGCCAGCGGCTGCAGGCCACCTTCCAGCTGGCACCGCACACACTGGAGCAGACCGCCATCCTGCTCACCGCCGTCTGCCGCGTCGGGCTGGTGCTGTTGGCGCTGGCTACCGTGCTGACCCCGTTCGGCGCCGGCCCGAAGGATCTACTGGCCAGCGCCGAACAAACCCTCGGCAGCTTCAGGCTCGGCGACCTGGCGATCAACCCGGGCAGCATCTTCAGCGCCGCGTTGGTGCTGGCGGCGGGACTGTTCGTGCTGCGCACGCTCAAGCGCTGGCTGCGCGAGCAACTGCTGCCGAAGTCCACGATGGAACCTGGCATGCAGGACTCCATCGCCACCCTGCTCGGCTACCTCGGCGGCATGCTGGTGTTCGTGCTGACGCTGGCCGCGCTGCACGTGGACCTGAAGAGCATCGCGTGGATCGTCAGCGCGCTGTCGGTGGGCATCGGCTTCGGCCTGCAGGCGATCGTGCAGAACTTCATCTCCGGCCTGATCCTGCTGGTCGAGCGGCCGGTGAAAGTCGGCGACTGGGTCAGCCTGTCGAGCGACGTCGAGGGCGACATCCGCCGCATCAACGTGCGCGCCACCGAAATCCAGATGTGGGACCGCTCCACCGTGATCGTGCCGAACTCGCAGCTGATCACGCAGAACGTGCGCAACGTCACCCTGGCCAACGCGCAGGGCCGCGTGCAGATCAAGCTGCCGATGCCGCTGGATACCGACGCCGGCAAGGTGCGCGAGCTGGTGCTGGGGGTGCTGCGCGCGCATCACGGCACGCTGTCCACGCCGGGGCCGTACGTGCAACTGGAAAGTGTCGCCACCGGCGTGATGACCTTCAACTGCGTCGCCTACGTGGGCAGCCCGCGCGAGGTCGGCGGCGTGAAGAGCGAGCTGTTGTTCGAGATCCTCGAACGCCTGCGCAGCGAGCGGCTGCCGATGACCAGCCCGCAAAGCATGCTGGTGCGCACGTTGCCGCCGTTGTCCGAGGAAGACGAGCACACCGGCTGAGGCGGCGCCCGCCGCGGCGACCATCTGCGGCGGCGGCCGACGAGACAGACGACGGTGGGCGCGCTAGCCTGTGTGCGGTTTCCGCCAACGGAGTCCCGTCATGCCGACACCCCATCCCCACGGCAGCACCATCATCCCCTGCCTGCGCTATCGCGACGCCCACGCCGCGATCGACTGGCTGTGCAAGGCGTTCGGTTTCGAGAAGCAGGCCGTCTACGAAAACGACAGTGGCGGCGTGGAACACGCCCAGCTCACCTTCGGCAACGGCATGGTCATGCTCGGCGAAGTGCGCGACAACGAGTTCGGCCGGCACATCGCCCAGCCCGACGAGATCGGCGGCCGCGAAACGCAATGCGCCTGCGTGATCGTCGGCAACTGCAAGTCGCACTACCAGCAGGCGAAAGCCGCCGGCGCGTTGATCGTCGACGATTACGCCGAGAAGGACTACGGCGGCGCCGGCTACAGCTGCCACGACCCGGAAGGCCACCTGTGGTACTTCGGCAGCTACGACCCATGGCAGCCCGAATGACGCTGGCCGGCTACGGCAACGCCGACACCGGCAGGTAGACATCCGTACGCAACACCGCTTCCGGGGTCTGCTCCGGGTCGTCGAGGTAATGGTGGAACAGCGGCTCGTCGCGCAACGCGTAGCCGCTGTGCGGCAGCCATTCGGCCAGCAGTGCGTCGGTCGTCGGCTCCAGTCCGGCATAGGGCCCCACGTGGCGCAGGCGAGCCCACAGGCCACCGCCCAGGGTGAGCGGCACGGTGCCGTCGCCGGCAATGGCTTCAGCGCTGAACGCCAGCGCGCAATCGAACTCGCACTCGGCCGGCGGCGTGTCGCGGCGATCCTGCTGCGGCACGCCGTAGATGCCGGCAATGCACTCGATCAGGCCGTGCTGCGCAGCCCAGCCGAACAGCGCCTCGTAGGCCACGGCGAGGTCGGCGAAGTCGCCCGTGTTGCGCGTGGCCACCAGCGCGAACGGCTCCAGCGAGACCACGTCGACCTGCAGCGGCGACATTGGCATGGCGCCGTCCACTGGCGCCCGGCTGAGCCGCGCGAGTTCGCCGGCCAGGCGTGCAGGCTGCGCGCGCAGTTCGCTCGGGTTGGCGCCGAAGGCCTGGCGAAACGCCCGCGCGAAAGCCTGCGGCGTTTCGTAGCCGACCGCCAGCGCGGCGTCGGTCACCGCACGTGCCGGATCGGACAGCAACTGCAGGGCGCGCAGCAGGCGCAACCGCGCCACCGTGCGGCCGATCGTCTCGCCGGTCAGCGCGCGATACACGCGATGGAAATGGAACGGCGAAAGCTGCGCGGCCTGGCCAAGTTCCGCCAGGTCCGGCAGTTCGGCATCGTTCGCCACCGCCTGTTGCAGCAGGGCGATCACGCGATCGATGCGGCGCAGGTAGTCGTTGCGGGTGCGGTTTTTCATGGCAAGTCTCCGTGGGAACGGGAAGCAGTCTGCATGGATGCTCCCCACCCCGCGGTCCGGATCTTGCGCATTTGCCGGATTACGGCGCCGCCGCGGCCCGCTTCAGCTTCGCATCCGGCCGCGCCACCGCGTACATCTCCCACGCCATCTGCTTGAGCAGCCCCTGGCGGTCCTTGCCCTGCACGTACAGGTCGAAGTGGGTCTTGCCCGGCAGGAAGCGGAAGTCCGACTTCGCGCCCAGACCATCCAGCACCGCCTTGAACCGGTGCGCAGCGCCGTCGAGATAGAACGTGTCGGCGGTGCCCACGGCTACATGGATCTTGCCGTCCAGGTCGGCCTTCAGTCGCGGCCAGTTCGCCTGCACGAGATGTGCGATGTCGTAGTGCTCGCGCCAGTAGGCGACCACGCCCGGATCGACGGCGCCGGTGTCGCGATCGAACATCGGCATCGGCCGTCCGTCCGCACCGCGCGGCGAGAACACCCACTCGAACGAGGCCATCTGGCCGCCGTACTCGCCCAGCACGCGCTCGAGCTTCGCGAACGCCTCATAGCTGGCCTGCACCTTGCCTTTGTCGCGCACCAGCGGGTAGGCGGAACCGTCCGCCCGGCGATAGACATTCGCGTTCGGCGCGTACAGGTCCACGCCGGTGAAATCATGGAAATCGCTGGGGTCGGGCGAGGTCGACCAGGTGCCGCCGAAGATTTCCGGATAGCGCGTCTGCAGCCACAGCGTGGCCCAGCCGCCGGAAGAGTGCCCGGTGAGGAAGCGGCCGGACGGCCGCGCATCCATGCGGTAACGCGACTCCAGCTGCGGGATCAGCTCGGTGGTCAGCGCCTGGCCCCACGGGCCGTTGTTCACCGAGTCGGCGAATTCGTGCGTGCCGGTGGGGCTGGACTCGTCGAGGAATATCCAGATCATCGGCGGCATCTGATGCTCGGCCATCGCGCCATAGACCATCGCGGCGCTGCCGGCGAGCGATGCCGCGCTGCCGCCGTAGCCGTGGGTGGAATACACCACCGGCCAGGTCTGCTTCGCGCCGGGGTCGTAACCAGGCGGCAACAGCACCCAGCCGCGCATGTGGATGGGGCGTCCCCAGAACGCGCTGAGCGCCGGGCTGACGAAGTCGAGCGGCTGCGCTGCGCGGCGCGCCTCGTCTAGGTGCTTGCGGGTGGCCTCGCTGAAATAGCGCATGGGCAGATCCCATGGCTCGCGCGCGGGCAGCACGCGGTCCAGGCTCAGGCTGGGCGGCGTCGCGGCTGGCAGATGCATCTTCACCACCTCGCTGACCAGATCGCCCGCACCGCGTCCGCCGTAGTTGTAGTCGTGGTTGCTGTCGAGCACGGCCTGCACGAAGTAGTCGCCGGGCGGCAGCTGCGACCAGCCGGCCGGGTACGCCAGCGCATCGGCGTCGATGTCCACGCCCTGCCCCGGTGCCAGCCGGCTCACTTCGCGCGCGGCCACCGAGGCCTGCGTGGCGCCGAACGGATTCGCATCCACCTCGTCGACCTTGCCGTCCTTCGCCGCGGCGATCGCTGCCTTCGCGTCAGTGGCGAACAGCAGCAGCCGGCCCGATGCCGGCTGGGTCAGCGTACTGCCCAGTTGGACATGGAACTGGCTGTGCGCCACCGGCGCGTCGGTGCGCGCCAATGCCACGCCGGCGAACAGGCCGCAGCCCAGCACGATCGCTATTGCACGATGCATGTCACGCATGTCGATTCCCCCATATCACGGCGGTGGAAAGGCCGGGGCCGCGATCGGCCCCGGCGCCTGTTCAATGTTTGTCGTTATCCGGCTTGTCCGCGACCGGCACCATGCGCAGGTCCTGGAAGTCGAAGCTGAAGTCGGTCATTGGCGAGATCGGCTGCATGCGCACCTCGCTGACATGGCCGTCCACGTCCAGGCTGAAAGTGATGAAGGCGTCGGCGTTGAGCGTGCGATCGTCCCAGCGCACGGTGAAGGTGTCGTGCTGCCACGGCGTCATCGTGCCGACCAACTGCGCGGTCTTCGAGAAACGCAGGCGCAGTTTGCCGTTCTCATGGCTGACGATGACGTCGCCATACCACGGATCGCGGTAGGTGCCGGCATACTTCGCCAGCGCCAGCGAGGGCTTGCTGCGCTTGTCGCGCGCCGCTTCATGCTTGGCCATGCTGTCGTCGGCCTTGGCCTCGGATTTCTTCACCGCCTTGTCGTAGGCGGCGACCCAGTCGGTCTTGTGCTCCGGGTTCAGGTACGCGTCGAGCACGCGATAGGTCACCGCGTTGAACGCGGCGCCGGATTCGGCGTTGGTCAGCACCACCACGCCGAGCTTCAGCTCCGGCACCAGGGTCACCCGCGAGACCATGCCGGGCCAACCACCGGTGTGCCAGACCAGCTTCCTGCCGAGGTAGTCGGACAGGAACCAGCTTTCGCCGTAGCCGGAGAAATTCGGCACCAGCGGCGCCAATTCGGGAACCGGCGGCTTGCCGATCTTGATCGGGGTCAGCACGCTCCACATCTCGCGCTGGCTGTCCTCGGAGAACAACCGCGCCGGCTTGCCGTCGGCGCCCATCGCGGGCAATGCGCCGCCGGCCAGTTGCACATTCATCCACTTCGCCATGTCGTGCACGCTGGAATAGATGCCGCCGGCGCCCGGGTCATTCAGCCAGGCCATCGGCGGTACGGGCTTGAGGTCCTTGAAGTCGGCCTTGGCGTGGCCGGTGGCCACGTCCATGCCCGGCTTCAGATAGGTCATGTCGACCAGCGACTCGTCCATGCCGACCGGCTTGAACAGGTGCTCGCGCACGTAGTCGGCGTAGCTCTGGCCGGACGCCTGCTCGATCACCAGGGTGGCCACCGCGAACAGGATGTTGTCGTAGGCATAGCCGCTGCGGAAGCCGTTCTTGATCGGCACGCGGGCCAGCCGCTCGACCACTTCCTTCGTGCTGTACGACGTCGGCGGCCAGTACAGCAGGTCGCCCGCGCCGAGGCTGAGGCCGCTGCGATGCGCCAGCAGGTCGCGGATGCGCATCTCGTGCGTCACGTACGGATCGGACATGCGGAACCACGGCAGGTGGTCGATCACGCGGTCGTCCATCTTCAGCTTGCGCTGCCCGGCCAGCTGCTGCAGCGCGGCGGCGGTGAACGCCTTGGTGTTGGAGGCGATCGCGAACAGCGTGCGCGCGTCGACCGGGGCCGGCTTGCCGATCTCGCGCAGGCCGAAACTCTGCTCCAGCACCACGTGGCCGTCCTTGACGATCGCCACGGCGATGCCCGGCACGTCGAAGGTCTTGCGCGCGCCGTCGACGTAGGCGGAAAAATCCTCGAGCTGCGCCGGCAGCATCGGCCGCACGATGTCGCCGGTGGAGACCGGCGGCGGCGACTGCGCGGCCGGGGCCTGCGCCCACGCGGCGGTGGTGGAAACGAGCAGCGCGCAGCACAGCGCCAGGCGCAGGGAGAGGGGTCGCTGGGACATCGAAGGCTCCGCGGGTGACAGTCGCGCAACTATCGCGGCAAACCGGATGCAAGGCCAGCGCTGGAAGTCATGACCAGCGCCGCCCGGCTCGACGCGGTGCACGGCAACCCCGATCATGGCGTCATCGTGCCGCGCAGCGCGGCCGCGTCGAACCGAGGAACACGATGGACCCCACGGTGGAATGGATCGCCGCCCATGCCCTGCGGCTGTGGGCGCTGCTGCTGTTGCTGGCCCTGCTGGCCGGCGACCTCGCCTGGCGGCACAACGCACGCTGGCAGCGCCATGCACTCGCCCACGGCCGTGCATCGACCGCGCTGCGCTGGCAGGTCGGGCTGATCCTGCTGCTGGCGCTGACCCTGTTGTTCCTCGCCATCGCCTCCGCGATTGCCGGACAGCAAGCCGGTGAACTGGTGCGCTTCGACGCCGGCCTGGCCGAGAACCTGCGCGCGCAATTGCCGCTGCCGGTACTGCGCGGCATCGCGGTGGTCACCCATCTCGGCGACCTGCTGTGGGTGGCGCCGGCGGCGGCCGTGGTCGCGCTGCTCCTGCTGCTGCGTCGGCACTGGCAGCTGGCGGGCATCTGGGTGGTGGCCCTGCTCGGCATCCTGCCGATCAACGGCAACCTCAAGGCGTTGTTCCAACGGGTGCGGCCGCTGCACGACCATGGCTTCATCGTCGAACCCGGCTGGAGTTTCCCCAGCGGTCACGCGTTCGGCTCCATCGTGTTCTACGGCATGCTCGCCTACGTGTTGCTGCGCCTGCTGCCGCCGCGTTTCCACCGCGCGGTGATCGCCGCCGCGGTGCTGCTGGTCGGCGTGGTCGGGATCAGCCGCATCCTGCTGCAGGTACATTATTTCAGCGACGTGATGGCCGGCTACGCCGCGGGCGCGGCATGGCTGGTGCTATGCATCGGCATGGCCGAACATCTGCGTGCCCCGGCAAGAGACGCCACGCCATGAACGACCTGTTCGCCCCCGCCAGCCACGACGGGCCACGTATCCGCGTCGGTATCGGCGGCTGGAACTACGCGCCGTGGCGCGACAATTTCTACCCGGCGAAACTGGTGCAGCGGCGCGAACTGGAATACGCCAGCCGCCAGCTGCGCGCGATCGAGATCAACGGCACGTTCTACGGCGCGCAGAAACCGGCGACCTACGCGAAGTGGGCGGCCGAGACGCCGGCCGGCTTCATCTTTTCATTGAAGGCGCCGCGCTACATCACCGAAGGCAAGCGGCTGGCCGATACCGGCAAGGGCGTCAGCGGCTTCGTGCACGGTGGCCTGGCCGAAATGGGCGACCGGCTGGGGCCGATCCTGTGGCAGCTGCCGCCGTCGCGGCCGTTCGACGCCGGTGACCTCACCACCTTCCTCGACACGCTGCCGCGCGAACTGGACGGCCAGCCGCTGCGCCACGTGCTGGAAGTGCGCCACCCCAGCTTCCTGAGCGAACGCTACGTGGAACTGGCGCGCGCGCAGCGCGTACCGACCGTGTTCACCGACTCGCCCAACTATCCCTCGCTGGCCGACCTCACCGGCGACTTCAGCTACGCGCGGCTGATGCGCAGCGAGGATGGCAACCCCGCCGGTTATGCGCCCGCCGAACTGGATCGCTGGGCCGGCCACGCGCGTACCTGGGCCGCGGGCAGCGACGTCGCCGAGCTGCCGCACGTCGCCGCGCCGCAGCCGCCGGGCCCGCCGCGCGACGTGTTCGTGTTCTTCATCAGCGCCGCCAAGCACCGCAACCCGGCCGCGGCGATGGCGCTGCAGTCGCGCGTGGACGCGTTGGCCTGATCAGCCGGAGCGGTAGTTGTCCACCTCACGGTAACGCCGCGCGTACAGGCCGAACGCCAGCGCGGCGAGCAGCGCGAACGCGGCGAAGAAGAACATCTGGAACGCGGTGACGCTGAGCCCCGTGCTGGCAATGGAACCCGTGACGGTTCCGTTGCGCACCGCCGCGTTGGCCAGCAGCACCCACAGGTTGCCGATAGTCGTGGTGAGGTTCCAGAAGCTCATCACCACGCCTTTCATCGACGCCGGCGCCTGGCTGTAGGCAAACTCCAGCCCGGTCGCCGAGACCAGTACCTCGCCGAAGGTCAGCAGCGCGTACGGCAGCACCTGCCACACGATCGACAGCGGGTCGCCGCCGTCGATCACCACCTGCAGCCCGCCCACCACGATCCAGGCCAGGCCGCTGAACGCGATGCCGGCGGTCATCCGGCGCAGCGCGGTGGGCTCGTAGCCTAGGCGGCGCAGCAGCGGATACAGCACCAGGTTGTTGAACGGGATCAGCAGCATCACCAGCATCGGGTTCAGCGCCTGCATCTGCGCGGCATGAAACCACGACGGCATGGTCATCTCGTGGCCCTGCACCACCCAGGTCGAAGCCTTCTGGTCGAACAGCGAGAAGAACGGCGTCGTCAGCGCGAAGATCACCAGCACGCGCAGCACGTTGCGCGCGCCGTCCACCGCCGCGTCCGGGTGCTGGCCGCGGGCGCGCTCCATCTGCAGCCAGGCGCCGCCGCCGACACCGCCGATCAGCGCCACCAGAGCGAGGCAGGCGACGATCACGAAACCCAGCGTGCCGACGAAGGCGAAGCCGCCCAGCGCCACCAGCACGCCGGCGACCGCGATCCACAAACCGGGCCGCGCCTGCCCGGGCCGGTGCGTCAGCAGCGCCGTGCGCAGCACCCGCGAGAACGCGTTGGGGTCCGGCGGCGTCGGCGGCAGCATCACGTACTGCCGGCGGCCCAGCCAGAACACCACGGTGGCGATGAACATCAGGCCGCCGGGAATGCCGAACGCCACCGCCGCGCCGAAGTGGTGCAGGAACAGCGGCATGAGCAGCGAGGCGAAGAACGAGCCGAAGTTGATGATCCAGTAGAACGCGTCGAACACCACCTTCGCCAGATGCTTGTTCGAGCGGTCGAACTGGTCGCCCATGAACGATGCCACCAGTGGCTTGATGCCGCCCGCGCCCAGCGCGATCAGGCCCAGGCCGGTGAAGAAGCCGAGGCGGTTGTGCTCGAAGATCGCCAGGCAGGCGTGGCCGAGGCAGTACACCAGGCTCATCCACAGCACGGTGTTGTACTTGCCGAAGAAGCGGTCGGCCAGCCAACCGCCCAGCAGCGGGAAGAAGTACACGCCGATCACGAAGGTATGGAACACGTCCTTCGCTGCCAGCGTGCGCTGGCCCTCGGGCAGGTACAGCAGCAAGGTGGTGATCAGGAATGGCGTGAGGATGTTGCGCATCCCGTAGAACGAGAAACGCTCGCAGCCTTCGTTGCCGATGATGTAGGCAATCTGCCGCGGCAGGCGCCCGCCGGCGTGGTCGGGGGTGGTGCTCATCCATACTCCTAAGGATCGGGGGGCGGCGCGCAGCGCCGTCTCCACGGGTCCGCCGGAGTGTGCGCAATTTCCTGCGATCACGGAACCCCGCGGGCAACGCCTCTCGCGTGGCCCGTCGCCCCGCCCTGTTAAGCTCGCGGCGCATCCACCGCCAATCCATACCGCATGCGCCGACTCAAGCCCCTGATCCTGCTGGCATTCATCGTCCTCGCGGTGACGCTGTGGAACCGCCACGCCAGCACGCCGCCGGCCAGCACCGGCCCGGTGGCGAGCGCGGACAGCAGCGCATCGCCACACGCGCCGGACCGCCCCGCCGGCACCGACGCTCCCGCCTTCCTGCCGGCGGAGGCGCACGCCACGCTGGATCGGATCGCCCGCGGCGGCCCGTTCGAGCACAGCCAGGACGGCGGCGTGTTCGGCAACTACGAGGGCTTGCTGCCGAAGCAGCCGCGCGGCTACTACCACGAGTACACGGTGGAGACGCCCGGCGCGCGCAACCGCGGTGCGCGGCGCATCATCACCGGCGGCACGCCGCCGGTGGCCTGGTACTACACCGACGACCATTACCGCAGCTTCCGCCGCTTCGAGGCAGGCCGATGAGTCCGCACGGTTTCGATCTGGACCTGACCAAGCCCACCCAGAGCGGGGTGTACTTCGTCGGCGTCAACGATCTCGACCGGCTCGCGCGCGCCGCCACCCGCGACGAGCTGCGTGTCTGCCGCACCGACCTCGCCGGCTGTCACGACAAGGACGCACTGCTGCGCCGGCTCGCCGTGTCGCTGCAGCTGCCGGCCACGTTCGGCCACAACTGGGACGCCTTGGCCGACTGCCTGCGCGATCTCGGCTGGATGCCGGCCTGGGGCTACGTGCTGCTGTTCGAGCACGCCGACGAACTGCGCCAGTCCGCCGCAGCGGACTACGACATCCTGCTCGGCATCCTCGATGATGCGGCCACCTTCGGCAGCGATCGCGACATGCCGTGGTTCGCCTTCCTGGCGCTGCCCGACAGCGCGTTCGACGACCATCATCCGTCCGCCTGAAAGCGGGCCGTTCCCTTCACCCTGGAAAACCATGCAAACCATCGACTTTGAACTGGAAGGCGACTACGTCGAGCTCAACATGCTGTTGAAGCTGGTCGGCCTGTGCGACAGCGGCGGCGCCGGCAAGGCGATCGTGGCCAGCGGCGCGGTGCGCGTCGACGGCGCCATGGAATTGCGCAAGACCTGCAAGATCCACGCAGGCCAGGTGGTCGGCATCGATGACGTGGAAATCCACGTGCTGGCCGATCCGCAGTCCTAACCGGGCAGGCTGTCCAGCCGCCGGTCAAGGTCGGCGTGCACGGGTAGGCGCAGCAAGAATTCTTCTTCCAGCACGCGCCGTATCGCGGCGCTGTCGCGCAAGCTGTGCCGCTCGGGCTCCTGGCCGAGCCGGCGCACGGTGTACTCATGGTTGAGCAGGCTCATGCGCCGGTCGGCGGTGGTGCGCGCCGCGATCAGGTTGCTTGGAAAGCGCGACGCCGGATGCGTGGACACGTAGTGGTTGGCCACCACGTAATCGATCAACTGGCTGGGCCGCAGATCGAAGCGGTACAGCGACAGCCATTGTCCGCGCACCAGCGACTGCATGCGCCAGTCGCCGTCGCGCACGACCAGCCGGAACGGCTCGTGGCCGGTCGGTTGCTCGATGTCGGCCTGCAGCCGCAACGCGCCGGTGAGCACCTGGCCGCCGAAACCGACGTCCGTCAGCCAGCTCTCGCCGTCCAGTTCGACGCGCAGCAGCATGTGGGTCTGCGCGGTGATGGCATCTTCCGGGTGCTGCCACAGTACGCGCGCGATCAGCCCTGACACCTCGAATCCGATCGTCCGCAACACCTCGGCGAACAGCAGGTTCTGCTCGAAGCAGTAGCCGCCACGGCCGTCGTGCACCAGCTTCTGTTCCAATACTGCCGGATCGAGCTCGACCGGCAGGCCGAGCAGCGGATTGAGGTTCTCGAACGGGATCGTGGCCACATGCGCGACGGCCAGCCCGCGCAGGGTCGCCAGGTCGGCAGCGATGGCAGCATGCCAGCCGACGCGCCGCAGATAGGCATCCAGATCAAGGGAACCGTGCATCCCGTACTCCACGAAAATCGACCGGCAGCCATGGTACCGGGCCAGCCGGCGCCGCACAGGTAACCGATGACCTACGGCCGGCGAAGAACAGGTATCGGGCCACCCGATGACCATTCCGGCGAGGCGCAGCATGATCCGTCGCAGCACACTCCATGTCATACCGCTGGCCGCCCTGCTGATGCTGGGCATGAGCGCGTGCCAGCCGGTGTCCGCCGCCAGCGACGCGCTCCCGGCGCCGACCGTCGATGCTCCGAAAGCCACCGCCCACGGCGAGCAGGTCGCGGTGCTGGCCGGCGGCTGCTTCTGGGGCGTCGAGGCGGTGTTCGAGCACGTCAAGGGCGTGCACCAAGTGATCGCCGGCTACGCCGGCGGCGACGCCGACACGGCGCACTACGACGAAGTCAGCGAGGGCGATACCGGCCACGCCGAATCGGTGCAGGTGCACTTCGATCCGGCCGAGGTCAGCTACGGCACGCTGCTGCAGGTGTTCTTCTCGGTCGCGCTCGATCCCACCGAGCTGAACCGGCAAGGCCCGGACAGCGGCACGCAGTACCGCTCGGTGATCTTCTACGGCAATGCCGAGCAGCAGCGGATCGCCGGCAGCTACATCGCGCAACTGACCGCGGCGAAATCCTTCCCGGCGCCGATCGTGACCCAGGTGGTGCCGCTGAAGGCGTTCTACCCGGCCGAGGCGTACCACCAGAACTATTTCCGCCTGCACCCGAACAACCCGTACATCGTCTACAACGATGCGCCGAAAGTGGCGCAGTTGAAGCGACTGTTCCCGACGCTGTACCAGCCTGACCGACGGGTCGTGGAAGTTCAGCTGCCGTGACCTGCGCGAGGCGGCATGCCCCCCGTCTTGCGTGAAGCGGCACGGCCCCCATCTCGGGAGTTCCGCGCAAACGGCGCCCACGCCCTGACGAATCCCACTTGCCGCCCCACCATTCCCCCGGACCCGCCGAATCGACCGAACTCACGCGCAGTTTCCTGGGCGTGTTCCGCTACAGCGGGCGCGCGCTGGAACTGGTGTGGAGTACCAGCCGGCCGCTGACCATCGCGCTGGCGCTGCTGACCCTGGTCGCCGGCCTGCTGCCGGCCGGCGTGGCCTACGTCGGTGCGCACATCGTCGACGCGGTGGTGAACGCCAGCCGGTCGTGGACCGCCAGCGGCCACTCCTCGTTGCGCACGGTATTCGAATGGGTGGCGCTGGAAGGCCTGCTGGTGGCGGCGCTGGCGGGCGCACAGCGCGGGCTGTCGATGTGCCAGTCGCTGCTGCGCGCGCAACTGGGGCAACGCGTCAACGTGATGATCCTGGAGAAGGCGCTGACCCTGCAGCTGGCGCACTTCGAGGATTCGGAGTTCTACGACAAGCTCACCCGCGCCCGCCGCGAGGCGTCGAGCCGGCCGCTGTCGCTGGTGACACGCACGTTCGGGCTGGGCCAGAACGCGATCTCGCTGGTGAGCTACGGCAGCCTGCTGTTCCAGTTCTCGCCGTGGGCGGTGGCCGTGCTGCTGCTGGCCGGGCTGCCGTCGTTCTTTGCCGAGACGAAGTTCTCCGGCGACGCGTTCCGGCTGTTCCGCTGGCGCTCGCCGGAGACGCGCATGCAGCTGTACCTGGAGACCGTGCTGGCGCGCGAGGACCATGCCAAGGAAGTGAAGCTGTTCGGCCTCGGCCCGCTGCTGCTGGGCCGCTACCGCGACATCTTCGACAAGCTCTACGGCGACGACCGCGACCTCACCGTGCGCCGCGAGAGCTGGGGCTTCGGCCTGGGCCTGCTCGGCACGCTCACCCTGTACGGCGCGTACGCGTGGATCGCCGCCAGCACCGTGGTCGGTCGCATCACGCTGGGCCAGATGACGATGTACCTGATGCTGTTCCGCCAGGGCCAGGCGGCGGTGTCGGCGATGTTGTCGGCGATCGGCGGCATGTACGAGGACAACCTGTACCTGTCGACCCTGTACGAATACCTGGAAACCCCGGTGCCGCCTTCGCTGGGTGTCGCGCAACGCGGCGCCAAACCGGATGACGGCATCCGTTTCGAGCACGTCGGCTTCACCTACCCCGGCGCCAGCGAGCCCGCGCTGCACGACATCGACCTGCACATCCGTCCCGGCGAATCGCTGGCCCTGGTCGGCCAGAACGGCTCCGGCAAGACCACCCTGATCAAGCTGCTGACCCGGCTGTACTCGCCCGACAGCGGTCGCATCCTGCTCGACGGCACCGACCTGCGCGACTGGGACGAAAGTACCCTGCTGCAGCGCATCGGCGTGATTTTCCAGGACTTCGCGCGCTACCAGATGCGCGTGGGCGAGAACGTGGGCGCCGGCGACGTCAGCCATTTCGAGGACGAAGCGCGCTGGCGCGAGGCCAGCGACAAGGGCATGGCCAGCGAGTTCATCGACAGCCTGCCGGCCGGCTTCGAAACCCAGCTCGGCAAGTGGTTCCGCGACGGCCGCGAACTGTCCGGCGGGCAGTGGCAGAAGATCGCGCTGGCGCGCGCCTTCATGCGCTCGCGCGCCGACATCCTGGTGCTGGACGAACCCACCGCCGCGATGGACGCCGCGGCCGAGGCCACGATCTTCGAACACTTCCGCGAACTGGCCGGCAACCGCATCGCGATCCTGATCTCGCACCGCTTCTCCACCGTGCGCATGGCCGACCAGATCATCGTGATCCAGGACGGCCGCACCGTCGAACACGGCAGTCACGAACAGCTGATGGCGCTGGGCGGCCACTACGCCCACCTGTTCTCGCTGCAGGCGCAGGGTTATCGCTGATCGGCTTGACCCTGCCCGCCCGCGCGCCCCATGCTTTGCCGTCTTGTCTGGATCGAAAACACGCATGAGCAGTCGCTACAACGCCGCCGATATCGAAGTCCTCTCCGGCCTGGATCCGGTCAAACGCCGCCCCGGCATGTACACCGACACCACCCGCCCGAACCATCTGGTGCAGGAGGTGGTGGACAACTCGGTGGACGAGGCGTTGGCCGGCCACGCGAAGGCCATCGAGGTGGTGCTGCACGACGACGGCTCGGTGGAAGTGAGCGACGACGGCCGCGGCATGCCGGTGGACATCCACCCGGAGGAAGGCGTGTCCGGCGTCGAGTTGATCATGACCCGGCTGCATGCGGGCGGCAAGTTCAGCGGCAAGAACTACAACTTCTCCGGCGGTTTGCACGGCGTCGGCGTGTCGGTGGTCAATGCGCTTTCGGATCGCGTGGAAGTGACGATCCGGCGCGATGGTTCCGAGTATCAGATGGTGTTCGCCCACGGCGACAAGGTCAGCCCGCTGGAGGTGATCGGCACGGTGCCGAAGAAGCGCAGCGGCACCACGTTGCGCTTCTGGCCGGAGGCGAAGTATTTCGACTCGCCGAAGATCTCGCTGGGCAAGCTCAAGCACCTGCTGCGCGCCAAGGCGGTGCTGTGCGCCGGCCTCAACGTCAAGCTCACCGATGTCGCCAGCGGCGAAGTCGTCGAATGGCATTACGAGGACGGCTTGCGCGATTACCTGCGCGGCGAACTCGACGGCATCGAGGCGCTGCCGAACGAACTGTTCGTGCACCACATGGCACGCGACGTGGAAGGCCTGGAGGTGGCGCTGGCCTGGTTGCCGGAAGGCGAGCTGGTGCAGGAGAGCTACGTCAACCTGATCCCCACCGCGCAGGGCGGCACCCACGTCAACGGCCTGCGTACCGGCCTGACCACCGCGATCCGCGAGTTCTGCGACATCCGCAACCTGCTGCCGCGCGGCGTGAAGCTGGCGCCGGAAGACGTGTGGGAACGGCTGTCGTTCGTGCTGTCGGCGCGGTTGCAGGATCCGCAGTTCGCCGGCCAGACCAAGGAGCGGCTGTCCTCGCGGCAGACCGCCGGCATGGTCGAGAACGTCATCCACGACGCCTTCAGCCTGTGGCTCAACCAGCACGTCGAGATGGGCGAGCGCATCGCCCAGCTGGCGATCGAACGCGCCAGCGCACGCCTGAAGGCAGCCAAGCAGATCATCCGCAAGAAGATCACCCAGGGTCCGCAGTTGCCCGGCAAGCTGGCCGACTGCACCGCCACCGACCTCAGCCGCACGGAACTGTTCCTGGTCGAGGGCGACTCGGCCGGCGGCAGTGCCAAGCAGGCGCGCGACAAGGAGTTCCAGGCGATCCTGCCGCTGCGCGGCAAGATCCTCAACACCTGGGAAGTCGAGTCGACCTCGGTGCTGGCCTCGGAGGAAGTGCACAACCTGGCGGTGGCGATCGGTTGCGACCCGGGCAAGGACGACCTGTCCGGCCTGCGCTACGGCAAGGTGATCATCCTGGCGGACGCCGACTCCGACGGCCTGCACATCGCCACCCTGCTGTCGGCGCTGTTCCTGAGACATTTCCCGCGGCTGGTCAGCGAGGGTCACGTGTTCGTGGCGATGCCGCCGCTGTTCCGCGTCGACGTGGGCAAGCAGGTGTTCTACTGCCTGGACGAGAGCGAGAAGGAAGCGATGCTGCAGCGGATCGAGCGCGAGAAGATGAAGGGCGCGGTCAGCACCACCCGCTTCAAGGGCCTGGGCGAGATGAACCCGCCGCAGCTGCGCGAGTCGACGATCCACCCGGACACGCGTCGCCTGGTGCAGCTCACCGTCGGCGACGACGACGGCACCGCCAAGCTGATGGACATGCTGCTGGCCAAGAAACGCGCCGGCGACCGCAAGTCCTGGCTGGAGGAAAAGGGCGACCTGGCGACGCTGGAGGTCTGAGCCGCCGCGGCTTTTTTTGCGGCCACGCCGGCGCTAAGGTACCCGTTACATTTCCAGGAACCACCGCCATGGCCTTGCTGCCGCCCATCAACCTCGAGCGCTGGATCGACGAGCACCATCACCTGCTGAAGCCGCCGGTGGGCAACAAGTGCATCGTCGACGGTGACTTCATCATCATGATCGTGGGCGGCCCGAACGCGCGCACCGACTATCACTACGACGAAGGCCCCGAGTTCTTCTACCAGCTCGAGGGCGAGATGGTGCTGAAGGTGCAGGACGACGGCCAGGCGCGCGACATCCCGATCCGCGCCGGCGAGATGTTCTACCTGCCCCCGCGGGTGCCGCATTCGCCGCAGCGCATGCCGGCGTCGATCGGCCTGGTGATCGAGCGCCGCCGCGTCGCCGGCGAGAAGGACGGCCTGCTGTGGTTCTGCGAGCACTGCAACCACAAGCTGTACGAGGAACACTTCGTGCTCGACAGCATCGAGCGTGATTTTCCTCCGGTGTTCGAGCGCTTCTACGGCTCGCGCGAAGCGCGCACCTGCGACGCCTGCGGCCACCTCAACCCGGCGCCTGCGAAGTACGCCTAAGTACGCCTAGGAAACCATGGCCGGCATCGCCAGCCTACGGAGCCGATGAACGGCCCAGCCACTTGTGCGCCATCCGCCGCAGCGAAGCATCGAGGCTGGCGTCGGCGGCCACATCCGTCACCGCTCGCCACGCCAGCGCGCGCGATTCGGCATTCACCGCGAAGCGATCTTCCGTCCCCGCGCGAACCACGTAGCGCACGTCGTAATGCCAATGTTCCGGCTCATCGGCGCGCGCAGGAATACGATGCCGGTCGATATCGAAGATGCCGCCCTCGACGCGCAGGGCGGCGACACCGGTTTCCTCCTGCGCCTCGCGCAACGCCACGCGCGCCAGATCGGTGTCGCCATCGGCATGGCCGCCCGGTTGCAGCCAGCGGTCCAGTTTGCGGTGATGCATCAACAGCACGCGTGCGCCGTCCGCGCTCACCAGCCAGCACGAACCGGTGAAATGGCCAGTCGTGTTGCTGCGCTCGAATGCATCCGCGTGCGTATGCAGGAAGGTCTCGAACTGTGCGGCCGTCGCCGCCTCCCCCTGCCATTGGTCACGGTAGCGCCGGATTGCGTCGATCATGATGATGGCTGGCTGTTGCATGGACATCCGTTGACGTGGGCTGAAACGCATCGCGGCATGTTTCGCCGCAACATGAACGAAGCTTGTACATCATCTATTGCTGGGCTATGTTGGCCCGCCATTGCCTGCCCGTAACGCCTATCCGCCGCAGAGCGGAAGCGGGCAAAAATCACTTGAGGGGAGCTTGATGATAAAAGGTCTATTTGCCACTCACGCCATCGAGGCGATGCCTCATGTGGACGCCGGCGAACCCGTCGAAGGCAACTCGACCGGCGAGGTCACGCTGAAGCGGGCACTGACCGCACGCCACCTGGTGATGCTTGGCATCGGTGCGGTGATCGGCGCCGGCATCTTCGCCATCACCGGCACGGCGGCTGCACAATTCGCCGGCCCCGCCTTGATCCTCAGCTTCCTGATTGCCGCCGTCGCCTGTGGCCTGGCCGGCATGTGCTACGCGGAATTCGCCGCCATGCTGCCGGTTTCCGGCAGCGCCTATTCTTATTCTTACGCCACCCTGGGTGAAGTGGTCGCTTGGTTCGTCGGCTGGGCGCTGGTACTCGAATACCTGTTCGCTGCGTCGACCGTGGCGGTGGCCTGGTCGGGCTACTTCGGCGAAATGCTGCGCATGCTCAGTTCGATGACGGGGCTGAATTTCAACTTGCCGACGGCACTCTCCTCGGCCCCGCTCACCTTCGCCACAGGAGGCCACAAGCTGGTGTTCACCGGAGCCCTGGTCAACATGCCGGCCGTTCTGATCGTCGCCGCGATCAGCTGGCTTTGCTATCTCGGCATCACGCAGTCGGCGGCGGTCAACGCGATCATCGTGGCCATCAAGGTGAGCGTGATCCTGCTGTTTCTAGTGGTGATGTTCAACTACATCAACGCCGACCTGTGGCATCCGTTCATTCCGGCCAACGAAGGCGGCTCGAAGTTCGGCTGGAGCGGCGTCTACCGCGGCGCCACCCTGGTGTTCTTTGCCTATATCGGTTTCGACGCGGTCTCCACCGCGGCCGGTGAAGCCAAGAACCCGCAACGCGACATGCCGATCGGCATTCTTGGCTCGCTGCTGATCTGCACCGTGCTGTACGTGGCGATGGCCGCGGTCATGACCGGCACGACGCCGTTCCGCATGCTCAATACGCCTGAGCCGGTCGCTACCGCGATCAACTATGTGCTCGGCACCGTCGCCGCCGGCAGCGCGTCCAGCTACCTCCTGGGCACGCTGAAGATCCTGGTGGTGTTCGCCGCCCTCGCGGGCTTGAGCTCGGTGGTGCTGGTGATGTTGATGGGCCAGCCGCGCATCTTCTATTCGATGTCGCGCGACGGCCTGCTGCCGCCGGCACTGGGGCGCGTGCATCCGAAACACCGCACGCCCTATATCGGCACCATCCTGGTGGGCGTGATCGCCTGCATCCTGGCCGGCCTGTTCCCGGTGGACGTGCTCGGCGACCTGGTCTCGATGGGTACCTTGCTGGCCTTCGCCACCGTCTGCATCGGCGTGCTGGTGCTGCGTCGCACGCGACCGGATCTGCCACGCGCGTTCCGCGTGCCGCTGCCGTGGATCGTCTGCCCGTTGGGTGCCGCTGCCTGCCTGTTCCTGTTCTGGCAGGCTTTCAAGGAGCGCTGGCCGCTGATGCTTGGCTGGATCGCGATCGGCTTCCTGATCTACGTCTTCTACGGCTATCGCAACAGCAAGTTGCGGCAGAACGCCCACTGACAAACCACCGGCAGCCGGCGCCCACAGCGCCGGCTGCCGCGTTTGTAATGCCAACCGGATAGAACCGGACGCCCCGCTTTCGAAGACGACCTCCCATGCTCAAGCAGTTGCTCGCCCGCAAGACCGATTTCAACGAACCCGACGACACCCACGGCCCCACCCTGCGCCGCACACTCGGACCGTGGGGTCTGACTGCACTCGGCATCGGGGCGGTGATCGGCGGCGGCATCTTCGTGATCACCGGCCAGGCAGCGGCCGACCATGCCGGCCCGGCGGTGATCCTTTCCTTCATCCTGGCGGCGATCTGCAGCACGTTCACCGCGCTGTGCTACGCCGAATTCGCCACGCTTATACCGGTCTCCGGCAGCGCCTATTCCTACGCCTATGCAACGCTCGGCGAACTGATGGCGTGGTTCATCGGCTGGAACCTGGTGCTGGAATACGGCGTGTCCGCCTCGGCGGTGGCAGTGAGCTGGACCGGTTATTTCCTCAGCCTGCTGGAGCACATCGGCACGCTCTTCCAGATGGATCTGAGCATCCCTGCAGCGCTGACCAGTGCGCCGCTGGCATTCACAGCTGACCATCACCTGGTCGCCACCGGCGCACTGCTCAACCTGCCGGCGGTGGTGCTCATCCTGCTGCTGACCTGGATCTGCTACGTGGGCATCCGCGAGTCGAGCCTGGCGAACGCCGCGATGGTGGCGCTCAAGGTCGGCCTGATCACCCTGGTGATCGTGGTCGGCTGGCGCTATGTCGACCCTTCCAACTGGACTCCGTTCGTGCCCGAGTCACAGGGCCACTACAAATATGGCTGGGGCGGCGTACTGCGCGGCGCGGCGATGGTGTTCTTCGCCTACATCGGCTTCGAGGCGACTTCGGTGGCGGCGCAGGAATCACGCAACCCGCAGCGCGACCTGCCGATCGGTATCCTCGCCTCGCTGGCGATCTGCACCGTGCTGTACATCGCGATGGCCGCGGTGATGACCGGCCTCAGTTCCTACACCCTGCTCGGCACCGACGAGCCGGTGGTGACCGCCCTGCACGGGCACCCGCAACTGGAATGGCTGCGCTGGCTGGTGGAGATCGGCGCGCTGCTGGGGCTGTCGTCAGTGGTGCTGGTGATGATCATCGCGCAGCCGCGCATCTTCATGATCATGGGTCGCGACGGCATGCTGCCCAAGGTGTTCACGCGGATCCATCCGCGCTACCGCACGCCGCACCTGAATACGCTGATCACCGGTGCCGGCATCGCCCTGCTCGCGGCGATCTTCCCGCTGGACGTGCTGGGCGACCTGGTGTCGATGGGCACACTGATCGCGTTCATGGCGGTTTGTGCCGGCGTGTGGATCCTGCGGCATACCCGGCCGGAGCTGCCGCGCACCTTCCGCGTGCCGTTCGCACCGGTGATCTGCACGCTCGGCATCCTCAGCTGCCTCGCCCTGCTGTCCACGATGGCCTGGTACAACTGGTCGCTGATGATCGTCTGGACCATCCTCGGCCTGGTGATCTATTTCGGTTACGGCAACCGGCACAGCCATCTGCGCCGCGCCATGGCCGACACGCCGAAGCCCTGATTCATCAATTTCGGCAAATATCTGTAAAAATCTCCAAATTTTGCCGAAATAAAGTAAATTTCTTCTATTCGCACGAAACGGCACAGTTCTTCATAAATCTTACGAATTCAATGGCAAGTTATTGTTTTTGCAAGATTTAACGAGAACTTTTCAAGAGAAATCGAGGGACCGGTCGCCCTTTCGCCGAACTCGGGAGTATCATCCTCAGTCCGCGGGTTGATCACTTGGCAGTGGGCCCCGGATCGCGGCTCGGCGCGTCAGGTGGGTAAGCTCCTCAGCCTGATGTGTCCGGGCCGCACTTTTGTCCGCGCGACCCCTTTCCGCCTCGCGCTCCATCAGGGAAAACAAAAAGGCCGGCGATCAGCCGGCCTTTTGCATGGCGGAATTCCCGATGTGATCGGGAGGCGATCAGGCCTTCTTCGGCGTGTGCGACACGCACCAGCCTTTCGCGTTCACCGACTTGCCGGGGAACAGCTGACACGGCCCGCGACCGGTGGCGCCGCCGCTGTAGAACTGGCAGTTCGCGCAATCGTCACCGGCCTTGTACTTGGCGTTGGTGGTCTTGCTGGCATCTTCCACGTAGCCCAATGCCTTCGCGGTCGGGTCCGACTCGCTCACCGGCGGCAGGTCCGCCGCACGCGCAAAGCGCGGCAATCCACCGAACACCACGGCTGCCGCCGTCGTGCCGGCAGCCACCTTGAGGAATCGGCGACGCGATTCGATATCTTGTTCTTTCGACATGGGCAAGCCTCCGTCGGGATCTGTCCAGCACACTCTGCGCCGGATTCGTGCCGATGTTACGCCCACCATCCCAATTTTTCCTGACTTGCGAGAATGGCTCTCATTCCAACCGGGTGGCGACCTGGTGCATGGTATAGTCGGCGCTCATTTGGACGTCCAAACCGCATGAGCCAGACCCTTCCAGCCACGATCCCCGCCAGCTTGTTCGAGCAGCGCGCCGACGCCGTTGCCGACGCCGCGCGCGAGCTGTCCACGCTTGGCTGGACGCCGGCGACCAGCAGCAATTTCTCGATGCGGGTCGATGCGGATCACGCGGCGATCACCATCTCCGGCCGGCACAAGGGCAGGCTCGGCCGCGACGACATCATGCTGATCGACCTGGACGGGAATGCCGTCGGCACCGATGCCCGCCCCAGTGCCGAGACGGCGCTGCACACCCAGGTCTACCGGCGCTGGCCGGAGATGAACGTGGTGCTGCACACCCACTCGCGCACGCAAAGCGTGGCGTCGCGGCTGTTCGCTGCCGAGGGCGCCGTGCGCCTGCAGGGCTGGGAACTGCAGAAGGCGATCACCGGCTACCACACCCATGAGAGCGTGCTGGAGATCCCGGTGTTCCCGAACACCCAGCACATGCCCGAACTGGTGGCCCGGGTCGACGCCTGGCTGGACGCAGGCAAGCCGCTGCACGCCTACCTGATCGACGGCCACGGCATCTACACCTGGGGCCGCGACATGGCCGAGACCCGGCGCCATCTGGAGGCGCTGGAGTTCCTGCTCGGCTGCGAACTTGACCTGAAAAAGCTGAGGGCATCATGAGCCGACTGCGCATCTTCGACGAAACCCGACCGCAATCGCCGCTGGCAGCGATCGACGAGCACGCCGCGATTGCCGCCGAGCTGGGCAAGGTCGGCGTCCGCTTCGAACGGTGGGACGCCAGCCAGCCGATCGCACCGGGCGCCAGCCAGGACGAGGTGATCGCGGCCTATCGCGGCGACATCGACCGGCTGATGGGCGAGAAGGGTTACCAGTCCGTCGATGTGGTCAGCCTCGCCCCCGATCATCCCGACCGCGCCATGTTGCGCCAGAAATTCCTCAGCGAGCACACCCACAGCGAGGACGAAGTGCGCTTCTTCGTCGCCGGCGCCGGCCAGTTCACCCTGCACATCGGCGGCAAGGTGTACGACGTGCTGTGCGAACAGGGCGACCTGATCGGCGTGCCGGACGGCACCCGCCACTGGTTCGATATGAGCGAATCGCCCTACTTCGTGGCGATCCGGCTGTTCACCAACAAGGAAGGCTGGGTGGCCAACTTCACCGGCGACGATATCGCGCAGCAGTTCCCGCGGATGCAGCCGCACCAGGCTACGCCGGGCTGATAACGGCCGCCGACGCGCCATTCGTCTATGCTGGCCCACCCACCTCCGCCATCGTCGCCATGATCGAAATCCGCGCCATCGTCACCGACATCGAGGGCACCACCAGCTCGATCGACTTCGTCCGCGACGTGCTGTTTCCGTACGCGCGCAAGCGCCTGCCGGCCTTCGTCGAAACCCACGGCAACAAGCCCGAAGTGCAACACTGGCTGCATGAGGCGGCCATCGAAGCCGGGCTGGTGGAGGCCCGCCGCCAGGACATCATCGAACTGCTGCTGCAGTGGATCGACCAGGATCGCAAATCCACCGCGCTGAAGGCGCTGCAGGGAATGATCTGGAAGGACGGCTACGAGGCCGGCGACTACCGCGCCCACATCTATCCGGAAGTGGCCGCGCGACTGCGCGACTGGCGTGCCGACGGGCTGCGGCTGTACGTCTACTCCTCCGGCTCGGTGCCGGCGCAGAAGCTGTTCTTCCACCACAGCGAAGCGGGCGACCTGAGCGCGCTGTTCGCCGGCTACTTCGATACCGAAACCGGCCCGAAGCGCGAATCCGAATCCTACCGGCGCATCGCCGAGGCGATCGAGGAACAGCCACGGCACCTGCTGTTCCTGTCCGATATCGTGGAGGAGCTCGATGCCGCACGGGCAGCCGGTTTCCATACCGGCTGGCTGGTCCGCGAGCCGCAGGCCCTGCCCGAATCACCGCGCCACCCGGTCTATCGCGATTTCGACGCGATCACGCCCTGAACCTGCCGCGCGAATCCCGCCATGCGTAGCGTCCTGACCGTCCTGCTTGCGTTCGCCGCCGGAGTGCTGCTGGCGATGTGGTGGCCTGGCCACCCAATGATGCGTTCGACCATCGGTCATCCCGCGCCCGCTGCGTCCGTCGATGTGGAGCCGGACACCGCACTGGACAGCGATGCCGAGGTCGACAACTGGCCCAGCCGGGCTCCGACGCCGGAACAGGTGCTGTACGCGCAGCCGCGGATGATGCGCGACGCGCTGGCGGAGCTCGGCCCGCGCGTACCTGGCAAACCCAACCTGTACCTGCTCGTCTTCGCCGGCGACGGCAGCGAGGACGTATTCCGCAATGAAGCCGAATACGCCGCGCGGCTGTTCGCGCAGCGCTTCGGCGCCACCACCCACAGCCTGGTGCTGGAGAACAACCCGGCCAGCTTGGCCACCCGCCCGTTGGCCAGTTGGAGCAACCTGGAAACCGCGCTCGAAGGCCTGGGCAAGGTGATGCAGCCGGACCAGGACATCCTGCTGCTGTACCTCACCAGCCACGGCAGCGAGGATCACAGCCTGCTGGTCGACATGGACCCGCTGCCGCTGGACCAGCTCGGCGCCAGCGACCTGGCCGGCATCCTGTCCATGCACCCGTTCAAGTGGAAGGTGGTCGTGGTCAACGCCTGCTATTCGGGCGGCTTCGTGCCGCCGCTGCGCGGCCCCGGCACCCTGGTGCTCACCGCCGCCCGCAGCGACCGCAGCTCGTTCGGCTGCGGCAGCGACTCGGACATCACCTACTTCGGCAAGGCCTGGCTGGTCGACGCGCTGAACCGCACTCCCGATTTCATCGAAGCCTTCAAGCAGGCCAGCGGCGAGATCAGCCAGTGGGAGCAGAAGGACAAGCTGACGCCGTCGGAACCGCAGATCGACATCGGCAGCGGCATCGCCGGGCAGCTCGCCTCGTGGCGCAAAGGGGTCACACCGGGACCGAAGTTGCCATTCAAACCCGCGACACCGGCCGGCAGCGCCTCCGTCGCAACTCCGCGGTAAATCGACTCAGCCGCGTCCCGCGTGCCTGTCGGCCAGTACGCGGGCGACATCGGCCAAGCCGAGCCCGCGCGCGCGCAGCGCCACGGTGAGATGGAAGACCAGGTCCGCCGCCTCGCCCAGCAGTTCGGCATCGTCCTGCACGACGGCGGCCAACGCCGTCTCGACACCTTCCTCGCCGACTTTCTGCGCGATCCGGCGCATGCCGCCCTCGAACAGCCTGGTGGTGTAACTGCCCGCCGGCCGCTCGACGTGGCGCTGCGCGACCAGCGCGTCGAGTTCGGCGAGGAAGCCCAGCGGCGGCCGCACGGTTTCGCCGAAGCAACTGGACGTGCCGAGGTGACAGGTCGGGCCATGCGGCTCGGCCTGTACCAGCAAGGTGTCGGCGTCGCAATCGACGCGGATCGACTTCAGCGCCAGCACGTGACCGGAGCTCTCGCCCTTGGTCCACAGCCGCTGCTTGCTGCGGCTGAAGAACGTCACCTGGCCGCCGGCCTGGGTCTGCGCCAGCGCCTCGGCATTCATGTAGCCGAGCATCAGCACTTCGCCGCTGAGCCAGTGCTGCACGATCGCCGGCAGCAGGCCGTCGCCTTTGGCCCAGTCGAGGCGGCTGACGTCGATGATGGATTCGGTGGCCATGGCAGGCTCCAGAGGCTAGAGGCGAACGGCCACACCCTGGCCGCGCAGATAGTGCTTGAGTTGCGGGATCGCGATGGCGCCCGAATGGAACACGCTGGCCGCCAGCGCACCATCCACGTCGGCCTCGACGAAGGCGTCGCGGAAATGTTCCGGTGCACCGGCGCCGCCCGAGGCGATCAGTGGCACATGGCAGACCGCACGCGCCGCTGCCAGCTGTTCCAAATCGTAGCCGCGACGTACGCCGTCGCTGCCCATGCAGTTCAGCACGATCTCGCCGGCGCCGCGCTGTTGCGTCTCGGCCATCCAGTCCAGCGTGCGGCGCGGCAGGGCCTGCGTCTTCGCAGGGTCGCCGGTGTACTGGCGCACGCGCCATTCGCCGTCGGCATCGCGCAGCGAGTCGATGCCGACCACCACGCATTGCACGCCGAACGCGGCAGCCAGCTCGTCGATCAAACCGGGCCGCTCCAGCGCCGGCGAGTTCACCGAGATCTTGTCCGCGCCGGCGTGCAGTACCGCGCGCGCCTCGTCGACCGAGCGGATGCCGCCGGCCACGCAGAACGGAATGTCGATCGCGCGGGCGACCTTCTCGACCCAGCCACGATCCACGCTGCGCCCCTCGGGACTGGCGGTGATGTCGTAGAACACCAGTTCGTCGGCGCCCTCGTCGCGGTAGCGCAGGGCCAGGTCCACGATCTCGCCCATCACCACGTGGTCGCGGAAGCGCACGCCCTTGACCACCTGGCCGTCGCGCACGTCGAGGCAGGGAATGATGCGGCGGCTCAGCATGCCAAGGCCTCCTCGACGGTGAAGCGCCCTTCCAGCAGCGCACGGCCGAGGATCACGCCGCGCGCACCGGTTTCGCGCGCAGCGCGGATATCGTCCAGCGAGCGCACGCCGCCGGAGGCCTGCACGGCCAGCGACGGCACCGTGGCGGCGAGGTGGCGGTAGAGGTCGAGGTTGAAGCCGGCCAGCATGCCGTCGCGGTCGATGTCGGTGCACAGCAGGTGGCGCGCGCCGCGCGCGGCGTACCACGGCGCCAGCTCGTCCAGCGTGCGCGTCCCGGTTTCGGTCCAGCCGGTGCTGGGCAGGGTCCAGCGGCCATCGATGCAACGTGTATCGAGCGCGAGGGTCAACCGTTCGGCACCGTATTTGCCCAGCCAACCGGCGACGAGTTCGGGATCGCGGATCGCCACGCTGCCCAGCACCACGCGATCCACGCCAGCGTCGAACAACCGGCGCAGGTCGTCTTCGCCGCGCACTCCGCCACCGGCCTGGACCTGCATGCCGTCCGCAGCAATCGTTCCGATCACGGCGAGATTGTCGAGCTGGCCCGAACGCGCACCATCCAGATCGACCAGGTGCAGCCGGCGTGCGCCGGCGTCGGCGTAGCGCCGCGCCAGCTCGCGCGGATCGGCCGCATACGTGGTCTGCTGCGCATAGTCGCCCTGCTTCAGGCGCACCACCTGGCCACCGCGCAGGTCGATCGCGGGAATCACGTCGAAGCTCATAGTTCGAGGAAGTTCTTGAGGAGCTTCGCGCCGACGGCGGCGGAGCGCTCGGGATGGAATTGCATGCCGTAGTAGTTGTCGCGCGCGATCACGGCGGAAAATGCCGCGCCGTAGTCGCTGGTGGCGAGGGTCCAGTCGCTCACCGGCACCGCGTAGCTGTGCACGAAGTACGCCTGCTCATCGCCGCCCAGTCCGGCCAGCAAGGGATGCGCCTGCTTCGCGCTCAAGCGGTTCCAGCCCATATGCGGCACGCGCAAGCCGGGAGCTTCGGCGAAGCGGCGCACCGGCGCCGGAATCAGGCCGAGGCATTCGGTATCGCCCTCCTCCGAATGCGCGCACAACAGCTGCATGCCCAGGCAGACGCCGAGCACCGGCTGGCTCAGCGAACGCAACAGCTCGACCAGGCCCAGCTCGCGCAGCCGCGCCATGCCGGGGCCGGCGGCGCCCACGCCGGGCAGGATCACCTTGTCGGCGGCGCGGATCGTCGCCGCGTCCGCGGTCAGCGCGGCATCCACGCCCAACCGTTGCAGCGCGTAACGCACCGAGCCGATATTGGTGCCGCCGGCGTCGACCAGGACCACGCTCATCACAGCGCGCCCTTCGTGCTGGGCAGCTCGCTGCCCTCGCGACGGATCGCCTGGCGCAGCGTACGCGCCACCACCTTGAAGCAGGCCTCGACCATGTGGTGCGCGTTGTCGCCGCGCACCACCAGATGCAGGTTCGCGCCCAGGCTCTCGCACAGCGAACGGAAGAAATGCGGCACCAGTTCGGTCGGCACCTCGCCCACGCGCTCGCGCGGGAAACTGCCCTCGAACACGAAGTACGGCCGGCCGGACAAGTCCAGTGCCGCGCTGGCCTGCGCCTCGTCCATCGGCAGGGTGAAGCCGTAGCGGCCGATGCCGCGCTTGTCGCCGAGCGCCTGCTTCAAGGCGCTGCCCAGCGCCAGCGCGCAGTCCTCGATGGTGTGGTGTTCGTCGATGTGGGTGTCACCGTCGCAGTCGAGTTTCAGCGCGAAGCCGCCGTGCTTGCCGATCTGCTCCAGCATGTGGTCGAAGAAGCCGAGGCCGGTGTGCGCCTGCGGCTCGGCCACCTTGTCCAGGTCCACGCTGACCGTGATCCGGGTTTCCTTGGTGTTGCGCACCACCGTGGCGACGCGCGGCGCGTCGAGCAGCTGGTGCGCCAGTTCCTCCCAGTCCACGCCCTGCGGGCCGACGCGGAAGCCGCGCACGCCCATGTTCGCGGCGAACTGCAGGTCGGTTTCGCGATCGCCGGCCATCGCCGACGCCGCGCGGCTCCAGCCGTCGTCGGCCAGGTAGTGGCGCAGCATGCCGACGCCGGG
>Ga0207664_10000417_pt1 | contig 30395 bp, 33 predicted proteins | sample LARL83metaG_FD_184349 | JGI IMG/M metagenome (GOLD analysis project Ga0207664, IMG submission 184349) | Corn, switchgrass and miscanthus rhizosphere microbial communities from Kellogg Biological Station, Michigan, USA - LAR L8-3 metaG... | ecosystem: Host-associated > Plants > Roots >... | reverse complement strand
CGCGCATTCAGGCTCCTCTGCCAAGTACTTTCCATTGAGAAAGCACCTGACAGGTCCGCGCGCGGCAAGCCCTGCCCGGCTAGCGCCAGCCCGGCGCTGATGATGTGGCCGCTCAGGCTGGCGTTGCCCGAGGCATTCACGGTCCCGAAGCATTGCGGGAATGTCGCGCATCAAGCGAAAACCACAGCGGATCTCCGCTAGCCGAAGCGCGACATGTGGCGGGAAATCAGGAGACCGTCGGAGCCTGAACGTACGGATCTGCCGATGAGGCGTCGCCATGTCCGAAAGACGCCCGCAGCGCATCCGTCAGCAATGCGACCAGCGTCTCGAGTTGCACGTCGGCCGACGGGGAGATCTCCTGGTCCGATCCGTCCAGCGCCCGGGCGGCAAGCCCCGCCTTGCTGTCGATCAGCGCGGCGATCCGGGCGTCGATGGTCTGCGCGGCGATGATGCGCCACGCGGTGACCGGTTCGGCCTGCCCGATGCGGTGGCTACGGTCGATCGCCTGGGTCTGCTCTACGTCGGTCCAGGACAGCTCGGCTAGCACGATGTTCGAGGCGACCTGCAGATTCAGGCCCACGCCAGCCGAGGTCAGTGAGCACACCGCGACCCTGACGTCCGGGTCGTTCACGAAGGCGTCGACGTTCGCCTGCCGCGCTGTGGACGTCTGGCCGCCACGGATCGACGAGAAGCGCACCCCCCGCTGGGCGAAGATCTGTTCCGCGGCGTCCATCACGTCGATGTGCTTAGCGAAGAAGACGACCTTGCCGGCGCTGCGGGCCAGCTGCGTCGCGTAGTCCGCAGCCAGCTCGGCCTTCGCCTGGCCGATGCGTCGCATCATGGTGAACACGTTCTCGCCGGACTGTGCGGTCGTCGCCTCCTTCAGCTCCGACCGGGCCACCTGGCGGACGAGGTCGTGATCGATGCCCTCGACGCCGACCTCGGAGGATCGGTTCGCGAGCGCGGCCTGATACCGCGCCACCATCCGGTCAGCGAGATCCCGTTCTGCCGCCCGGATCGACCGGCCAGCCCGTTCGTCCAGCTCAACGGGAAGGTCGGCGATACGGCGGGCGGGGATGTCGGCGGCCACGTCGAGCTTGCGGCGGCGCACGATGCCGAGGTCGATCACACACTGGCGCGCCGCGGCGTAGAAGCCCCGGTCGGCGGGCGTCAGGCCGGTCTCCTCAAGCGAGTCCATCAGCTCGTCGAGGGGGTTGCTGTCGTCGATCCAGCCGAGGAACTGCCAGATCGCCCGGAAGTCCTCGATATCGTTGATCAGCGGGGTGCCGGTCAGCGCCATCAGCAGGGGCCGGTCCGTACGGGACCGGATGCGGTCGGAGAGCGCGAGGACGTGCTGTGAGCGCTGCGAGATCTTGTTCTTAATAAAGTGAGCCTCGTCCACGACCATGCCGCGGAAGCCGAAGTCACCAAGCCAGCCCACGTGGCGGTCGAGAATCTCGTAGTTGAGCACGACGATATCGGCGAAGCCGTCGACAGCGTCGCCGTCGCCCTGCACCACGGTGGCCAGGCGGTGGGGAGTCCACCGCGCCGCCTCACGGGCCCAGTTGGTTTTGACGACGTTCGGCACGACGACGAGCAGCGGGTAGGCGTTCGCTGCCTCCGCGGCGAGTAGCGCCTCGGCCGTCTTGCCCAGGCCCGGCTCATCGGCGAGCAGGAACGTCCGGTGACCGGCGGCGGCCGCGGCAACCAACTGCCCCTGGTGCGGCATCAGTTCCAGGTCCGTCGGGGTGAAGCGTGCCGTCGGGGCCGGGAGCGCCATGCAAGCCGGGGCTCCGCTACCGGCACGCTCGAAGGAACTCAGCAACGGGTTGAGCAGCTCCCAGTCGGCCAGGCGGCGCGGACGGGAGGTGAGCTGCGGAACCGCGGAGAAGTCGGGGGCGAGAAAGGGATTCGCCAGTTGCCGGGAGATCACCGATTGCGGTACGACCCGCCGCTCCGAGCCGGAGGAGGCTGTAGCGGTCTCCGTCGGCGCGATCTCTTCGGGCGCCGGCTCGATGCCGAGGTCGCGCAGCATCTCCCGCTCGAGCGACCGGGCCGCGTCGGAGACGCCGGCGCCCTCGGTGAGCAGCGCCAGCAGCCCAGCGTCCTGGACGGCGGTCGTCGCGAGGATGGCCGCGATGCCGTCCAGGCGCTTGAGCTGCTCGGCCCGATGACTGTCGCTTCCGGCCGCCGCCCAGACGCGGGCGCGCTCCTCACGCAGCAGCAGGGCGATGGCCTGGAACTTCGTCCGCACGGCAGGCGTCACGCGGCCGCGCTGAGCAGCCGTCTCGACCTCACGGACGGTTCGGGCAAGCATCGAGAGGACGTCGCCGCGGTGCTGGACGCGCCGCCGCTTCTGCGGGGCGGTACGGCGAGCGCCCGTCTGGCGCTGGCCTGGTCGAGCCACAGACTTCTCCTTTGGAATGCCAGGCCACGGTGGCCACGGCAACATGCCGCACAGTCCCGCGGCCGGGGCGAGGAACATCCCGGGCAGAGGGCCTGGTGCTTTGTACGCCGAGCCGACTCGCGGATCTCCGACGATAGACGCAGCACGCCTCGGCAGACCTCTTACACGAACCCCGAGCCACCGGTGAGTGTGCCGTGATCACGGCACGGGAAGTCCCCGGCGACCGGCTCGGTTCTCGCAGATCACTCATGATAACGCCTGCAAGGCCGCATAATTCCCGGCGCACTACGGCTGAACGCCCTCAATTGCCGTCGACGGCGTGCGTCCTCATCGACTCCGAACGGCGCCTGATGCCGACTCGGGCGCTACCGCTGCGCAGTCGGCTCGCATCGGCGAAGGTGCGCTCCGATCACCTACCCTGCATGGGCACCCCGCATGGTGCGCGGTGTCTCCTTTGACGATCACCTCGACCGCGATGACCTGATCGTCAGGCTGCCGCGGTTCCATCCGCTCGTCATTCCTAGTGCGCGGGGTTGAGACGCAAAACGACCTCGACGATCGCGCCCTCCCCGATCGCCTCCGCTCGCTGCACCGCCACCTTGACGGGCACTAGGTAGCGCCCGTCCCTGGGGAACAGCGCGGTGGTGAACTCGGTGTCGCCGATGGTGACGTGGACCGGCACCTGGCCCCAGTAGATCAGGCCGCGGGCTGCCTCCTTGAGATCCTCGCTTTCTTCCGGCGTCATGGCCACGAAGAGGTACGGCGCCGGCCCGCGCCACTCGATCACCTCGCCGGTGAAGGTCCACTCCATGCGCCCATCATCGAAGATGTGCCCATGCGTCGGGGACGCGGCTCCAGCCGGAAGTGTGTCAGTCTCACGTCAGGACGCGCACTCTATGCCGCGCTCGGATGTCGCGGCACGCGTCAAAGGCCGCGGTGACCGTTCCGCGTCAGGTCTTTTCCATGGTTAGCCCCACCTGGCGTCAACTCAGGTCGCAACACCAGCGGGGTCGTCCGCCCATGCCCGTGGCGTTCCCGGTGATCACCCCGGCTAAAGCGAAGCGGCGGCGAATCTCCACACGATCTCCACACAATCTCCGCACGACATCGGCCACAGCCCCTTTATACCTGCAATAGCCCTTGATTTCGCAAGGGTCGGGGGACTGATCACGAGTAGTCGCTCGCTTTCCGGATTTGGGCCATGCTGTGCCGCGGACGGGGCCGCGGCCTTGGGTGCTAGTGCACGGGTTGCGCGATAGCTGCTTCTAGCCTGCCCAGGCCTCGGCGGGAACAACGCCGCCGCCAGTACTTCACGGGCCATCCGCGACACATCATGTGATTGCATTCAAAGCTGACCAGGTGCCATGTGCCCCGTACCTGCTGCACGGCCGTTTCAAGATCACCAGCTAGTACGCAGACACCACGGAGGCTCAAATGACCAATCATCCGAACTTCGATCGCACCCAGACCGTACTCGATGCGGTCCGGAAAGGTGACTACGCACCCACTTTCGACCTCTACACCGACGATATCGCGTATGTAAATGGCCCTGGCGCCGGGCCCTGGCACCGCGCCCGCGGCAAGGACGACCTGGCGCTCATGCTCACGGAGTTCGCGGCGTCCCTCGATGGCACCTTTCATCAGGACGGCCGTTGCCTCTACGCCGATGACCGCGTGGCCATCTGCCTGATCCACGAGACAGGAACAGCGCCCAGTGGCGACCGGTTCGACAACCTCGCGGTCTACACCCTCCGACTTCGCCCGGACGGGCAAGCGGACCGGGTCTGGACCGTTGACCTCGACGCCGAGCACTGTGAAGCCTTCTGGCAGAACAACCCCGGCACACCCTCAAAGGACTTTTCCTAGGAGCCACGGCGTGCCGCGCCCTTCCTTCCGCTCGTCCCGATGACCGGAAGGAAGGCCGCGCCAGGGCTGCTATCGGTTGCGGGCTCCGCGACCTCGGAGCCGGTACGGCGCTGCGGACCTGAGCTGCCTCACAAGAGCGCCGAGACGCGGAGATGTCACCACGCCCAACTGCAACATCGAGGACAAGTCGTCCCGGGTGGGCCAGTGCTCAGCCAGTTTTCCGTCCTCGATCCGGAACCCTTAACCGACTGTCTCTACCGGTGTCCCGGTCATGCTCCGCCGTGCGATCCGGAAGAGCGGGCAGTGCTCGCGTCGGACCGCGAGCACTGCCCGCCTTGCCCCCGTCCCCCGCGCCGGGCGCCTGCCCCCCTCTCAGCGCCGGCAGTTGCAAGGGCTCAGTCCTAGGTGCTGCTCATACGCGGCAAGGCCCGCGGCGAGCGTGTAGGGCCCGCGTATCTGCTGCAAGCGAGGCGAGACCTCGGAGTAATACAGGTACGGATTGTCGCCGCACTCATAGCAGATCAGCTCGAATGCGCCCGTGTACCCCGGTTCCGCCTGGCCGTCCCCGGTCAGGATCGGCTGGCTCCGTAGCACCGCCGTGCAGCCATGCCCGGGCTCACCAGCCAGCGGGGGCGTAATGACCCCCGCATCGAGCACCTTCGGCCGCGGGTGGCGGGGGTCATGCGAGCTGCTCGTTGCCTGGGCACGGTTCGAACGATCGGCTAGCTGCGTGCCGTTCGCGGTGTTGCGCCCTACGCGGTTCATCCAGGGTCCCGGGTCAGTAGTTCGGGTACTGCCGGGGTCTGGGGCAGCGCTTTGGTCAACACTCTGACGAGTAAAGACGGTTGTCAAGAAGCGTATAACGACTGCCGGGGTGAAGTGGGTGAACGCTCCCGCCAGCCTGTGATGCGGCCCGGCCGAGGCGGCCCGTATCACGGCTTTCTAGTCCGGTCCGTTCCTCCTCGCAGGCGCAGGTCCCTGTGAGTGATCACGGTGTCCAGAGTCGACGGGGCCGATCGCGCGAGCAACGCCGCCTTGATTGGCGATCACTTGACAGCGCGAGCCGGAAGGTGAGAGCACTGACCTACCGGGTGATCTCCTGTCTGTCCGGGGTCGGGCCCCGCAGGGTTGGGGGGGTGGACACTCTCTTGTCCGCGGCCATGGACAGTTTCCGGCGCCCGGTCTCAGTCGTCTTCCGGTGCGGGTGTGATCTCGTTTTCGTCGGCGGAGAGCAGGTCGAGGAACGGGCCGACCCGGAGTCCTTCCTGGGCGGTGTGCCGGAACAGGCTGTCCCGGTTCACGCTGTACACCACGCGCCGCCCAGTGCGGGTGCGGGTGAGATACCCCGCGGCCTCCAAGTCGGCCACGATGGCCTGCACGGAGCGCTCGGCCAGGCCGACGACCGGGCTGATGTCCCGGATGCGGGCTTTGGGGTTGCGGGCGATCTCCACCAGCACGTGCCCGTGCCCGGTCAGCAGCGTCCAGGTGCCACCGCTCCGGTCAGGGTCGCTCATGTTCGCTGAGTATACAACTCGCGAGAGGGTTGACGCGGGATAAGACGCGTGAGATTTTTCTCGCGTTTATATTGACGTACGGTGCCCGAAGGCTGATCCTGATAGTGCCTGACCGGGTCCCGCTTGCTGCCGGAGATGGCCAGCACCCTTGGCAGGGGATTTCTCCCCGGCTCGGAGGTGCAAGGCGTCCCGGGCCAGCCGTGCGCGCAAACGCGGCGGGTCTCAGCAGCAGTCGTGCCGCAGCCACAGGAGGTGCGCAGATGCCTGACGACAGGTTCCCGATTGAGGTGGTCGAGGGCGTGCCGGTAGTGGCCGCGCCCGAGGAGATCGACATCACGAACGCCGAAGCGCTGCGGACGGCTCTGCTCAAAGCAGCCACGAACGGGCACCGCACGCTCGTGGTCGACATGACCCGGACCCAGTTTTGCGATGCATCCGGGCTTCACGCCCTGGCCGCCGTGCAAGAGCGAACCCAAGCCGAGGGCCGTGAGCTGCTGCTGGTCATTCCCGGCACTGCCGTGCTCCGGGTCTTCGCACTCATTGGCATGGACCGCATGATCCCCAACTTCACCAGCCTGGCCGAGGCCCTGGCCGCTACGGACCGCCGCGACGATCAACCCGCACTCTCCGGCGAGCCGACGACACACCCGGGACTGGGGTAGGCAACGGGTGCAGCAGCCCCAGCGCCAGGCGGAGGGCTTGACCGATGAGCCTGCTCATCCATAGACATCGACACGCGTTCGCCTGACCAGTCCATTGGGCGTTTGACCTGCCAGGATGTTGCTCAGCGGTGCGCAGCAGTTGTCCGGGCGGCCCTCGCCGCGGTGCTCGCTCAGCAGTCAAACACCGACCAGCAGATGTCGTTCCGCAACCGCTGGTCGTCGAGAACGAGCTCGCGAATCGCCTCCGGGAGCTGGTCACGCTGCCACTGGCACTCCAGTCGCCCTGCGACCCCGCCCTCGCCTTCCGGCGCGGCAGCACGTGCGGCCTTGATCGCATAGGCGGCCGCACCGAGCTCGTGCGCGGCGACGTGCGCGACGATCCCGGCCTGACCAGCAGCATACGCAGCATGCCGCGCCGCCCCACTCAGGTCTCTGGCCGCGCCCATGGCATGGCCGCCCGCCGCGCGAGCCTGGGTCATCGTGACCTCGCCACGCACCCAGGCGCGGGCATGTTCGATCGCCTGACGCGGCCGGAGGTCCTCGGGCCGAGCCGACTCGAAGAGGTCAAGGACGTGCTCCGCGCATGATGCCGCCCAAAGAGCGAGGAGATGGTGATCCGAATCAGTGAGGGTCCCACCGCGGCGGATCGTCACGAAGCGAGGGTCCCGGACCTTCGGGAGGATCATGGTTGGCGCTCCTTCTGCTTCACCCAGCTTGCCCGGATGCCAAGATGATGGTCGTGTCCTGCTCGTCGGTTGTTGTGCCCTGGCCGACCTCGCTGTCGACCACACGGCTTGTTCTGCGCCCGGTCGAGACGGCTGACGTCCCCGCGGTTTCCCGGCTGTGGACCGATCCGGAGGTTCGCCGGTACCTGGGCGGTCCGGTCGCCGCGGTTGAGGTCGCGCGCCGCATGCGCGGCTTCGAGCATGTGCCCGGCAACTTCGTCGTAGTCAGCCGTACGAACGGAACCCTCCTTGGACTTGTCACGGTGATGCCGGAGTCCGACGGGGGCAGCCGGGCGGAGGTGTCCTACCGGTTCCTGCCCGAACACTGGGGCCACGGCTACGCCCGGGAGGCGGTCGGTGCCGTGGTGACCTGGGCTCTGCGGGAGATTAGCCCGCCCGCGGTTACCCCCTGTTCCGTACGCTTACGTCCAGCCGGACGTGAGCAGATCATGATGGGCGAGTGATGAGCGTTGATCAGCCTGGCCGTGTGGTGGCCGAGCGGGTCGAGCTGCGGCCAGTCCCGGTAGGGCTTGCGCGGCTCCTGGCCGACCCGGAGGCGGATGTTCCGGGTTCACGCCCCTGGGTGCGCGGCTACCCGTTGCCCGGGACCCGGATGGCCGCGCGGAATTTCGTCCGGCAGGCCGAGGCCGCCGGGGATGACACCAACGGTCAGTGGGGGATGTTCCAGATCATTTTGCGCGAGACCGGTGAGGTGATCGGCGACATCGGTTTCCACGGGCCGCCGGATGAGGCCGGGACGGTCGAGATCGGCTACAGCATCGTTGAGCATTACCGCGGGCGCGGCCTGGCGGGTGAGTCGGCGGTGGCCATCTGCGGCCTGGCCTGGTCCCGTCCGGAGGTTCACAGGATCATCGCGCAGACCGAGGCGGGCAACGCGGCGTCTGCGGGCGTTCTGAGGCACGCAGGCTTTCGGGAGGATGGCGTTGCCGATGGCCAGCGCAACTTTTCGCTGGATCGCCCATAGCATCCGCCGGAGTCGTGGCCCGGCCTGAGCTTTGGGTTCGAGTGGGTGAGGGATATCAAACCCGCACTATCAGCTGGGGAATCTGTGGCATTCGGGTTTCATCCCGCCTGACCTGCTGGTTCATCTGCCCGAGAGTGACTGTGAGGTACCGGTCTTCACCGCGGTTAATGACGCCAACGGCACGGCCTCAGATCATCATCTCCTCGGTCGGGCACCTTTCGGGTTATCCCCGGGTTCGCCGGGGCGGCCCGCGGTCGGACATGGCGGCAGGCGTTGACGATGAGGCTGGATTAGGCGTTGTCGCGAGGTAGCGGTGAACGAGCTGAACGGCGATTGCGGCCTCCCCGACCGCGGACGCCACTCGTTTGACCGAGCCGCGCCGAGCGTCGCCGACAATGAACACCCCGGGTTGACTGCCTTCGAGCAGGTACGGCTCGCGATCGAGCGGCCACCACCGGCGTTGCCCGTCGCCCTCCAAGACATCGGTGCCGGTGACCATGAATCCGTGCTCATCACGTCGGAGCCATCCCTCCACCCGCTCCGAGACTGGGATCCCTCCGATCATGATGAAGAGGGCATCTGCGCGCACCGTACGCTCCCCGCCTGCCGCTTCGCCGGCAATCACGAGTTGCTCCAGCCTCCTCTCCCCGATCGCACCTATGAGGGTCGAACGGGTCCGAACCGATATCGACGGATGCGCTTGCAACCGCTCAATGAGGTAGCGCGACATTCGCTCCTCCAGCGACGCACCGCGAACCAAGAGCGTCACCGACGCCGCGTACTGGGCGAGGTGCAGCGCCGCTTGCCCCGCCGAATTCGCACCGCCGACGATGAATACGTCGCCGCCACGATGGAAGGCGGCCTCGCCGACGGCAGACCCGTAGTAGACCCCGCTCCCGATCAGCCGCTCCACTCCCGGCGCGTCGAGTCGCCGGTAGTGCACGCCCGGCGCACCGATCGCAGCCCGCGCCCGGACCCGAGCACCACTTACGAGCGTTATGCCGATCTTCCCGTCAGACTCCCGACGCGCCTCCACCATGTCCGCGCCCACCACGATCTCGGCCCCGAAGCGGAGGGCCTGTGCGTAAATCGCCTCTGCCAACTCTCTTCCGCTCACGCCGTGCGGGAACCCCGGGAAGTTCTCGATCCGCGAGCTCGTCCCGGCTTGCCCACCCGGTGCATGGCGCTCGACGACAACGGTGTCGAGCCCTTCCGAGGCTGCATAGACGGCAGCCGTCAGCCCCGCAGGACCGGCCCCGACGATAAGAAGGTCGTACTCCTCCTTGCTCGGGCGCACATGCAGCCCAACCCGCTCGGCTAGCTCAGATCGCATTTCCGTGAACAGCGTCGGCCGATCCGGCACCGGCGTCTCCAGCACAGTCCCGTCAGCGAACAGAAACAAGGGCAGCTGTCGCGCTCCAAGCTGCTGGACGCCGAGAAGGGCGACGAGAGGATCACGGTCGATGTCCACCCAGCGCGAAGCAACACGGTTCCGGCGCAAGAAGTCCCGATAGCGAGATACATTCAGCGACGAGCGCCGCCCGATCACATAGACGCGACACTCATCGCCAAAGTCCTCGTTCACTTGGACAGCGTCGGTGTGGGCCACACGACGAGTATCACGCGTACGCGCTCTTATTGCAGCGCCCGCATCGATGATTAGCCTGACCACGCGCGTCCCGGTCCTGTCCCTCCTTCCGATGGACGCCCGACCCACGCGAGCGACCGCGCGTCAATGCTCGGCGAAAGCCAATCGCGCCGGCGACGCCACAGACGGCATTGACGCGGCGCCCGCGAGCGCTCCGCCGCCTGAGACAGGCGCCTCGCGGTCGCATTCCTGCTACCGACACCCACCAGGCGCCGGTCCGCCGCAGGACAGCCCGTCCCTTCCGGCTGCGGGAACGGCGACCCGATCACCGCTTTCCGCTGCGTGTGGCCAGGCGGGCCTCGATAGGTTCGTCGTGGCCATTGACTGTCGGGAGGAAATGCCATGGTGGTGCCGCTTGCTGTCCGCTCGGTGATCGCGATTGTCGGTGTCCTGCTCGTGGTTACCGCGTGGGGGAGCGTCATCGGCACGCTTATTGTGCCCCGTCCGTCCGGTGGCTGGCTGACACGCTGGGTGGACCGGACCGTCAACGTGGCGTTTCGCGTGGTCACCAGCAGCATCGCCGATCATAAGCGGCGGGACCGGGTGCTTGCCACGCAAGCGGCCGCGATCTTGCTGGCTCAGCTGGTGGCCTGGCTGGGGATCTTCTATGTCGGATATTCGCTGCTGCTGTGGCCGTTCATCAGGACCGGGCTGGGGTCGGCGTTCAGCATCGCCAGCCCCGAGGTGTTCGGCCCCAACGCGGCCGTGGGCAACGCGCAGAAGGTGCTCGCCGATTTTGCCGCCTTCACCGCGCTGGTCGCCGTCACGCTGCAGATCGCTTACCTGCCGACCCTGTACTCGGAGTTCAACCGGCGGGAGAACGAGGTGGCGCTGCTGAATGCCCGGGGCGGGGTGCCTTCGTGGGGGCCGGAGTTGCTGGCACGCACTCACTACGCGCTGGGGTCAGGAGAATCCACCATCGACACCCTGCCCGATCTGTACGCGCAGTGGGAGCGCTGGGCAGCTGACGTGGCGGAGAGTCACACCACGTACCTGCCGCTGGTGCGGTTCCGGTCCCCCAAGCCGCTGTCGTCGTGGGTGACTGCTCTGCTGGCCGTGCTGGACTCGGCAGCGCTGTACCTCGCGCTGTCCCCGCGGTCCGCGCCGGCGGTGCCCGCGCGGCTCTGCCTGCGCGGCGGTTTCCAGTGCCTGACCCAGGTCGCGAGGGCGATGAGCATCGACGTCCCGGAGGTCGCCGACCCCGACGCGCAGATCAGCCTCAGTTACGACGAGTTCCTCGATGCGGTGACCAGGATGCGCAAGGTCGACTTCCCGATCGAGCGGGATCCCGCCGAGGCCTGGCCGGACTTCGTCGGCTGGCGGGTCAACTACGAGCAGGCCGCCTACGCGGTGGCTGCCGCCATCGATGCCGTCCCGGCGATGTGGTCGGGGCCGCGACGGCACCCGGTTGCTGCCATCGCCCCCATCCGCCCGCCGACCGGACGGCCGCCCAAGTAATCCACGCCCGGCGGGGCATAACCCCCGAGTGCGCTCTTCGCCGTGCCGAATTCAGATGCCTGGCCAGACTTGATGTTTTGACTTGGCTTTCTTTCCGGGTTGGGGGGTTATCGCCGCTGCCGAGAACGGCGGCCCGGCGTACCGGTGAGAGTGCGTTTCCAAACGCAATACGCTGCCAGGTGTGCTCGATGACGCACTCCTGGCGGACTGGTGCCTGCGTTACCTGGGCGCACCGTTCGGGCGGGTGCTCTTCCGCTCCGGATTCCTTTCCGAGGTCGTCGGCGTCGAGTTGCCGGGCGGTCTGCGGGCAGTGGTGAAAGCGCGTCCCTTCCAGCCTCGGATCGCCGGCTGCCTGCAGGTCCAGGCCGCGCTGGCTCGCGCGGGTTTCCCATGTCCGGAACCGCTGACCGCGGCGACGCGGGTGCACGGTATGACGGTCACGGCCGAGACGGAGGTGCCTGGTGGCAGTCCCCTGCCCGCCGAAGCGGGAGCGGCCCCCTTCGCAGCCCTCCTCGCTCGCCTGATCGGTTCGGCGCCCGCCCCGGCGGCTGTCTCCGGTCTGGCGCCCTCGCCGCCGTGGACGGGATGGGACCATCCCGGGCGAGGACTGTGGCCTGACCTTGATGAGCACGGGCAGGACCTCAACCTCGCCGGCGGGCCCGAGTGGGTTGATGACGCTGCTCGTCGCGTGAGAGAACGACTGACCTCGACGCCGGAGCGGGTGTGTATCGGCCACGGTGACTGGGAGGCACAGAACATTCGGTGGACGGGCCGCGATCCTCTCGTCGTGCATGACTGGGACAGTGTTATTGCCCAGCCCGAGGCGGCCATCGTGGGCCTGGCCGCGGCGATGTGGCCCCGCGAGGAGGGGCCAGATGTGGTCACCGCCTCGGTTGCCCAGACGGCCGACTTCATCACCAGTTACCAACTCCAGGCTGGCCGGGAGTGGGACCGGCGGGAGATCCGAGATGCCTGGGCGGCGGGCCTGTGGGTTCGGCTCATCTACGCCAAGCAGGAGGCGGCCGAGGGCGGTAGTCAGCAACTGGATCGCCTCGCCACCGAGATCGATGAACGGCTTGATCATGCCGCACTGAGGTAGACGCTCATCGGCCAGATCCGTGCGGTACTGAATCGCTGTCCATGGACGTTTGCCGTGCTGCCCGTGCGGGGGTTCCTGCATTGCCTTTTCTTGTGAACCTTTCTGCCGCGGCGCGCGTGGTGTTAGCGGTGGTGATGCCCTGTGAAGCTGCTCACGATCATGGGCGTTGTCGTGGGAGGCCTGGCGCTGGCCATCGGGCCCGCCGGGCCAGCGCTGGCGGCGGTTCCGCAACGGGGCACTGTTGTGGAGGGCCGCAGCATCCCCGGGGTAGCCCTGGGAGCGACCCGCCAGCATGTCATAACCACGTACGGAACGCCGGCGTTCTGCCTGAGTACCGGGCAGGCCATCTGCACCTGGCAGCGTGACCAAGGCGCTGTCAGCATCGGCTTCGCAGGCGCTAATGGCGGCAACCCGGCCGGAAAGGCCGCGACCGGGTTGCCTTTGCCGAGTGGACCGGTCTCCCTGGCTGGCGGACCACCGCCGGGGTGACTACCGTCAGCGCGCTGGCGCACTCGGAGTCGGTCCTGGCCGCATACCCGCACGCCATCTTCTACCGGTTCAGCGACGGCCACCTGCGGCTGCTCATCGATTTCCATGTCGGCATCTGGGTGCAGTGGGTACCAGGCATGTCCCCGGGACAGTACCTCGTCACCATTGAGACATTCGCCCCGACCGCCCTCAAAATGATGGGGACGTCAAACGGCTGCCTGCGTTCTGGTATATGGGCTCGCGTCCGCACGGCTGCCACGGTCATACTGACGCCGACAGACCCCGATCACATCGTCGGCGCCGGCTAGCCCGTCCACGGGCGCCGGGCCAGGGAGGTAGCGATGCCGGTCATCGTGGTTACCAGGCTCCGGCTCAAGGACCCAGCGGTCTTCAATGAGTTCTTCGCGAGCGCAGTGGCTGTAGTGGAGCAGGCACAGAACTCTGAAGGCAACCTCGGCGCGGATGTGCTGGCCGAGGCGAACAATACCTACTGGACCCGAACAGTCTGGCAAGAGCGCGACCTGATGGACGCGTTCGTCGGCAGCGAACCGCATCTGCGCACGATGAGCCGTATCGATGACTGGTGCGACGAGGCGACCTTCGTCGAGTGGCAGCAAGCAGCCGCGGACCTGCCGGACTGGCAGGACGGCTACGGGCGCCTTGTCGCCAGCGGCCAGGGGCCGAGTCTGAGCCATGCGACCGAAGCCCATCACACCCGCGATTTTCCTGCCCCTGTCCTGTCGCCGTAGCCGTTGAGCCAGCACCGGGACACCGACGACCGCCGCGCACCTTCACCGCCGCCTGATCCGGCCAGCCCGCTGCATCCCCGGGCAGAGATATGAGTACTTCAACGGGGGTAGCGGGACCGCCCGTTCAGTAGGGATAGCGGGACCGCCCGCGCCTGGTCACAGGGTGGGAGTGGACTTTCGGATCCCGGGGCCAAGCCAGGGCAAAGACTGCATTTCTGCCTTCCCTGCTGGATGCAGCAGGAACACACTGGACCACGTACCCCGCGCTGCGAAGGAAGGAGAACAGGCCGCTCCCCGCTGTCATCTCCCCGCTGTCCAGGCGTGATCAGTTCACTCAGGAGGGGGAGCAGTGAAGCGCAACATCTCTTTCGCCATCGCAGCAGCAGCCACCGCAGCAACCACGGCAACAGCCTTGTGGCTGGCCGTGCCCGCAGGCGCGGTATCCGTATCAGGCACGGAGAACTTCCAGATCATGACCACCTCGGCGACCTCGAGCACGCTGAGCGTCATCGCCCATGGCGTGTTCACTGCGGCTGGGGTCAATCACTCGGGCAGCAAGATTGACACGCTGGTGTTCCCGAACGGCTCGTTCAAGCTCACGCACACGGGCAAGGCCAGGCAAACGTTCAACCCGAAGACTTGCCTGGTCACGATCAGCGAGAAGGCTGTCATCACCTTGTCCGGCGGCACCGGAGCCTATAAGGGCATCAGCGGCAAGGGGACAGCTCAGGCGAGCATCCTGGCCATCGGGGCCAAGTCCGGCGGAAAGTGCTCGATGACGAAGCCGCCCGTCGCATTGCAGCAGGTCATCAAGGCCACCGCATCGGTAACCCTGTAGCAGGAGCCGGGTCGGCAAGCGACCAACAGGGCAGTGAGACCCGGCAGGTCTGCTCCAGCACCGCATCAACCGATACGCCTTGACAACCAGGCAACCCGCTTAACTAACCGGCCTTGCCGTTAACGGGCGTCTGGCGGACAATCGCTCGGCAGCGGCCAGTGCCTAGACGACGGCCGCCAGGTCTTTACAGGCAGGGGATGAGCTCGTTCGATCGCGCGTTGGCGTCGCCGCGTTTCCCCCGGCGATCTGGGCGGCTAGCTCTTCGACGTGGATCTGCACCCCGGTCCCATAGGCCGCGGGCAGGTCCAGGGGCATGCCTCCTTCCTCCCAGACCAGGATGGTCTGGCCGCCGTCGCCGGCCAGCGTAGCCAGGTGCGGTCTGGCTGCTGCACTTTCGTGCTGCACATGGCCTCCTCGTCTGGAAGCCCAGGAGTATTGACGAAGCTGCCACCGTCACAGCCCCGCCTGACCTGGGACAGAATGTTCGTGAGAGTCTGCAGGTGTCCGCTGCTGTCGTGGCGATTGGTTACTCGCCTGGTTACCCGGCCGCTCGCCAGCTGTGCCGTGCTATCGCCGGACAGGGCGACTAGGGTTTGTAGCCATGCCCGATGATAAAGCCGATCCTGGTTCTCCCAGCGGTCCTGGTCTGCCTGGCCAGGGAGGAAGTGCCTGGCGCGTGCTGGAGCCCTTGAGCGAGGCTGAATCCCTGGCGTTGCTTACCGATGGCGGGGTGGCCCGTTTGGTCTACACCAGCCGGTACGGGCTCACCGCGCTGCCGGTTGCGTACAAGACCGACGGAGAGTCGGTTGTCTTGGGTACGTGGGATCCCACACTGTTTGATGAGGACCTGCGCACGGGGATCACGCAGGCCGAGTACGAGGTCGCGGTGGAAGTAGACCAGATCGACGCGGAAGCGCGTGAGGGATGGTTCGTGGTAATGCGGGGGCCGGCGCATCACCTGGATACCGAGGCCGAGCGCGCGCCGTTCATGGGTGCTGGGCTCGAGCCGTGGATCGAGGGGGTGCCTGCGCACTTCCTCCGGGTGAATCCGACCGCGATCTGGGGCAACCGCGTCCGCCGGGCATGATGCCAGCGCCAGAGGGACCGTAGGAGCAAGGGCTGAGCCTCTGGTTGCAAACTCGGCTCATATCGGTCGATAGAGCCGTTACGGCTAGTCTGTGGCCAATGCTGGCTTTTGCGGGACGGTGCGAGGCGGCGACGTTGCTGCACCGGTTGCTGCACTCGGCCAGGACTGCCTCCGGATTGGTCTCGTCGTCCGGAGGCACGTCCGCAAGGCCACCCTCTCGCCGCACCGGCCATGATCACAGAGCGCTATCGGGGTTGCCAGGTCGAAATAATCGGGCATGTTTAGGCGGGCGTCTCCATCCAGCGCGGGTCGTCCACCACCGCCGTCTCGTGCGGCGGGATCTGCACTCCAGGCGCGGTGCTGCTGAGGTCGAGCGCGGGCCGCAGGCTTGGCGCCGCCTCGAGGGCGTCGAGTAGCGCCTGCCCTTCCACCCGGAGCAGTGTCGTGTCCATCTCGGTGGTGACGGTGGCATTCCGGGGGGCCTTGTCGAGCAGGCCGCGCTCGCCGAAGCTGTCGCCAGGACCGAGATGCACGACGGCCTTGCCGTCCCGGTGCACCACGACGCGGCCAGCGACGACAGCGTAGAAGGCATGCGCCGGAGTCCCCTGAACAACGACGTCGATCCCGGGTGGCAGCGGGCAGAACCGCGCGACCGCGGCGAGCTCCTCGAGGACGATCTGCGGCACTCCTACCGTCACCCGAAGGCCCTGGAGAGCCTTCACCCTGGAGGCGAGCGCGTCTGCCTGCTGCGCGCTGAGCGCATCAAGTCCGCGCAGGCCAAGACCGCACCCAAGGGTGGTCGCCAAAGCGACGCCGCCGATGATCAGCAGGCTGGCCCGAAGCGAAGTGGACGCTACGAGAACTGGTGCTAGGACCGCGCCAGCGATGACGGCGGCCTTCGACACGGCAAAGAGGGTCCCGGTCACCCGCCCCAGCTCCTCACGGGGAACGATCCGCGCCAATACAGTCTCGCCGACCACCTGGCAGGAGACGAGGCCGGCATTTCCGATCACGGTCACCGCCAGCGCGATCGTCAGCACCTGAACGCCGGCGTAGGCCATTTCGGTGGCGCACGCCAGCGAACCGGCGACGATAAGGATCAGCGATACCCGTCGGCTCGTAGACAGACGGCCGTTGACGAGCGCGCTCACCAATCCGCCGACGCCCGCGGCCGTCAGCAGGACACCGTAGCCGCCGCTGTCGAGCCCAAGCGACTGCCGCGCGTACACCACGAGCTGCACGGTCTGGGCTCCATAGATGAATTCGACCATTGCTAGGACAACGATTAGCCACAGCGCGAACGCCGTCGTGCGCACTGCCCGCAGCCCCTCAACCAGCTGAGCAATTTCGGACTTATGCCCGTCGGCTGGAACCGTGTCGGAACGGATCGCCAAGATCAGCAGCGCAGAGATCGCGAAGGTCACGCCATTCGCCGCAAACGCGACCCAGGCCGGGGCCACGGCGAGCAGGATCGCTCCAATCGCCGGGCCGATGACGACTCCGAGAGCCTGGACCGTGTGCAGCACCGCGTCTGCCGCGCCGATCCGGACCTCACCGACCAGGTGCGGGAGGAGCGCCATCGTCGCCGGCTTCTCCGCGCTCCCCGCGGCCGACGCCAGGGCGGCGAACGCGATGACCAGCGCCACCGGGCCAGCGCTGGCGACCGTCAAAGCGATGGCGGCCATAAACAGTATCCGCAGGGCATCACCGGCCAGCAATACGGTGCGCCGCCGATAGCGGTCAGCGATGGCCCCCCCGAACGGGCCAAGCAGCACATACGGGAGACCCCGGCAGATCGTCGCGGCGCCAACCCAGCCCGGCGAGTGAGTCGCGCTGTACACGTATCCGAGCAGCGCGGCGTTATACAGCCAATCGCCGATCTGCGAAGTGGCGCTGGCCCCGATCAGCGCACGGGCGGCCGGGACGGCCAGTACAGCTCGATACGCCCGGACCATCGCTCACCGATCCCGCGCGGTGGCGGATTCCTCCGGGTCGGGTGCCATCACCATCGGGGCCCGATCCGCAGTTCTGCGGGCGTCATGGACTCCCTCCCCGCCAGAGCCGCCGTCGGCGACCAGCAGCCGAGGGCCAGCCGAAGTGACATCGGTGGCCCCGCCACCGCCGATGGCGTCGCGGTAGCCGCTGCCGTTGACCCCGCCCAAGTCGAGGTCAGCCGTCCTGCCGACATCGACCCCGAGCAGGTTCACTTCGTAGGTCTGCTCTTCGACAGTCGGCTGCTGGGCCTTGCTCACCCCTGTAGTGTGATCGCAGTGGCGTGCGGTCCGCATCGGGGATATCCGGCCCGGCACCCTGAGGTTTCCTGCTGGGCGGGGAACGAACGGCTTCCCGAGCGGTCGCTGCTGGAGGTGCTGGCCCGCGCGACACGCCGGGTGCGCTTGCACCATCACCTGAGCGCGCTATCGGGATCAGACCCTAAGCTCGCCGACGCCCCGGAAGCTCTTGCAGTTCCGCACCACCGCTGACGTGACGGCGGGGCGCCCGTGCGGCGCCTGCCGGGGACGGAGTGCGCGACGGCGCCGACGTGCCCCGAAGGGGCAAAGGAAGGCGGCCGGCGCCCCGGCGCGCCACGGTCCCCCGGTGAGGCCAGCCAGCTACGGGCGATGCTGCGCCGACACGGGTCAACAGTGCTGTCGTGAGGCGCTTCCAAGATCAGCGAGCAGCCCCGGCCCGGCGCGCTCGGCGCGCCCTTAAAGACGTGTAGATATCGCTCACCGGTCTGGGGGGCTAGGCACTGGGGGCTAGGCACGGGGCTAGGTATGGGGGCTAGGCACTGAGCTGCACGTCGTGGTACCGCTTGAGGTACATGGCGATCTTCTCCGGGCCGAAGTGGTAGTTCTGCCTCAGGTAGATGATCTTCCCGACGATCTCGACGTGGGTCGCGTCCGGACTGTGGTGGGGACGCTTCGACCGGGTGCGGAGACCCTCGACGCCGTCGGCCTGGTAGCGCCAGTACCAGACGTTGTACGCCTGCCGGCTGATCCCGAAGTAGCAGCAGGTCATCGCGACGTCGCCGGCGTCCCCGCCCCGCCCGCGCCGGCGCCGCCGAGATCCAGAGCCAGTTGCCCGGCATGGCGGCGTTCCCCGGCGACCTGCAGCAGCACGGCGAGTTCGTCGCCGGTGCGGGCTGAGCCGATGTGCTCGATGCTCAGCACGCGCAGGCCCCGCTTGTGCACGATCTGGACCGCGGTCACACCCGAGGCGGTCTTCACCCGCCGCACGAACACGCCCACCCCGCGAGGCTACCCACCCCCGACAGCCGTGTTAGTGACCACAGCCGAGCCAATCCGACGACGAACACACAGGTCAGCGACATCCGCGTTTACAAGATCACCAGATCGCTACAACTCAGGTCTGGTCATTGAAGCGGTAGCTCGCTCACGGCTAAGGCGCGGACTGGAGGGCGCTGAGGGCCTGGGTGGTCTGGGTGAGGGTGTAGTCAACGGCTTGGTCCCAGTCCATGTCCGCGCCGCGGGCACGAAGTTCCCGCGCGCGCTCTTCGCCCAGCGCTGCCGCCACGGTCGAGGTGATCAGCTCAACAATCCATTCTCCCGTCTTGATCGCGTGGGCTTCGGCGGCGCCCTGGATGATCGCGGCGGCTTCGGGCCGGATGGCGGTGAGCGCGGCCGCGATCATGTAGAGAACGATGCCCACCCGGATGCGGTCAACGCCCCACTCGAGGCCGTGAATGGCGCGGCGGCCGAGGTCGAGCGTGGCGGCCTGGTCCCCGACGAGAAATGCGATCGCAGCCTCCCAGGTGAGGCCCATGGGATTCTGGTAGCCGAGCGTGGCGCTGAGTTCGCGGCTTTCGCGCAGGCAGGCGCGGGCCTGTTCGGGGTCGGTGTCGGCGACGGCCGCGCCGACGGCGAGCAGGCTGGCCGCGATCAGGGCCGGGGCACCGACCTGCCGGGCCAGCGCTAGCGCTTCGTTCGCAAGCGGGACCGCCGCGGGCGCGTCATCGGCAATCAGGTGAGAGCCCACGGCGAACGTGAGGTGGACGGAGGCGTCGGCGAGGTCGCCACCGGCCCGCGCCAGACTGGCGGCCTGTTCGGAGTAGCGGGCGGCGTCGGCGAACGCGCCGCGGATGGTCGCGATGCTTGCGCGGGCGCTGCAGGTGGTCTCCTCGACCCGCCAGTCCGGCGTATCCGAACGCGCGTTGGCTTCGGACGCCCGGCGGGATAGCTCCTCGGCGCCGGCCACATCCGCGCGAACTGCGGCGAACACCGCGCTGACCGCCAGCGCGAGTGGGTAGCCAGGGTGCCCGGCCGCGGCGGGCAGCTCCAGGGCCGCTTCACCGTCCAGCACCAGCGGAAAGCCGGAAGAGACCTCAACCGAGGCGAAGCCGGCCAGCATCTGGAATGCGGTGCCGACGTTGCCGGTGCTGATCGCCCACGACCACGCCGCGAGCAGGTTGTCCTGCTCGGCGCCGAGCCGCACCGCCCAGATCACCTCCGGGTTGGGGTCGTGGGCGTGGGCGCGGACATGCTGGAGGACGTCGCCGTAGTAGTTGGCGTGGCGGGCTCGCCACCGCTTACTCTCCCCCGCCTCGCCGAGGCGTTGTTCGCCGTACTGGCGGATCGTCTCCAGCAGCCGGTAGCGGGTGCCGACCCCCTTGTCCTCGGCCACCACCAGCGACCGTGCCACCAGGCTGGCCAGCAGCTCGAACACCACGTCCGGGTCGATGCCCTCCCCGCCGCAGACCGCCTCGGCCGCTTCGAGGGTGGCGCCGCCGGCGAACACTGCCAGCCGGGTCAGCAGGGATTGCTCGGGCCCAGCGAGCAGCTGGAAGGACCAGTCGATGGTGGCCCGCAGCGTCTGGTGACGTTCGGCCGCGCCGCGCCGGCCGACCGCGAGCACGGCGAAGCTGCGCTCCAGTCGCCGGGCCAGCTCGGTCGGGGTCATCGCGGGCACCCGCGCCGCCGCCAGCTCGACCGCCAGCGCGATCCCATCCAGGCGCCGGACCACCGCGCCGACCGCCGCAGCGTTCCCGGCGGTCACCGCGAAACCGGGCTTGACCGCGGCCGCGCGCTCGGCGAACAGCCGCACCGCCTCCGCCTCCCTGATGGTATCCAGGTCCGCATCGGTGCCGGGTGTCGCCAGCGGCGGCACCGGCAGCAGCCGCTCCCCGTCGATCCCCAGGCCCTCCCGGCTGGTGGCCAAGATCACCAGCCGCTCACAACACTGCTGCAGGACCCCGGCCAGCGCCGCCGCCCCTTCCAGGAGGTGCTCGCAGTTGTCGAGCACCAGTAGCAGCTCCTTATTGCGCAAGAGTTCCACCAACGTATCGCGGGTGCTCTGCCCGGCCCTGGCAGTCAAAGAGAACACTGCGGCGACCGCGTCGTCTACCCCGGCGACATCGCGGATCGGTGCCAGCTCACACAGCCACGCGCCATCCCCGAACTGGTCTACTACCTGCACGGCGGCTTGCAGCGCTAGCCGGGTCTTGCCCACCCCACCCGGCCCGGTGAGCGTCACCACCCGCGCCTGGCCTAGCACCGCCGTGGTCTGCTCCAGTTCTCGGTCGCGGCCGATGAACGAGCTCACCGGCAACGGCAGATTGCCGGTTCGCTCCGCGAGCGCGCGGATCGAACCAGCAAGCACCTTCTGGATGAGGTCAAGCAGCCTGTCCGCATCGTACTGATACCGACGAGAGCTCAATTCCAAAGCATTCAACTGCGCCAGCTTGTGCAGCTCAGCAGGCAGTTCCTGCCGCCGAAGTGGCCTGGCGTCATCGACTAGCACCGGAATCACCCGCACCCCGCGCTTCAGTGCGGTCTGGACCTCGTACCGCACGAAATCGTCGGGATCATCCAGCCGCCGGTGCCCCTCCGCATCGGCCAGCGTCGCCCACTGCCGGCCGATTAGCGCCACCAGCACCGCGCACGAACCCACCGCCTTCTCGATGACCTTGGCAAAGTCCAGGCCCGGCTCAATAGAGTCCAGATCCATGAACACGCGTGCGTCCGGGAAACGCCCGGTCAACTCAGACTTCAGCAGCCGCGCGTAAGGCGTAGCGTCCTCACGCCTGTAGCTGAGGAAGATTCCCTGCGATGAGGAGCCAGGCATATCCCTCACCTCCCCCGGGCAAGCACCATTCTATGACAGCACGACCCACGACCGACAGCGAGTCTCCCCTGGATCGGCGCAAGGGCGGCGACAACCGACGATGAGTGCAGAATCGCCGTCCACCTCCATAGCCAGTAATGGACGACACTGGACAGTCCGCTCATTCCCACGGATAAGAAAGGTCGCTGACAGTACGACGACAGGAACGGCATCACAGCAACCATTCCATCGGGACGTACCGCTACCACCGACTCTGACGATGTCGCGCCTCCGAACTCGATTGAGGTGATCTCGGCGAAATAGGTCTGGACAGTCGGGCTTTATCTTCCCAGGCAGGTGCGTCAAGGCAGACACGCGGATGAACCGGACTGCCCGCACATAGGCGTGGAGCCCCAGTAGAAGGGGTCTGCCTGGGACGTCCGCTGTGCCCCGACTGCTACGACTATGCGGGCGCCGTGGTGTGGAACGCGCACGCGTCCGAACTGTGGCAGCGAACAGTGATCACCCTGCGTCGCCAGCTCGCCAAAGTTGCCAGGAAGCGCGGTGTACGGGTGAAACTCTCCTATGCCAAGGTCGCCGAGTTCCAGAGACGCGGGCTGATCCACTTCCACGCCATCTTCCGCCTCGACGGCATCGACCCGATCCACCCCGAGCGGACCGTCCCACCGCACCCAGGGATCACCGCCGAGCTGCTGGCTGACTTGATCCGCCATGTCGCCAGTAAAGCCTGGTTCGCCACAGTCTCGCATCCGATGAAGCCGACCGGCTGGGATATCACTTGGGGAGGCCAGGTTGACCCTCGTGTCGTGCGGCTCACCGGCGGCGGGCAGATCAGCGACGTCGCGGTCGCGTCCCGCCGCCCAAGCCCGCGAGCACCGGCGTATCGCCCGGGAAGAGATCGCCTGCATGCCTGAGTCCCAGCGAAAGGAGGTAACCGACTATGGACAAACTGCTTTACCGGCCGAAGGAGGCTGCCAAGGTGCTCGACATCAGCAAAGACAAGCTGTACGACCTGATCCGGGCCGGGCGGATCAACTCGGTCAAGGACGGCCGCGCCCGGTTCATCACCGCCGACGCGCTCAGCGAGTACGTCCGCTTGCTTGAGAGTGAGGCCGAGGAGGCAGCGTAATGGCTGACGATCCGCGACGTGGCCGGTCCCGGAGGCGGCGTCTGCACGGCGAAGGCAGCATTTACGGGCCGCGGAAGGATGGTCTGTACGTCGGGGCGTTCTACACCCGGACCAGCGCGGGCACGATCAAGCGCGTCTACGTGTACGGCAAGACCTGGAAGCAAGCTCGCGACCGGCTGGTCGAGGAACAGTCCAAGGCAATCCGAGGCATCCCCGCTGCCGCTGAGTCGTGGAAGCTCGCTGCGTACCTGGACTACTGGCTGGAGAACATCGTCAGGCCCTCCCGGCGCGCTGCCACCTACGACCTGTACGAGGGCGTCATCAGGCTCTACCTCAAACCGGGCCTTGGTCACTACTGGCTGCGGCGGCTGTCAGTTCCCATCGTCCAGTCCTTCCTCAACGCCAAGCTCGCTGAGGGCAAATCCATCCGTAACGTGCACATCATGCGCGAGCTTCTCAGCGCCGCGCTGACCCGCGCGGTCAGAGGGGAATTGATCGGCCGCAACGTCGCACGTCTGACTGACCTGCCGGGGAGGGAATCCCGGGACATCCGGCCATGGTCTGCCGACGAGGCCATTGAACTCCTTCGGATCGCTAGGCCTGACCCGCTCTATCCGGCCTTCGTCCCGCTGCTCGGCCACACCCAGCTCCACCAGCACAACCCGGCTCCCTCCCTGCAGCCACTGATTGACCGCAGGCAAGCGCCCAGGCAGCCCAAAAGCCCGCAAGCAGCACGGAGTGTCACGCAGGTCCCGGAACTACTGTCGCGCACCTACCGGAACCACGTCCGCAAACTGTCGCCCGGGAACCGGAACTCAGATGTCCAGCATCTACCGGGACCGCACACCAGCTCGACGGCTAGCGTTGCTGTACTTCTGTGTTGTACGGGCGCTCGAGCAAGATCATCGCGAGGCGTTTTGGCTGGTGGAGCCAAGGGGATTTGAACCCCTGACCTCCTGGTTGCAAACCAGGCGCTCTGCCAACTGAGCTATGGCCCCGACAAGGCTGCTCCAAGAGTACCGGGCACCGGCAGGCGGGCGGGCGATCCAGCCGGGCCGGTCCACGTGAACGCGCGATCCCTAGCTGCGCGCCGTCACCAGGTCGGGCAGCTCGGCCACGCTCTCGATCATGTCGGTGGCGCCCGCCGTACGCATCCGGGTCGGAGTGTGCGGGCCGGTGCGCACGCCGGCCACGATCCGCGCACCGGCCCGCCGGCCGGCCGCCACACCGTGCTCGGTCCCGCTGACCATGGCTATGTCGCGCACGTCGTCGGCGCCGACTCTGAGCAGCGCGGTGAGCACCAGGTCGGGCCAGGGAAAGCCCCGGGGCGCGTCGTCGGGGCTCAGCGCGAGCTGCCCGTGCCCCCGCCAGCCGAGCGTGTCCATGATCAGGTTGAGCGTGCCCCGAGGCAGGCCGGTCACCAGGCATACCCGGATCCCGGAGCTGGTCAGCTTGTCGATCGCTTCCTCGGCGCCTGGCATGGCGGCCAGCCCGGTACGCCCCACGGCGGAGCGGTAGGACCGCTCGAAGGCGATGCCCGCGGCCTGGGCCCGGGCCTGGTTATCGGGAAAGAGACTGTCGAAGACGTCGGCGGCAGAGCGGCCGCGTCCCCGGCTGATCTGGGCCATGCAACGGGCGAAATCGCTGGTCCCGGCGACTACGCCCTGCGTCGCGATCGCCTCGGCGAAGGCGCGCTCGACTACGCTCTCCTGGTCGAGACCGTCCCCGACCATCGTTCCAACCAGTCCGCAGCACACCAGGGAGATGCGTGGTGTGCTCACCTGATCGCCTCCAGGTCCCCCCGCCCAGGCTTTCCGGTCAGGGTTGCGGAGCCCTGCCAGCCGCTACTCGTCGCCGGTCGTGGCCTCAGTCCACAGGTCAAGCTCGGCGCGGTCAGCCTGCACCTTCCGCCAGAGCGCGAAAGCACCCATGCAGACCAGGGCAACGAGGAGGATCTTCTTCACTGTCCGAACCCTTCAAGCTGATGGCCGGCGAAGCCCGGCCGCGACCGATGTCTGGCCAGCCTAGCAAGCGGTCTCTTACCGTGGCCGTACCGTGCGGGTCTCATCCCAGACTGGATCGGCCGCCTCGTACACGTCGCCGTCCGAGCCGAACACCAGGAACCGGTCGAACGAGCGGGCGAACCACCGGTCGTGCGTGACCGCGAGCACCACGCCCTCGTAGGATTCCAGGCCGGCTTGCAGGGCTTCGGCGCTGGCCAGGTCCAGATTGTCGGTCGGCTCGTCCAGCAGCAGCAAAGTGCAGCCCGCCAGTTCGAGCAGCAGGATCTGCAGCCGTGCCTGCTGGCCCCCGGACATGGTTCCGAACGGCTGCGAGGCGCAGAACTGCAGCTCATAGCGAGCCAGCGCGGCCATGGCCTCGTTCCGGAGCAGCGCGTGCTCGGTCATGAGAACCTCAGCGGGCGTCCGTTCGGCCAGATCTGGCCGTTCATGGGTCTGCGCGAACAGCCCCGCCGAGATCCGGGCGCCGAGCCGCCAGTGACCGGAGTGCGCCACCGGCTCCCCGGCGAGCAGGCGGAGCAGCGCCGACTTGCCCGAGCCGTTGGAGCCGAGCACTGCTACCCGCTCACCGAACCAGACCTCCAGGCTGAACGGGTTCATCAGCCCCGTCAGCTCCAGGTCTCCGCAGATCACCGCGCGCTTGCCGGTGCGCGCGCCGCGCAGCCGCATCCGGATGTTCTGCTCGCGCGGCGCCAGCTCCGGCGGCCCGGCCTCCTCGAATTTCCGCAGCCTGGTCACCGCGGCCTGCAGCCGGGAGGCCATGTCGGAGTTGTAGGAGGCCTTCTGCCGGTACATCCGGACCAGCGCCTTGAGCTTCTCGTGCTCCTCGTCCCAGCGGCGGCGCAGCTCGTCGAGGCGGGAGATGCGGTCGGTGCGGGCCTGGGCGTAGCTGGCGAATCCGCCGCCGTGCACCCACGCCCCGCCGTCTTCGACGGTGATGATGCGCTGCGCGCAGTTGGCCAGCAGCTCCCGGTCGTGGCTGACCAGCAACACGGTCTTGGACGTCGCGGCGAGCTGCTGCTCCAGCCACTGCTTGGCCGGCACGTCGAGATAGTTGTCGGGCTCGTCGAGCAGCAGCACCTCGGCCGACCCGCGCAGCAGCGCCTCCAGGACCAGGCGCTTGCGCTCGCCGCCGGACATCGTGCTGGTGTCCCGCCAGCGGCACCGCTCGTAACCGATGCCGAGCGCGGCCATCGTGCACGCGTCCCACAGCACCTCGGCCTCGTAGCCGCCGGCGTCACCCCACTCGGCCAGTGCCGCGGCGTACCGGAGCTGGGATGGCTCGTCATCGCGCTCCATCATGGCCAGCTCGGCCTGGTCCAGCCGTCCCGCGGCAGCGCGAATCCGCGGCGGGGCTACCGAGACCAGCAGGTCCCGGACCGAGGGCTCGTCCCCGACGCCGCCGACGAACTGACGCATCACGCCGAGCCCGCCGCTGCTGGAGACCGTGCCGGACTGCGGTGGCAGGTCGCCGGCGAGCAGCCGGAGCAGCGTGGTCTTGCCTGCGCCGTTCGGGCCGATCAGCGCGGCGGTCATGCCCTCGCCCACCCGGAACGACACGTCGTCGAGCAGGAGCCGGCCGTCCGGCAGGAGATGGCTGAGGTGTGCGGCTTCCAGGTGGCCCACCTGCGCCCTCCCATCTTTCCCGGCGGCTGTGGCCGCGGCTGTTCCGGCTGGGCGGACGTCCGCGCTCGCCGGGGTCACGTCATCTGTGTCCGTTCGGAAATCCGGGTTTCGTAATGACCCGGCAGGGCCGACAATAGCCGGGTGCACCCGGAACCTTTCAACGCAAATTCGCGGCTGCGGGCCTCAGACGCCGACCGGGAGCGCGCCGCGGGCGTGCTCAACGCCGCCCTGGCCGAGGGCAGGCTGTCGGTCGCGGAGCACTCCGAACGGCTCGATGCGGTCTACGAAGCCAAGACGCACGCGGAGATCGCGCCGCTGGTCGACGACCTGCCGGCCAGGGCCATGGATCAGTCGGTGGTGCCCCCGACCGAGCTGGCGCCGGCCGGTAAACGCCGCCGCCAGATGATCGTGGCGATATTCGGCGGGACATCGCGGAAAGGGCAGTGGCACGTCGAGCCCAAGATGGTCGCGGTGACCGTCATGGGCGGCGCGACGTTCGACTTCCGCGACGTTCAGTTGCCGCAGCGGGAGATCACGCTGAATTGCACGACGGTCTTCGGCGGCGTGGAGGTCGTCGTGCCGCCGGAGATGCGCGTGATCGACTCCGGCATCGCCCTGTTCGGCGGGCGCGACACCGGGCCGGGCAGCGAGGAGTCCAGCGACCCGAACGCCCCGGTACTGCGGCTGACCGGCCTCACCCTGTTCGGCGGGCTGGGCGTCAAGCACAAGCGGCGCAAGATCAAGAACAAGGACGATCAAGGCTGACCGCAGGCGATACCGGCGCTACGGCTGCGGCGGGCGCCGTCTGTGCAGCCGGATGACCGGCCGGAACGGGATGATGAAGTAGAGGGCGACCGCCAGGTAGCCCACCGAGGCCGCCACCGGGATGAAGAGCCCGGCAACGATCAGGACCAGGTAGGCCACCAGTCCGGGGATGAGACGCCTGGTCAGCAGCTCGATGTCTTCGTTGTCCGCATCCGGCCGCACGAGCCGCATGTGCACCGCGTACCGCCAGAGGAGCAGCAGCAGGAACGAGGTCACCAGGAGGCTGATGCCGTAGATATTGGAGGCGATCCGTTCGGGGTGATCCTCGCCGATGAAGTCCGCAAACAGCTTGGTCGGGAACGGCAGGAACGCCACCACCAGGAGCAGCAGCAGGTTGAGCCGGACGAACCCGGCGTCGGCGAACTCCAGGTACTCGGTGATCGCGTTGTGCCCGAGCCAGATCGCCCCGATGGTCGAGAAGCTGACCACGTAGGCCAGGTAGGACGGCCACAGGTGGGCCACCGAGCGCAGCAGATGCGCGCTGGCCCCGGCCGGGACCGCGATATCGAGGACCAGCAGGGTGATCGCGATGGCGAACACGCCGTCGCTGAAGGCCTCCAGGCGACCGGTCCGCAGGCCGCGGCGCTTCGGTCCCGGCGACGGCTCCCCAGTGGTCACCGCCCTGACTGTAATGCCGGGGCGAGGCAGCGCGGAGCATTAGTAGCGCCAGAGCACGACGAATGCTCCTGGTTAACGGCGACGGGCTAGCCCAGGCCACGGCTGCGGGCCGGGTTTCGCCGACGTCATCATGGAGGCGTGGAAGATGCCTGGAGACGCCGGGACCTGTCGGCCGGGTTCGATGAGGCAGCGGAGGTCTACCAGCGCACCCGGCCCGTCTGCCCCCCGCAGCTGTTCGATGACCTGATCGGGCTGGCCGGGCTCAGTCCCGGGAACCGGGTGGTCGAGATCGGCTGCGGCACCGGGCAGGCGACGGTGCCGCTGGCCGAGCGGGGGATGGCCGTCACCGCCGTCGAGCCCGGCCCGAACCTGGCGGCCATCGCCCGGCGCCGGCTGGCCGACTTTCCCGGCACCGACGTGCTGACGGCTTCGTTCGAGGACTGGCAGCCCCGCGGCGCCCCGTTTAAGGCTGTGGTGGCCGTCAGCTCCTTGCACTGGGTCGATCCGCAGCTTCGTTACTCCAAGCCGTTCAGCCTGCTCGAGCCTGGTGCCGCCATGGTCGTGGCCGGGTGCCTGTGGGCCCGGCCCACCAATGCCGAACGCTTCTGGACCGAGGTCCAGGAGGACTACAGGGCCGTCGGCTATCCGGGTGATCCTCCGCCGCCGCCCGAGCAGATCGGCCCGCGGCACCTGCCGGCCGGGGCCGCCGCCTTCTTCGAGGAGGTCGCGTGCTTGCGCTACCCCTTCCAGATGCGCTACAGCGCCGAAGATTACGTGGCCATCCTGGCCACCCAGTCCGGTACGCGCGCGCTGGGCCCGGCCCGGGGCGCCGACTTCCTCTCCCGGGTATCCGGCCGGCTTGACTCGCTGGGCTCCCCCGAGCTCACCGCGACCTTCGTCGGGTACCTGACTGTCGGACGAAGGCTGGACTTCCGGCCGGAAAACCGGAACAGTGAGAGGACCGGCAGGTAAGCCAGCGCTGCTGTGCCCAGGCAACCGCCCAGGACGAGGTCCCCGCTCAAGTCCTCTTTCCAGGATCGCGGTACCACGTCCCGCTGGAGGGTGCGCAATTTCGTGAATGACCAGGAAACCCCGGCGTCGCCGGTGGTCATGACCATGCCGGATGAGATTGACGTATCCAATGCCGGCTACGTCGGCGAGCAGCTGCGGTCCGCCCTCACTCCAGGCGCAGGTGCCGTGGTCGCGGACCTGACCGCGACCACCTTCTGCGATTCCTTTGCCGTCCTGCACCTGATGCTCGCGCACGACAAGGCGGTCGCGAACAACGTCCAGCTGCTGTTCGTGGTCCCCGCGGGCGCCGTGCTGCGGCTCCTGGAACTGGTCGGCGCTCGCCGCGTGCTGCGGATCTGCCCCACGGTGACCGCTGCGCTGGCCGCGGCGGCCGAGGGCCGCGGCCTGCGTGGCCGCCGGCTTGGCGGCACCCCATCCGCCGGGTTCCGCGGCACCCGGGACGGAGCTACGACCGTCCCGCCGGCCCGAGATCCAGCCCCCGCCAGCGAGCCAGATCCCTGATCTGTCCGTCGACGGCGGCGGTCATGGTCTTGCCGAACGGCACATCCTGGTGAGTCGCGTCGATCCGCAGGACGCCGACGGTGACGATGCGCAACGGGTTCCGCGCCTTGTGGTTCGGGCCGGTGGAATGATTGCCGCATGAGCAATGGCGAACGGGATGATATTCAGAATCGGATAGTCGAGGTTGTTCTTCACGAGTACGACTCACTGCGCGAGGAAGTGTTGTCACACATGAACTCACGGTTCCAGCTACTCGGCTTAGTCAGCATCGCGGCAGCGCTTCTAGGAGTATCAGGGCTCAGCAGCCATTGGCACTGGGTGTTAGTCATCGTCATAGCAGCGCTGATTCTTCTCGGTCTCTGGCTCTATTTCGGCTTTGCGATCAAGAGGTGCGCCGTACGTCTCCGGCAGATAGAGGAAGAGGTCAACGGCATCCTCGGCAGGCAAGCACTTAAATGGGAAAGGAGACTCCCGAAGGGTGGTTTCTACAACCTCTTCCGTTGAAGGTCAGGGTGTGATCACGAGCTCCTCGGGAAGCCCGTAGCGGACAGGGATCGGCTTGCCGGGCGCGTTGGTCGCGGTGCTGATCGGGACGACCTTGTTCTGCGTGGCGGCGTAGAGGGTCTTCCCGTCCGGGGTGATCGCGATGTTGAGACAGCATCCGATGCGGATCGGCTTGCCGGCTTTGTTGGTGGCCGTACTGATCGCGACGACCGTGCGGCCGGGCCCTTCGGGGCTGGCGACGTAGGCGGTCTTCCCGTCCGGGGTGATCGCGATTTCTTCCGCTTGGATGCCTATGCGGATCGGCTTCCCGGCTTTGTTGGTGGCCGTGCTGATCGGGACGACCGCCTTGGCGAAGCCGGTGACGACGTAGGCGGTCTTCCCGTCCGGGGTGATCGCGATAGCATTCGTGGAGCTGCCGACGCGGATCGGCTTGCCGGGCTTGTTGGTGGCGGTGCTGATCGGGGTGACCGTGTCCAAGCCCGTGACGTAGGCGGTCTTCCCGTCCGGCGTGATCGCGATCTGGTAGGC
>Ga0207664_10000415_pt1 | contig 30402 bp, 23 predicted proteins | sample LARL83metaG_FD_184349 | JGI IMG/M metagenome (GOLD analysis project Ga0207664, IMG submission 184349) | Corn, switchgrass and miscanthus rhizosphere microbial communities from Kellogg Biological Station, Michigan, USA - LAR L8-3 metaG... | ecosystem: Host-associated > Plants > Roots >... | reverse complement strand
AGATGTTCGGCGATGACCAGGATCTTGCTCATGTGTGTCTCCGAAGCTTTTGCGTAGGAGCCACACCTTGTGGGCGATGCTCTTTGGTGCCTGGTAAAAAGCGTCGCCCACAGGGTGGGCTCCTACAGGGATGTGGTGGTTACAGCAGGCCCTTCTGCCTCAATGCGGCGACCAGCTCGGCCGCGTCCTTCACCATCACGCCCTTGCTGCGCTTGGCCGGCGCGGCGTAGTGCGTGGTCTTCAGGTGGTCGTGCGACTCTACGCCGAGCGAGCCGAACTCGATCGTGTCGATCGGCTTGGACTTTGCCTTCATGATGTCGGGCAGCTTGATGAAGCGCGGCTCGTTGAGGCGCAGGTCGGTGGTGATCACGGCCGGCAGTTCCGCTTCGATCACTTCCAGGCCGGCGTCGACCTCACGGGTCACCGTGGCCTTGCCGGCGCCGCCGTTATCCAGCGTGATGTCGACCTTGCTGGCGAACGTCGCCTGCGGGCGATCCCACAGCGCGGCGAGCATCTGACCAGTCTGATTGGCGTCGTCGTCGATCGCCTGCTTGCCCAGGATGACCAGTCCCGGCTGCTCCTTCTCGATCAGCTTCAGGAACACGCGGGCGGCGGTCAGCGGCTGCACGGCGTCGCTGGTGACCACGTGGATGGCGCGATTCGCGCCCATCGCCAGGCCGTTGCGCAGGTGTGCGGTGAGATCGGCCGGGCCGATACCGACCACGATCACTTCCTCGGCCACGCCCTTCTCGCGCAGGCGCAGCGCCTCCTCCAGCGCGATGTCGTCGAACGGGTTGGCGGACAGCTTGACGCCGTCGGTGACCACGCCGGTGCCGTCGGGCTTGACCTGGATGCGCACGTTGTAATCCACGACGCGTTTGTAGCCGACCAGAATTTTCATTCGCAGTTCCTTGATCTTGTGGGCAGCTCTATGGGCCCGAAAAATACCATTCTACCTCGACAACAAACCCCCGCATGGCGCTCGTTGGGAGTAGCTGGTCGAATCACCCGAGCACGCGCCGCAGAACCGCGCGCGCTGCATCGAACGAGAAATGCTGGCGCACATTATCAAGGCCACCCTCGGACAGCCTCAGCCACAGTGCTTCGTCGTCATACAGGCGCAATACCGCTGCAGCAATGGTTGCTGCATCGTCGCCCAGCAATACGCTCTGTCCATCGACCAGATTCATGCCTTCCGCGGCAATCGACGTCGCCACTACCGGCAGGCCGTGGCTCATCGCCATGTTCACCTTGCCCTTGACGCCGGCGCCATAGCGAAGCGGAGCAAGCGCCACTCGACAGCCTTCCATCCATGGCGCCAGGTCATCGACGCGGCCATGCACTTTTATGCCGGTCCCCGCGAATTGCAGTCGAGCGTCATCGGGCATGTCGCCGATCAGATGCAGGACGATATCCGGCCTCTGTTCGAGGATGCGCGGATGGATATCCTCGACTAGCCAACGCACCGCATCGACATTCGGCGGATGGCCAAAGCCGCCGACAAAGACCAGTCCGCTGCGTTCGGAGAAGTCTTTGGTGCGACCAAATACTTCATGCACATTGGAGAGCAACTCGACCCTCGCTTCGGCCACCTCGTCTGTCAGCAGGCGCAGCTCGACCGGGCTGACGACGAAGCTGGCATCGCAGGCACGTATGAGTGAGAGCTCGCGCTGGCGTGATGCTTCGGCCTGCCGTGTCAGTGCGGCATTACTGGAGTGCACGGCAGCACGCTGTTCACGCAGGAAATGCAGGTCAACGGTATCGAACAGAATCTTGGCAGTCGGCGCCAGCTTGCGCACCAACGGAAGATGCGGTTGCGCGACATAGTGGCGGCAGAGCATCACGGCATCCAGCCCTGCGCCTTCCCGAGCCAGCCAGGTGGACAGAGTTGGCGCCCAGGGCTTGCACAGGACGTGTACACCCAGACGGCCGAGCAGTTCGATCTGGTGCTCGGTGGCGCGTCGGTTATCCGCCATGAAACTGATCCGCCATCCCTGTTCACGCAGTAGCCGCATGATATTGACCAACCGCAGCGAACCGGAGTCTCGCGAAGGATCCGGAGTCAAGGCGTCAACGATCAACATGTGCCGTGCAGCATCATGGTGAACAGCCTGTTTCACCGGAGCACGAGGCTTGGGCTGGCGCAGCAAGGCGTCTTGCCATTTTTCGGCAAATTTCGTGCGGTTGATGATCTGGTACTGCTTGACCCCATCAAAGGGATCGAGTCCCGAACTGATACCTTCGCAATGGACCACCAGGCTGGCCGGTTGATAGATGACGCGCCGTCCCTTAGCGCGGACCGCAAAGGCCAGATCCATGTCTTCGCAGTAGGCCGGTGCGTAGCGGGTATCGAAGCCGCCGATCGCACGGAACAGCGCCGTATCGATCATCAATGCTGCGCCAGAAACGTAATCGACATCGCGGCGGTACAGAAAACGCGGATCGTTGCGCTTTTCGAAGCGGCCGTAGGTCCATGCTTCCCCATCGGCATAGACGATGCCGCCGGCTTCCTGCAGCCGCCCGTCTGGATATGCCAGGCGACTACCGGCGATGCCGCAACCATTTTCCTCGGCAAAGCAATCGACCAATCGGTCGAGCCAGCCTGGGGTGACCTGTGTGTCGTTGTTGAGGAACAGCACAAGTGGACCGCGGGCAATCGCGACACCGGCGTTGCAGCTGCCGATGAAGCCGAGGTTTTCATGGTTGCGGAGCAGGCGCAGACCACCGATCTTCGTCAGGGTGGCAATGCTTTCGTCGGGTGATACATCGTCGACCACGATAATTTCGAAAGATGCATCAGCGCCATGACGCGCGATCGAGCGCAGGCAGGCGAGCGTATAGGGCAGTTTGCCGTGAATCGGAATGATGACCGAAACGCGTGGAAACTCACTGCACGGTATGTCGAACGGGCTAAACGGCACATCCAGTGATTCAAGCGCCCAACTGGAGTCCGCCGCTGTGTGAGGAAGCAATTCCTGAGTGACGCGGAAAAATGTGCCGCGCAGGCCGCGCTGGGCCATGCTGCCGCCCACCCGCTTCAGCAGGTAGTGCAGGCGTCGGAGCTGCCATCGCATCGTGCTGGTCAGAATGGAATCCTCAATGGGTTTGCGAGCGTCCGAAGGCGGACTCCGCAGGGCAGCAAAGTCCTCCTTCAATCAGAGATTCTGGTAATTCGGCCCCGAGCCGCCTTCCGGCGTGACCCAGGTGATGATTTCGTAGGGGTCCTTGATGTCGCAGGTCTTGCAGTGCACGCAGTTGGCGGCGTTGATCTGCAGGCGCTTGCCGGCCGCGTCGTCGACGATCTCGTAGACGTTGGCGGGGCAGAAGCGGGTGCACGGGTTGTCGTATTCGGTGGTGCAGCGGTCGATGCAGATGTTCGTGTCGGCCACGTGCAGGTGGATCGGCTGGTCCTCGTCGTGCTCGGTGGCGGCGAAGTAGACGCCGGCGAGTCGGTCACGCGGGGCCAGCGTGCGCGGCGCGTAGTCGCGTTTCGGTTCCTCTTGTTCGCCCACCTTGTGCAGCGACGACCAGTCGGGCTTGTTCTTCAGCGTCCAGGGCGACAGGCCGACGGTGACGGTTTCCCACGCGGCGTTGAGCATGCCGAACCACAGGCCCTTCTTGAAGGCGGGCTTGATGTTGCGGACCTTCTTCAGTTCGGCCATCACTTCCGAGCCGCGCAGCTTCGCGTCGAAGCCGGCAGCACTCAGCGCGTTGGCCGCCAGGTGCTCGGCGGCGAGCATGCCGCTCCTGATCGCCTGGTGGGTGCCTTTCACCTTCGGTACGTTGAGCAGGCCGGCGGTGTCGCCGATCAGCATCGCGCCGGGCATCTCGCAATTCGGCAGCGACTGGTAGCCGCCGGTGACGATGGCGCGCGCGCCGGCGGAAAGAATGGTGCCGCCTTCCAGCAGCGGCTTCACCATCGGATGGTTCTTCCATTGCTGGAAGGCTTCCCATGGCTTGTACTCGGGATCGCTGTAGTCGAGCCCGCTGATGTAGCCAAGCGCGATGCGGTCCTTGTCCAGGTGGTACAGAAAGCTGCCGCCATAAGTATGTGTGTCGGCGGGCCAGCCGAAGCTGTGCACGATCTTGCCGGGCGTGACGCGGTCGGCGGGCACCTGCCACAGTTCCTTGATGCCGATCGAGTAGCCCTGCGGGTCGCTGTGCTGGTCCAGCTTGAAGCGCTTGATCAACTGCTTGGTCAGGCTGCCGCGCGCGCCCTCGGCGAGCACGGTGACTTTCGCCTTGATGTCGATGCCTTCGGTGTAGCCCGGCTTGTGCGTGCCGTCGCGCGCGACGCCCATGTCGCCGATGCGCACGCCGGCAACCGAGCCGTCCTCGTTGTAGATGTTGTCCGCCGCGGCGAAGCCGGGGAACACATCGACGCCCAGCGCTTCGGCCTGCGGCGCCAGCCACGCGCACATCGCGCCCAGCGAGACGATGAAGTTGCCGTGGTTCTGCATGCCCGGCGGCACCGGCAGCTTGCGGCCACCGGTTTTGCTGAGCAGCCAGAACTCGTCTTCGCCGGCCGGCACGCAAATGGGAGGTGGCCGGTCGCGCCAGCCCGGCAGCAGCGCATCCAGCGGCTGCGGTTCGATCACCGCGCCGGAAAGGATCTGCGCGCCGATGGTCGAGGCTTTCTCGATCACGCACACATTCACTTCGGGCTTGAGCTGCTTCAGGCGGATCGCGAACGACAGGCCGGCCGGACCGGCGCCGACGACGACAACGTCGTATTCCATGGTTTCGCGTTCGCTCATGGCGGACTCCATCTTATGAATAGCTGCACGCGGTGCCGTGCGTGGCGGTACGGATCAGGCCGTCATTGTCCGGTTTCGTGCGCGGCGCGGCAACGCGTGCTGCGCTACGGCTTGCAATCGTTTCACCAGACGCGGCGATAATCGGGCAAATCTGAAGGAGTGTTCATGAATTCGATGCCGCCGATTGCCGATCTCGACCTGCGTCGCGCCTCGCTGTGCCAGTTGCTGCACTGGCTGGCGGTAGGCCGCGTGCAGCCGCAGGCGCTGGCCGATGCCTATCAGACGGCGATCGAGCGGCTCAACCCGGAGCTCAACGCGTATGTCGACGTGCGCTACGGACTGCTGCAGGAGCAGGCGCACATGGCCGATCGTCGTCGCCGCGACGGCGTGATCGGGCGGCTGGACGGCATTCCGCTGGCCTTGAAGGACAACTTCGACATGGCCGGTTGGCCGACCCGGGTCGGTCTGCCCGGACGCGAGCAGCCGGTGGAAGGTGACGCTCATGTGGTGGCTCGCCTGCGCGCGTCTGGCGCGGTGCTGGTGGGCAAGACGAACATGGACGAAGGCGCGCTGGGTGCGGCCACCGACAATCCGCATTTCGGCGCTACCCACAATCCGCATCGCCATGGATACAGCGCCGGTGGATCGTCCGGCGGTGCGGCCGCGGCTGTGGCGGCAGGCCTGGCGGTGGCGGCCGTCGGCTCGGATAGCCTCGGTTCGATCCGCATCCCGGCCAGCTACTGCGGCGTGTACGCCTTGAAGCCGACGCACGGCGAAATTTCTGCCCGCGGTCTGGTGCCAGCGGCACGCCGGCTCGATGCGGTCGGCCTGCTGGCGCGCAGCGCGGACGACCTCACCGTGTTGCTGCAGGTACTGGCGGGCTATGACGCCGACGATGCGCGTTCGCGCCGGCGCCGGGTGGCGTTTGCGCTGCCGGACTGGGAGCCGGGCAACCTGCGCGCGGGCCTGTTGCCCGATCTCGCGGCCGTCGGTGTGCAGCCGGACGTGATCGAGGTGTTCGAGGCGGCGATGGCGAAGTTGCCGCATGCGCTGGGCGACCGCCGCACCGTCGATTTCGCCGACTGGGATTTCAGCCGTACCCGGCGCGCCGGCCTGTTGCTGATGGAGGCGGAGATGCTCGGCACCTTCGCGGCGGATCTGGCCAATGCCACGCATCCCGTATCCGACCGCTTCCGCCACATGCTTGGCTTCGCCGCCGGCAAGAGCGCGGCGGACTATGCCGTGGCCGACCGCGTGCTCGACGCCGCCACATTGAAGATGCGGCGGCTGTTCGCGCAGGTCGACGTGTTGGTGTTGCCGACCACGCCGCAGGGTGCGTTTCCGCTCGACGGTCCGGTGCCTGATTCGCAAGCCGACCTCACCAGCTTTGCCAGCCTGGCCGGATGCCCGGCCGTGAGCTTGCCGATGGGCACCTTGCCCAATGGCATGCCGGTCGGCCTGCAACTGGTCGGTGCGCGCGGTTCCGACCTGCGCCTGCTGGAACTGGCTGCGGTGTGCGCGGCGACGCTGGATGTCGAACCGGCCTATCCGGTGCTGGCCTGACGATCGCGTAAGATGTCGGGCTGGCGCCGCGACCGTCGCGGCACGAGCTTTCTGAATCTTCCGGCATGACGACAGCATCCCCGGCATCCACTTCCCACCTCGACGACCTCGAGGCCGAAAGCATCCATATCTTTCGCGAGGTGCTGGCCTGCTTCCAGCGGCCGGTGATGCTGTATTCGATCGGCAAGGATTCCTCGGTACTGCTGCATCTTCTGCGCAAGGCATGTTTTCCGGCGCGGTCACCGATGCCGTTGCTGCACGTGGACACGACCTGGAAGTTTCGCGAGATGATCGCGTTCCGCGATCAGGTGGCGGCGGCCGGCGACGTGGACGTGCTGGTGCACATCAACCAGGACGGCGTGCGCGAAGGCATATCGCCGTTCACGCATGGCGCGACCGTGCATACCGACGTCATGAAAACCCAGGCGCTCAAGCAGGCGCTGGACAAGCATGGTTTCGATGCGGCCATCGGCGGGGCGCGGCGCGACGAAGAGAAATCGCGCGCCAAGGAGCGCATCTTCTCGTTCCGCAACGCGCAGCATCGCTGGGATCCGCGCAACCAGCGCCCGGAGTTCTGGCATACGTACAACACGCACATCCGCAAGGGCGAAAGCGTGCGGGTGTTCCCCCTGTCCAACTGGACCGAGATGGATGTGTGGCTGTACATCCAGCGTGAAGGCATTCCGGTGGTGCCGCTGTATTTCGCCAAACCGCGCCCCGTGGTGGAGCGCGATGGCGCGCTGATCATGGTCGACGACGACCGCTTCGTGTTGCGCGAGGGCGAGACGGTGCAGGTGCGCGACGTGCGTTTCCGCACGCTGGGCTGCTACCCGCTGACCGGCGCGGTGGAATCCAAAGCCGACACGCTGGCGAAGATCATCGAGGAAATGGCCGACTCGCGCAGTTCCGAACGGCAGGGCCGGGTGATCGACCAGGATCCCACCGCGTCGATGGAGCGCAAGAAACAGGAAGGCTATTTCTGATGACGGCGATCGGGACTACGGACGTTTCATCCGCCAAGGGCTTGCTGCGGTTCATCACCTGCGGCAGCGTGGATGACGGCAAGAGCAGCCTGCTCGGGCGCCTGCTGTACGACGCCGGCATGCTGCCGGACGACCAATTGGCGGCGCTGGCGCGCGACAGCCGCCGCCAGCATGCCGACGCCGGCGACGTGCTCGATTTCTCGCTGCTCACCGATGGGCTGGATGCAGAGCGCCAGCAAGGCATCACCATCGACGTGGCGTATCGCTATTTTCATACCGCGCGGCGCAGTTTCGTCGTGGCGGACTGTCCCGGCCACGAGCAGTACACGCGCAACATGGCCACCGGCGCCTCCAACGCCGAGCTGGCGGTGGTGCTGGTCGACGCGCGCAAGGGCGTGCTGACGCAGACGCGCCGCCATACCTATATATGCAGCCTGCTGGGCATCCGCCAGATCGTGCTGGCGGTGAACAAGATGGACCTGGTCGACTACGAGCAAGCTGCCTACGAGGCGATCGCCGGCGAGTATCGCGAGCTGGCGCAGGGCCTGGGCATCGTCGATGTGCATTGCCTGCCGGTGGCGGCGCTGAGCGGCGACAACGTCGGCGCGCGTTCGGCGCGGATGCCCTGGTACACGGGCGACAGCCTGCTCGGGTTGCTGGAGTCGGCCGACGTGGTGCCTTTCCGCGCGGCCGATTTCCGCATGCCGGTGCAATGGGTGAGTCGGCCGGATCATTCGTTTCGCGGCTATGCCGGCACGATCTGCGGCGGTCGCGTGAACCGCGGCGACGAGGTGGTGGTGCAGCCCGGCGGGCAGCAGGCCCGCATCGAACGCATCGTCACCGCCGATGGCGATCTTTCCAGTGCGGCGGACGGCCAGGCGGTGACGCTGTGCCTGGATCGCGAGATCGACGTGATCCGCGGCGACGTGATCGCCGATGCGCTGCGCCCGGCGCCGGTGGCCGACCAGTTCACCTGCCACCTGTTGTGGCTGGGCGATGCGGCGCTGCTGCCGAACCGGACCTATGGGTTGAAGATCGGCACACGCACGGTCAACGCGCGGGTGATGTCGATCAAGCACAAGGTGGACGTCAACAGCCAGGCCCGGCTGGCGGCGCGCCACCTCGCGCTCAATGAAGTCGGCTATTGCACGCTGGGGCTGGACGACGCCATCGCGTTCGAGGCTTATGCCAGCAATCGCACGCTGGGTGGCTTCATCCTGATCGACCGGCAGAGCAATGCCACGGTCGCGTGCGGCATGCTGGACTTCGCGCTCGGGCGGTCGGCGAATGTGCACTGGCAGCAGGTCGACATCGACAAGGCCGTGCGTGCGGCCGCCAAGGGACAGCATCCGCTGTGCCTATGGTTCACCGGCCTGTCCGGGGCCGGCAAATCCACCGTGGCGAACCTGGTCGAGCGGCGGCTGCATGCACTCGGCTATCACACCTATCTGCTCGATGGCGACAACGTGCGCCACGGCATCAACAAGGATCTCGGCTTTACGCCGGAGGACCGCGTCGAGAACATCCGCCGCATCGCCGAGGTGGCGCAGCTGATGGTCGACGCCGGGCTGATCGTGCTGGTCAGCGCGATCTCGCCCTATCGCAGCGAGCGGCGCTCGGCGCGCGAGCTGTTCGCGCAGGCCGAATTCATGGAAGTGTTCGTGGACGCGCCGCTGGAGGAGTGCGAGACGCGCGATCCGAAGGGACTCTACCGTCGCGCGCGCGCCGGCATGATCCGCAACTTCACCGGCATCGACGCGCCTTACGAAAGGCCCGAATCGCCGGACATCCATCTGCTGGTCAGCGGCCAGCGGGCCGAACAACTGGCCGAACAGGTCACCGCCCACGTGCTTGCCAGCCTCGGCAACGACAGCTGACGCGACGGCGCACGGCTTGGATTGCCTCCCCGCGGCGGCGATAATGCGGGACTCCCCCGCCAGGCGCCGCCGCGATGACCGACCAGACCGTACTCAACGCCACCCATCGTTCGCTTGGCGCACGCATGGTCGATTTCGGCGGCTGGGACATGCCGATCAGCTACGGCTCGCAGATCGAAGAGCATCACGCGGTGCGCCGCGATGCCGGCATGTTCGACGTGTCGCACATGACCGTGGTGGACCTGCACGGCTCGCGCACCCGGGAATTCCTGCGCTACCTGCTGGCCAACAACGTCGACAAGCTGAAGGCGATCGGCAAGGCGCTCTACTCGTGCATGTTGAACGAGCAGGGCGGGGTGATCGATGACCTGATCGTGTACTTCCTCGGCGAGGAGCACTTCCGGCTGGTGGTCAACGCCGCCACTCGCGCGAAGGACCTGGCATGGATCGAGAGCCAGGCGAAGGCGTTCGGTGTGCAGGTGAAGGAACGGCCGGAGTTCGCCATGATCGCCGTGCAGGGGCCGAATGCCCGGGCGAAAGTGCTGGGCCTGCTGCATGACGTGGATCGTCCGCGCATCGAGAAGCTGGGCAAGTTCGCCGCCGCCGCCGCGCAGGGCCCGCATGGCATGCCGCTGTTCGTGGCGCGCACCGGCTACACCGGCGAGGACGGCTTCGAGATCATCGTGCCCGAACAGCACGCCATCGCCTTGTGGGAAGCGCTGGCCGCCGCTGGCGTGGCGCCCGCCGGGCTCGGCGCGCGCGACACCTTGCGGCTGGAAGCAGGCATGAACCTGTATGGCCAGGACATGGACGAAAGCGTCTCGCCCTGGGAAGCGAACCTGGGCTGGACCATCGCGCTGGATGAAGGCCGCGATTTCATCGGCCGCGGCGCGCTGGAACGACAGAAGGCGAACGGCGTGCCGCGCGTGATGGTAGGCCTGGTGCTGGACGACAAGGGCGTGTTGCGCCACGGCCAGAAAGTGCTGACCGCGAGCGGCGAGGGCGAGGTCCTGTCGGGCAGCTTCGCGCCCACGCTGAACAAGGCGGTGGCGTTCGCGCGCATTCCCGCCGGCGAGCCGGGCGATGTACGCGTCGACATCCGCGGCCGCGAGGTGCCGGTGCGGCTGGTCAAATATCCGTTCGTGCGCGACGGCAAGCCCTGCGAGGGCATCTGATCTTCCTGCACGTTTTTCCGCGGGCGGATGTGGCTAGAATCACCGCCTGTACTCCGACTACATCAATGACTGGACCCCGATCATGAGCGAGATTCCTGGCGATCTGAAATTCCTCAAGTCCCACGAGTGGGCCCGCGTCGAAGACGATGGCCTGGTTCGTGTCGGCATCTCCGACCATGCGCAGGGGCAGCTCGGCGATCTGGTCTACGTGGAGCTGCCGGAAGTCGGTTCCGCCGTGAAGGCCGGTACCGGCGCCGCCGTGGTGGAGTCGGTGAAGGCCGCCTCGGACATCTACGCCCCGGTATCCGGCGAAGTCGTCGAGGTGAACGAGACCTTGAACGACAAGCCGGAGACGATCAACGAGGATGCCTTCGGCGACGGCTGGATCTTCCTGGTACGCCCGAGCGATCGCGGCGAGCTGGACGAGCTGCTCGATGCGAACGACTACGAGACGCTGATCGAGAACGAAGACCACTGATCTATTGAGTGATGCCTGCCATGCCGGCCGCCCAGTGCGGCCGGCATTGTTTTTGGGGATCGTCGCGAGTGCGTGACGGCCTGGCCGGATCCGGCCGCAATCATTTCCGCAACTGACACTCCACCTGTCGGCTCGACGTGCGCGCAGCGACGGCGATGATTTCGATCTGCGAGCTTCCGCGGCATCGATCGTCTTCTTTCAGCTCGCTCCGATATCGGTTCGACACGCGCTCCGTCATCGCGACCCGGCATGAAAAAAAACCGACCGGTGCGATCGGTTTCCAACCTCGCGTGCCGACGCGCCGATGTCCCGATCGAGCATGGTTCGGCGGCATCGATCGGGCGGCGGCGGGAAAATTCCGCCGGCGCCGGGCGGTCGTCGAAAATGATTTCAGTGGCTTTTCGTTCATCTGGCGAAGGCGCCGCCATCGCCCGGATTTCGCCCGCTTCAACGAGACGATTCTTCATGCGCATTTGCGCGGCGTGATGGAGTGATTGCGTCCAAAACGTTGTGTAGCAATGGTTTCAAGGCCAAATCGCAATTTCGGCAAAATTTCATTTGGAAGTATGGACGTCCATTTGATAATTGCCGCATTGCCCCGCAAGCCTCGCCGTGGCGGGGTTCCGGCCGGTTCGGAGGGTGGCGGACCGGTCCGATTTCATGACTAAAATCAATTGACAGCTGAAATCTTCAGGGATAGCTTTCGCAACAGATCACGGGGAATGCGTTTTTATGGCGACAGCAAAATTCATCAAGCCTTATGTCGAGCACGGTGAAAAGGCCAATGCAGTACGCAAGATCACGGTCTCGATTCCGCTGCACGTGCTGCGGCGGCTTTCTGATTTGCGCACCCACCGTCAAGTGAACAATCTTCGGCACGCTACCAACAGCGACTTGTTGGTCGAAGCGTTCCTGCACGCTTTTACTGGGCAACCACTGCCAACTGATGAGGAGCTGAGACGAACCATGGCCACTGCCAAGAAATCTGCCGCAAAGAAACCGGCCGCCAAGAAATCGGCCGCCAAGAAATCCACCGTGAAGAAGGTTGCCGCCAAGAAGCCGGCCGCCAAGAAAGCTGCCGTGAAGAAGGTTGCCGCCAAGAAGCCGGCCGCCAAGAAAGCTGCTGCCAAGAAGCCGGCAGCCGCCAAGAAAGCCGCTGTGAAGAAGGTCGCGAAGAAGGCTGCGCCGAAGAAGGCCGCCGCCAAGAAAGCTGCACCGGCCAAGGTGGTCAAGGCCACCAAGACCGCCAAGGCGAAGAAGTAAGCTGCAAGCAACAAGCGATACCATCCAATAAGACCGTTATCGATATTTCTCTCCCCGCGGTGCCCAGCGCGGGGAGAGCACTTCGAGAAGCCTTCGTCCCGGCCTGGCCGGGACGCTTCGTTTGGGGAGCTGGAAAGTTCTCCGGCGTGTCCGGCAGGCTTCATGCGGAACCGTTGCCGGACTCTTTGCAGACGTCCGTCTGCGCGGAACGAACCCGCCCATCCCGTCGCCGATCCCTGGAATACATTTTTTCCGCGCGTTGTGAAATCGCGCACCATTTGCCGTGCCCCGGCATTGGAGTTACCTTTCGCACATCCGCGCCGCGGTGAATCAGGGGATTCGCCGCTCCTGGATCGACAGGGGGAAAAAGCGCGGGTATCTGTCGACACTCAGTGAGAGACCATGGATACCCGATACATACCAATTGCACGCGGGCATGCGCGTGGGGCCGTCCGGCCTGTAGTCATTGCCGTTGTCGCCGTCATCGCCCTTCTGGCGGTGGCTGCATGGTTCCTCATCATCAAGCCGCACCAGGACCTGATGATGGCCGACTCGGGTGGTCATCCGTCCACGCCGGTATCCACGACCACGCGATCCGCGCCGCCGCCGGCCAACGTGGCAGCGATGGACGTCAACCAGTTGCTGGCCGAAGCACGCACGGCCATGAACGAACAGCGCTACCTGGCGCCGACCGGAAACAACGCGTTCGAGTTCTACCTGCGCGTACTGGAGAAGGACCCCGGCAACAAGGTCGCTTCCGACGCGTTGCGCGAAACCTTCCCCTTCGCCGCGACCTCGGCGGAGCAGTCGATCAACTCGCGTGACTTCAACGAAGCGCAGCGCCAGATCGACTTGCTGGCCAAGGCCGATCCGACCAATTTCACGCTGACCATCCTGCGCTCCAAGCTGGACGCGCAGCGCAAGACGCTGGACAAGCAGCAGCAGTTGGCCGCCGATCAGGAGAAGGCGCAGCAGCTGGCGGCGCAGAAGGCAGCCGCCGACAAGGCCGCTGCGGACAAGCTCGCTGCCGAGCAGCAGAAGGCGGAGCTGGCAGCGGCGCAGGAGAAGGCGCAGCAGCCACGCTCCACGCCGTCGGCAGGCCAGCAGGCTTCGCCGGGTCAGGGGTCCAACGCTACCGCCGCGGCCGCCGGTGCGGACAGCAGCAGCGCCGGCGGACAGACCACCGGCGCCGTATTGCTCAAGGCGGTCGGCGCGCGTTATCCCACCGCGGCCATGCGTGCGCGCCAGCAGGGCTGGGTGGTAGTGTCCTTCACCGTCGATCCCGATGGTGGCACCAGCGACATCAAGGTGATCGAAGCCCAGCCGCGCCGCGTTTTCGATCGCGCGGCGATGGATGCGGTGGAGCGCTACAAGTTCACGCCGGCGATGAAGGATGGTGTGGCGGTTTCCAGCACCAAGCAGCAGCGGATCGAATTCAAGCTCTGAGCTTCCGCCACTGGATACCGAAGACGGACGGCGCATGTTTCGCATGCGCCGTCTTTCGTTGCGCGGTTGCCAGACTCAGTGGCGGTGCGCCGGGCGGCGCTTGCGCGGCTTCACATGTCGCGGCGCCGCTCGCACCGGCTTGGCCTTGGCCGGGCCCTCGATGTCGGCCCAGTCCACATGCGGCAGGTTCAGCAGGTCATCGAACACCATCGGCATCAGGCCGCTGGGCGTGGGGCCGGTGGAGTTCCACAGGGTGACCACGCCGGCGCGATACTTCGGAAAGAATCCGATCATGGTGCGATAGCCGGCCACGGCGCCCGCGTGATAGATCAAGGTTTCGCCGCCGTACTGGTACACCCGCCAGCCCATCGCGTAATGCGCGTCGGTCAGCCGCGCGCGTCGCCATGGCGTGGCATGCAGTTCGCTGGGGGTGGAGACGCCGGGGGTGTGCAGCACATCCAGCAGGGCGGTCGGCAATACGTCCTGGCGGCCGCCCATCTGCGCGATCAGCCATTTCTCCATGTCGCGCAGGCTGGCGTTGACGCCCGCGGCCGGCGCCACGCGGTAATAGGTTTCGCTCGGGTCGAACGGTATCCAGCCGCGACTGGATGCCCGGTGCGGGCGCGCCCAGCTCTTGCTCGATTCCAGCGCGGCGCGGCCGTAGCTGGCGGTGGTCATGCCCAGCGGATAGAAGATGCGCTTGTCGACCTGGTGGTAGAAAAAATCGCCGGTGCGGGCCAGCACCACGTCGCCGATCATGCCGAACGCGACGTTCTGGTAGCCGTAGCACTGGCCGACACCGCAGACCAGGCTCACCTCGTCCAGCTTGCGCACCAGCTCCTCGTAGGGAATGTCGCCTTCGAGCATGTTGTCGTAGGTGTTGCGCGGCAGGCCGAGGCGCTGGCCCAGGATGTCGCTCACCGTAGCCTGCGAGGCGGCCTGCATGTCCTTGAGCTTGAAGTAGGGCAGCACGTCGACCAGCTTGGTGTCCCAGCTCAGCTTGCCGTCGTCCACCAGCAGGCCGGTGATGGCGGTGGCGAAGGCCTTCGACAGCGAGGCGAGCCGAAACACGGTGGTCGGCGTGACCGGCTGTTTGGTGACGGCGTCGGCGTAGCCCACCGTGCCCTCGAACACCACCTTGCCGTCGATCACCACGGCAGTGACCAGGCCCGCGACGGCGCGGCGCTCGCCCAGGCGGTCGAGCCAGCGGCGGTAGTCGGCGAGGGTCTGCTTGACGCGTGCCGGGGGCAGGTCCTGCGGCGCGCTGCGAACCGTCGTCGCGGGCGAAGGAGCAGCCGACGCGGCGGCGCAGGCGAAGCTGCTGGCGAGCCCGAGGGCGCCCGCAAGCGACAGGAAAATCTTTCGAAACTGCATGATATTCTGATCTGATTCCGGCGTGGGGATGCGCCTCAGTGTGGAGAGCTTGGCAATGGGCCTGATCATTTTGCTGGTTGTTCTCGTTCTGATTGTCTTGTACTTCGTGGCGATCTACAACGGACTGGTCACTTCGCGTAACAGCTACAAGAACGCCTTTGCGCAGATCGACGTGCAGCTGACCCGCCGGCACGACCTGATTCCGAATCTGGTCGAAACCGCCAAGGGTTACCTCGCGCACGAACGCGGCACGCTCGAGGCGGTGGTGCAGGCGCGCAACGCCGCGGTCAGCGGTCTGGCCGGTGCCAAGGCCAACCCCGGCGACCCGGCCGCGATGCAGCAACTGGCCAGCAGCGAGAACGCGCTGACGCAGACGCTCGGCCATCTGTTCGCGCTGCAGGAGGCCTATCCGGATTTGAAGGCCAACCAGACCATGATGCAGCTCTCCGAGGAGCTGACCTCCACCGAGAACCGCGTGGCGTTTGCGCGGCAGGCCTATAACGACTCCGTGCTGACCTACAACAACAAGCGCGAGGTTTTCCCCGCGTCGCTGGTGGCGGGCAGCTTTGCCGCGGCCGAGCCGTTGAAGATCGAAGATCCGGCCGTGCGCGACGTGCCCAAGGTTTCCTTCAGCTGATTGCTGCTGCATCGCGGCCAGCCCGCGATGCATCTTCGGTTGCCGGAGCCTCCATGGACTTCTTTGCCCAACAGGCACGCGTGCGCAGCAGCAGCCGGCGGCTGGTCGTGCTGTTCGCCATGGCGGTGGTCGCCATCGTCGCCGCGATCGACGCAGTGGTGTGGATCAGCCTGGGCCACCATGCCGCCGATGGCGAGCCGGTCCGCTCGAACCTGTCGTTGATGGTCACCAGCAGCGCGGTCGTGCTGGGCGGGATCGGGCTCAGTTCGCTGTTCCGCATCATGAGCCTTTCCGGCGGCGGCAAGACGGTGGCGGAAAGCGTAGGCGCCGTGCCGGTGCCGACGGACACCCGCGAGCCGCAGCTGCGCCAGTTGCGCAACGTGATCGAGGAAGTCGCGATCGCGGCGGGCGTGCCGGTGCCGGACATCTACCTGATGGCCGAGGAGCCCGGCATCAACGCCTTCGCCGCCGGCTACTCGGCGTCCGATGCGGCGGTATGCGTGACCCAGGGCTGCCTCGACAACCTCAGCCGCGATGAACTGCAGGGCGTGATCGCGCACGAGTTCAGCCACGTGCTCAACGGCGACATGCGGCTCAACATCCGCCTGATGGGATTGTTGTTCGGCATCCTGGTACTGGCGATCGTCGGCCGCAGGGTGATCTGGTTCGGCGGCGGCCGCAGCAGCCGGCGCGATGGCGGCGGTGGCCAGGTGTGGATGATCGGGCTGGCGCTGATCGTGGTGGGCTACATCGGCTATTTCTTCGCGCGGTTGATCCAGGCAGCGGTGGCGCGCTCGCGCGAATCGCTGGCCGATGCTTCGGCCGTGCAGTTCACCCGCCAGACCGATGGCATCGCCGGCGCGCTGAAGAAGATCGCGATCCTCAGCGAGGGCTCCCAGCTGCAGGTGGCGAACAAGCAGGAGGTCGCGCACATGCTGTTTGGCGAGGCGGGCCAGTTCAGCGCGCTGTTCGCCACCCATCCTCCGTTGCTGCAACGTATCCGGGCGCTGGAGCCCGGCTTTCGCGAGGAGGACCTCGCGCGGCTGGCGGCGTCGATGCAGCGCGCAGCGCAGGCACCGCCGGCTACCGAGGCCGCCGCCCAGCCCGGCAAACCTTCGGGTGTGCCGGGCTTGCCATTGCCGCCTGTGCTGGCCGCCACCGCTGTGGCCGGTGCGTCAGCCGCATTGCCCGGTTTCCAGCGCGCCGCGGCGGTGCATCAGGCGATGCCGGACAGCCTGATGGCGGCCATCCAGCAGCCCGAATCGGCGCTTGCGGTGGTGCTGGCTCTGGCGACTTCGGCGGGAGGGCAGTTGCAGCCCTCGCAGCGGCGCATCGTCGCCGATGCGTTCGGCGATGACGTGCTGCAGGCCGTGCAGGCAATGCTCGGCGAGGTGGCAGCCACGCCGCCGATCGCGCGCCTGCCGCTGGCCGCGCTCGCTTTTCCCGCGCTGAAGCAGCTGCCAGAGGGGCGACAGCAGACCTTGCTGGAAACGCTCGACGCCCTGGTCAGGGCTGACGGCAAGATCGACCTCAATGAATATTGCCTGGCCCGGCTGCTACGCATGCAATTGCAGGAAGCCCGCCAGCCACGCCGCGCGCCAGTCGATGGCCTGAAGAAACTCGTTGCCTGTCGCGGCAGCGTGAACCTGGTATGCGCCATCGTGGCGGCCGGTGGTTGCTCCGACGAGGCAAGCGCCCGTCGTGCATGGCTGCTGGCGATGCAGCATGCGTTTCCGGGCGAGGCGATCGAGTGGTCGCCGCCTCCTGCGGCATGGCAGGCGCCGCTGGAGCGTGCGCTGGACGAACTGGACGGGCTGATGCCAATGGCCAAGGAACTGTTGATCCAGAGCCTTCTCGGCGCGATCCACGCGGACGGCCAGGTCAGCGTGGAAGAATCCGAATTGCTGCGCGTCATCTGCGCCAGCCTGCATTGTCCGGTGCCGGTGTAGCGGCGTACCGCGCAGGCTCACGCCTCACGCCATCGCGCGCGCGCCGAGCAGCAACGAGCTCGCGCGTTCGGCGATCATGATGGTCGGCGCATTGGTATTGCCGGACGGAAGGCTCGGCATCACCGAAGCGTCGACCACGCGCAGGCCCTGCACGCCGCGCACGCGCAGTTCGCTGTCCACTACCGCGCGATCGTCCTTACCCATGCGGCAACTGCCCACCGGGTGATAAACCGTCTCTGCCTTGCGCCGGATGAAGTCGGCGTACTCGGCGTCGGTGCGCAAGGCGTGTTCGGGAAACACCGGTCCACCACGGTAGGCGGCGAATGCGGGCTGGTCGAAGATCTCGCGCGACAATCGCGCCGCCTCGATCATTCGCTGCAGGTCGTGCCCCTCCGGATCGCCCAGGTAGTTCGCGTGGATCATGATCGGTCGGGCTGGATCGGCAGACTTCAGCCGAAGCCGGCCGCGGCTGCGCGGATGCAGATAGCAGGCGTGCATGGTGTAGCCGTAGCCGGGAAGGCGATGCCGGCCATGGTCGTCGAGCAGCGCGGGAATGAAATGGAATTGCAGGTCGCAGCGCTCGTCGTCGGCCAGGCGGCTGCGTACGAAGCCGCCGGCCTCGGCGATATTCGAACTGCCCGGCCCGTCGCGATGGCGCAGCCAGCGCAGTCCCGCGGCCAGTTCGTTGAGATGGTCGTAGCTGACTTTCTGCGTGCTGCGGTCGAGCGTGCTGACATCCAGATGATCCTGCAGATGGGCGCCGACATCGGGAAGGTCGGCGAGCACCGCGATGCCATGTTCGCGCAGATGATCGGCCGGCCCCAGGCCGGACAGCATCAGCAGGTGCGGGGAGTTGATCGCGCCGCCAGCCAGAATCACCTCGCCGGCCTCGATGCGTTCCGCCGCGCGCTGCCGCTGGCGCAGCTGCACGCCGACGGCGCGGCCGTGGTCGAGCAGCACGCGCTCGACCAGCGCGTGCGTACGCACCTGCAGGTTGGCGCGCTGGCGCACCGGTTTCAGGAATGCAGCCGCGGTGGAGCATCGCGCGCCGCGGCGCTGGGTGACCTGGTACAGCCCGAAGCCGGCCTGCCGCTCGCCGTTGAAATCGTCGTTGCGGCCGTAGCCGGCGCTGGCCGCTGCTTCCACAAGCGCCGCTGACAGCACGTTGTGATGGCGCAGGTCCGAAACCCCGAGCGGGCCGCCGACGCCGTGCAGCGCGCTGGCGCCGCGGCTGTTGTCCTCGCTGTGCAGGAACCATGGCAGCACCTGCTCCCATGACCAGCGCGGATCACCGCATGCCGCTGCCCAGCTGTCGTAGTCGGCAGCCGCGCCGCGGATGTAGCACATCGCATTGATCGAGCTCGAGCCACCGAGCGTCTTGCCGCGCGGCCACCACAGCCGCCGTCCGTTGAGCGCGGGCTCGGGTTCCGTGAAATAACTCCAGTTGAGCCGGCGGTTGTGGCTCAGCCGGGCGATGCCGGCCGGCATGTGCAGCAAGGGATGCCAGTCGCTGGGGCCGGCTTCCAGCAACAGCACGCGGTTGGCCGGGTTGGCGCTGAGCCGGTTGGCCAGCACGCAGCCGGCCGAACCGCCGCCGACGATGACGTAGTCGTAGTTGCTCAAGAGCCCTGTACCCCGCGGAGGAATGATGACCGCATGCTAGGCTTGCCGCGCCCCACGCCGGATGTGCCCGTGAGTTTGCCCCGCCAATCTATAGTGGAACAAGCCGCCGCGCCGACATTGTCCGCGCTGGCGTTTTTTTTCGTGATGACTTCGTACTACATCATCCGGCCGGTCATGGGCCAGCTGAGCGGTGCGGTCGGCTCACAGTCGCTGCCGTTGTTCTACGGCGCGGTATTCGTGGTGATGCTGCTGCTGACGCCGGTGTTCGGCATGCTGGTGGCGCGTTTCCCGCGCAGGCAGTTGCTCGGCTGGAGCTACAGCTTCTTCATCTTGTGCCTGTTCGCGTTCGTGCCTGCATTCATGGCGCAGGATCGCATCGGCGCGCGCGAGTTGGGCGTGGTGTTCTTCGTCTGGGCCAGCGTGTTCAACCTGTTCGTGGTGTCGCTGTTCTGGAGCTTCATGGCGGACATCTTTTCCAGCGGCCAGGCACGGCAGGTGTTTTCGCTGATCGCCTTGGGCGGCATGGCCGGCGCGATCTTCGGTCCGCTGGTGACCAAGCTGCTGGTGCAGTTGATCGGGGTGGCGCCGCTGCTGGTGGTTTCCGCGTGCGCGCTGACTCTCGCGCTGGCGTTGTTGCTGCGGCTTTCCGCGCAACACGATCAGCAGCCGGGCAACGCTGGCGAAGCGGCGATCGGCGGCTCGTTGTGGGCCGGGCTCAAGGAGCTGTGGTCGCGTCCGTTCCTGCGTTACATGGCCTTGCTGATGCTGTTCGGCGATGGCATCGGCACGCTGGCCTATGCGCTGGTGGCGGACTATGCCAAGGCGCATTTCACCAGCACGGTCGCGCGCACGTTGTTCTACAACGATCTGGATCTGGCGACCAATCTGCTCGGTGCAATCTTGCAGCTGAGCGTGACGCCGTGGCTGCTGGTGCGTCGCGGCGCGGGCTGGGGACTGGTCGTCCCGTCGCTGGTGAATCTGGCCTTGCTGGCGGGGGTGGCGCTGATCGGTGGCGGAAGCTTTGCCTTCTTTGGCTACAGCGTGCCGCTGCTGGCGGTGATGCTGGTAATCACGCGCGGCTTCGCCTACGGCATGACCAAGCCGTCGGTGGACGCGCTGTACACGCGGGTGCCGCGCGAGACCCGCTACAAGGGCAAGAATTTCGTCGAGACCGCGGTGTGGCGCTTTGGCGACGTGGTGGTGACCAGTGCAGTCAGCGGCCTGCGCATGCTCGGCTGGGGCATCAGCGGACTGGCCCTGCTGGGTGCCGGCGTAGCCACGCTGGCCGCGATCGTGTCCCGCTGTGCCGGCTGGTCACCCGACCTGGCGCCGGATGAGCACGCAACCGGCGGCGGGAAGGCGAAGGCCCCGCCTTGAAGACGAGCTTTCCCGAATCCCCGGGATTCAGCTGGTGATGTAGCGCTGCAGATGCTCGATTTCTTCGGCTTGCGCATCGATCACCGCCTTGACCAGGTCGCCGATCGAAATCACCCCGACGACATCCTGGCCATCCACCACCGGCAGATGCCGGACGCGGCTGTCGGTGCACAGGCGCATGCAGTCGAACACGTCGGTATCCGGCGCCACGGTGAGCGGGGTGGTGCTCATGATGTCGGACACGGCAGTCTGCGACGAGGAGCGGCCCTGCAGGATGACCTTGCGCGCGTAATCGCGTTCGGACACCACCCCGATCAGCTGTTCCCCTCGCATCACCAGCAATGCGCCCACGCGATGTTCGGCCATGTGCTTGATCGCTTCGAGCACCGGCGCATCGGGTGCGATGCTGAAAACCTTGCTGCCCTTGCTTTCCAGCAGATGCTTGACCTGGCTCATGCTTGGGTCTCCCACCGGCCCGGGCGGGCCGTCTGAAAACAGTCTAGCGCGGCCGTCGTGCGCGGGTGTAGCGAAGTTGTGAAGCGGCTTTCAGCGAGGTGCCCGCACGGGTGCGTGGCCTTCGATGTAGCCAGGTCCACCGAGCTGATTCATCTGCTGCTGAATCCAGTTCGCTCGGCGTTGCACGTAAGCGCTCGGACGGTCCGCGTGCAGGCGCCGCGGGCTGGGCAGCACGGCGGCGAGGCGTGCTGCCTGCGCCGGACCCAGCCGTGCCGGCGAGGTGTGGAAATACGCGTCGCTGGCCGCGCCGACGCCGTAGATGCCGTCACCCAGCTCGGCGATGTTCACGTAGACCTCGAGGATGCGCTGCTTCGGCCAGGTGGCTTCGATCAGCACGGTGAACCAGGCTTCCAGACCCTTGCGCACGAAGCTGCGGCCGTTCCACAGGAACAGGTTCTTGGCGACCTGCTGGCTGATCGTGCTGGCGCCGCGCAGGCGCTTGCCGTCATCAGCGGCGTCCATCGCGTTCTGGATGGAATCGAAATCGAAGCCGTGGTGGTAGGGAAATTTCTGATCCTCGGCGGCCACCATCGCCAAGGGCACCCAGCGCGACACCTGCGTCCACGGCACCCAATGCCGACGCAGTTGGAAGTCCTTCTCGCCATGAGCCCACGCGCTCAGCTGCCGCTCCAGCATTACGGCCGACGTCCATGGCGGCACGAACCGCAACACCAGCACGACCAGCCAGCTCAAGGCCAGCCAGGCCAGCACGAGGATGGCCAGCGAATGCAGCAGGCGACGCAATGGAGGGCGGCGGAACAGTGGCAACATTGGTGGCGCGCGCAGAGGGACGCGGCAGTATAAGGGGCGTTGTGCCGTCGCCGCCGCGCCCCCATCTGTGGACGACCGACCGATCTCGAGTACCGACTTGGAAAATCTGCCTACCGACGATGTGCTGCATGGCTTCCTGCTGGAGCGCGCCGGCGTGCGCGGCACGCTGGTGAGGCTGGGTGCATCCTGGCGCGACGTCGCTGGACGCGCCGACTATCCGCCGGCACTGCACGCGTTGCTGGGCGAGGCGCTGGCCGCCAGCGCGCTGCTGACAGGCAACATCAAGCTCGACGGGGCGCTGTCGATCGAGCTGAAGAGTTCCGGCGCGCTGCGGCTGCTGTTTGCCGAATGCAACGAGCAGGGCCGCGTGCGCGGACTGGCGCGGTGGAACGATCCGCTGCCCGCGACGCTCGCGCTGGACGCGTTGCCCGATGCAGTCATGGCGATCACCATCGGCAACGTGGAGCGTGGCCAGCGCTACCAGGGGCTGGTCGACCTGCAGCACGCCGGGTTGGCCGCCTCGCTGGAAAACTATTTCGTGCAGTCCGAGCAATTGCCGGCGCGCATCCTGCTGGCAGCCGACCATGAGCATGCGGTGGGTCTGATGCTGCAGAAGATGCCGGACGAGGGCGGCCATGCCGCTGCGCTGGACGACGATGCATGGAACCGGATCGTGCACCTGACCGCGACGCTGGGCGCCGACGAATTGCTGGGCACGGCGCCCGCGCAATTGCTGTATCGGCTTTATCACGAGGAATCGGTGCGGTTGTTCGAGCCGCGCCCGCTGGTCTTCGGCTGCAGCTGCAGCCGCGAGCGCGTCACGGCGATGCTGCGTTCGCTGGGGCGCGTCGAAGTCGATGCCGCGCTGGCGGCGCGCGATGGCGAGATCGAGGTGATCTGCGAGTTCTGCGCGCAGCATTATCACTTCGACCGCATCGACGCCGAACATCTGCTCAGCGGCAGCGCGACCGTGGACACACCCGATACCGAGCAGTGAAATCGCGCTGCGGGCCCGGCTGTCCGCTGTGCCGCGGTAAGCGGCACAGCCGGACGGCTCAGGCCAGCAGCAGCGGCTTGTCCGCCTTCAGCCAGGTCGACGCCGGTTGCGGCATGGCGAACAGGAAGCCCTGGCCGTAGCGGCAGCCGACGCGCAGCAATGCCTGCCGCTGCGACTCTTCCTCGATGCCTTCGGCGATCACCTTCATCTGCAGCGAATCGGCCAGCACCTGGATCGCGCGCACCAGCGCCAGGCCTTGCGTCTCGGCATCGTCGGGCGGCAGTTCGGTGATGAAGGAGCGGTCGATCTTCAGCGTCTCGAACGGGTACTGGTGCAGGTAGCTCAGCGACGAATAGCCGGTGCCGAAGTCGTCCAGCGCGATGCCGACGCCATGGCTGCGCAGATTCTGCAGCATCTGCTTCACCTGCGTCGGGTTCTCCAGCAGCGCGTGCTCGGTGACCTCGATGCGGATGCAGTGGGTCGGCACGGCGTATTGCTCGAACAGCGCCAGCAAGCGTTGATCGAGGTCGGCGGAGCGGAAGTGCCGGCCCGACACATTGATGCTGATGAAACCTTCGTTGCCGATCAGGCGTACCGCCTGGGTGCAGACCTGCTCGAAGATCTGCCAGTCGATCGCCTCGGCGCAGCCGCATTCTTCGGCGATCAGCAGGAAATCGTGCGGCGGCAAGAGGCCGCGTTCGGGATGATGCCAGCGCAGCAGCGCCTCGTAGCCGGTGATGCGTCCATCGGCCAGCTCGACGATCGGCTGGTAGAACGGTTCGAACTCATTGCGGCTGAGCGCGTGGCGCAGGTCGCTTTCCATGTCCAGCAGTGACAGCGCCTCGCGGCGCAGACGGTCATCGAACATCGCAGCGCGATGACGGCCGCCGTCCTTCGCGTTGTACATCGCCGCATCGGCATCGCGCAGCAGCTCTTCGGGCTGGCGGTAATGCGGGCTGGACAAGGCGATGCCGATCGATGCCGAGGTGAAGATCTCCTTGGTGCCGAGCCGGAACGGCGTCTGCAGTTCGCTGATGATGCGTTCGGCGATCAAGGCCGCCTTGCCGGTGTCGACGATGCCTTCCAGCAGCACCGCGAATTCGTCGCCGCCCAGGCGGGCAACGACGTCGCGCGTCTTCAGGCAGGCGCGGATACGTCCGCCGACCTGGAACAGCAGGTCGTCACCGACCAGGTGGCCGACCGAGTCGTTGATCACCTTGAAGCGGTCCAGGTCGATGAACAGCACGGCGAACTGCTCGTTCGGATTGGCGACGTAGCGCTGCATCGCCTGCTCCAGCCGCTGCAGCAGCAAGGTGCGATTGGGCAGGCCGGTCAGGGAATCGTGAAGAGTTTCGTATTTCAGCCTGCGCTCGACGCGCTCGCGCTCGGCGATCTGCTCGCGCAGGTCGCGGTTGGCCAGCGCCAGCGCGCGCGTGCGTTCGGTGACGCGCCGTTCCAGGCCGGCATAAGCGTGTTTCAGCGACGCTGCCGCCTGCTTGCGTTGCAGTGCATTGGCGATGTGATAGCTGACGAAGGTCAGCAATTCCTGGTCGCGCTCGTTGTAGGTGTGTTCGGGCGAGTAGCTTTGCAGCGCCAGCACGCCCAGGGCCTTGCCGCCCCAGATCAGCGGCACGCCAAGCCAGCACACCGAGCGCGAACCGAAGTGGCTGATCTCGCCGCTTTCAATCAGGCGGTCGATGGCCTGCATGTCGGCCAGCAACGGCTTGGCATGCCGCAGCACGTATTCGGTGACGCCGCGGCCATGCGCGCGGGGCGGCCGCACGTTGTCGACATCGTCGACCGAATAGGGAAAGGTCAGGTGGCCGTTTTCCTCGTCGAGCAGCGCGATATAGAAGTTGCGCGCATACAGCAGGCCACTGATCACCTGGTGCATGGCCGCGTAGAATTTCTCTAGGCTTTCCGAGGTATTCGCCAGTTCGGCGATGCGGAACAGCGCCGCCTGCAGGCGTTCGCCGCGCTGCCGTTGCAGTACCTGCTGACGCAGCACGCGGTTCGCCTCGCGCAGCGCCGCGGTGCGGTCGGTTACCCGCCGGCCCAGTTCGATGTGCGCCTCGCGGCGTTCCAGCGCGGTCTGCACGTGCTGCGCCACATAGCTCAGCAGTTCCTGGTCCTGGCGCGAGTAGTGGGTGTCGGGGCGATAGCTCTGCATCACGATGCCGCCGACCACGCGATCGCCGCGCAGCAGCGGCACGCCCAGCCAGTGTTCGCAGCTCGGCCCGATGGGAACGAAATGGTCGCCGAACTGCTGCTTCAGCTCTTCGATCGAGCCCATCAGCGGCCGACCTTCCTGCAGCAGAGTCCACGTCAGGCTGTGCAGCATGTCGTGCAGCGGTACGGCGTGATCCGGAGACGGCGGATCGGTATCGGCAATGTCGACGTAGTACGGAAAGCGCACGGTATCGGTGACCGCGTCGTACAGCACGATGTAGAAATTCTCGGCATACATCAAGCTGCTGACGATGGCGTGCAGCGAGCGCATCATTTCAGGCATGTCGTGGTCGGCGCCCGCCTGTTCGGCGATCGCATACAACGCGCGCTGCAGGCGTTCGGCCAGGGCTAGCCGGGAGATCGCCTCGTACAGGCGGCTGGTTTCCGCCAACTGGCGCAACCGCGTGTCGGCCAGTCGGCCCAGCCATTGCAACTGGTTCCGCTCCGCCTCCGAGGGCGGCAGATCGATCCATTCCAGGGTCAGCGTGCGCGACCCCTGCGGATCCTCAGCCAGGCTGAGCTGCCTGCCGGGCTGGCCGGGTTGCTCGTCCATGCGGCGCCACAGGAGACGGCCCGGAAAGGCCACCTGGGCGAGCATGAGCTCGCAATTCTCCATCACGCTGTCGCTGTCGGGCGCCTCGAACAGTCGTTCGACCGCCTCGCCCCAGGCGGCAAGATCCCGCACCGCCGGAGGCGGGTGGGAGGGGCGAATGGTCGGTGTCGCGCTCATGGGCCAGAAAGGGGTCCGAGGATCTGTCGAATCGGCGTCAAATCCCTTTATATCGCGTAAGTTGACCCTGTCGCCAGCAGCGCAACGGTGGGAACCTGCGCATGTCCAGGCTGGTCAAAGCTTGACACAAGCCCCTGCGAATCTGTGATTGATTAGGGGTTTCCGGGGTGTTAGTAAAACGTAAACCGGGTATACTCGGTCACAGCCATTTTCATCGACAGCTCATCGACCTCAAAGCCATGCGCCGCCTCGTAGCCTTCCTGCTGATCCTGTTGCCGCTTGCCGCGGCGGGACAGTCTGCGGGCAACGACAATGCGGTGGCCGAGCGTCTGCTGGCCCAGCCGCCGGATCAGATGACCGAGGTGGAACCGGGCGTCATGGTGCCGCTGTGGCGAGGCACGGATGGACGTCTGCTGGCGCTCAAGGCCGATCGCAGCACCGGCGCCGAGGCCTTGCGCAAGAACGCGCCGTTGTCGCTGCGCGTAGTCGACGCCGCCAGCGTGATGACCACCGGGCTGCAATACGGACTGGGCCCGCGCCTGCAGGCGCATGCGGAAATCAGCGAGCATTCGTGGGCCAGCAACCAGGGCGCGCGGATACTGGGCAGTGAAGTGGGTGCCACCTACGATGCCGGCCGTTACAGCCTCGGCTTGAGCGTGGGCGCCACCAGCACGCCGGACAACAACAACGTGTTGCCCCGCGTGCTGCCGGGTGCTGCGCCGGGCATCGACGGCCTGTCCGGTTTCGACAGCAGTTCGCAGCTGAATGCGCATGGCCGGTTGGCCCTGGGCAACAAGAGCGGCATCGACCTGGGCGCCAGCGTCGGCCGCATCCATCTGCTGCCGGGCAATCTGCTTGGCATCAATACGCTGGATCAGAAAGCGTTGAGCTTCGGCGTCGATCACGGTCCGCTGAGCGGCGTGCTGATCGGTCGCACGATGCAGCCGCAGCCGGGGATTCCCGGCAACTTCAATGCCGACCGGCGCTGGAACAGCATCGACCTCGGTGTGACCTGGCGCCTGCCGTGGCGCGGTTCGCTGAGTGTCGGCGCACAGAACCTGTGGTCTTCCGGCACGCCGGCCAACACGCCCGCTGGCCCCGAGCCCGATCAGTCGCGCACGCCATACGTGCAGTATCACCAGGATCTCTGATCGGCCAGGCGGCCGACCCGCCGCGCAAGTTTCGTTAGAACCGTCGAGACGCCGTCGCCACCGCGACGGCGTTTTCGCATGGGCGCCGCCAGCGTTCGGAATCAGTTCTGCTTGCGGATGCGCAGGTCGCCGCTGAAGGTTTCGATGTTGATCTTGCCGCGGCCGTTACCGAGGCGAACATCAAGCGAGCTGCCGGGCCCGTGTTCGGGTTCCTTCGTGGTACCGAAATCGCTGCGCAGATCGCCGCTGAAGCTGCTGGCGTGCAGATTGCCCGAGGTATCGACGGGCAACTGCCATTGCACGTCGCCGCTCATGCTGTCGATATTGAGCACCCCGTCGGGCGCCAGCCCGCCGGTCAGCTGCACGTCGCCAGACACCGTGCTGAGCTCCAGCTTCTGCCACGGGCCGCCCGCTGCCTGGATGCGGCCGGAAATGGTCTGCAACTTCACGTCGTTGCCCAGCGAGGGAGCCAGGATCTCGCCGCTCACGGACTGCAGGTCGGCGCGTTCGGCATGTCCTGCCAGTTCGATGCCGCCGCTGACGCTGTCCACCTTCAGCGACGGCGTGCGTGCATTGACCCGCGCCTTGCCGCTGACCGTATTGACCTGGATGTCGCCGCCGTCCATGCCATCGATGAGCAGCGGCGCGCTGATCACGTCGACGTCGAGCGAAGCGGCCTTGGGCACGTGCACTTCCAGCGAGGTCGGGCCCATTCTGCTGTCGCCGCCCCAGTTGAACCAGCCGGAGCCATTCTGCGGCTCGACCTTGATCTCGAGGTTGTCGTTGCTGCCGGTGATCGCCAGCGGCTTGGCACCATCGCCGAGGCGGCCGCCGACCTGCACTTCATTGCGGTCCCACGCGATCACGTTCACCGTGCCGGCGACGTTGCTGACGCTGATGCGCGCGGTGGGCGTGGCGTCATGGCGTAGCTGGATCGGCGTATCGGCGAGGGCCTGGCCAATGCAGAAACACAGCAGCAGTGGAAGGTAGCGGGCGGTTTTCATGGTTTGTTCCCTTGAGTATCAGCCTGCGGCCTGGCTGGCCAGTTGGCGCAGTTGCGTCTGTTGCTGTTCGGCGCGGCTGAGCAGGCGTTGCAGTGACGGCGAGCCCGGTGCCTGCTTGATGGCGAGTTGCAGCTCCATCTGGGCGGCGTTCAACTCGATCGCGGCCCCTGCGAGCCGTGGATCGGCCGGCTTCCAGCTGCCGGTACGGCCCTTGCTGCTGGCTACCGATGTGGCTGCCGGCGCATGCAACACCTGCCAGCCGATGCCGCCAGCCAGCAACAGCGAGGCGGCGATGCCGGAGGCGATCATCCAGTGCCGACGCGCCGGGCGGGTTTCGCGGGTGACCGGAGTTACTGGCGTGCGTTCGCTGTCTTCCAGCGCAGCTTCGATCGAAACCCACAGGTCGCGCTGCGGCGTCAGCGGCTGGCGCAGGTCGCGCATCTGCCGGCGCCATTCGAATTCGTTCATGAGCTTTCTCCCAATACTTTGCGCAGCAGGCCGCGCGCGCGATGCAACTGTGCTTTCGACGTGCCGACCGCCATGCCCAGCTCGCTGCCGATGTCCTCGTGCCGCCAACCTTCGATGTCGTGCAGCACCAGCACGGCGCGCGCGCGTGGCGGAAGTTTGCCGATCGCGCGCTCCAGTTCTTCGCGCTCGGCGGCGCAGAACGGTGTCTCGCCGGCGTCCGGCAAATGTTCGTCGTCGAGCATGCTGACCGGGTCGGCGCCGCGGGCGCGGATATCCATCAACGCCAGGTTCACCGCAAGCCGGTACAGCCAGGTGCCGAACGCGCTCTCGTGGCGGAAGCCGGGCAGTTTTTGCCAGGCGCGAATGAATGCATCCTGCGTCAGGTCTTCGGCGCGCGCATGGTCGTAGCCGGCGAGCCGGTACACCGCGCCGTGCACGCGGCCTACATGCAGTTGATACAGCCGCTGGAACGCATGCCGGTCGCCGGAAGCTGCGGCACGCACGTCATCGCTGTCGTTGGCTCGCATCGAGGCGGGCGACATGGGACTTCCAAGAGCGGGACAGGCGGCGATCATCTTGCCAGCTTGGATGCGGCGTTGCCCGAAAGGGTTTGAACGGTGGCCGCGCAAGCCGCCGCGGTCATCTGCCACGGGCAGGCCATGGCGACCTGCCCGTGGCGATGCTGGCTCAGGAAGCGACCGCTTCGCGCTTCTGACCGGCGTCGTCTTCGAGCGCCTGCGCCACGCGCTGCTGCTCACGGCGAAGGCGTTCGGGCAGACGCGGGCCAAAGCTCGCCAGATAGTCGCCGATGGCGGCCAGCTCGGCCTGCCAGCCTGCGGCGTCCACGTCGAGCAGTTCATCGAGCCTGGCGCGGTCGAGCTTGAGTCCGTCCAGCTTGAGCTCGCCCTCGGCGGGCAGGATGCCGATCGGTGTCTCGATGCCGCCGACGCGGCCTTCGGCGCGGTTGATCATCCACTCCAGCACGCGCAGGTTGTCGCCGAAGCCCGGCCACAGGAACTTGCCGTCGGCGCCCTTGCGGAACCAGTTGACGTGGAACACCTTCGGCAGCTTCGCGCCCGGCTTGTCGAACGACAGCCAGTGCGCGAAGTAGTCGCCGTAGTGGTAGCCGCAGAACGGCTTCATCGCCATCGAGTCGCGACGCAGCACACCGACCGCGCCGGTGGCGGCGGCGGTGGTTTCCGAGCCCATCGCGGCGCCCATCAGCACGCCGTGGGTCCAGTCGCGCGCTTCCATCACCAGCGGCAGCAGCGAGGGACGACGGCCGCCGAACACGATCGCGCTGATCGGCACGCCTTGCGCGGCTTCGGCCATCTCCGACCAGGTCGGGCATTGCTTCGCGCTGACCGTGAAGCGCGAGTTCGGATGCGCGGCCGGCCCGTTGGCCGGATCGTACGGACGTCCCTGCCAGTCGGTGACCGGGGTGCCAGGCAGGCCTTCCCACCACGGCTGGTTGTCGGCGGTGACGGCGACGTTGGTGAAGATGGTGTCGTGCGAGATGCTCTTCAGCGCGTTGTGGTTGGTGCTGTCGCTGGTGCCCGGCGCCACGCCGAAGAAGCCGGCCTCCGGGTTGATCGCGTATAGCCGTCCATCTGCACCGGGGCGCATCCAGCAGATGTCGTCGCCGACCGTCCACACCTTCCAGCCGTCGCGCAGGTAGCCTTCCGGCGGAATCAGCATCGACAGGTTGGTCTTGCCGCAGGCGGACGGGAAGGCGGCGGCGACGTAGTGCGTCTCGCCCCGCGGGTTCTCGATGCCGACGATCAGCATGTGTTCGGCCAGCCAGCCTTCGCTGCGCGCCTGGTGGCTGGCGATGCGCAGCGCGTGGCACTTCTTGCCCAGCAGCGCGTTGCCGCCGTAGCCGGAGCCGTAGGACTTGATGGTCAGTTCCTCGGGGAAATGCATGATCCAGCGCCGTTCCGGATCGAGTTCGCCGGTGGAGTGCAGGCCTTTCACGAAGCTGCCTTCGCGTTCGATCCGCGCCTGCGCCGCGGCGCCCATGCGGGTCATGATCTT
>Ga0207664_10000412_pt1 | contig 30572 bp, 24 predicted proteins | sample LARL83metaG_FD_184349 | JGI IMG/M metagenome (GOLD analysis project Ga0207664, IMG submission 184349) | Corn, switchgrass and miscanthus rhizosphere microbial communities from Kellogg Biological Station, Michigan, USA - LAR L8-3 metaG... | ecosystem: Host-associated > Plants > Roots >... | reverse complement strand
GGATAGCGCGCCCGACGGGCGAATTCATCGGCCGCCCGACCTCCGGCGCTCGCTCCTTGCCGATCTGGAGAGCTGCCGCACCGGCGGCGCCCAGCGACTAGGTTGCGCATCATGCGCGCCATCCAGATCGCCGAGCTGAGCGGGCCCGACACGGCGCTGCGCTCCGTCGAGCTGCCGGAGCCCGAGCCGGTCCACCCGCTGAGCCCGAACGGCGAAGCGGCCGTCGTCGTCGAGGTGCACGCCGCGGGCGTGTCGTTCCCGGAGGTGCTGCAGACGCGCGGGCAGTACCAGTTCAGACCGCCGCTGCCGTTCGTGCCCGGCAGCGAGGTCGGCGGGATCGTGCGCAGCGCGCCGCCGAACGCGGGCGTAGCGCCCGGCGACCGCGTCGCCGCGTTCACGGCGCTCGGCGCGTTCGCCGAGACGGCGATCGCGCCCGCGTTCTTCACCTTCAGGCTGCCGCGGGCGCTCGACTTCGCGCAGGGCGCCGGCCTGGTCCTCAACTACCACACCGCCTACTTCGCGCTGAAGACGCGCGGACGTCTGCAAGAAGGCGAGACGGTGCTCGTCCACGGCGCCGCCGGCGGCGTCGGGACGGCCGCGCTGCAGGTCGCCCGCGGACTCGGCGCGCGCACGATCGCGGTCGTCTCCAGCGAGGCGAAGGCGCGCGTCGCGCAGGAGGCCGGGGCCGACCACGTCGTGCGCTCCGACGGTCCCTGGAAGGACGAGGCGAAGGAGCTCTCGGGCGGCGGCGTCGACGTCGTGCTCGACCCGGTCGGCGGCGAGCGCTTCACCGACAGCGTGCGCTCGCTGCGCGAGGGCGGCCGCGTCGCCGTCGTCGGCTTCACCGGCGGAGCGATCCCGGAGGTGCGCGTCAACCGGCTGCTGCTGGGCAACGTCGACGTCGTCGGCGCCGGCTGGGGCGCCTACGCGATGGGCAAGCCGGACTATGTGCGCAGCGTGGGCGAGGCGCTCGAGCGCCTGATCGAGCGCGGCTACGTCGCGCCGCTGATCGGCGCGCGCTTCGCGTTCGACGACGCGGCGAGCGCGCTGCGCTGCATCGACTCGCGCCAGGCGACCGGCAAGGTCGTGCTCGAGGTGCGGCCGTGAGCCGCGACCCGGCGGCGGCGTCCTGGATCGGTGTCGCAGGACGACACCGATCCAGGACGGCACCGACGACGAGGCCCGCATGGACCTGACGGACAGCCCGCAGGAGAGCGCCTTCCGCGACGAGCTGCGCGCGTGGCTCGCCGCGAACCCCGCGGGCGAGCCGCCGCAGCACGACGAGGACGCGCACTACGGCTGGCGGCGCGAGTGGCAGCGCCGGCTCGCCGACGGCGGCTGGGCCGCCGTCCACTGGCCGCGCGAGCACGGCGGGCGCGGCGCGACGCTGACGCAGTCGGCGATCTTCTACGAGGAGCTGGCGGCGGCCGGCGCCCCGCTGCCGGCGAACGTGCTCGGGCTGCTGCTCGCCGGCCCGACGATCATGACGTGGGGCACGCCGGAGCAGCAGGAGCGCCACCTCGTCCCGATCCTCACCGCCGAGGAGATCTGGTGCCAGGGCTTCAGCGAGCCCGACGCCGGCTCCGACCTCGCCGCGCTGAAGACGCGCGCCGTGAAGCACGGCGACGAGTGGCTCGTCAGCGGCCAGAAGGTGTGGACCTCGATGGCGCAGTACGCGAAGTGGTGCATGCTCGTCGCGCGCACCGACGCCGACGCGCCGAAGAAGCACCAGGGGCTCACGTACTTCCTGCTGGACATGGAGCAGGACGGCGTCGAGATCGTTCCTCTGAAGCAGATCACCGGCGAGTCGGAGTTCAACGAGCTGTTCCTCGACGGCGCGCGCGTGCCGGAGGCGAACGTGCTCGGCGGCGTCGGCAACGGCTGGAAGGTCGCGCTGACGACGCTGATGAACGAGCGCTCGGGGCTCGCCTTCTTCCTGCAGGTGCGGATGCGCCAGCTGCTCGACCAGCTGATCGGCGAGGCGGCGGCGCGCGGGCTGACCGACGACCCGGTCGTCGCCGACAAGCTCGGCGAGCTGCACCTGCGCTGCGAGGTGCTGCGGCTGACCGCCTACCGCGGCCTGACCGCGATCGAGACCTACGGCCAGCCCGGCCCGGAGGGCTCGCTGACGAAGTGGATGTGGTCGGAGACCAACCAGCAGCTCACGCAGCTCGCCGCCGACCTGCTCGGTCCCGAGGCGCTGACCGACGGCGCGCCGTGGGCGTTCGAGCTGCTGCGGGCGCGCGGCAACTCGATCGAGGGCGGCACGACCGAGGTGCTGAAGAACATCGTGGCCGAGCGGGTGCTCGGGCTGCCGCGACTGAAGTGACGCCATGCACTTCGACCTGACCGAGGACCAGCAGGAGATCAAGCGCGTCGCGCGCGAGCTGCTCGCCGCGCGCTCCTCGTGGGCGCGCGTGCGCGAGGCGGCCGAGGCCGGCGCGCGCTACGACGAATCGCTGTGGGGCGAGCTGTGCGCGCTCGGCTGGCCGGGGATCGCGGTGAGCGAGCGGCACGGCGGCCAGGGTCTCGGCGCGGTCGAGCTGGCGGTGCTGCTGGAGGAGCTGGGCTACGCGTGCGCGGCGACGCCGTTCCTCCCGACCGCAGCCGCCGCGGCGGCGATCGAGGCCTGCGGCTCCGAGGCGCAGCGCGCGCGCTGGCTGCCGGCGCTTGCCTCCGGGGAGGCGACGGCCGGGATCGGCACGCGCGCGCTGTGCGCCGACGGTGCCGGCGCGGCGGTGCTCGTGCTGCTCGAGCGGCCCTCAGGCGAGGCGATGCTCGTGACCGGCGCGGACTGCGCGCCGCTGGCGACGATCGACCCGACGCGTCGCTATGCCGCCGTCGAGGGCGGCGACGCCGAGCCGCTCGGCGCCGGCGGCGGCGCGGGCGCGGTGGCCGCGGCCGACCGCATCCGCGCCGCGATCGCCGCCGAGGTCGTCGGCGTCGCGCAGCGCGCGCTGGAGATGACGCTCGCCTACGTGAAGGAGCGCAGGCAGTTCGGCGTGCCGGTCGGGGCGTTCCAGGCCGTGCAGAACCGCTGCGCACAGATGCTGCTCGACGTCGAGTCGGCGCGCTCGACCGCGCTGTTCGCCTCCTGGGCGGCGGATGCCGCGCCGGAGCGCCTGCCCGAGGCTGCGGCGCTCGCCGCCGCCGCGGCCGACGGGGGTCGCGCCGTCACCGCGAGCGCGATCCAGGCGCACGGAGGGATCGGCTTCACGTGGGAGGCCGACGTCCATTGGCTCTACAAGCGCGCCCAGCTCGACGCCACGCTGCTCGGCGGCGCGCGGCGCCACCGCGCGACGCTGGCCGCGCTTGCGGTGGCCCGCCTCGCCCACACGACAAACTCTTAACCAGAGCGATGGCATGATGGTTGTGGGGAGGCCCGCCGGGAAGGATCTCGTCCGGGCGGGCGTCTGAGATGTTCGAACCGATTCGTTCGGCGCCCGCCGCGTCCGGCCCGCGCCCGAGAGGAGCTCCGATGACGATCCGCCTTCTTCCGTCCCGCACCTTCCGCCGGCTCGCCGTCGTCGGCCTCGCGCTCGCCGCGCTGGCGATCGCCGGCTGCGGCGGCGGCTCGTCGAGCAGCTCGACGTCTACGCCGCCGGCCGCCACGCAGTCCTCGGGCGGCGGCTCGAGCCAGTCCGGCGGCAGCTCCGGATCGTCCTCGTCGATCCCCCAGAACAACGGCGGCGACCAGGACTCCGACAACAACGGCGGCCCGGACGACGGCGACGGCAATCTCTAGCCCGTCTCGGCCCCGGCGAGCGCTCGCCGGGGCGCTCGCGCTCGGGCTCGCGCTCGCGGCCGGCGGGTGCGGCTCGGGCGCGGGGCACCCGGCGACCGCCACGAGCGGCGCCGGCGCAGCCGGCCCCTTCCCCGCGCTGCGACCGGCGCCGCCGCCCGCGGGCTGGCGCACGGCGACGCTGCCGAGCGGCGCCGTGCTCGCCTACCCCGCGAGCTGGCACGCTATCCGCACCGACAGCGGGACCGCGAGCGCGGCGCTCAGAGACGCCCACGGGGCGTTCCTCGGCTACCTCAACCTGACGCCGCGCCAGGGCGGCGAGACGCTCGCGAACTGGGCCGCGTTCCGCGTCGCGCACAATCGCGAGGAGGGCAACCTCGTGGTGACCGCCCAGGGCTCGGCGCACGGCGTGCGCTTCCGCGACGGCGCGCGCGGCACGTGCGTGCGCGACGCCTACACGACCAAGACGCACGCCCGCTACGTCGAGGTCGCGTGCCTGATCCACGGCCCGCGCGCCGACTCCGCGATCGTCGCCGCGGCGCCGCCGGAGCAGTGGGCGCGGCAGTGGCCGACGCTCGCGCGCGCGATCGGCGCCGTGCGGAGCTGACGAACGGGATCCGCGCTCGCGACGTGGACGCGCGAGCGAGCCGGCGCGCGACGCTGCGCCACCCGGCTAGATTCGCCGCGTGCTGATCGTCTCGCCGCTGACTGGCGTCGTCGCCGAGGTGCTCGCGGGCGAGGGCGCGGACGTGCGCGCGGGCGCGGCGGTGCTCGTCGTCGAGGCGATGAAGATGCACCACGAGGTGACCGCGCCGGCTGCCGGCGTCGTGCGGGAGCTGGCGGTCGCGGAGGGCGAGCAGGTGGCGGAGGGGCAGGCGCTGTTCCGCGTCGAGGCGGCCGCGGACGGCGGCGGGGCGCCGGCCGCGCGCGACGCCGCGCCGGCCGCCGACGGCGATCTCGACGCGCCGCGCTCCGACCTCGCGCAGGTGCGCGAGCGGCGCCGGCTCGCGGCCGACGACGCCGCGCGACCCGAGGCGGTCGCCAGACGCCACGCCGGCGGCCTGCGCACCGCGCGCGAGAACGTCGCCGACCTGTGCGACCCCGGCTCGTTCTCGGAGTACGGCGCGCTCGCCCTCGCCGCCCAGCGCGCGCGACGCTCCGAGCGGGAGCTGATCGAGAAGACGCCCGCGGACGGGATCGTGACCGGCGTTGGGACGGTCGACGGGCACCGCACCGCCGTGCTCGCCTACGACTACACCGTGCTCGCCGGCACGCAGGGGATCCGCAACCACAGAAAGACGGACCGCCTGCTGGAGCTGGCCGAGCGCCACCGCCTGCCGGTGGTGCTGTTCGCCGAGGGCGGCGGCGGGCGCCCGGGCGACACCGACTCCTCGGAGCTGTTCCACCTGATCGTGCCGAGCTTCCGCACCTTCGCGCGGCTCTCGGCGCTCGTGCCGCGCGTGGGGATCGTCTCCGGCCGCTGCTTCGCCGGCAACGCCGCGCTGCTCGGCTGCTGCGACGTCGTGATCGCCACGCCGGAGGCGAGCGTCGGGATGGGCGGCCCGGCGATGATCGAGGGCGGCGGGCTCGGCAGCTTCGCGCCCGAGCAGGTCGGACCGGTCTCCGTGCAGGAGCGCAATGGCGTCATCGACGCGCTCGCCGCCGACGAGGCCGAGGCGGTGGCGCTCGCCAAGCGCTTCCTGTCCTACTTCCACGGCCCGCGCGAGCAGTGGTCGTGCGCCGACCAGCGCCTGCTGCGCGAGGCGGTCCCGGCCGACGCCAAGCGCGTCCACGACGCGCGCGCGCTGCTGCGCACACTCGCCGACGAGGACTCCGTGCTGGAGCTGCGGCCCGCGTTCGGGCGCACCGTCATCACCGCGCTCGCGCGGATCGAGGGCCGGCCGGTCGGCGTGATCGCGAACGACCCGAGGCACCTGTCCGGCGCGCTCGACGCCGAGGGCTCCGACAAGGCCGCGCGCTTCATGCAGTTGTGCGACGCGTTCGGGCTGCCGCTGCTGAGCCTCGTCGACACGCCCGGCTTCATGGTCGGCCCCGAGGCGGAGCAGACGGCGACCGTGCGCCACACCTCGCGCATGTTCCTGACCGCCGCGACCCTCAGCGTGCCGTTCCTGTGCGTGATCGTGCGGCGCGCGTTCGGGCTCGGCGCGCAGGCGATGGCGGGCGGCTCGCTGCACGCGCCGGCGATCACGCTCGCGTGGCCGACCGGCGAGCTGGGCGCGATGGGCGTCGAGGGCGCGGTGCGGCTCGCGCTGCGCGGCGAGCTTGCGGCGATCGCCGACGAGGCCGAGCGCGAGCAGCGCGTGAAGGACCTCGTCGCGGCCGTGCGCGCGAACAGCAGCGCGCTCAACGCCGCGACCTACTTCGAGCTGGACGACGTGATCGACCCGGCCGACACGCGCGCGCGGCTCGCGCAGACGCTCGCGGCCGTGCGGGTCCCGCCGCCGGACCCCGCGACGGGGCGCCGACGCACGCTCGTCGACGCGTGGTGAGCCGGGCCGCTCAGGCGCCGGCGCGCGCCAGCTCGATCGCCTCGCGGAAGACCGCCTGCCAGCGCGCCGCGCCCGCTCTGATCGTCTGCCCCTCGGCCCATCTGCGCGCGCTCGCGGCGAGTGCGCGACGGCGATCGGGGTCCTCGAGCAGCGCGGAGAGCGTCGCGAGCCAGTCGCCGTCGGCGACGAGCAGGCCGCCCTGCTGCTCGCCCATCCCGACGTAGGGGCCGACCGGCGAGGCGAGCCACATCGCGCCGGCCGCGCCGTACTCCTTGAGCTTGACGTTCGAGCGCGCGCGGTTGAAGCCGGTGTCGCGCAGCGGCGCGAGCGCGATGTCGAACTCCGACTCGACCGCGATCAGCTCTTCGATCTCGACCGGTCTGACGTAGGTGTAGCGGTGCTCGTGCTTGAGTCTCAGGTCCGCCCCGACCGCGACGACGCGCACGCCGTCGTGCTGCTCCAGCAGCCGTTCGAGCATCTCCGCGAACCGCATCCTGCGCAGGTCGGGCTCGTGCTCGCCGGCGGCTGTGATGCCGACGACGACGCCCTGGTGGCGCTTGCGCTGGTGGCCGAGGTCGTGCGGGGCGAGGTAGTTCTCGACCGCGACGACGCGCGCGACGCCATGCTCGCGGTAGACCTGCGCGAGGTGCTCGTTCGTCGTCGTGACGACGTGCGCGGTGCGCGCCGCCTCGACCGCCGCCCTGAAGTGGCGCCTGATGTTGCGCCGGCCGCCGAGTCGGTGCCACGCTTCGCTGCCGCGCGTGACCGCGCTGATGTCGTCGTCGGTGTCCCACACGACCGCGACGCCGGCGTCGCGCATGCGCCGCATGATCGCGAGCGCCTCATCGTCGTGCATCTGCTGCACGTGGAAGGCGTCCCACGGGGGCCGCGCGGCCCCGCGCTCGAGCGCGCGGAACGCCGGATCGCCGGGCCAGTGGACCGTGTGCCCGCGCCGCGCCAGCTCGCGCAGCGGCACGACCGCGCGGTAGTGCCCGTTCGCGGTCATCTGCGGCACGACTCCGAGCCGCAGCGTCCGTCCGTTCGCTGTTCCCCCACGCGCCAATGCGAGTCCCCTGCGCCGATCTTCCCACAAGTGGAGCGGTGCGTCGTCCGCGTCCCGCCGACGACCGCCGGCACGAGGCAGCGCCCCGGCCCTGTCGGGCACGCTGCCGTGGAGCCTGCGGCACGGGGCGAGGCAGTGGGCGCGCTGAGCGAGATCCAGGCCGCCGGGAGCTGTCGTCCTCCAGGCCGGTGGCCTGCTCCCCACCGCGCGCATGCGACCGCGTACAATGGCGGCTTTCCGCCCTCCTAGCTCAGTTGGTAGAGCACTTCCATGGTAAGGAAGGGGTCATCGGTTCGAGTCCGATGGAGGGCTCTGGGGAGCGACGTGGTCGAGGCGGGGGGCGGCGACTCGCCGCATGAGTCGCTCCCCGGGAAGGGCTTGAATTGAGCTGGCCGGTCACACTGGAACGCTCGTTTCACAGGTGAGAGTCGGCCAGGCGACACTCGGGGGGACGAATTCGTCGTCAACGCCCAGTGAGCCGACCGCGGGGCCGCGCGCGGGCGTGCGCCCCGCTATCGCGCTCCGCCACGGTGCCCATGCGGACAGCGCCTGGTGAAGGAATCGTTGGGACAGGCGAAGACCGCCACGCGAACCCATAGGGTTCCGGCGGATGGCTTCGCGGATCGAACTCGACGGGCGCTCCCCCAGTCCCGCCGTCGCGGTGCAGCTGCCGGCGCAGGCCCTGCCCGGCTGGCGCGTGGAGGCGGGTCCGGCGGCGCTCGCGGTGCTCGTCGCCGCGGCCGCGGCGCTCGCGGTCGGGGCCGCCGGGACGCGCTACCTGATCCTCGCCGGCGCGGGGCCGCGGGTGCCCGACTGGATCGCCGGGCCGATGGCAGACGCCGGCTGGCAGGTGCCGCCCGCGCTCGCGTGCGCGCTGCTCGTGACGATGGTGCTCGCCTACCTGACGGCGCTGCGCTTCAGCGAGACGATCCCGCTGCGCTGGGCGCTCGCGGCGATTCTCGCGCTGCACCTGCTGTTCCTGCTCGCGCCGCCGATGCTCTCCAGCGACGTCTTCAACTACATCGACTCGAGCCGGCTGCAGACGGTCTACGGCCTCAACCCGTACCTCGCCGCGCCGCTCGCGCATCCGGAGGACCCGGCGTTCGCGTTGACGGGGATGGCGTGGGTCGGATCCCCGACCGTCTACGGACCGGGCTTCACGCTGCTCGCAGCCGCGCTCGCGCCGCTCGGCGTCGCGGTCCAGCTGTGGGTGCTCAAGGCGCTCGCCGCGCTCGCGAGCCTCGCCTGCACCGCGCTCGTGTGGAGCTGCGCGCGGCGGCTCGGACGCCCGCCGCTGAAGGCGGCGCTGTTCTTCGCGCTCAACCCGATCGTGCTCGTGGCGGCCGTCGGCGGCGCGCACAACGACCTGCTGATGGTGCTGCTGATGCTGCTGGGGGTGCGGCTCGCGCTCGGCGAGCGCACGCGCCCGGCGGTCGTGGCTGTCGTCGGCGCCGTCGCCGTGAAGCTGACGGCGGCGCTCGTGCTGCCGTTCCTCTTGGTCGGATCCGCGCGGACGCGGCGGCGCGGGGCGGTGATCGCGACGCTGCTCGCCTCCGTCGCGCTCGCGATCGCCGGGGTGGCGCTGTTCGGCACCGCCTCCCTGCACCTCACGCAGACGCTCAGCTCGGGCGCGACGCGCCACGTCGGCGAGCTGCGCAGCATCCCGGGCTTCATCGCCGGCTACGCGGGGGTCGGACCGATCGGGCCGCTCGCGCGCCAGCTCCTCGGCCTCGCCTGCCTGCTCGCGCTCGCGTACGTCGGCTGGCGCGCCGTGACCGGCCGCACGCCGTGGCTGACCGCGGCCTGCTGGGGCGTCGTCGCGGTGCTCGTCACCTCCACGCGGCTGGAGCCGTGGTACGCGGTCTGGCTGATCCCGCTGGCCGCTGTCAGCGGCGACCGCCGCGTGCAGCGGACCTGCCACGCGCTGCTCGTCGCGATCGCGTTCATCGCCTTCGCGCGTTACGCGCTGCGCGCCGGGATCGGCTGGCCGCACAGCGGCTGATCGCTCAGCCGACGCTCAGCACGGCGATCCCGGGCCGCCGCATCGGCACGGCGTAGACGCCGCCGACGGCCGGCACCCGTTCGACGCGCGGCGACCCGTGCAGGCGCGCGTCGGCGCCGAACGCCTGGCCCGCCAGCCGCACGCCGGCGCGCGCGCCGAGCGACGGCGCGTCGAGGCGCACGAGCGTCGCCGCGCGACGCGTCCCGAGCACGACGCGGACGACCCCGCGCGCGGCCGGGTCCTCGTCGATCAGCACGACGCGCCGGCGACCGGCCGGGCCGGCGAGCTGCCAGGCCACGACGCGGGCCCGTCCCGCGACCGGCAGCGGCGCGACGCGCGTGCCGGCGGACGCGAGCTGCGCGACCAGCCGCAGCGCCGCGTAGAGCGGCGCGACATGCGCGAGCCAGCGGCCGTGACGCTCGTGGAGCGCGAAGGGGTCGTACGGCGAGCCGAGGTGGTCGTGGATCTCCACGCGCGCGACGCCGGCGTGCGCGAGCGCGAGCAGCGTGTCCGCGCCCCACAGGGCGGCGGCGAACGTGTCCGAGACGCCGCGGCGCCCGCCGCACGCGACCGAGTTGAGCTCGGTGATCCAGAACGGCAGGCCGTGCGCGCGCGCCTGCGCGGCGTACGGCGCCACGCTCGCCGCCAGCCCGCGCGAGGCGGTCGGCGCGAGCAGGTGCCGGATCGTCGGCGCCAGCGGCGGGGAGAAGCACGCGCGCAGCGGATAGCGGTGGTAGGTGACCGCCGCGAGCGCCGGCCGCGCGGCGCGCAGGAAGGCCGGCAGGCCGGGCATCCAGCGCGGCGTCGAGTAGCCCGGCCCGGTGAAGCGGGCGCCTGCCACCGCGCGGCGCACCGCGGCGGCGTAGCGCAGGAACTCGTGCGTGAAGCTGCGCGGGCCGTAGCGCGCGTCGCGGGCGTAGCGGCGCCCGCGCGCGTAGCGCCCGCTCGCCGGCACGCCGCGCGCGAGAGGCACGGCGTACCAGGCGACGTGGCCGTAGAGGTCGGGCTCGTTGCCGATCTCGAAGGCGGTGAGCGCGCCGGCCGGCAGCCCGCGGGCGGCGGCACGCGCCCACGCGGCCGCGTTCGCCGGACGACGGGTCGCGAGGTTGAGCCCGAGCAGCACGTGCGCGCCGCTCGCGCGCACGACGGCGCGCAGGCGCTCCAGCCACCGCGGCGTGATCGCGAAGCTCACGCCGCCGGGCGCCGCCCGCTGCACGGGATCCCACCAGGAGGCGTCGCTCGAGCGTCCGCCGATCCGCAGCAGCGGCGGGCCGCCGCCGCTCGCGAGGCCGCCGAGCAACGGCGCGAGCAGCGGGTCTGCGCTCGCGCCGGCGCGCGCGCCGGCGTCGTGCGCGAAGCCCTGGTACTCCATCGAGAGGCCGAGGAACGAGCGCGGGATCGGCACGCCCGGCGCGCCCGCGTCGGCGCGCACGATCGCGACGACGGGCGGCCAGTCGTCGGCGTCGACCTCGCGCGAGCCGCGCGAGGCCTGCACGCCGGCCAGCGCGATCGCGGTCGCGAGCAGCAGCGCGAGCGCCCGCACGCACCACCGCCGCCATGCGACGACGGCGTCGGCGACCGACTGCTCCCCCACGTTCATGGCTCCACGCTGCCCGAGCGTCGTAAGCCGCGGGTGAAGGCCGTGTTGGGAGCGTGCTAGCTTCGGCGCGCCGGCGGTCAGGCGCCGTCGTCGGCGCGCTCCCACGGGATCGGCGCGGCGGCGGGCCGGGCGGCGCGCGTGAGCGAGAACGCGATCGTGTAGCGGTCGCCGCGCACGAGGCTCGCGCGCCACTCGACGGCCCTGCCGTGCGCGGTCGCGAGGCGCTCGATCGAGAAGGCGGCCTCGCCGCGCGGCAGGCGCAGCGCGCGGCGGTCGGCGGCGGACGGGAGCACCGGCGCGAGCCGCTCGCGGCCGCCGTCGACCTCGACGCCGCACAGCCGCGCCAGCTCGACGTAGAGGCCGGTGCGCGTGAGGTCGGCCTCGAGCAGGCCGTCGGCGATGCGCGCGGGCAGCCAGGCGCGGTCGAGCGCGAGCGGCTCGTCGTCGGCGAGGCGCACGCGCTCGATGCGCACGAGCGGCGCCTCGGCGGGCAGGTGCAGCCGCCGCGCGACCGCGCCGTCGACGACCACCTCACGCGACCGCACGAGGCTGCGCTGGGCCGCGCCCTGCGCCTCGATCTGCTCGTAGAGCGACTCGAGGCTGCCGCCGACCTGCTCGAAGGCGCGCACGCGCGTGCCGCGGCCGCGCTCGCGCTCGAGCACCCCCTCCTCGCTGAGGCGGCGGACCGCCTCGCGCACGGTCTGGCGGGAGACCCCGTAGCGCGCGACGAGCTGGCTGTCGGTCGGGAAGCGCTCGAGGAACTCGCCGTCCGCCAGCCGCGCGCGCAGGTCGCCGAGCACCTGCGCCCACAGCGGCAGGGGGTTGGCCCGGTCGATCGCGTGCGCGGCAGCCATAAAGTACGTACAATCGTACAATATGGCGCCCACGGAGCCTCGCGTCTCGCACCAGCCGAACGTGCCCGGCCGCGGGATCGTCGCGAGCTACGGCCCGCGCTTCTGGCTGCTCGTGCTGGCGATCGGCACAGGCGCGGGGCTCGCCGGCGCCGCGCTGATGGAGCTGCTCAGAGCGGTGCAGCGGATCGCGTGGCCGCCCGCCGGCGCCAGCTTCACCGACGCGGTCCGCCACGCGCCGGCGGCGCGCCACGTCGCCGTGCTCGCGCTCGCCGGCCTGCTCGCCGGCGCCGGCGTGCTGGTCGCGCGCCGCCTCGCGCGCGGCGAGGGCGCAGCCGAGACGACCGAGGCGCTGTGGCTGCACGACGGCGTGCTGCGCCTGCCCGCCAGCCTCGCGCGCGGCGTGACCTCGATCGTCGCCGTCGCGATGGGCGCCTCGCTCGGGCGCGAGGGCGCGCCGCAGCTCGCCGGCGCCGCGCTCGCGAGCCGCGCCGCCGCGTGGGCCGGGCTGCCGGCGTGGCAGCGGCGCCTGCTCGTCGCGTGCGGCGCCGGCGCCGGCATGGCGGCCGTCTACGACGTGCCGCTCGGCGGCGCGCTGTTCGCGCTCGAGGTGCTGCTCGGCACCTTCGCGCTGCCGCTCGTGCTGCCGGCGCTCGCGACGACGCTGACGGCGACCGCGGTCGCCTGGATCGCGCTGCCCGACCACGCCGTCTACCGCCTCCCGCACCTGCAGCAGGGCGCCTCGCAGGTCGCGTTCGCCGCGCTCGCCGGCCCGCTCGCCGGCCTCGCGGCGGTGCTGTGGGTGCGGCTGATCGCGCGCGCGAGCGCGTCGCGGCCGCGGACGCCGCGCGGCCGCCTGCTCGTGCCCGTCGCCGTCTTCGCGGCGCTCGGCGCCCTCTCGATCGCCTGTCCGCAGCTGCTCGGCAACGGCCTTGAGATCGTGCAGGGCTCGCTGCTCGGCCAGCTCTCGATCGGCCTGCTGGCGGCGCTGCTCGTGCTCAAGCCGCTCGCGACGGCGGCGTGCGTGGGCAGCGGCGCGCCCGGCGGCCTGTTCACGCCGACGCTCGCGCTCGGCATGCTGCTCGGCGCGCTCGCCGGCCGCGCATGGGCGCTCGCGTGGCCGGGCGCGGCGGTCGGCGGCTGCGCGCTCGTCGGCGGCGCCGCCGTGCTCGCGGCGGCGATGCAGGGACCGCTCGCGGCGGTCGTGATCGCGTTCGAGCTGACACGCGCCTCCGACGCGCTGATGGTGCCGGTGCTCCTCGCCGTCACCGGCGCGACCGTCGTCGCTCGGCTGCTGCGCGCCGACTCGATCTACTCGGCGCGCCTGCCGCAGTACGCGGCGTCCGCTCCGCCCGCCGGCGGCGAGCCTACTCCCCACCGACCAGCTGAACCAGCTGGTCGCCTGCGACCTGCACGAGCCGGCCGATGAGCGGGTGCAGGACGAGGCCGCTGACGGCGCCCGCGAGCTGCGGCAGGTTGTCGCGGAACCAGCGCGTCACGTACTGGACGGTCGTCAGGTCCGGCCGCGACGCGAAGACCGCCTTCTCCAGCTCGCCGACGCGCTCGACCGCCGCGCCGCGCCGCTCGTCCGGCGCCTGGGCCGCGACCTGCTCGCGCAGCGTCGCGAACGCGAGCCGCACCTGCTCGCGCTCGGCCTCGCTGAGCGCCGCGACCGCTCTGTCGCCGATCGCCTGACGCTGCTCGATCCCCTTGCCGATCGCGATCTGACCGGACGCCGCGCCGGTCACGTGGACGCTGCCGCTGATCTGCTCGCCGGGCTGCTCGCGCATCGTCATCTCCTCATCTCGAGCCGCTGGCCGTGGTCGTCGGCGGCGGCGCGGTTTCCGTGGTGGTCGTCGGCTGCGTCCGCGTCGTCACGGTCGCGCTGAGCGGCGCGGTCGTCGGGCTGCCCTTGAAGCTGAGCGTGCCGCTCGTCGACGCGTTGCCGCGGAAGACCAGCAGGAACGTGCAGGCCTTGCCGACCGGCAGCGGCTGCTGACCGCAGTCGACGTCTCTCGTCTCGAACGCCGTGTTGTCGACGCTCGGCACGACGGCGATCTCGCCGGGGCCGAGGTCGACGACGCTCACGGAGTGCACGCGCGTCGGATCGGGGCCCTTGTACGCCGGGACGTAGGCGGTCGGCCCGACGCGGATCGGATAGGTCACGAAGCTGAGGTCGGCGTCGAGGCTGAGTCGCGGGAGCGCCGGTCTCGGGTGGCCTCTGCCACCGTCGCTGCCGCCTCTGCCGCCGTCCCCGCCGCCGCCGGTGCCGCCCGTCGGGCCGTGTCCGCCGCCCCCGCCGCCGCCTCTTCCCGTGTTCGTCGGCGGCGGCCCGGTCGTCGTCGTGCGCGTGCTCGTCCCCGATGCGGATGGCTTGCCCGGCGCGGAGCCCTGCGAGGACAGCAGCAGGGCGGCGACGACCCCGAGCGCGAGGACCAGGCCGCCGAGCGCCAGCCAGCCCGCGGGGAACGAGCCGCCGCCGAACCCGTTGCCGCCGCCGTGCTGCCCATCGCCGTCGGGCGGACCGCCGCCGAACAGGAGCCCGAGGTTGTGCGCCGTGACGGCCGCGCCCGTCCGGTCGCCCAGCTCGCGCCGCAGTGCGAGCGCCTGCTCGAGCTGCGCGCGGCCGCGCTCGTCCCCGAGCAGGCCGGCGCGCGTGCCGAGCTGGTGCAGCGCCCACGCCGCGGCGACGCGGTCGCCCGTCGCCTCGGCGGCACGCCGCGCACCGGCCAGCATGTCCCCCCATGCCGCCCAGCGCCCGCTGCGCGTCAGCAGCGGGTCGGCCGCATGCGCGAGCGCGAGCACGCCGTCGAAGCATCTCGTGGCGGCGCCGGCGCGCAGCGCGGCGAGCAGCACCGGCACGTCCTCGAGCGGCCGCTCGGCGGCGGCGACCGACATCCGCGCGCACGCGCGCCGCGCAAGCTCCGCGTCCGGGTCGGGGGCGCGGGTCAGGCCGCCGAGCGTCGCCGTCCAGCGCGGGCTGTGCGCCTGCGCCGCGCCGACCGTGCGCAGGCGCTCCAGCACGGCGGCCGCGTCCGGCACGCCGGCGATCGCCGCGACGTCGTCGACGTGCACGGCCGCCGGCGCGAGCAGCTCCAGCGCGTCGACCACGCGCCGCTCCTCGTCGTCGAGGTCGTCGTCCAGCGCACGCTCCAGCTCGCCGGGGCCGCCGACCGACGGCAGCTCGCCCGCGCGCGCGAGCGCGGCCGCCTGCACGACGCTCAGCGGCCGGCCGCCGAGCCGCTCGCACAGCACGACGGCGCGCGGGCGCTCGTCCTCGCGCAACGGCCGGCCCAGCTCGCGCTCGAGCAGCGCCAGCGCGTCCGCCGGCGCCAGCCCGCCGAGCGCCAGCTCGCGTCCCTCGCCCGACAGGCAGCGGCGCTCGCAGGCGAGCAGGAAGCGGCACGCGGGCGCGGCGTCGAGCAGCGCGCAGAGGTCGTCGCGATCCGGCGCGACGTCGTCGAGCACGACGAGCGCGCGCCGGTCGGCCAGCCGCATCCGCAGCTCGGCGGGCGTCGGCACGTACGGGCCGTCGGCCTCGTAGAGCGCGTCGAAGATGAAGCGCTCGACGTCCGCGACCGGCTGCCCGGCCGCGCGCGTGAAGACGACGCCGTGCTCGAGCCCATGCTCGCCGGCATGCGCGAGCCGCCGCAGCAGGCTCGTCTTGCCCATCCCCGGGGGCGCGGTGAGCGCGACGCTCTCGCCGCCGGCGAGCGCGTCGAGCGCGGCCGCGATCTCGCGCTCGCGGCCGAGCAGACCGGGGGCGTCGCGCGGCAGCAGCGCGACCGGCGCCTCCCGCGCCCGCACGGCCGGCACGCGCGCCGGCGCGGCGACCGTGACGATCGCCCCGTGCTCGGCATGGACCTGGACGTTGTGCGAGCCGACGGCGATCTGGCCGCCGATCTCCTGCGCGGAGATCTCGGCGACGATCGCCTCGGTCGCGGTTGCGGCGCCCGCCCCGGTCGCGGCGCGCCCACGGCCCCACACGTCGGACTCCTTTATGGAGAGTTGTCCTTGCGGCCGACCCTAGCTGAGCCCGCCGCGACCGGTCAAGGCGTCTGGTGCATTCGCGCTCAGCCGCCGCTCGCCTGCGCGAACGCGGCGAGCGCGAGCGCCGCCGCGTCGTCGGAGGGCTCGACGCTCGGCGAGGCGGCGACCGCGTCGAGGTAGCGCGCGCCGCGACCGTCGAACGGCGCGAACGCGTTCCCGCCGCCGGCCGGGCAGGCGCGCGCGCCCTCCGGCGTGCCGCCGAGGCCGCGCAGGTCGGCGGCGGCGGCCGGGCCCGGCACGGTCGCGCCGAGCAGCAGCGCGCCGCCGCCGGTCAGCGAGCCAGAGAGGTTGGCGATCTGGTGGTGGAGGCAGTGCGGGAACGTCGTGCCGGCGCCGACGACGAACGAGCTGCCCCACGCGTTGGCGCCGAGCGCGACGTCGAGCTGATGCTGGGCGAAGGCGGCGAAGCGCGTCGTGCGCGCCATCGCGTCGTAGGCGCGCGCCTCCCACGCCAGGCCCAGCGCGTGCTGGACGACGTCGCCGTCGGTGTAGTCGTCGCCGAGCCCGAACGGGTCTCTGCGCGCGACCCGCTCCCACAGCGCGAGCTGGTCGCGCAGGTCGGCGACCAGCTCGGCGCGCCCGATCCCGAGGTCGGCGTCGTCCCAGCGGTCGATCGTCCACGCCAGCTCCGCGTGCGCGAGCGCGCCGACGTCGAACGCGTTGAACGTGTCGGTGCCGGCGAGCGGGCTGCGCATGTACGCGTCGGCCCAGTGCGCGGCCTGCCGGCGGTAGACGGCCGCGGCGTGCGTGTAGCGACCACCGGCGCCGGCCGCGAGCGCGCGGGCGATCTCGACCCCGCCCAGCTCCATGTCGTCGCGCCATTCCCGCTCGGGGTAGTAGTCGTACGGCGCCGCGGTCACGAGACGGCCGACGTGCGCGGTGCGCGCATGCGCGTAGAGCGACCTCGCCGCCGACAGGCAGCGGCGGGCAAGCGCCGGATCGCTGACGCGGAAGGCCTGGTCGCACAGCGCGAAGGCGGCCGCGCCGCGGCCGGCGAGGTTCGGACTGACCGACGCGCCGCGACCGCCGGTCACGAAGACGGGCCGGTGCGCGACATACCAGGCGCCGCGCCCGCGCGGCGCGCGCAGCGCGTCGTCCGCCTGCGGCAGGTGCCAGCGCATGTCGTGCGCGCCGAGCGCGCGCCCGTCGCCGTCGCCGATCCCGACCTGGTAGGCGAGCCGGCCGCGCGCGGGCTCCCACATGCGCAGCAGCCAGGCGATCCCGAAGCGCGCCTCCGCCCGTGCCGCGCCGAGGTCCGCGAACGCCTTCGGGTGGTCGCGCAGCGCCTGCAGCAGCAGCACGTCGGTGAACGAGGCGGTCTCGAAGAACTTGAGGTAGTCGCCGGCGTCGAACCAGCCGCCGCTCGCGTCGAGCGCTCCACCCGCGGGTCGCGGCGCGCCGACCAGCACGTGGCGGCGATAGACGGGCGTGCGGAACAGCGTCGCGTGCGCGTCGAGCAGGTGCGCGGGCTGGCGGCCGAGGAGCGTCGGGTCGACGTCGGGCCCGTCGCGCTGCGCGCGCAGGAAGCGGACCGCGTCGCCCGCGAGCGGCGCGTACAACGCGGCCGGCGCCGCGACGCGGAACGGCGGCGAGACGGCGAGCGTCGCGCCGCCCACCGTCACCAGCACGTGGTCGACGGCGGGACCGGGCAGCCGCCCCAGGTCGAGCGCGAGCACGACCGGGAAGCGCGCGCTCCAGCGTCCCAGCGAGGGACCGACCGCGCCGCCGCGCACGACGCTCCCGTCGGCCGCGACGACGCTGAAGCGGGCGCCCGGCAGCGGCCCGCTCGCCAGCAGCAGCGCACGCGCCTGCGGGGCGCCGGTCGCGAAGCCGACCTGGTCCACGCGCACGTAGGCGCGTACCGGCGCCCCCGTGCCGCCTCCGGCGAGCAGCACGATCGCCGCCGCCGCGAGCAGCCCGATCCGCGTGCGACGGCCCATCGTCCGGACGCTAGCAACGCCCTGCTCGGCCTCCACGAGGGCAAGGCGCTTCCTAACAGAACGACCATCGAATCTCCACGACGGCGCCTCGGCCGCGACGCACAATCGGCTCGCGCCCATGCACCTCCGCGACGATCACGACGGGGCGTCGTCGCCCTGGGAGGCCGCCGGCCGCGAGCGACCCGTGTTCCTCGACGAGGCGGGCCGACGCCATCGGCTGCTGCGGCCGTTCGCCCTGCTCGCGGCGCTCGGCGCGGCCGGCTGGCTCGCCGCGCTGCTGATCGGCGCGACCGGCTTCGCGACGATCGCCCCCCTCCCCGACCCGCTCGCCGGGCGGCCGTTCGCGCACGCGAGCGCGCACGCGCACCGCCACTCGCATCTGCGCACCCGCCTCGTCGCCGAGCGCACACGGCTGCGCGCGGGGGCGGCCGGCGCGCGCGCCGGCCCGGTCCCCGCCGCCGACCGCTCGTGAGCCGCCCCCGCGCCGGCAACCCGCCGGGCCACCGCCTGCTGCTCGCCTTCTGCCTCGGCGTGCTCGTGCTGCTGCTGCTCGTCGAGGGCTTCACGACGAAGACGGTCGGGCAGAGCGGGACCGGCAACGGCGCCGTCGTCGCCTCGCCGATCGCCGGTCAGCGACCGGTGCTGGAGGCGGACGGCCGCACGCTGCGCTCGGACATGCCGCGGTTCGGCAGGCGCATCGCGCTCACGTTCGACGACGGGCCGAGCCCCGACTGGACCCCGAAGGTCATCGCCGTGCTGCGCCGCTTCCACGTGCCGGCGACGTTCTTCCTCGTCGGCAGCCAGGCGGTCCGCAACCCGGGCCTCGTGCGCGAGGAGCACCGCGACGGATTCGAGCTCGGCAACCACTCCTTCACCCACCCGGACCTCGCGGCGCTGCCGGGCTGGGAGCGCGACGAGCAGATCGCGATGACGGAGGCGGCGATCTCCGGGATCGCGGGCGTGCGCCCGCGGCTCGTGCGCCCGCCCTACTCGGCGACGCCGGCCGACGCGCGCCCGAGCGAGGTGCGCGCGTGGGCGGACGTCGCGCGCCACGGCTACGCGATCGCGCTCTCGACCTACAACACGGAGGACTGGCGCCAGCCGGGCGTCGGCTCGATCGTCGCGGCCGCGACGCCGCCGGGCGATCAGGGCGGGATCGTGATGCTGCACGACGCCGGCGGCCGGCGCGCGCAGACCGTCGCGGCGCTCAAGCTGCTGATCCCGCGGCTGCGCGCGCGCGGCTTCCGCTTCACGACCGTCTCGCGACTCGCCGGCATCCCGCGCGCGCAGGCGGAGGTGCCGGTGGCCGGCTGGGCGCGCACGCGCGGGGAGCTGCTCGTCGCGATGCTGCGGATCGCCGCCTGGGTCACCAACGCGCTGACGCTCGTCGTCTTCGCGATCACCGCACTGGCGGCGGCGCGGATGCTGTTCGTGCTGGCGGTCGCGCACCTGCACGTGCGCCGCGCCCGGCGGCGCGCGGCCGAGGCGGCGCCGTTCCTGCCCGGCGTCTCGATCGTCGTGCCGGCGCACGACGAGGCGGTCGGGATCGAGCGCGCGGTGCGCTCGCTGGCCGAGAGCGACTATCCGACCGGCTGCTTGGAGGTGATCGTCGTCGACGACGGCTCGACCGACGGCACCGCCGAGATCGTCGAGCGGCTCGGCCTGCCGCGCGTGCGCGTGCTGCGCCAGGCCAACCACGGGAAGCCGGTCGCGCTGAATCGCGGCGCGGCGGCCGCGCGCCATCCCTTCCTTGTGACCGTGGACGGCGACACGGTGTTCGAGCCGGGCACGCTGCGTGCGCTCGTGGCGCCGTTCCGCGACCCGCGCGTCGGCGCGATCTCGGGCAACACGAAGGTGGGGAACCGCGGCTCGCTGCTCGGCCGCTGGCAGCACGTCGAGTACGTGATGGGCTTCAACCTCGACCGCCGCGTCTACGAGATGCTCGACTGCATGCCGACGGTGCCGGGCGCGATCGGCGCGTTCCGCCGGGAGGCTTTGGTGGACGCCGGCGGGATCTCCGGCGCGACGCTCGCGGAGGACACCGACGTGACGCTCGCGATCGGCCGCGCCGGCTGGCGCGTGGTCTACGCGCAGGACGCGCGCGCGTGGACCGAGGTGCCCTCGACGCTGCGCGGCCTGTGGCGCCAGCGCTACCGCTGGGCGTACGGGACGATCCAGTCGACGTGGAAGCACCGCGCCGCGCTGCTCGACCCGCGCGGGCGTCGCGCCGGCCGCCGCGCGATCCCGTATCTGGCGCTGTTCCAGGTGCTGTTCCCGCTCGCCGCCCCGCTGATCGACCTGTTCGCGCTCTACTCGATCGCGTTCCTCGACCCGTTCCCGATCCTCGCCTTCTGGCTGGCGTTCAACGCGCTCCAGCTCGTGCTCGCGTGGGCCGCGTTCGGCTACGACGGCGAGTCGCGCCGGCCGCTGTGGACGCTGCCCCTCCAGCAGCTCGTCTACCGCCAGCTGATGTACCTCGTCGTGATCGAGTCGATCGTCACGGCGCTGCTGGGCAGTCGGCTGCACTGGCACCGCGTGGCGCGCACGGGCGACGTCGAGGTGCGCGAGGGCGTCGCGGGCTGAGTCGCCGCTGTGGCGATCGCGTGATGCCGATGTGAACGTTTCGTGCCCTTCACGGGATTGCGACAAGCCCGCGCGGCGACGTGCCCGACGCTGGGTCGCGCAGAGAGGACCCCGAAGACTGGAGAACTTGTGCGGGACTTCCGACTGCTCGCAGGCGCGGTCGTCGCGGCGGCGGGGCTGTCGCTGGCGGGCGCCGCGGGCGCGAGCGCCGACGGCAACCACGACGGCTTCGAGCCGGGCAACCTCGTCGTGAGCCGCAGCGTCTACGACCCGGCGACGCTGGTGCCGGGCAGCACGCTGCTGCCACCCGGGTGCGTCAGCGGCTGCGTGAGAGCGAACGCCGACGGCTCCTACCCGACGGTGTTCGACAACGACCTCGTCGACGCGAGCTTCGGCGTCACGTCGCGCATCTTCCTCGACCAGCTCAGCCCCTCCGGCAGACCGGTCAGCTCGCTCGAGGTGCCGAACAGCGTCGACCCGGGCGGCTCCGCCGACCAGCTGGTCACGAGCTTCTCGTCGAAGTCGGAGCTCGCGCTCAACCGCTCGACCGACGGCCGCGAGCTGACGTTCATGGGCTACCTCGCGCCGGTCGACGCGATCGACGTCTCGAACTCGAACACGCCCGCGGTGATCGACCCGACGAACCCCGTTCCGGGCACGAACTACCGCGTCGTGGCGAGCGTCGACGCGCGCGGCCGCTTCCAGTTCACGGAGACCAACGCCTACAGCGGCAACAACGGCCGCGCGGCGATCCTCGACAGCGCCGACGACGAGATCTTCGCCGCCGGCAACGCCGGCAACGGCGGCAGAGTGCAGCCCGACGGCGTGATCGCCGGCGCGGGCGCGCAGCTCGTCACGCCCTCGACCCTGCCGGAGTCGGCGCAGACGCCCGGCTTCCCGACCCCGCTGGCCAGCTTCAACATCACGCAGCTCGGCGACAGAGCGGACAAGATCGGCAAGGACACGAACTTCCGCGGCCTGACGGTCTTCGACGGCGTCGTCTACTACACGAAGGGCTCGGGCGGCAACGGCGTCAACACCGTGTACTTCGTCGACACGACGGGGACCGCGTGCCCCAACGGCGTCGGCCTGCCGGTGCCGGGCGCGCCGCTGCCGACCTCGCCGCTCGCCTACGACCCCGCAAAGCTCCAGACGCAGGGGCTCACCCCGAACGACATGTGCATCCTGAAGGGCTTCCCGACGGCGCTGAAGTCGACGACGTCCTTCCCGTTCGGGATCTGGTTCGCGAACGCGGACACGCTCTACGTCGCCGACGAGGGGAACGGCGACGCGACGTTCGACCCGGCGAGCGGGACGTACGCCAGCGCGGCGGCGGGGACCGGCGCGGGCCTGCAGAAGTGGGTCTTCGACGGCGTCGCCTGGAGACTCGCCTACACGCTCCAGGCCGGCCTCGACCTCGGCCAGCCCTACACGGTGCCCGGCTACCCGACGGGCGAGAACGCCGCGACCGGGCTGCCGTGGACGCCGGCGACGGACGGCCTGCGCAACATCACGGGCCGCGTGAGCAAGGACGGCAGCGCGACGATCTGGGGCATCACCTCGACGGTGAGCGGGAACGGCGACCAGGGCGCCGACCCGAACAAGCTCGTCGCGATCCAGGACCGCCTGGACGCGACGGCGCCGGACCCCGGCGAGGCGTTCCAGACGCTGCGCACGGCGGGCGCGGGCGAGGTGCTGCGCGGCGTCTCGCTGACGCCGGTGCAGGCCGGGTCCCCCGACCCGCAGCGCTGAGGCGCGGCTCGCGGACCGGGACGGCGGCGCTCGCGCAGGCCGCCGTCCGGTTCGCGTCGCCGCGTGGCGCGTGCGCACGGTTGACGGGCGCGCCCGCACAAGCGACGATCGGCGAAGTCCCCAACGAGAGGAGCGCACGATGGCCCGCATGATGGCCGACTGCCGCCGCTTCCCGAGTGAGTCGAACTGCTCGCTCGTGATCATCGGCGAGGAGGACGAGGTGATCCGCGCGGCCGCCGAGCACGCGGAGTCGGTGCACGGCCACGAGGACACGCCCGCGATGCGCGAGCAGATGCGCCAGTTCCTCGAGCCGGCCGAGCAGTACAGCGCCGGCCCGCGCGAGCAGGAGCCGCTGCCGGGCTGATCGCCCGCCGGCGCCAGGTCCCGCAGCCGACGTCCGCGCCGGCCGCGGGACGGCGCGCGCCAAGACGGCGAACGGCCGGCTGCGCTGCACCGGCTTTCGCCGGGAGCTGCAGGCCGACCGCCTTCGACCGGACCAGGGCATCGCCGAAGATCCCGTCGCGCCCGCCAGTGTACCAGCGAACCTCATCCGGTCGTGCTCACAATGTAGAAGTTGTGTTTCACCACATGAATTAGTTGGTGTGTTGATGATTGAAGCGTTCACCTCTAGGGTGGCCGGACGATGGAACGCGCCGCCGAGCGCGCCGCTCCCGTGGCGGCGCTCCCTCCCGATCATCCGACGACCACGATCTTCCTCGACGAGACCGGCGTGGTGCACCACGCGAGCGACCGCTACTTCGGCATCGGCTGCCTCACGGTGCGCGACGAGGGCCGGCTGCTGCGCGAGCTGCGACGCCTGCGCGAGCGCGCCGCGTACCCGCGCGAGCTGCACTGGGCCGACTTCGACAAGGCGCGGCTGCGCGATCGCCCGGACGTCGTCGCGCTCGCCAAGGCGGCGATCGACCTCGTGTTCGATTCAGAGGGCGTGGAGTTCTGCTGCCATGTGGCGGACCGGCGCAACGGCGACCTGACGGCGCGCTTCGCCCGCCACGATCATCCGGGCCACCGCGCGTACGAGTGGCTCGCGGCGGAGGTGCTGCACGACGCGATCGGCGAGCACGAGATCGCGACCGTGCTCGCCGACCACCTGAGCACGCCGCCGGGCGTGCGCTTCGAGCGCGACGTCGCCGCGACGGTCAACGCCCGCCGCGGGCGGCTCGCGATCGCCACGGTGTCGCGCTTCGACTCGCGCTCGACCGACGGCCTGCAGCTCGTCGACCTGCTGCTGGGAGCCGCAGCGCTCGACCTGCGCCGGGGACGAACCGGCGGCCGGACGCAGAAGCAGGCGATCCTCGAGCACCTGCTCGACCGCTGCGGGTGCGCGAGCTTCCGGCCGCGGGGCCGCGAGCTCGCGGGCAAGTTCAAGGTCGTCGTGCTGGCGAGGCCCCGCCCGACTCGTCGGAATCGACGGGGCGGGTAGGCTGGCGCGCATGGACCCCCGTCCGCTCGGCCGCACCGGCATGCAGGTGAGCCCGCTGTGCCTGGGCACGATGATGCTGGGCGCGTGGGGCAATCCCGACCACGACGACGGCGTCCGCATCGTGCACCGCGCGCTCGACGCGGGGATCAACTTCATCGACACGGCCGACGTCTACTCGCGCGGCGAGTCGGAGGAGATCGTCGGCAAGGCGCTCGCGGCCGACGGGCGCCGCGACCGCGTGATCCTCGCGACGAAGGTCCACGGGACGATGGGCGAGGATCCGAACGAGCGCGGCAACTCGCGTCGCTGGATCGTGCGCGAGGTGGAGCGCAGCCTGCGGCGCCTGAGAACGGACTGGATCGACCTCTACCAGGTCCACCGCCCCGAGCCGGACACCGACGTCGAGGAGACGCTCGCGGCGCTCACCGACCTCCAGCGCGCCGGCAAGATCCGCGCGTTCGGCTGCTCGACCTTCCCGGCGCAGGAGATCGTCGAGGCGCAGTGGGCCTCCGCGCGGCGCGGCCTGGGCCGCTTCGTGACCGAGCAGCCGCCCTACTCGCTGCTCGTGCGCGGCGTCGAGCGCGACGTGCTGCCGACGTGCCAGCGCCACGGCATGGGCGTGATCCCGTGGAGCCCGCTCGCGGGCGGCTGGCTGAGCGGGCGCTGGCGGGCGGGGCGCGAGGCGCCCGGCTCGACCCGCGCCGAGCGCATCCCGGCGTACTACGACCTCTCGCGCCCGGAGAACCAGCGCAAGCTGGAGGCGGTCGAGCAGCTCGCACGGCTCGCCGAGGAGCTGGACGTGACGCTGATCCGCCTGGCCATCGCGTTCGTCCTCGCGCATCCGGCGGTGACGGCGCCGATCGTCGGCCCGCGCACGATGGAGCAGCTCGAGAGCCAGCTCGGCGCCGAGGAGCTGACGCTGAGCGCCGAGACGCTCGACCGCATCGACGCGATCGTCCCGCCGGGCACGAGCTTCAGCGCCGCCGACGCCGGCTACACCCCGCCGGCGATCGCGGACGCGTCGCTGCGGCGGCGCGTCTGAGTAGCGCAACTGCCGCCCGCGTGCGGCAGGATGCCACATATAGCAGTTTCAATCACACGCTTAGCGTTCCCACATAACTACTGTTGAGTTCTGAGCGCTTCAGTTCTAGGCTGCTCACTCAATGAGCTCCTCCAATTCCACTCGCCTCCTGCGCGCCGTGACGACCGTCGCCGCCACGGCAGCGCTACCGCTCACCACTGCGGGCGTTGCGACGCTGTGCGTCACGCTGTTCCCGCCTCACGTACCCACCTCCCGAGATCCACACGTGCTCGACCTCGTCTTCGACAGCGGGCCGGTGATCTGGGCCACACGTCTGCTGCTCGTATCCGCGGCGTTGGTGCTCGCCGTGGGCGGCGCCTTCATCGTCGCCTCCACCGTGGTGCGCACGAGGAACGGCGACTGGCTCAAGCGCGCCGGCCCCTTCGAGGTCTCCGAGACCACTGTCGCAGACCTGGCAGATGAAGTTTACTTGTGGAGAAGTGCCGCATTTGACTTCCGCGATCAACTCGGGCGCGTCGCAAAGCCGACCAACGAACGCGGCATACCGAACGAGAGGGCGACCTCAGACGATGATTACGATAAACTCTGACCTCATGAAGCAAGAGCTGAGCAGAGAGGAGCTTGTGCAGCACCTCGCCGTACTTCGTGCAGAACGTGACATGTTTGAGCGCATCGCGCGGCGGAACCTCGAGCTTGCGGCGCGCTTCTCGGAGCTCCACCTCAAGAGCGTGATGCGCGAGCTGCGTGGCGGGAGGTAGCGCGGCGCTCGCGGCAGCGGACTCACGCATGCAGCAAGCCGAGCGCGGCGAGGCGTTCGAGGGCAGCGTCAAGATCCGCAGCAGGGGCGTCGGGCAGCGCAGCGCGCAGCGCGTCGCGGTCGCGCGTCCCGTCGAGCAGCGGAAGCAGCGCGAGGTCGAGCGGCTCGTCGAGCTTGACGTTCGCGTGCAGCAGCGAGCTGATGACCTCGGCTCCCGCGGCTTGCTGAGCGCGGGCGAGCGCGCTGGCGCGCTGACGCTCGGCCGCGGCGGCGGTTGCGGCGCTCGCCGCCGGGAGCGGGCAGCCGGCCAGGCCGACGACGCGCGCGAGGTGCGCCTGGAGCATCACGTCGCGCAGGCGCGCGTCGACGACGTCGGCCGGCACCTCCGCGCCGGCGGCCTCCCGCGCGGCGGCCGCCGTCTCCGCGAACGGCAGCGCCGCCGGCCACGCCGCCGCGAGCGCGCGCATCGCGGCACGCACGTGCGGCTCGGACGTCGTCATCGTGTGCCCGTCCTGCGTCGCGAACGTCTCCTCGCCGCCGTCCCCGCCGGCCGAGCGCGCCGCCGTGGAGAGCCACAGCCGCTCCAGCACGCGGTCGTCGAGCGCGCGCCGCGCCGGCACCTCGCCGTGGCACAGGAGCGTCTGGCGGAACATGCGGTTCTTGAAGAAGTCGAGGTACTGCTCGCGCGCGACGACGTCGTCCGCCGCGCCCGCCATCAGCCGCTCCGCGCTCGCCGGCACCTCGCGCATCATGCTCTCCGCCAGCTCCGCCTCCGCCAGGAAGCGCAGGCCGTGCGCCGCCGCGTGCTCGGCGACCTCGTGCACGTAGAAGGGCGTGCTGATCTCGGCGAGGTCGTCGTGGAACAGCAGCGCGTCGCTCGCGCGCAGCATCCGCTCCATGTGCTCGCGCAGCACGCGCGCGTACGGCGAGGGCTCCTCGATCGCGACGATCGTCTCCATCAGCTCGTGCGCGCCCGCCAGGCGCGCCGCCGGCTCGGCGACGTCGCGCAGGTGCCAGCGCAGCATGTCGCGCGCCATGTCCCGCAGGTAGGAGCCGGGGTAGGCGTTGTAGGAGACGAACGCGATTCCGTGCGGAGCGAGCACGCGCCGCACGCACGCCAGCAGCGCCACCCGCGCGGCCGGCGGGATCCACGAGTAGACGCCGTGCGCGATGACGTAGTCGACCGAGGCTGGCGCAAGCCAGCTGCCGCTCCCCGCGTCGCGCGCGCCGCCGCCCTCGTGCGTCCCCGCGAGCAGCGACTCGAAGTCGCCGACGCGCAAGTCGACGTTCTCCAGCCCCGCCGCGCGCGCCAGCTCGACCCCGCGCGCGACCGCCGCGCCCGCGGCGTCGAGCCCGACCACCGCGGCGCCCGGCAGCGTCTGCGCGATCGACAGCGCGTTGCCGCCGTCGCCGCAGCCCAGCTCCAGCACGCGACAGCTCGCGGCGGGCGCCGGGTCGAGCCCGAGCAGCCGGCCGACGACCTCGAGTCGCGCCGGGTGCGTCGTCGCGTAGGCGTAGCCCGGGTAGGAGAGCTGCTCGTAGGCGCTGCCCGGGGCCGCGGGGGCGGGCGCCGGCCCGTCGGTCAAGACAGCTTGCTCTGCCCGATGTTGATCTGAACCGACTGCGTCGGCTTGCCGTTCGATCCGAGGAAGACCTCCTCGATCTTGGCGAAGTTGAAGCTGACCGACTCGGTCGGTCTGCCGTTGGCGGACGAGCCGTCCTGGATGGCCGAGACGAGCACGTTGCTCATCTTGTACTCGAGGTAGTCGGTCGCCTTGCCTCTCTTCGCCTTCGCGAAGAAGACCGTCGCCTCCTTGTAGTGCTGGCCGCTCACAGCCGCCTTGAACAGCAGCGGCGAGGCCTTGTCGATCCGCTTCGTGATCGTGAAGCTGGAGAACGAGACCTTGCCGGCGCCGCCCCCGCCGCCGGAGGCGCCGCGCTGCGTGACGCCGATCGAGAACGAGCTGATCGCGATGTCGTCCTTGTGGGTCTTGTCGGTCGACTCGCCCTTGACGCCGTCGAGCTTGAGGAACGTCGAGCCGCCGCCGCCGAAGCTGAACGACGTGCCGCCGACCAGGTCTCTGCCGGCCGGGCCCTGCGCGCCCGCCGATCCCGGCGCGCCGGCAGGCCCCTGCGGACCCTGCGGCCCGCGCTGGTTCCAGGTGATCGTGGCCTCGCCGTTGAGGCAGACGGCGTCAGGATTCGGGGCCCCGCTGGGCTGCGTCGCCGGCTTGCTCGGATCGATGACGCGCAGCTCGCCCGGCGCCGCGCTGTAGGCGCTGATGACGTCGGTGTTCGTCACGTAGCAGCCCGTGATCGTCCCGTCGCCGCTCGGAATCGAGCCGATCGCGATCGCCGCGCCGGCGCCGAGCGCCGCGGCGGTCGGCAACGCGACCTTCAGTGCGGCGCGGCGGGAGCGCCGCGCGCGCTCGACCGCCCGAACGATCCGGTTCGCCTCTTCCCGGCTCATCGGTCGGGACCCAACCAGACGTCCACGACGCTGTCAAGCGCCGTGGACGATCGATCTTCGCAAGCCAGGTATGAGTTGCGTATGCCGGCGGCTCAGCGCCGCGCGAGCGCCAGCGCCCGCAGCCGCTCCGTCGCGTCGCCAGCCTCCAGCGGCCGCGCGAAGTGGAAGCCCTGCGCAAGCGGACAGCCCTGCTGGACGAGGAAGCGCCGCTGCGCCTCGCTCGTGACGCCCTCGGCGACGGTCAGCATCCCGAGCGCGGCGCCGAGCTCGATGATCGCTCTCGTCATCGCCGCCGCCTGCGGGTCGTCGGGGATCCCCCGCAGGAACGACTGGTCGATCTTCAGCACCTCGACCGGCACGTCGCGCAAGCGCGCCAAAGAGGAATGCCCCGAGCCGAAGTCGTCGATCGCGAGCCGCACGCCGAGCTCGTGCAGCGCGCGCACGACCGGGTTCGCGCGCTCGGCGTCGAGCATCGCGGCCGACTCGGTGATCTCGAGCGTCAGGCAGCCCGGCGAGATGCCCTCCGCGGACAAGGCCTCGCGCACGGTCGTCGGGAAGTCCGGCCGGCGCAGCTGGCGCGGCGAGACGTTGACGTGCACGTGCGCGTCGAGGCCCTCCTGCCGCCACGCGTGCAGCTGCGCGCAGACCGCGTGCAGCACCCAGCCGCCGATCGCCTCGATCAGCCCGGCGTCCTCGGCGAGCGGGATGAACTCGTTCGGGCCGACGATCCCGCGCTCGGCGTCCTGCCAGCGCACCAAGGCCTCGAAGGCGACGAGGTCCCCCGTCGTCGGCACGACCAGCGGCTGGTAGTGGACGACGAAGTCGTCGCGCTGCAGCGCGCGCCGCAGCTTCGAGGTCAACGACAGGCGCGCGAGCGTGTGGCGCGAGTCCCCGCCATACGACGCGATCCCGCCGCGCCCCGCATGCTTGACCTCGTACATCGCCGCGTCGGCGTGACGCAGCAGCGTGTCGGCGTCGGACGCGTCGTGCGGGTAGATCGAGATGCCGATCGAGGAGCCGATCTCGAACTCGGCGTCGGCGATCGAGAAGGGCTCCAGCAGCGCCGCCTCGACCTGCTTGGCGACCGCCTCGGCGCTCATCCGCGGGTCGCTCTCCAGGTCGGTGAGCAGGATCAGGAACTCGTCGCCGCCCTGGCGCGCGAGCAGGTCGGTCGAGCGCACGACGCCGCGCAGGCGCACCGCGATCCGCCGCAGCAGCTCATCGCCGGCGGCGTGGCCGAGCGAGTCGTTGACGGCCTTGAAGTCGTCGAGGTCGACGTAGAGCAGCGCGACCGCGTGACCGCTGCGCCGCGCGCGCGCCAACCCGAGCGCGAGGTGCTCGTCGAGCAATGCCCGGTTCGGCAGCTTCGTCAAGGGGTCGTGGTAGGCGAGGAAGGCGATCTGCTCCTGCGCGCGGCGGCGCTCGGTGATGTCGCTGAAGGCGGTCACGGCGCCGTAGGGGCGCGACTCGCCCTCGCGCACGAGCGGGTGCGAGGAGACCGACGTCCACACCTCGCTGCCGTCGGGGCGCACGATCCGCAGCACGACGTCGCGCTGCGGGATGCCGTCGCCCAGCGCGCGCTGGGAGGGCATGCCCCCGGCCGGCAGCGCGGCGCCGTCCTCCTGCACGATCTGCAGCGGCCACTCCTCGGCGGTGCGGTAGAGCAGGTCCTCCTCGGCGAGGCCGAGGATCCGCGTCGCGGCGGCGTTGCAGGACAGCACGCGCCCGTCGGCGCCGTAGATCAGCAGCCCCTCCTCGAGCGCGTGCACGACGCCGCGGTTGCGCTCCTCGCTCTCGGCCAAGGCGGCCTCGGCGATCCGCGTGGCGGTGACGTCGGTGATGATCCCCTGCGTGATGTGCGGTCTGCCGTGCTCGTCGCGGATCACGGTGTCGCGCTCCCACACCCACACGACGCGCCCGTCGGCAGCGATCATGCGGTACTCGCAGTCGAACGCCTTCTCCTGGCGGTAGGCGTAGCGCGTCTCGGCGAGCACGCGGTCGCGGTCGTCGGGGTGGATGTGCTCCTCCCAGATGCCGGTGTCGCCGAGCCAGCGCTCGGCGGGGAAGCCGAGCAGCTCCTCGATCTGCGGCGAGACGTAGCGGAAGGAGCCCAGCTCGTCCCACTCGGCGACGTAGGTGACGGCCGGGATCGTCTCGATCAGCGTGCGGTAGCGGGCCTCCGCCTCCTCCAGCTCGACGGCGGAGGTGACGCGCGCCGTGACGTCGTGCAGCACGCCGATGTAGCGCCGCGCGACGCCGTCGTCGTCATGCACGGGCGTGAGGAAGACCTCGTTCCAGAAGTCCGAGCCGTCGCGGCGGTAGTTGCGCAGCGTGACCCAGCACTCGTCGCCGTCGCGCAGCGCGGCGGACATCTCGGCGATCGGCCCGGGATCGGTCTCCTCGCCCTGCAGCAGCGCGAGCGAGCGGCCGACCACCTCCTCGGCGCGGTAGCCGGTCAGCAGCTCGAACGCCTCGTTGACGTAGGAGACCGGCCACTCGCCGGTGTCGGGGTCGCGGTCGGCGATCACGATGCCGTTGTTGGTGGCGGCGAGCGCGCGCTCGTGCAGGTCGAGCATCGCCGCGCCGCGGCGGTAGCGCAGGTGCAGCGCGACCTGGCTGGCGAGCGCGGCGACGTCGGCCATCAGGTGCGGGTCGGGGCGGGCGCCGGGCGCGAGGTGCAGCTCGAGCACGCCCTCGCAGGCGCCGCCGGCGACGAGCGGGACGGCGACATGCGAGCCGTCGGCGATCGCCCGCGCGCGAGCGCGGCGC
>Ga0207664_10000411_pt1 | contig 30634 bp, 25 predicted proteins | sample LARL83metaG_FD_184349 | JGI IMG/M metagenome (GOLD analysis project Ga0207664, IMG submission 184349) | Corn, switchgrass and miscanthus rhizosphere microbial communities from Kellogg Biological Station, Michigan, USA - LAR L8-3 metaG... | ecosystem: Host-associated > Plants > Roots >... | reverse complement strand
CGGGCCGGTGCTCTGCTTGACGCTCGCAGCGAGGATGCTGCTTGACGCGCCTTGCGCGGTACCGGAAACGTCCACGGTTTCTCCCGTATAGGGGGAGGGACCGCCAATCACCGTGCTCGGTGAGAGCGTGACGGTTACGTCGGAGCCGTCGTTCGCATGCATGGTGAAGGCCGACGCCGATTGAAGCGCGCTGATGGCGCCGGAAACCGTCACGGTTTGTGGCGAGGTCGTACCCGGCTGCGCTGGAAGCACGCTCGGCGAACCTGTGCCGCCGCCTCCGCCGCATGCACTTAAAGCGCTCGATAATAAGAGCGCCGCGATTGAGACTCGCAAACCCGCGCGAGGCATAAGATATAACCCCCAACATTAAGAAGGGGAGGCTCGACTCTTACACTATCGGCACGCGCGGATAATATTTTACAGTTGCTCGCTTCACAGGCAAGCGTACGCAGCCCGTTACATCCTCACACTAATGGTATAAGCAAGCCGGTGTCGCGTTAGGTCTGTTGGACCCGGTTTCACGAAATGTGCACTAAATCCGCGAGAAAGGTCCTAATGTTGGGAATGTCCGTACGCACAACGGGACCGCGATCTGCCCACGTGGACTCCGTCAAACGTCATTACCTGTTCAGGCGAAGGGAAGACCGTGATAACGACAGATACCGCACGCATCTACGTGATCGAGGGGCAGGTGCTCTTTGGGAAGGCCCTGTGTCAAGTATTCTCCATGGACCCCACTCTCCAAATCGTGGGGGACTCCGACAGCGTCACTCCGACCGCGCTTGTAAAGGCCAAGCCGGACATTATTTTGCTCGACGTCGACGGCGGCGCCCTTGAACTGGGTGAGGCACTCGCTGCATGTCGCGAAGCAGCGCCGCAGGCTCGCGTGTGCGTCCTATCGATGCGCCCGCAAGCCGAAATGATGCAATGTTGCCTGGCCGCGGGGGCGGACGGCTACATCATCAAAGACGTGACGCCGGCAGAACTCATCCGCGCCGTCAAGATCGTCGCGAACGGCGAGACGTACGTCGATCCGCGCGTCGCGGGCGGCCTCTTACGCCGACGCAGCATGAGCAACGGACGCCCGGACATCAACGAACTCTCGGTGCGCGAGACGGAAGTCATCCGCCTCATCGCCGAAGGTCTCTCGAACAAAGAAATCAGCGCCCGTCTCAATCTCTCAGAAAAGACGATCAAGAACCACGTCAGCCGCATATTCTCGAAGCTGAACATCTACGCGCGCACGCAAGCGGCGGTGCACGCGATAAAAATGGGCTTGGTTTAGGGGGACGTCAACGTGCGAACGGGCTGCTTTTGCCGCCCGTTCGTATGTTATTTGCGCGCGACGCCGAACATGATGTAGCGCGATTGCGGCGGTGAGACTCTGTCGAAGAAGATGCCGTCGATTTTTCCGAGCGCGCGCGAGAGCGACGGCGATCGCCCGAAGATCCCGCTGAACCCGGTCGTACCGTATTCCACGCTCGAGAAGGGCTTCAAATAGTCGAGCATTTCGCCGATGCTGACGTAGCGCCAGATGGAGTTCCATTTGACGAACCGGCGGCGAGCGGCTTGATGCAAACGCGAGCCGCGCAGATTCTCGGCGAATAACAGTAGGCCGCCCGGTTTGAGCGCGCGATGCATTGAACGCAGCGCAGCCGCCTGGCGGGATGCGTCTCCGTCCCATGCGACGCCGCCCAGCAGCGATTTGAACGCGATGACGTCGAAATGATTTTCGTACGGAATCGCCGTCGCGTCGATCGCCGCGTATGTTACGCGGCCTTCCACGCCGTATGCACGGTGCAGCGGCCCCGCGATCTCGCTGTTGTCGTCAAGATCGGAGCACAGTACGCGATGGCCCTGCAGCGCGAGCCACAGCGAGAGGCCGCCGCGCCGCGCGCCGAGCTCCAAGCAAGTAGACATTGGGGATAAGGGCGCCCTGGCCCGCCAGAACCCTAAGGCCCGCGACCAGTTCTCAATGTCCCATTCGACGACGTCTTTCAGCAGGGACGCGCTTTCCGGCATGGCGCGGTTATACCCAAATGCAAGAAAGCACCGCATTGCTGCGATGCTTTCTTGCTTTACCGATGAGCGGCTGCTCGTTATGGCGTGAGGATGAGGCCTGACTTCGGTCCCATCGTGGACGGCACCGAACCGCCGAACGATACCGTTCCGCCGTCCAGCACGCCCGCGCCGGTGATGACCATGCTATGACGCAGGCCCCACGGATTCGGTACGGCGACTGAACTGGTTGTGCTCGGGTTGACGATGATCTCGCAGCGTCCGAGCGAGCTGCCGCGGTAGTAGCAGTTGTTGTACTCCCGCAGGTACGCGCCCGTCGAGGTTCGCAAGCCCGTCACGCCCGACGGCGTGGTTACCGGATTCATCGGCACGAATCCGGTCTCCGGCATGACCTTGAACGTCGACGGCGTTGCGAACGATTCTTGGAACACCGAGTAGTTCGGATCGTACGTGAGCAGGAACGACGCGTAGATGTACTTGCGCAGCGGAATGACGGTCGAGGCACTCGCGCTCGTGTTGTCCGCGTAGCACCAGAATCCGGCGCCGCCCGGCTTGCCTTCGCTCTTGAGTAGCGCAACCGTCTGCAGCTGTGCATCCTCTTCTGACGCCCACAGACCGGTCATAAAGCACTCTTCGAACTCACCGCCCGCGACCGCCGAGCCCTTGAGACGGCTAACGTACGTCGGGACATTGCTATCTGCGACGGAAAGGGAGTTCAAGATGAACTTCTGTCCCGTAGTCGCCAGAACGTTGTCCTGAGCATTGCCCCAGGTCGTGGGACTGTAGTTGCACGGCGTGGCGCTCGCTCCGTAAAGTGGACCATCGTTGTCGATGAAGATGAGGTCCCACGGCTGTGCGGTGCCCGGGTTGGCGATCTTGGCCAAGTTTATATAGTGGTTCACCACGTTCTGATAGAACGATGCCGCGGAGCTCTTTGTCGGGTCCGAAAGCAAGCCTGAACCCGCATACGTCGTCACAACCGTCCCACTGCACGTCGTCGCACGAGCCGCAGTGTACGAGCCACTCAGTTCGGTGTGTTCATACGAGCCGGAATTGGGCATGACAGGGCTCGAATAAAGCACGGTGTGGATGCCGGCCGCCTTGGTAGCAGCCATTTTGTTGTACATGCTATAGGCCCAGCTTAGGTACGGTGCGTATGTGCTCGGGCTCGTATTTGTTTCGGTAGAGGTGTACAGGTACTCCGCCGTTTGAACGTGCTTCGGTGCACCGCTCGTCGGCGCGGGTGTTGACGTCGTTGTGGTGGTAGTGCCGCCACTCGAACTTGGCTGCGTCGACGTGAGCGTAATGCTGCCTGCGTTAAGCGTCGTGGAGTTCGTCCACGAACCGGTCGCGGAGGCCCAGTCCCCCACCTTGAGCGTGAGCCCGTTGTACGTCCATTGCGTGCCCGTGCCCGCGTAAATCCAATAGCTCGCGCCGCTTGACGTCTTTACGTGAAACTCGTGGCTGGACGAGTAGTACGTCATGTAGTCGATCTGGCCAACGAGCGTTGGCGAACCGGTGGCTGACGACGCCGTCGTTGTCGGCTGCGTCGAGCTGAGTGCGACGCTGGTGGCGGTGAGCAACGTGGAATTCGTCCAGCTGCCGCTTGCCGTAACCCAGATACCAACTTTGAGCGTAAGGCCGTTGTACGTCCATTGCGTTCCGGTGCCGGCATAGATCCAGTATTTCGCACCAGAGCTGGTTGTGATCTGAAACTCATGGCTGCTGGAGAAATAGGTCATGTAATCGACTTTGCCGCTCAGCGTCGGAGACGACGTAGTCGAGGACTGGGTCGTCGTCGGTTCCGTCGAACTTAGCGAAAGGCTCGTGGCGGAAAGCGTCGTCGAGTTCGTGAAGCTGCCCGTCGCGGTAACCCAATCGCCGATCTTTAGAGTTAGACCGTTGTACGACCACTGCGCTCCCGACCCCGCATAGACCCAGTACTTCGCACCGGAACCCGTCGTGATTTGGAACTCGTGGCTGCTCGAATAGTACGTCATGTAATCGACCTTGCCGATGAGCGTGGTCGACGACGTGGTCGACATCGTACCGATCCCCGAACCGGTAGACGTTGAAGCCGACGTGCTGTCGGGCGGAGCCATAGGCGAACCACCGTCTTGTGATAGGACGGGCGGTGTTGCTGTTCCTGATTGTCCACTACAGCCTACGGCGAAAAGCGAAAACCCAAGCACTCCAATGAGTGCAAAGGCGCGCATGTAATGCATGAAACCTCCCCATGTGCATGGCGCGCGTTGGGCCGAGCATACAGCATGACCAACTCGATTCATGCCATGGAGGGGGCAACTCGCAACCAGGGCATGCAAGCAGCAATTTGAGGCCCCGCGATGGTCGCAAAGTCCCAGTTTTTGGGGAAAAACCGGCGATCGGGCTCGGTTGCCCGGTCGCCGGAACGCCTGCCGTAAAGTCTGTGTTAACCAGCCTCTGCGGGCTAGTTCGGCGACGCGACCTTTTGCTCAAGGCTCCGGGACTCTGCCACCTACCGGTGTGCGCCCAGTTGCCCGTACGATCGAGTTGCTACGTTAACGAGGAGAAGATGCTGCGAGCGGTTTTCATCGGCTACGACAATATGCTCAACCGGGTGATAGAGCATTGGCTCTCCGGTCAGACTGAACTCGCGGGATGCGTGTGGGTGCCCTCGCAGACGCAGTGGCTCACAACCCGCAAAGGCAAGATCGACTTCATCAAAAAGCGCATTGCCCGGCGCGGCGCGGTAAAGGCGCTCGACGAAGCGCTCTTTTACTTGCTTTACCATTCGACCGAAGCGGCCTCGCCGAACACGCAGGCGTGCGCGCAGATGATCCGCGACTATCATGCTGCCGCGCCGCAGCGCCCGCACGCGCCCTTCATTCGATCGCCCCGGGTGAACGACGCCAAGGTGCTCGAGTATTTGGCGCAGGTCAAGCCCGACGTCATCTTTTCTCACTGCATCAATCAGTATTTCGGAAAGAAACTGCGGGGCGCGGCGCGGCACGGCGTCATGCTGTGGCACGTCGGCATCACGCCCGAGTACAAAGGCGTCTACTCCCCGTTCTGGACGATGCACAACGGCGACTTCGAAAACTTCGGTTACACCCTGCTGCGCCTCAACGAGGAGCTCGACGCCGGCGAGGTTTACGTCCAAGGGCGGTTCTCGAACGTAGACATCCGGCACGACAACCACGAACTCATCGAGCACAAGGCGATCTTCGCGAGTTTTCCCGACGTCGCAAAGTTCATCGAGCAGCTCGAGGCGGGCACGGCCCGGCCGATCGAGCGCCCGGACGCAAAACCGGGTTACTACTCGTATCCCGGCATCACCGACTACTTGCGCCAGCGCTGGCGCGTTCGCCGTGCGCTGAAAAAAGGAACGCCGCCCGTGGCGGGCGGCATTCGTGCGGGGGAATCGGCGTAAGCGTAAGACCCTACGCCGACTCGAGCAAAGCCGGCGCGTTCACCGCATCTCTCACGGCCGCGACGACATCATCGACGTCGCGGTCGCTCATTGTCGGGTAGAGCGGAAGCGAAACGATCTCGCGAGCCAAGCGCTCCGTTGCCGGCAACTCCGATGCGAATCCGCGGTATGCCGAGAAGTGGTGCGTCGGAATATAGTGGACGGACGTGCCGATGTTGCGTTCTTTCATCGCTTCGATGAACGCGTCGCGCGTAGTTCCCGCGCGATGTTCGTCTATCCGGATCACGAACATGCACCAGCTGTGGCGATCGGCCGCATTGGCGGTAGGGGCTTGCAGCGCGATGCCCGGTATACCGGCAAGTTCCTCATGGAAGCGCTGCGCAATGCGGTCGCGTCGCGCCTGCATCTCGTCCAGGCGCTGCAGTTGGACTAGTCCCATCGCGGCGGCGATGTCCGGCATGTTGTACTTGAAGCCCGGTTCCCGTACTTCGTAACGCCACGAGCCTTTCTGCGAGTAGCGCTTCCAGGCGTCCTTATCCATGCCGTGCAGGGAAAGCACGCGAGCCCGCTCCATGATGCGATCGTCGTTCGTGAGCAGCATCCCGCCTTCGGCAGTGGTCAAATTTTTCGTCGCATAGAAACTGTATGCCGCAAGATCCGAGTGCGTGCCGGCCCACGTGCCGCGATCGAGCATGCCGGCTGCATGAGCGGCGTCTTCGATGAACGCAACGCCGCGATCTTTGCAGAAGGCGGCGATTGCTTGCGCGTCATGCGGGCGGCCGCCGTACGGCATTGCGACGATCGCGCGCGTCTTGGGCGTCAGAGCGGCGGCGAATTGTTCGACCCCCGCAGTTAGCGTTTGGGGGTCGACGTCGCAGAATACGGGGCGCGCGCCGATCTCGAGCGTACATTGCGCGCCCGCTACGAAGGTGAGCGAGGGCATGACGACGTCATCACCCGGACCGGCGCCCGCGGCCAGCAAGCCGATGTGCAGTGCGGCCGTGCAACTGTTCACGGCGATAGCGTGCCGCACGCCGGCCGCCCGGGCGAATGCGTCCTCGAATTCGCGCACTTTGGGACCGGTCGTCAGCCAACCATTGCGAATGCATTCCTCGACGGCGGCGGCTTCCCGTGTGCCCGTGTCGGGACGGCAATACGGCAAAAACGTCTCACGCATGTGCTTCTCGTACTCCGGGAGCGATTGTAGGGATGGTGCTCGCCTGCGCCGGCGCGCCTGCCGGCACCGCGTTACGCGTGAGCGAGACCAGCATGAAGGCGAGCCAAAGATACTTGGTCAGCATGACGTCGGCGAAGAGACCGGATACGAACAAGCCCAGCAGCGAGGCCTCCAGCAGCAGCCGCATGCGAAAGCGCGGATCATCGGGACCGATCGCACGCATTGCTCGGAATTGCGTATACCAGCCAATTAGCAGAAGCGCCAGGCCGATGATTCCCAGTTCAACGGAGTTGCCTACGATAATGTTGTGGGGTGCACGGTTCCATCCGATGTACTGCGGTTGGAAGACGGACATCATCGCGCGATCGTAGGCGAGCGGAAAGTTATTGAACCCCGCTCCGAAAAGCCAATTTTGTTTGAAGGCTTCCAATCCGACGTGCCAGATGTCGGTGCGTCCGGCACCGCCGCTTGAAAGCGCGCCGCTCCAGCGATCGATGAGCGTTGGAGCGGAAACGATGGCCGCGACGCCGAGCGCGGCGACGATTGGCCACGCCAGACGCGCGCGGTTGGGCTCGCGCAGTATGAGGTAGCCGACCAGAACGAGCAGGCCCAGTTCGGGCCCGCGCGCGCCCGTGAGCACGAGCGTCGGAAGCATGATGCCGATCGAAGCCAGGCCGGCAAGGCGCATCCATAGCGAGCGGCCGAATACGCAGGTCATGATCGCGATGGCCATCGGAAGAAGCAGCGAGGCCGAGAGGTGATCGGGATTCCAATTCACGTTGTCGGTGACTAGCCACATGCGGCTTTCCTTAATTGCGACGCCGCTGTGATACATGTAGAGCGCATAGGCCGATGCCGCCGCGCCGCCCGCCATGACGAAGCGGCTGACCGTGTCCAGCGTCGGCGTGTGGATGCGGACGAACGAAACCACCGCGTATAATCCGAAAAGCAGAAGGGCGGTCGGCAGAAGATCGAGGCTCGTCTTCGCATCGATCGCCCAAAAGACGCTCGAGGTGAGCCACAGGCAGTACAGCAGCCACATCGCGACGCTGCGATCCGGATCCGAAACGCGTTTGGTGCGCAGGAGATAAAAAATCAGCGCCGCGGCGCTCAGGCCGCCGAGCACCTTGGTAATGGTGCTGGCACCTGACAGGATGAGAATCGAATCGAACGGTGTGAGCATTGCATAGACGCCGAACGGAAAGACGAGCGGCGCGAACAGCGAGAGCGCCAGCAGAAGTGGAACCAGCACGGCGCCGAATGCGAGCACGGCGCCGGTTTTCGTGCCGGCGAGCTGAACGCCCGCGTACGAAGCGACCAGCCCCAAGAATGCAATGATGGCGGCGCCGGCCGCGCTCGACTGCCGGGCCGCTATGCGCAAGTGTCCGACCATTGTGGCTATTCTATCGAGATGCGGCCGTCCAGCTGGAGTTGGAGACGGCCTGGAACGATGGGAAGAGCGACCCTACGGTGCGGGCCGGAGCAGACGGCGCCCGTCGCGCAGTACTTGCGTTAGAAACGACCAATAGACGAGCGCGTCGCTTGCGGTCGGCAGCAGCATGAGCCGCGCGCCGATACGTGCGCGCTTCGCGAAATACCACAGTCCAATCGTCTGCCCGACGACGTACCCCGCGCTCGAACCAATCGCCGCGCCGGCCATTCCCAAATCGCGCACGAGCGCGATCGTGGTGGCAATACAGACGAGCGCGGAGAGCGTAGCCAAGCGAAACGTTACTTGCGGAACTCCGAGTTTCAGCGTGAAGAACGAGGAGACCGGACTGCTCAGGGAGAGTACGAGAACGCCGATCAGCAGGATGTCGAAAGCGGGCACCAGCGGGACGAATTTCGGCCCATACAGCGCTTTGATGACGGGCTCCGCGAAGATGAAGAGCGGCACGCAGACGACGATGGAGATGAGCAGATTGTGGCGCACGCAGCGCGCGGTAAGCAGCGCGGCGTCGCGCACCTCCATGCCGCCGATGTGCGGTGAGGTAACCAGGGCCGCGACCTGCGTGGGCACGAGCAGGCTCTCCGCGCCCGCGACCGCGATGCTGTACATGCCCAGCGCCGCCGGCGGCAGAAACAGCGCGACGATGTACAAGTCGGCACGGTAATTGAGCAGCGTGACGACGTTCACCGAAGTGACCTTCAGGCAGAAATGCCAGTATTCCCGAATGCCGATGGTATCGGGCCCGTTCAGCCGCGAATTGCCGTGGATGAGGATGTAGGCGAGAGATACGATACCGGCAATCGTACTGCCGGCGACCCATGCGCCGATGGCGACGGCCGGCGTACGCTGCGCAAGCACGAACGCCGCGAGCATCACCGCGATGGTGAAAAACGTCTGCAGCGCCGCAATCGTGCTCGAGAAACGCACCCGTTTGATGCCGAGCGCGTATCCGGACGCCAGATTGAGCAGTGCGAAGGACGGCAGCACGAGGATGGCGGGAATCGCCGCTGACGCCTGCCCCGCCAAATATGCGAGCGGCACGACCGCAACCGCGGCTGCGACGACCAGGGCGAACGTTGCCAGAAAGATCGCGCGCAAGAGCGATTTGTTGGGATTGCGGTTGAGCAGGAAGTACGTGGTCGCGCTGCTCAGTCCCCCGAACGCCGAACCGACGAGCGCCGCTTCCACTCCCGGAAGGGCGTAAATGCCGCGGCCCGCCGGACCGAGCGCTCGCGCCGTGAGTATGGCGAGTGCGGCGGTGAGCGCAATCTTTGCCAAGCGTACGACGAACGTGAAGAGCCCGTCGTACATCACGCTGTGCGCGCGTTCAGACTGCACGATGGAAGAGTACTTCGACGATCGTCTTCAGCAGGACGGCGGTATCCAAGACAACGGAGGAGCGTTCGACGTAGAACAGGTCGTACGGAAGAATCTCTCGGACTTCGTCGGGTTCCATGTTGCGCTTACGGTAGACTTGCGCCCAACCGGTAATGCCGGGCGGGACGATGTGACGCTGCTCGTAGGCCGGTAATTCGTGCGCGAAGCGTTCCGCGAACTCCACCATTTCGGGCCGCGGGCCGACGATCGACATGTCGCCCATGAGGACGTTGAAGAGCTGCGGAAGCTCGTCGATGCTCGTGCGGCGCAGGAATGCGCCCACGCGCGTGATCCGCGAATCGCCGGGGCGCACCCAATCCTTGCCGGCGTCGCGGCACATCGTGCGGAATTTGAAGACCTCGAACCGCCCGCCGTCGCGTCCGACGCGCTCTTGTTTGAAGAGCACCGGTTCTCCCGACTCCGCAAGAATGGCGAGCGCCGCGCCGAGCATGATCGGCGAGGTGACGATGAGCGCGATCAGCGCCACGGTGACGTCGAAGCAGCGCTTCGCAAGCAGATACCAGGCGGACTCCCGCGCATGCCATGCCGCAGGCGTGATCGAGTCGCGGGATGCGGACGGGAGGGGCCCCATGCGCCGCTGGATGTGCACACCGACGTGCCAAGCGGACGTGGCGACCGCGCTAAAAAGGAGCGTTACGATAATCGAAAGTGTCTCTATTTGGCCGACCCCGCCCACGATGAGCCCGATCGGTATCGCCGAGGCGAGCACCGCTGTACACGCGTAATACGCTTCGTCGCGCGAGTATACGGCATACGAGCGCTTGTACAAACCGCAGATCCAGAAGGCGCAACAGGCCAGCGCGGTCGTGACGACCGCTGCCACTATGGAGTTGGAAGCGCCGCCGAATACCACCAGTGCGATGAAGAGCACGATTCCCGCATCGCCGGCGGCGAGCGTCGCCGCCCAGCGCGGTGAGAGGTGCTCCGGGATCCGCGCTTCTCTTGCGCGCGGCATCGCGAACGTCGTTTGAAAATCAGTGAGCATAACGTTATCCTGTCAATCGTCGATTCAATGCGTTGCGCACGGTGCGCGCGACGCGAACGGGAAGGCGGGCGAGATCGATTTCGCGGTACGCAACCTCGCGCGCACCGAGATCCTTCTTGAAGCGAGCGACGCCGGGCAGGCCCTCGCTCGAACCGAGGTTGTACCACTGCATGCCGCGCTGCGCGGCAGCGTGCAGTAAAGCAAAGTTGAGCGCGTTGCTGGGCCGCAGGCGGCTGAACTCACCGAGCATGGCGGCGCTCCAGAAGAAAAATTCCTGGCCGCCGTAAAAGACGATGCCGCCCGCGATCGCGCGGCCTTCGGCGCGCGCGAACCAAATCTCGACGTCGTCGCCGCCGTGGCGCACGAGTGCGTCGATCAGGGCGCGCCGCTCCACCGGTTCGGGAATGCCCCAACGTTTCGCGGATTCACGCAGCAGATCGTAATACGTCTCCACGGCTTCGCTGCCGTAAGACGGCGCGCAGGTAACGCCGCGCCGCGCGGCTTGTCCGGCCATCCGGCGGAAGCAGCCGTCCACCCCTTCGAGCGCCGCTTCGATACCGCCGGAGAGATCGACGACGGCCGTCAGGTGCTCGCGTCCCGGAGCAGAAGGCGTAGGACCGAGCGGCCACGGGACGATCTTCGCCGAGTGCGCGAAGCCGGAGATTTCGCGGAGCGCGAGGTCGCACTCGCGCTGCGATGCCTGACTTCCGTCGTGGTGCAAGAAGCAGGTATATCCGCCGAGCGGAAATCCGCTGAAGCGGCGCAGCCGAAGCGTCCTCTCGCGGTGTTCGAGCATCGGCACGAGCACGGGCTGGGCGCCGCGCACGTGCACGCGCAGCAGCGTCGGCATGTAAGACGGATAAACTTCGGCGATCGCAAGCGCCCATGCCGGACGCGCAAAGAATGTCGGTGCGGGATGTTCCCGATCGTAGTCGCGCCACTGCGTGATGTCCAAACGTTCGATCATGGCAGCTCCGTTGCAAGTTGCGGCGCGCGCACGCTTTGCGCCGCATCATCCCACGCCTTGGCGAGGGCTCTGACGCACGTCTGCGGCGAGCAATGCTCGCGAACGTGCTTTGAAGCATTGGCTTGCGGGCGAAGATCGCCGCGTTCGTGCGCGTCGAGCAGCGCAAGTATCTCGCGCTCGACATCCGCGTACCGTTCGACTTGACGCACGAACGGGAACGGCTGCGTCCAAATGACGTGCCGCCCGTAGGAGAGCGCTTCCAAAACCATGAGCGACAGGCCGTCGTGCGGCGTGAAGCGCACGAGCACGCTCGCCTCTTTGTACGCGTCGCGCAAGTCGTTTCTCCACCCCAGGTCCGTGGCATCGACGCCATCGGGAACGTTCAATCCGCCGCCGCCGACGATGATGTATCGCACCGGTTTGTCTTTCAAACGCTCCATGAGCCGTTCGAAGGCGCTGCGGCCGTAGAACTCGGATCGCGTGCGCGGAACGTAGAGCAGCACCGTAAAGCGCTCCGGCAGCGGTATGCTGTTACCGTGATGATGGCGGGGCGGCAGCGGCGCCAGCCGCGGTGCCAGGCCGTAGCGCTGCAACTCTTGTACGGTCCATGTTGCTTCCGCCAAATGCAGAATGCTGCGTGAATTGAGCTGCGCGCGCAGCGCCGGGTTCTCCGCAAGGGTCAAGATGTCCGATCCGACCCAGTGAACCACGCGGGGTTTACGCAGCACGCGCGCGGCCAGCGTGAGCCACCGATCGCTGACCGGATTACCGATGGAATACCAAACGTCGCAGCCGGCGAGCGCGACGATTGCGGTGAGAATCTCCAGGCGCGAATTCGTGCGAAGCAGGCGCACGTCCCATTCCGGCGCGATCGTTCGCGCGTACCCGGCGATATCGGCGCAAAAGATGCGCAGTCCCGAAACGGCAACCCGCTTTCGCTGCGGCGCGGTCTGCAGCGGCTTGGGCTGCACCACGCGTTCCAGGCGCGCTTCGAATCGCGTCGCCGTCTCCTTGCGGCCGAACTCGCGGAGCACGAATTCGCGTCCGCCGGCATTGAGCGCGAGCTTTCCGTCATCGTGCTCGCGGCGCAGTTGCCGCAGCTGCGCGAGCGCTTGCTCCACGTTCTTTGCGGTACGGACGTGCGGGAAGTCGTAGTTCCAGACGACGTGCCGCGCACGCGCCAGCGCTTCGAGAACGAGCATCGATTTGCCGTCGTGGCGCGGCAGGCGCAGAAGCACGGTCGAATCGTCGATCAGATCTTGCATGTAGTCGACGTAGCCCAGAAACGTGACGTTTTCAGGCGCCACCGGACTGCGTGCGCCGGCGCCGACGACGATGAACGGAACGTCGGGCATGCGGCGCGCGATTTCGTAGACGAGCGACGCGCCGTAAAAATCCCGCCGCGGTTCCGGCAAATAGGTCAGCACACGAAACTGCCGGGGAAGCGGTTTGGGCGCAGCGCCCGGCCGTACCGCGGTGAGCGGCTCGTACTCCGCATGCAGCCCCAGCACGGCGAGTTCGTCGAGCAGCCATTCGCCGTCGGAGATGTGATGGAAGCCTTCCTCTTTGACGACTTGCAGGTCGTGAGGATTCGCTTGCGCGCCGATGACGTCGCTGCCGGCCCAGATCACGATCACCTGCACGTTGTATTTGCGCGCCGCTTCGATGAGCGCCGCGTCGGGGGCCGGTCCGCCGAAACAGATCAGCGCATCCGCGTTGCGCAACGCGAACAGCGCGCGAAGCGTTTCCCAGCGCTGCTCCTTGAATGCCTGCATTTCCCAGCGCTCGGAATGCTCGTTCATCAAGTCCGCCAGGAACTTTGCGTAGTATTGAAAGCCGGTAACCACGGCGCGCCGTTTGGGCTGCGTCATCCGTTGTGCTCCGATGCCTGCGCGAGCTGGAACAGTGTTTGCGCGGTAATAGGGCCGGCATGCTGCCAACGGATCACACCCGAGGAATCGACGTAGATCGTCGTCGGAATGACGCGGGCGCCGAGCACCGTATGGGTGATGCCGCTGCCGTCGACGTAGAGCGCATACTTTAAATGAAAGTCGCGTGCGAAGGCTTGGACCTGCGCGCCCGCTTCTTGCTGATCGATTCCGACAACCTCGATCCCGCGCGCGCGCAGCTGCGCGGATGCGGCGGCAAAATCGGGTGCTTCCGCGCGGCACGGGCCGCACCACGTTGCAAAAACATTAATCACCATCGGCCGTCCGGCAGCGCGCAACGTGTACGGAGATCCGGAGATCGATGCCAGGCGCAGCGGGGTGAGATGGTCGCCGGTGTGCAGCATGCGGTACTGGAGATCGTGCTCGTACCGGAACGCGGCCAGGGCGATCGCGGCCAAGGCGAGGCCGGCCAACCACCCGTGTGCGCGGAGGATCGTCATAGCCAAGTGATACCAGAGGTAGGGGATCTCGCGCAGGACCCAGGCGAGCAAAACCCGTTGGGGCTGTTGCACTAACGCCAGTCACCGATGACGACCTTTTGCTCAACGCTCCGGGACGATACCCTCTGACCATCGCCTGCCGCCCTCACGTACGATAAGCGAAAACGACTCGAAAGTGGTGACCTCATGCTACGACTTGCCCATCGAACGGCCGCGGTGGCCGCGGTGCTCGCGATGCTGTGCGCTCTGACGTGCGGGCGCGTGCTTGCCGCGCCCGCCGGGACCGTGATTCATCCAGGCGACCAATTGAGCGTCCAGGTGTACGGAGACCAGTCCCTCACGCAAAACGTGACGGTGCTCAACGACGGAACGATCGCTTATCCGCTCATCGGCCAAGTGCCGGTTGCCGGGAAAACTCCCGCGCAAGCGGCCGCCGTCCTGAAGGACCGCCTGCTCAAGTACGTGCGGCACCCCGTCGTCACCATCGCGATCACGCAGCTCGCTCAGCCGAACGTGATGGTCCTGGGCGACGTGAAGAACCCCGGAAAATACTCGCTGCCATCGGACGCGAAGCTCTCGGACGCGATCGCCGCGGCCGGCGGCCTAGCGAACATCGACGGCGACTACCCCAAAGCGCGCATCTCCGACCCGAGCGGGCGCATCACGCAGGTCAGCCTGCAGAAGCTCTTCCGCGCCGGCGATACGCAGGTAGACGAATCGCTCAGTGAAGGCGACGTCGTGTACGTCCCCGGCCCCGTGCAGTTCTTCGTTAATGTAGCGGGCGCTGTGGACCACCCCGGTCCCATCCAGGTGAACCAGGGCGACGGTCTGGCGGTTGCCATCGCCAAGGCGGGCAACAGCGCCAACTCACAAGCCGATCTCAACCACGTGCGCCTGATCCGTACCGGTCCGGACGGCAAGGAGCAGACCGAGGAGATCAATCTCTACCAGTCGCTGCAAGAAGGCAATCAAGCGGCGAACGTTGCGCTCCAGAAAGGCGACACGATCTACGTGCCGCAGGCCAAGCAGCGCCACTCGGACTCGCTCATCAGCGGTTTCCTATACGTACTCTCGCGCTTCATCCCTTAGTCATCCTGAGCCAGTCGAAGGACGGAGGAAGAATACACTCTATGCTATCGCTGCCAGCCGGGCAACCAATCTCTGCCGCAGCGCCGGAATCGACGCAGCAGCTTCACGGAATTCTGCGAACGCTGCAGCGCCGGATCCGTCCGATAATCGCGATCTTCCTCGGATTCATCGGGCTGGTGCTGATCTTCTCGCTGCTCGTGCCGAAGAGCTACACCACGCAGATCAAAGTGATCGCGGGCAACTCGAGCTCGGTGCCGAGCGGAGACAACACGGACAGCCAGCTGCCCGTGCTCAACGCGCTGCTCGCCGCATCGGGCGTGCAGAGTGCAGAAACCTACGTCGAATTGTTCCAGGAGACGCCGGTGGCGCAGCAAGTCATCCAAGACTTGCACCTGAACATGTCGCCGGCGGCGCTGCTTCAGCACGTCAGCGTCAAACCGATAACGAACACTTCGATCATCGATTTGTCGGTGACGTGGTCGAACCCGCGTACCTCGGCCCTGGTGGCGAACGACTTCGGTAAGGTCGTCGTCGAGCGCCAGCGCGACCTCGTCTCCTCGCAGGCGCAGCAGGCGATGGACTTCCTCAAAGGGCAGCTGCCGGTCGCAAACAAAACGATGCACGACGCGCAGACGAAGCTCGCCGACTTCGAGGCGAGCCATCACATCGCCGACATCAACGCGCAGACGCAGTCCTACATTAATACGCTCGGAACGCTGGACGGCAAGATCGGCCAGACCCAGGCAGACATGCAGCAGGCCAAAGCGCAGCTCGGCAGCGTCAACGGACAGCTGCATCATACCTCGCCGACGATAACCGGCGGCACGACGGTAGCCACCAACCCGGTGCTGCAGCAGTTGCAGACGCAGCTCTCGCAGGTTCAGGTGCAATTGAACACGGCCGAGCAGCAGTACACCGAAAAGCATCCGACGGTCATCGCGCTCAAGCAGCAAGAGCAGCAGCTGGAGAGCGAGATCGCTCGACAGCAATCGACCGTCGTAGCAAACACCAATACCGTGCCCAATCCGCTCTACCAGCAGCTGCAGCAGCAGCAAGCGCAGTATCAGGCGCAGGTGGCCGCGGATCAGGCGCAGATCAGCGAGCTTCAACGGCAGCGCACCGCGCTGAACCCGACGCTGGCGAAGCTGCCGGCGCAGGCGGCGACGCTTGCGGATCTGCAGCGGGCCGCGCAGAGCGCGCAAGACGTCTATAACGCGCTGCAGCAGAAATTCAACAACGCCTCGGTGGCGCGTGACACGGCGCTCAGCGACGTGACGGTGACGCAGCCGGCTTCGCCGGCGAGCGCGCGCGTATCGCCGAACTTGCTGCTCAACCTGCTCCTGGGCATTCTGCTCGGCGCGATCCTCGCCATCGTCGGCGCGTTCGTCATCGACTATCTCGACGGCAGCATCAAAGACGAGAGCGAAGTGGAAGAGGAGCTCGCACTCCCGCCGCTGGCGCAGATTCCGCTGGTTCGCATGCGCAACGGCGTTGCGGCGCTGCCTTGGGTGCGCACGCTGACGATCGAATCGTTCCTGCAACTGGTCACCTCTATCAAGTACGCCAGCGACTCGAAGCTCGAAACGCTGGTCATCACCAGTCCTTCGCAGGGCGACGGCAAGTCGACGATCTCCGTGAACGTCGCGCTGGCGATGGCGGAGCTCGAGCCCCGCGTGCTGCTCGTGGACGCGGATCTGCGACGGGCCTCGATTCACACCAAACTGCGCGTCAAGAACGAACGCGGGCTCTCGGACGTTCTGGTCGGACGCGCGAAGCTCGACGACGTCGTGCAAAAGACGAAATACCCGGGCCTCGACATTCTGACGAGCGGTACGCCGACTCCCAATCCGATTAAACTGCTGGAGTCCCAGCGCATGGACGACATGCTGCAGGAAGCCGGCAAGAACTACCGGTGCGTGATCGTCGACACTGCGGCGCTCAGCGTGAACCTGGACGCGGCCGTGGTATCGCGCAAAGTCGACGGCACCGTCGTGGTGCTCTCCGCCGGCACGACCGATTTGCGTGAGGCGAAAGGCGCGCTGCGCCGCCTCAATCAAGTCGGCGTGAAGAACATCCTCGGATTCGTGCTCAATCGCGTCGTACCGCGCCGTTCCGATTACGGTGCCTACGAACTCGGCCCCGGCGAGACCGCGGCCGAGGAAGAACCGATGATCACCGCCTAGGCCGTTGCTGCATATCACTGCGCCCACAAAAGATCGGAAACGCGTGAGAGTACACGTCATCGAGCCGCAAGAGCTCTTCGTGAGCAGCCTGACCGAGGTCTTCCAAGACCTCGGTCTGGAGGTTGAGGCGTTTTACAGTCAGACGAACTTTCGCCAGCTGATCGAGCAGCCGCCGGATCTGTTATTCATCGACATCGATTTCTCGCTGCAAGAGCCGCTGAAGTTCATTACGCTGCTGCGAACGCTGCTCCCGAAGGCGCTCATCGCAGTGTATACGAGCATGCGCAGTTCCGAGTGGGCGAAGGCCTGTCATTTCTCCGGTGCCAACGCGGTGCTGACCAAAGCCGCCGACCGCGACGAGATCGTGCGCGGGCTGCGGCAGATGATCGACACCGGCGAATTCACAGACGTGCGCCTGCGCACGAACACCGGCTAAGGAGCGAACCTACCAAATGTGCGGCATCGCCGGCATGATCGCGCCGTCGCCGGATCCGCGCGCATTGCGCGGCATGCCGGCGATCTGCCGCGCGCTCGCGCACCGCGGACCCGACGGCTTCGGCTATCTGCTGTACGAACGAGGCAGCACGCACGTTACGCGCGAGTGGCCGGATGCATGCGGCCAGCCGCAAACCGTGTTCGTCCACCGTCGTCTCTCGATCTTGGATCTGCACGAGAGCGGCAGCCAGCCGATGCTTTCCGCGGACGGACGCTACGCGATTTCCTTTAACGGCGAGGTCTACAATTACGTCGAGCTGCGCGAAGAGCTCGAGCGTTTAGGGTACCGCTTCCGCTCCACGGGCGATACCGAAGTCGTGCTGAGCGCTTATGCGCAGTGGGGCACGCGCGCGTTCGAGCGTTTCACGGGCATGTTCGCGTTCGCCATTCTCGACACGCGCGAGCAAACCGTGGTGCTTTGCCGCGATCCCTTCGGCATTAAGCCGCTCTATTACGCCTGCACGGACGACGCACTGTACTTCGCCTCCGAGATTCCGGCGCTCATGGAATTCGTGCCGACGCGGCGTAGCGCCGATGCGGCGCAGCTCTATCGCTATCTGCGGTTCGGCATCACCGACGAAGGCAGCGCGACGCTGCTTGCGGGCATTCATCAGCTGCGCGCCGCGAGCTACGCGGTCATCGACATCGGCAATCCGTCCCGCGTGGACCAGCGCACGTACTGGAAGCCGAGCATCGAAACGCGCGGCGGCATTTCGTTCGACGAGGCCGCGGCGGAGGTGCGCAGGCTGTTTCTCGAGAGCGTGCGCGTGCATCTGCGCAGCGACGTGCCGGTCGGATCAGCGCTTTCCGGAGGCATCGACTCCTCGGCGGTCGTCTGCGCGATGCGTGCGGTAGAGCCCGGCATCGACCTGCATACGTTCAGCTACATCGCCTCCGACTCTCCGCTGAACGAAGAGGCTTACGTCGATCTCGTAGCGCAGCGCGCCGGAGCTCGGGTCTATAAAGTCTATCCGCAGCCGGACGAACTGGTCGACGATCTCGCGCTGCTGAGCACCGCGCAAGGCGAGCCGTTTCGCAGCACCAGCATCTTCGCGCAGTATCGCGTCTTCCGGGAAGCCGCGCATGCCGGGATAAAAGTGATTCTCGACGGCCAGGGAGCGGACGAACTGCTGGGCGGATATCGCGCGTATCTCGGCGTTCGGCTCGCAGAACTCGTGCGGTCCGGCAAGGTCGGCGATGCAGCGGCGTTTCTGCGCACGTGCTCGCGGCGTTTGGGCGTCTCCGCCGGCTACTTAGTGCAGAAGGCCGCGGAGTATCTGCTTCCCGCGCAGGTGCAGGGACCGCTGCGCAAGATCGTCGGAAGAGAGCTGCTGCCGTCGTGGATGAACGAGCAGTGGTTCTCGCGCGCAGGCGTTCGCGCCGCGCCAGCGGCCCACGTTCGCGGCGGTGCACTGCTCAAGAACGAACTGCTGAACGAGCTGCAGTCGACGAGCCTGCCTTCGCTGCTGCGCTACGAAGACCGCAATTCAATGGCGTTTTCGGTCGAGAGCCGCGTGCCGTTCCTCACGACGCAGCTCGTCGAATTCGTTTTGCAGCTCCCGGAGTCGTACATCATCGGCAACGACGGCACGACCAAGCGCGTCTTCCGCGAAGCCATGCGCGGCTTGGTTCCCGACGCGGTCCTGGATCGCTGCGATAAGATCGGCTTTGCGACGCCTGAGGAAGAGTGGATGCGCCGTCTCGATCGCTGGATTCGATCGCTGCTCTCGAGCGAGGCCGCCCGCGGCGTCGCGGCGCTGGACGTCCCCAAGACCGAGCAGCTCTGGGACGACATGCTGGCGGGCCGCCGGCGTTTCGACTTCGAACTGTGGCGCGCGCTGAACGTCATCCACTGGACGCGCCAGTTTAACGTTACGTACGCCTAGCCGCGCCGGCGCGGGCGAGGGCGAGCTTCGCCCCGAGGCGAACGCAAGGCGACCGTGACCGTCTCCGAGCTCCCTAAACAGTACGACCCCAAGAGCGTCGAGCCCAGGCACTACAAGCGCTGGGAAGAGGCCGGCTATTTCCACGAAGAGCCCGACCCCGCCAGACCGCCCTTCATTATATGCATGCCGCCGCCGAACGTGACGGCGCGCGCGCACTTGGGACACGGCTCGACCTATACGCCGATGGACATCCTCGCGCGGTACCATCGCATGCTCGGGGAGAACGCGGATTGGCTGCCGGGAACGGACCACGCCGCCATCGCTACCGAGACGGTGCTGTTGCGCGGGCTCGCCGCCGAAGGCAAGACGCGCGAGTCGCTCGGGCGCGAGAAGTACATGAAGCACGCGTGGCAGTGGTCGCGCGAAACCGGCGGCACGATCTTCCAGCAGTTCCGTGCGGTCGGCTTTGGTCCGGACTGGGAGCGCGATCGCTTCACGATGGACGAAGGCCTCTCGGCCGCGGTCAACAAGGTCTTCGTCGATCTCTACCGCGAGGGGCTGATCTATCGCGGTAAGCGGCTCATCAACTGGGATCCGAAAGCGCAGTCCACGATCTCCGATGCGGAGGTCGAGCACGTCGAACGCGACGCGTTTTTGTGGCGGATCCGATACCCGTTCGCGCCCGGCGCGAACGACGGCATCGAGGTGGCTACGACGCGGCCGGAAACGATGCTTGGGGATGTGGCGATTGCGGTGCATCCGGATGATGCGCGTTATAAGGACTTGATCGGCAGGACGGTGCTCGTTCCGCCGCTGCTCGAGCGCGCGATTCCGATTATTGCCGATGAGTCGGTGGAGTCCGAGTTCGGAACGGGCGCGGTGAAAGTGACGCCCGCGCACGATCCGACCGACTATGAGATAGGGCTGCGCCACAATCTCGAGATGCCGTCGGTGCTCGACCTGCAGGCGCGCGTCACGGGTTCGGAGATTCCGGTCGGCAAGTACGACGGCATGGATCGTTACGAGGCGCGCAAAGCGATTCTGCGGGACCTGCGCGAACTCGGCTTGCTCGTCGAGGAGAAACCGTACCGGCACGCAGTCGCTGTCAGCGAGCGTACCGGCGAGGTGATCGAGCCGCTGCTCTTACTGCAGTGGTTCGTGAACATGAAACCGCTGGCGGAGCCGGCGCTGCAGGCGTATCGCGACGGGCGCGTGCGTTTCGTGCCGGAACGCTACGGCCGCACCTACGAGCAGTGGCTGGAGAACATTCGCGATTGGAACGTCTCGCGCCAAGTGTGGTGGGGACATCAGCTTCCCGTTTGGTACACGCCGGCCGGCGAGGTCGTCGTTGCCGAAACGGAAGAAGAAGCGCTGAAGATCTCGGCCGAGCAGTACAAGACGCTCGAACTTACGCGCGATGCCGATACGCTCGACACGTGGTTCTCGAGCGGGCTGTGGCCGTTCTCGATTCTCGGCTGGCCCAAGCGCACGCCTGAGCTCGAGCATTGGTACCCCTCGCAAGTACTCATCACCGGCTACGAGATTATCTTCCTCTGGGTCGCGCGCATGGTGATGCTGGGCCTGAAGTTCATGGGTGAGGTGCCGTTCCGCGACGTCTGCATCACGCCGCTGGTCTTCGACGCGCAGGGCCGTAAGATGAGCAAATCGCTCGGCAACGCGATCGATCCGATGGACTTAGTGGAGAAGTACGGCGCCGACGCGTTCCGCATGGGCATGATGCGGCAGATTCGTCTGGAGAGCCAAGAGGTTCGCTTCCAGGAATCGCGGTGCGAAGAGGCGCGCAACTTCAACAACAAGATCTGGAACGCGACACGCTATCTGCTCTCGCTGCCGGAAGGCTTGCCGCGTGCGATGACGCTTCCGCGCGCGAACGAACTGACGCTTGCCGACAAGTGGATTCTCACGCGGCTGCACGACGCCGCGAAGACCGTGAGCGAAGCGTTCGACACCTACGACTTCGGGCTTGCGGCCGAGACGCTCTGGCGCTTCGTGTGGTACGAAATCTGCGATTGGTATCTCGAGGCGACGAAAGACGAATCGCAGCGCGCGACGCGCGCGGCCGTACTCTCGTTCGTGCTCAATAACGCGATGCGGCTGCTGCACCCGATCGAGCCGTTCATTACCGAAGAAGTGTGGCTCACGCTTCCGCACGACGGACAAACGATCGTCACGGCGAGCTGGCCCGATTGGGCCGAGATTCCGGCGGATCCGAGTGCTGCGGCCGATTTTGAAGCGCTGCAGCGCACCGTCGAGCGCCTGCGCAATCTGCGCGCCGAGATCGGCTTGCAGCCGCGCGACGTGCTCACGCTCGAAGTGCCCGCCGGCGTTCCGGATGCCGTGGCGTCGCTGCTGGCGACGTACACGATGGGCAAGCCGGAGCCGGCCGGGACCGCGGGCGGAACGACGCTCGCCGAGAGCCTGGGATCGGTCGCCGGCCTGGCACCCAAGGGCGTGCTCCTCGATCGCTATAAAAAGGAAGCAGTGCGCCTGCGGGCCGAGGTGCAGCGAGGCGAGGCGAAGCTCGCAAACGAGAAGTTCGTCGCGAATGCGAAGCCCGAGGTCGTGGCGAAAGAACGTGAAAAGCTCGAAGGCTACCGCGCCGAGTTAGCTCGCGTGGAGGCCGCGCTTGAGGAGATGGGAGTACACGAATGACGGCATCGACCGTGAAGCGGCGCGTTCTGGTGGGCGCGGCGGAGATCGATCGGATCGTCGCTCGTTTGGCTCATCAGATTCTCGAACCGGAAGACGCGCAAGACGGGCTCTACCTCATCGGCATCCGCCGCGGCGGCGAGGCGCTCGCGCAGCGCGTTGCGGCGCAAGTCGAACGCATCAGCGGTAAAAAGCCGCCGCTCGGATTTCTCAACATCAACCTGTATCGCGACGACGAGGTCACGCACGAGCTGCCGGAGTCGCAGATTCCCGGCAGCGTGACCGGCAAGACCGTCGTCGTCATCGACGACGTGCTCTACACCGGCCGCACGGTGCGCTCCGCGCTGGACGCGGTCACCGATCTCGGGCGGCCGGCGGCCGTGCGCCTGTGCGTGCTCGTCGACCGGGGCCTGCGCGAGTTGCCCGTGCAGGCGGATTACGTCGGACGTTTCATTCCGACGAGCCGCCGCGAACGCGTCGTCGTCAACGTCCACGGCCAGCCCTCGGAGCAAGACGAGGTCGGGATCGTTGCGGACGAGACGTAGTCTCATCGACCTGGACGACCTCAACGCGGAAGAGATCGAATACATCTTCATGCGCACCGCGGATTTCGAGCGGGAGCGCCCCGGAAAATTGCTCGACGGCATCGCCTGCGTGAACATGTTCTTCGAGCACAGCACGCGTACCATGACCTCCTTTACGCTCGCGCAGCAGCGTTTGGGCGCCGACGTCATCACCATCTGGCCCAGCCAATCGAGTTTGAGTAAAGGCGAGACGATCGAAGACACCGCCATCACGCTTGCCGCGATGGGTGTCAACGTCATCGTCGTACGGCATCCCGAACCGGGCTTTCCGCGACGCGTCGCGCTGGTCTTCGACGGGCACGTGGTCAACGCAGGCGACGGCAGCCACGCGCATCCGACGCAGGCGCTGCTCGATCTGTACACGCTGCGCGAAGAGTTCGGCGACGTGCGCGGACGCAAGATCGGCTTCGTCGGCGACATTCTGCACAGCCGCGTCGCGCACTCGAGCATCGCAGGTTTGCGCAGTTTGGGAGCGGAGGTCGTGCTTATCGGCCCCGATGCGTTCTTGCCCAAGGACTTCATGCAGCCGCACGCGCGCATCGAGCGCGACTTCGACGCCGTGCTGCCGGAACTCGACGCAGTCGTGCTGCTGCGCATCCAGCGCGAGCGCTTCGAGAGCATGCCGCTCACGGACGACGAGTATATCGCCAAATACCGTCTGGATCGCAAGCGCCTGGGGCGTCTGCGCGATGAGACGATCGTCATGCATCCCGGCCCCTACAACCGCGGCGTCGAACTGGACGACTCGGTTCTCGAATTCGCCGGCTGGCGCTACGCTCGGCAAGTGATGCACGGCGTGAGCGTACGCATGGCGGTGCTCGATTTTCTGGTGAACGGCGCGCGTTCGCTCGTGTCGTCGTAAACGCATGCTGATTCGTAACGGACGCGTGGTCGATCCGGCGCAGCGGCTGGACGCTCGCCTCGACGTGCGCCTGCGCGGCGGCGTGGTCGCGCACCTCGGCGAGCACCTGGAGCCCGAGAACGGCGAGCCGGTCTTGGACGCGAGCAATGCATACGTCGCGCCCGGCTTTATCGACATGCACGTGCACTTGCGCGAGCCCGGAGACCTCGAGAAAGAAACGATTGCAACCGGAACGGCCGCGGCGGCCGCAGGCGGATTCACCGCCGTGGCGGCGATGCCGAACACGAATCCCGCACTCGACACGCCCGATGCAGTGCGCTTCGTTGCCGAGCAAGGCGCAAAGGCCGGCTTGACGCGCGTCTACCCAATCGGCGCGATCACGATGGGCCGCAAAGGCGTGCACGTTGCCGACTTCGGCGCACTCGCCGGCGCCGGCGCCGTTGCCTTTAGCGACGACGGAAATACCGTGATGGACAACGCCGTCATGCTGCAAGCGGCGCAGTATCGGCGCTTGCTCATCGTGCATTGCGAAGACGAAACGCTCAAGCGCGGCACGGTGATGACGCTCGGTCCGACCTCGCGAAAACTCGGCGTCGGCGGCGTGCCGGGAGTATCCGAGGACGTGATCGTCGCGCGCGACGCCCTGATTGCAGCGCAGGCCGGCTGCCCGCTGCACGTGGCGCACATCTCCACGAAGAACGCCGTGGAGATCGTTCGCTGGGCGAAAAGCGTTCAGAGAGGCGAGGGAAGATTCGCGCTCAGCTGCGAGGCCGCGCCGCACCATCTCGTGTTCACCGAGTCCGACGTCGAGCAGCTCGGCGCGCGCGCGAAGGTGAATCCGCCGCTGCGCTTCGAGGACGACGTGCGGGCGCTGCGCGATGCGGTCCGCGACGGCACTATCGACGTGCTTGCGACCGATCACGCGCCGCACACGCAGGCGGAGAAGTCCGGCGATTTGCGCGATGCCTGCGTCGGATTCACCGGTCTCGAAGTCGCTGTAGGCGCCTACGCATACGCACTGCCGGATTTGCCGGTTGCGCGCTTCGTCGAGCTGCTCTCCGTAAATCCCGCCAAGCTGCTGAACGTGCCGGGCGGAACGCTGGCGCCCGGATCGCCGGCGGACGTAACGATTTTCGCGGATCGCGCATGGAGCGTCGATCCCGCGCAGTTTTACTCCAAAGGCAAATCCACGCCGTTTGCCGGAATGACCCTTCCGCGCCGCGCGATCGCCACGATCGCCGCCGGCAGGCTGGTCATGTATGAAGGTCGTGTTGCGGCGCCCCGGGGGAGCATCTATGTCAGCAGTCACAATTAGGCGCCATGAGATCATGGGGGACCCACGAAGTGGGGGGCGGCGGAGCCAGGCGGAGCGCCGTTAGAATGAACAAGGCAGCACTTTTTTTGGCGGACGGCACGCGGTTCGATGGCAACGGGCTCGACTTCGAGGGGCTCGCGCTGGGCGAAGCGGTGTTCTACACGGGCATGACGGGCTACGAAGAAGCGCTCACCGACCCCTCGTACGCGGGGCAGATCCTGACGTTCACCTATCCGATGATCGGCAACTACGGCATATCGGGAGAGGTCGCGCAGTATCCGCGTGCGTGCGTTGCGGGCGCGGTCATCAAACGCATCGCGCATCATCCCTCGCATCATGCCGCGCGTATGGGGCTGCCGTCTTGGCTGAACGAGCAGCGCGTGCCGACGATGATCGATGCGGACACCCGCTCGATCACCATTACGCTGCGCGAGCACGGCACGATCTGGGCGGCACTTGCGGTCGGCGATGAAGCGATCGCGCACGCTGAGGCGCGCCTGACGGAATTCGTGCGGAGCGCGACGACGAAGGATCTCGTGCCGAGCGTTGCCACGACGGTCGAGCACATCGAGGGCAATCCGCAGGGCCCGCGCGTCGTGCTGCTCGACTGCGGTGTGAAGAAAGCGATCATTCGCGAATTAACCGCGCTGGGCGCGAACGTCACTGTGCTGCCATACAATGCAAGCGAAGAAGAGATCATGCGCTACGAGCCCGAGGCGGTGTTCATTTCGCCCGGTCCGGGCGACCCGACCGATCTGCCGCAGACGATCGACACGCTGCGCTCGCTGCTCGGAAAACGTCCGATGTACGGCGTGTGCCTGGGGCATCAACTTCTCGCGCTCGCGTGCGGTGCGCGCACGTTCAAATTGCCGTACGGACATCGCGGCGGCAACCAGCCCGTCAAAGATCTCGAGCACGGCGAGGTGATCGTCACCGCGCACAATCACGGCTATGCCGTCGACGCAAAGTCCATGCCGGCGGCGCTCGAGCAGACGATGGTGAACCTAAACGACGGAACGAACGAGGGCTTTCGCCATCGCGACTTGCCGATTGCCGCCGTGCAGTTCCATCCGGAGGCCTCGCCCGGGCCGTTCGACGCCCGCCGCCTCTTCGCGCAATGGCTGCACGATTTGGTCTAGCGCTTCTCGCGCTATGTGCGCTGCTCTGCGCGGTGGCGGCGGCGCAGCAGTATCAGCGTCTGCACGTGCGCAGCTTCACGCTGACCACCGACAACGCGAGCCCGCAGCTCGAGCAGCCGTTTCACGTTACGCTCACGATTCACGTCACGGAGCGGCTTGCGACGCTCGAGAACGTGTTTCTGCCGGCCTTCGACGGCGCCGAAGAACTCGGAGACGTGCGGCAAGTCGCGCAGAGCAGCGCGGGGACGACGTACCGCGAAACCCTTACGCTCGTCGCCCATACCCGCGGCATGCTGGCCATCACTCCGGCGTATCTGGACGCGGTCGACGCGCGCGACGGCAAAGCGAAACGCTTCATCTCGAACCCACTGCGGATTCCCGTGGGCGGCGGGCCGATTAGCGCGGTATGGGGCGTCTTGCGTACCATCGCGTTTGTCGCGATCGATCTGCTGCTGCTGGCCGCGCTCGTATTCGTCGTCGCGGTGATGTTTTGGCGGCGCCGCCGCGCGGTGACCGTGGAACCGGCGGTTTACACGCCGCAACCGCCGCCCGTGGAACCGCCGCCGCCAAGCGACGACGTCGGCGATGCCTTCGCGCAGCTGCGCCAGCGCCGCGATCGCGGCTCGGTGATCCGCCTGCGCACGGCGCTGTGGCATGCGGCCGGAGCGAACGCGGGTGAGACGCTGAGCGACGTGCTGCGCCGGCCGGCGGCGGCGGACGATCGAATGCGCCGGCTGCTGATGACCGTCGAGCGTGCCGCGTTCATCGAACACGCACGCCTGCACGAAGCGATTGAGGAGGTTCTTTGCAGCCCGCAGTATTGATCGACGCCCTCACGCGCACGATCGTCGGCCAGAGCGAGGTCGTTGAATCGCTCGTGCTGGCGCTCATCGCAGACGGACACGTGCTGCTCGAAGGGCCCCCCGGTCTTGCGAAAACGCTGGCGTGCCGCTGTCTTGCCGCGGCGCTCGAAGGCGATTTCAAACGCGTGCAGTTCACCCCCGACCTGCTGCCTGCGGACATCGTCGGAACGCGCATCTTCGATCAACGCGAAACCGCGTTCACGACCGTACTGGGACCGATCTTCGCAAACGTCGTGCTTGCCGACGAGATCAATCGCGCGCCGGCGAAAGTGCAATCCGCGCTGCTCGAGGCCATGCAGGAACGCCAGGTCACCATCGGTCCGCAGACGCACGGCCTGCCCGATCCGTTCATCGTGCTCGCGACGATGAATCCGCTCGACGCAGACGGTACGTACGCGCTGCCGTTCGCTCAGCTCGACCGGTTTCTGCTCAAGGTGCGTGTCGATTTGCCCTCGCGCGACGAAGAGCATGCCATCCTGGATCGCTTCGCGGTCGCGCAGACCGAGCCGGTGCGCGGCGTCGCAACGCTTGCGGACGTGCTCGAATGGCGCAAGCAAGCCCGTGCGGTGCATTTAGAAGAAAAGATCAAACACTACATCGTCGATCTCGTGATGGAGACGCGCAAACCGGCACCGTACGTCGAACATGGCGCAAGCCCGCGCGCGACGCTCGCGCTGGCGTTCGTCGCTCGAGCCAAGGCGCTGCTCGGCGGCCGCGACTTCGTTCTGCCGGACGACGTGCGCCTGGTGGCGCCGCTCGTCTTGCGCCATCGCATCGGGTTCACGCACCGGATCGCGGTGGAACGCAAGGATCCGGAAGACGTGCTGCTCTCCACGATCGGCGCGGTGCGAGCGCCGTGAAAATCGTACGCGAGGCGCTGCTGCGCGGGAAGCGGCGGCCGCGGCGCACGGGAGCAGGTTCGCCGACGATGTATCGCGGCGACGGTTACGAGTTCGTCGAACTGCGCGAGTACGTTCCCGGAGACGACGTGCGGCGTATCGACTGGGCGGCAACGGCGCGTACCGCGCAGCTGCAGACGCGCGTGGTTCTCGAGGACGTGGCGCTGACGCTCAGCGCGATCGTCGACGATTCACCTTCGATGCACGCCGGGCGCGAGCGCCCGCTGCTCGAGAGTGCGCGGGAAGCCGCAGAGGCGTGGTTCGGTGCGGCTGACGGCAGCGATCGTATCGTGCGTTTACCGCTAGACCAGCCGTTCAAGCTGAACGGCGCGTTCGAGGTTGCCGCGGCGGTGCTGCCGCGCGGCGCCGCCCTGCTGGTCGTGAGCGACTTCTGGGATCTGCCGGACGACGACGACGAACGTCTCATCCTGCTCGGCTTGAAGTTCGACTGCACGGCGCTGTTCGCGCGCGATCCCTGGTACGACGCTCTGCCGCTCGGCGGATTCGTGCACGTGCGCGATAGTGAAAGCGGAGCCGTTGCACGCGTGTTTCTCGGCAAGCGCGAACGCGAGAACTACGCGCGCGCCGTGCGCGCCCGCGAAGACGCGCTGCTGGAACGCTTGGCGAATGCGAACTGGCGGACGGGTTTGCTCGATGAAGATCGTGGAGGCGCCTGCCTGCTGCGCGCGTTCGGCGTGGCATGAGCTTCGCGCATCCGGGCTACATCGCCATTGCAACGCTGTGCGCACTGGCATTCGCGCTGCTGTACCGCGCGCTGGAGCGGCGGAGATCGCAGCAAACGATCGCGTACACGAATCTTCCCTTTCTCCTGGCCGCGGCCGCACCGCGGAAATGGCCGCGGCGCCTGCTGCTCGGCGTGTGGGTCGCGGCGGTTGCGCTGCTCGTCCTCGCGCTCTCGGGTCCGCGAGTTCGCGCCATGGTGCCCTCGCTCGGCGGAAGCGTCGTGCTCTGCGTCGATACGTCCGGCTCGATGACTGCCGGCGACGTAGCGCCGACGCGCGCGCAGGCCGCCCTGGCCGCCATGAAAGCGTTTATCGATCGCGCTCCGGCGCACACCGCGATCGGCATCATCTCGTTCGCCACCGATGCGCAGGTGCTCGCGCAGCCCACGCGCGACCGGGATCAGATTCAAAACGCGCTCGACGCAATTCCGGCGCCAAACGGAGCGACGGCGATCGGCGATGCGCTCGCGCTCGCGCGGCGCATTCTTCCGGCGACCGGCGCGCGCGCGGTCGTGTTGATTACCGATGGCGAGAACAACGCCGGTGCGGATCCGATGGGTGCCGCGCGCGCACTCGGCGCCGCGCATATTCCGCTCTATACCATCGGCATCGGAACCAACAGCGGCGCGCTGATTCCGGGTACGCTGCAAACCGCGGGCATCGACGAGGACGCGCTGCGCGCGTACGCCGCTGCGACGGGCGGCGCGTACAGCCGCGCGGACGATGCGGTGCAGCTGCGCGAGGCGCTCGCGCGGCTCGGACGAAGCACCTCCATGCACCGCGCGAACGTCGACGTCTCGCTGCCGGCGGCACTAGCGGGCGGAGCGCTGATGGCACTGACATTTTTGGCCGGACTTGCAGCAGGGAGATATCCGTGACGATAAGCTCAACGCAGGGAATTGCAAGCATGAAAAGCCGCGGTCGTAACCGCGGGTTTTCTATTCCGCCTACCGGGCTTAATGGGGGCCCCATCTTTGATGGGGGGCGCGGAGGCTCGGCCGGAGCGCCTTTTTAAATGGACGAAGTCGATATCGAGCATATGCGTAGAAGCTACGAACGGACGGAGCTGCATGAAGAGCAGGTCTGCTCGGATCCCATCGAGCAGCTGCGGCGTTGGCTCGAGGAAGCAATGCAGGCGAATGTAGCCGAGCCCAACGCGATGTGCGTGTGCACGAGCGCGAACGGGCAGCCGTCGGCGCGCATGGTGCTCTTGCGGCGGCTGGACGGCAATGGTCTGGTGTTTTATACGAGTTACTTCAGCCGTAAAGGCCGCGAGATCCAAGAAAATCCGCGGGCCGCGGCGCTGTTCTACTGGCCGCAGCTCGAGCGGCAAGTTCGCGTTGAAGGCCCGGTGCATCAGACCCCCGAGGACGAATCCGACGCATACTTTGCGAGCCGTCCGCGCGGGCATCAACTGGGCGCATGGGCATCCGAGCAGAGCGAACCCGTGGAGAACCGGGATCTGCTCGATCAGCGCATCCGCGATTACGAGGAGCGTTTCGAAGGAGAAGACGTGCCCCGGCCGCATTCCTGGGGCGGCTATTCGCTCGTTCCCGAGCGCATCGAGTTCTGGCAAGGGCGCGCGAACCGCATGCACGACCGGCTGGAGTTCCTTCGCGAACGAGGCGTTTGGTCGATGCGGCGCTTGCAGCCGTGACGCTGCAGTATCGCGTCATCGTCGTCCAAACCGCGCGCGATCGCTTCGAGGCGTACGTGCGCGCGTTTCCGCAGCTCAACGTGTCGGCCGCTACGGCGATTGAAGCCGTCGAAGCGGCGCGCGCCGAGATCGCGCGGACCCTGAGCGATTACGCGAAGGAAGGCCGTTTGCCCCCGCAGCCCGACCGTGAAGCGGTGGCAATCGAACTGATCGACGTGCCGTTTGAGCCGCCGGCGGAGGTGCGCACGGACGTGCGGCTCGACGTCATCACCGGCAAAGTCTACAAAGATGGAAGCGAAGTGCCGGTCCGCGGAGCCGCGCTCGCATTGCTCGTCTCGCTCGCGAGCGAGCCGCGCGATCTCTCCATCGACGTGCTCTGCGATCGGCTCTATCCGGGCATCTCCGCAGACCAAGCGTACGGCGCGCTCAAGATGTGCGTGTATCGCGCGCGC
>Ga0207664_10000410_pt1 | contig 30750 bp, 33 predicted proteins | sample LARL83metaG_FD_184349 | JGI IMG/M metagenome (GOLD analysis project Ga0207664, IMG submission 184349) | Corn, switchgrass and miscanthus rhizosphere microbial communities from Kellogg Biological Station, Michigan, USA - LAR L8-3 metaG... | ecosystem: Host-associated > Plants > Roots >... | reverse complement strand
CGCTTGTGAAACTCCTCCAGGCGGGCCAGTTCACGATTGATTTGCGGAAGAGTGGGCTGCGAAATTCTCACAGAGTATTGAAGGGAACGGCGCGGATATTGAAGCCGTTGAGAACGACCGGACCCGTACCCGAGTCAGCGAAAGTGAAACGGTAATAACGGTCCTTGGTGGTAGCTGTAGCGAGATAGACCTTGGACTGTCCGAAGGGACCAGTGACCGGAGTCAGGGCGTTGGCTACCGTATGTGGCGTGGCGAAGTCGGCTTGCGTGGAAGCTCCCTCCACGGTGACGGTGGTGTTGGCTGTGTCCCCAATGACCTCGATCTCATCAAGGAGCTTGCGATAGGTCGGGGACCCGAGATGCATCCAGCTTGTCTGTGCGGTGGAGGAGAAGTTAGGTTCAACCGTGGCGTTGGTGAAATCGAACTTCAGAACATTCTGAAACTTGGCCCACGCAACAAGCCACTGAGGAACCCCAGAGGCGGGCACATTAAACAGCCCTGCCGAATAGAAGCCGTAGGTGCTCGTCCAGACATACCAACGACGGCCACGAACGTCGTAGACACAAAGCGTGTCTGGGCTGCCGGTATTCGTGCCGGTGGGCACCGCCAGGATGTAAACGTCATACGGTCCAAAGGACGCGAACGTGGCCCAAGAGTTCAGGGCCCCGGTGGCGTTGATGTTATTCAGAATGTCCTGAATGGGGTGGCCCACATCCCCCACGGTATTGAAATCACTAGCCAGGACACGGTTGTCCGGCGTGAGCCACATGGCCCCTAGAGGCGTGCCTTCGATATAGACCAGCTGCACCACTTCCTGGTTGAGGACGCCAGCCTGCGGGTGCAGAATCTCGGGCTCTTGGAAGTTGGTGGGATCGTCGCCCAGCAAGCGGCGGATGTGATATTGGGTCCCGATATAAAGCGTGGTGCCGTCCGAGAACAGGGCGTTCACCGTCTCCGAGCCCTGGCTGATGTCGAAGAAATTGCTCTGTGGCCACGCTTCTTCGTATATCCCGGCGATGAAGCCATTGGGGAGCGTCAGGTCTGAGATGCTTTTGGAGAAGTAGACATACTGACCGAGAGCCATCCACAGGCGGCCTTTGTGCTTGACGCACAAGGTCCCCGCTGGCGGCGGGGTATTCAACGCCAGGCCGAAGGTGTTGTGGTTGGCGTCGGTGTAGACAAGCTGCTGGTTCAGGTTGAGCGTTGTCTCAGGGGTGTTGTCGGTGTAGCTGACCGTGCCGCTGGGCACCTCGGCCACTTGATACAGGATGCTGGGATCGCCACCGTCGGCTGTGGCCATGATGACGATGGTGTCAATCTGGGAATCCCCTGAGGGCTGCGGCAAGGTCAAGGTGAATTGCTTGCTGGTCTGAGCACCCGTGGAGTTGCTGGCGATGCTTAGGTCGCTGTAGTGGCCAGTCTTGGAGTTCTTGAAAGCGTAGTAATAAACACGCCCGATGGTGAGAGTGACGCCACCCGCCGCCGAGGTGAAAGTGATTGCCTGCGTGCTGGTATAAACGGTGACGCGAATCGCATCCACATTGATCGTCAGGTTGGAGTTAAGGGTCGCTGGATAGCCCACTATGACTCCCACCCCAAAGGTCGCGGCGTTGATGTCAGTTGAAGTCCACGATGTGCCCCAGAGATCGGTGCTGCTGCCCATGGAAAAATAATTCAGCGAGGTGTTTGCCAAGTTGACCGACTTCACCGTGCCTGTCTGGGTGCCGCCCTTATAAAGAAATGTCTGCAACCACGCGGACGCAGCGGGCAGTCGTGACAGGTCAGCTTTAACTTCCACCTTGATCCCAACCACGGTTCCACTAATTGCGAAACCGAAGCTGGTAATTTTCAGGGTGTGGGAGAGTGTGGTGGTCGGCGTCAGAGTGGCGGTAGCAACCGCACCGTCATCCGCCAGGGCGTTGTTGGGATTGACCCAGGCCACGCCCGTCGAGCCGGTGTCAGCAGCGGTGGCACCGAAGTTAGGACCAACAGGTCCCGTGGCCGAGTTGGCCAGGATGTCAATGCCCCAGTTGCTGAGGGTGCTGGCATCCCACTTCTTGTTGTCCTGTTTCTGACCGTCGAAGAAGTAAGCAGTGCTGCGGGAGACCACAGCTCTCGGCGTGGTCAGCGGGGTGAATACAGAAGCGTTATCAACAAAGCCCGTCCCCTCCTGCATGGAGAACACAAGGCCATTGCAGCAGCCGAGTACCCGCCGCGACAGGTCTACATCCCGCTCGAAGTTGTACAACCGGGTGACAAACTGACTCGCTGTGCCGGGGCTAATGCCGGTGGAGTCAGTCCCACCCCAAGCGGCCAACGGCCAGCGCCGTCGGAGACTGCCGTCGGTAACCGGCAGGATATTCGTCAGAGCTTGCCACTGGCCTTGGTCCTGGGCAGGGGGTTGCGTATAGCTGTCCTGCCCAGTGCCAGTGAAGTTGTCTCGGATGTACCGAATGGCCCCAGTCTGAGGGTCGTCCTCAATGACCGGGTCAAGCGGCCTAATTGGTTGCTGGTACCACATTATTGACTACGCAGAATGGTGGGGTCGAAGGTCTCCATAATGGGGAGCTTGCCACCTTGGCTTGCGGGATCGGGGTGAATGTATTCGCCGCCACGTGGACCCAGATTGCGGTCGCGGATCATGGAGGTGATGCCAGCCTGGAAGACTTCCGCCCAGGTCTTGGCCTCTGGCCGACGCAGGTATTCGAGTGCCAGCCAATTCACTCCCGCCACGATGATGTCTTTGTAATCGTCGGGGGTGGTGAGAACGGTGGTGGTGCTGGTCAACTGAGGGCGCTGCCGGAAGTAACGAAACTCGATGATGTAGCCATCAACCGGCTCAAGGTCGTTAGTTGTGGGATAAGTAGCCGCGCTGGTGATTAGACCGCTCGTCGGCTCTGTCCAGGTAGCACTCGTAGAGATGGGCGTGTTGCCGTTCTGCAACACTTCCCCGCCCTGCACGGTCGAGGCGTAAACGTTGTATTGGTTGTATTGCACGCCCGAGGCGCTGCTTGCGAAGGGCTCAACGGGCGGGTGAACGACCAACAGGAAATTGGCTGGGACGAAAATCTTGGTGCCATCCTGGGAGCTGGTGGTACCACTGGCCGAGCCCAGGTTCCCAGCAGAATCTACAAATGCCGTGCGAACGTAATAGATTCGACCCGCCAGTGCCCCACCCGCAACCGTGGAACAATACGGAGACTCTGGTTCTGGTTGGTAGGTGTTCTGATTATCCGGGGCCGGATAAATGTTCATTACATTCGGGGTGTCCGTGGCGTTGCGCCATAGCCGGGGACGATCTGCGCGAAGCGTGGCATCGGCAAATGAAGTGTTGCTCGACAGTGGAGCTTCGTCGGTCTTGTCCAAGTTGCGGAAGTTGCTCCTATCGAAGACACTCCCTTCCTTGATGACCTGCACATCAGACAGGTTCAAGCCGGTGTCAACCACTCCATTAGGCCCGGTTCCCGTGGGCCCAAACCAATAGTCGGTCTGCTGGAGTTGAGTGATGAATCGTTGCGGGGCCGAGAGCTGGAACTTCCAGCGGCTCTGCCGCAGCACTGCCAGATGGATGCGGTTGCAATAGTCCACCAGGATTTCCTGGCCGGGATTGGTAGTGCTGTCAATGTTCTGCCGCACGTCCTGCGCGGCAGCATCAATGATGTTTTGAACTGTTAAGGTGGGCATTACTTGTTGTTGAACTGCTCCGTGCTGACGCCATTAACCTTCTCGTAGCTGCGGTAGGCACCAAGACCCAACATACCCAAGAGCACGGGGAGCATCTGTGCCAGGTCTAGCTTGGGTAGCTTGGTAGGATCAAAATTGCTATGGAAGACCACGAGGCCGGTCTGGATAAGCGGCTGTAAGATGTACGAATATACAAACGCAGCTCCGCAGGCCCAACCGATGAACGGTCGCCAGCCTGCAACAAAGACTGAATGACTCTGGGCTTCTGCCTGGTCAACTTGGAGCTGGGCAATGTCGTTATCGAGCTGCCCCTTGACCTGCATGTCCAGGAGCTGGGCCTTGGCGGCAGCCGCCTGGGTCCGGTCAGGAATTAGCCGGTCAATCAGGGTATTGCCGAAATTGATTGCTGCTGTTACGGGATCAAAAGCCATTACTTCTCCACCTGCCACTTGTCCTTCTTGAGTTTCAGGACAACGAAACCAGCCGGGTCCGGGGTCTCATCGAAGTTCACCGCGTTCATCTGTTCGCCTCTCAGAATGGTGAAGACGAGAGATATATTGCGACTATGGGTAACCAGAACCACGGTTTCGTCAGGATGCTTCCTGGCGTATAACAAGGCCTTCTCGAAGGTCGCTGCGAAACGGTAGGCGAAGGTATGGAAACTCTCTCCACCAGGAACGGGGACATCCGGATGGTCAACGTAATATTGCAGCTTGCGGAAGTTCTCGGCGGTTTCTTTCTGGCCGGTGAACATTCCGTAGTCCCAGGGACGCAGGGTCCGCGTGGGTTCAACCTTCGCGCCCATCATGGTGGCTAGGATTTCAGCCGTCTGATAGGTGCGAAGCAGGTCAGAGGTTACGACGTGCTTGCAAGGAATGTGGGCGAATTTTTCAGCTAACGCCTCAGCATCCTTGATTCCTTGCTCATTGAGCGCGGGGTTCGACCAGCCGTCGAAGATGGGATTACTCGGGTCAGTGCCCGGAATATCCGAATGCCTTACAACAATGACAGTGGCCACTTAGCATAATCTCTATTTATAAAAGTCGTGGTGGCCGATAGAGGCTACCTTGGTCATCGTCGCAGCCCAACTGGGAAGTACGACGTTGGGGTTGAAGTAGTGTGTGGCTCCGTTGGTATTGTCGGGGTCTTCGCCGGAGTAGATGACTTCGGCTAGGGACATGGCCGTTTCAAAGACGGGGTCGGGAGCCTCGGGCCAGAGAATCAACTCTGGGTCACCGGGAGCGGCCATCGAGGAGAACTGCCACTTGGCAGCAATCACCCGATCCCACTCCGTGAACTTGACGCGGTTCTTCACCACGTGGCCCACAGCCCGCATACCCTCCCGGCCTTCGCCACGGGCTTCACGCCACATCACGAGGGCCAGGAGAGTTTTATCCCAGTCGGACCAGGTCACCGAACGTTCAGTCCGCTGAAGTCGTTGGCGAGAGTGGAAGCCTCAACAGCCTGGGCCGAGCTGGCAGAGCCAATGGCCACACGCCGTTCTGCATCCACGTCACGCTTGGGCTGAAGGATACGCACGCAGGCGCGGGCATAGACCTTCAGACGATCCCGTAGAGTTTCCGCGATCTTCGGAGGAACCTTGTAGGTTTGACCGGGGGCGAAGACATGGTTGTTGATGCTCATGGAATCATGCCTTTCACCGAGCGCATTCTCTTCCGGGATTGTGACATATTCCCAGGTAGACTGATCGGAATCCCAATCAGTTGTCTGGGAAGCCTTGGCAGCGATCTTCTCGTCCAAGGTCATCTGTTTACCGAGTGACATAAAACTCCTTGAAGTTGGGTGGGGCCGTAGCCCCACCTATTTAGTAGGACTCTCCACCACCAACTGAACCTTCGCCTCCGGAGAGGTTCTGATCCAGCTCGGCGCTTTCAAGCCCGTTGGCCAGCGGGAGCTGGCTTACCATCGGGGACCGCATACCCTTACCCAATTTCTGATCCGAACCACCGTGGCCTTCCGGCATACGCACGTGGTGGACCGAATGGTCCGGGCGCGGCTTTTCAAAAGAATGAGACATAAAGTTCTCCAGTGGGGCCCGAAGGCCCCACGGTTAGAGGTTAGTTAGTTACCGAGGACAGACCAGAAGACCGAACCCGGCGAATCCAGTTCTGATTGGTGATGATGCTCTTGAAAGCAAACTTCCAACCAATCTTGCGGGACTGCATCAGGGGGTCAACCTGACCGCCAGGAGCAACCACGTATACACGCAGGTTCTGGAGATCAGTGATCTGGTAGGCAAAGCGGCCCAGAGCAAACGAACTGTAGACCAAGTTCGACTGCCCAGCACCAGCCTGGCTCGTTGCGGCGAACGCAGGGCTGTTGGAACGGATTACGCGGAATCCGCCCAGGGTGCCAACTTCACCACGCCAGATTTTCTGGGGCGCGGCAAACTGGTTTGAAGCCTTCCAGTCGGGGTCGCGGAGCAGGCCAGCGTAGGGCTGCGGGCTAGTCACGAAGACATAGTCGCCGCCTTCATAAGGCCGAGCGCCCTGAGTCTGGAGAGTCGCATCCAGCTCGATCAGGTCAACATAGCTGACCAGGTCGGAGCCCACCAGGGAGGTGTCACCACCACGGTTATTCGGGTAATAGGTGTTCGACGCAGCATTCAGCACGTTGTAGATCAGCTGGTCGTAGGTCTCAGCAGCCTGGAGGCCCAGGATGTAGATGCTACGAGAGATGATGTCGTGCCGGGCGGTTACTTCCGCCAGGTCGGACAGACGAATCACCGAACCGTACTGTTCGATGGTGGCTTCAAATTGGTTAAGGGTGATACCAGCGGCATCGGGAGCGAGACCTTCCGTCAACTGGGTCGGACTTGCAGCAACTGACAGCTTCTCTTCACGGACGAAGCGAATCGTCTTCGAGGAGTTACTGGGCAGAGGATGCTTGTCACCAAACTGGTCCAGAATGGTGTTAAGCTCTGCAACTTCCAACAGACGGGCAGACATGTAGGTAATAAGTTCGGCAGCAGTGCTACCGGCATTACCCGCCGTGCCCGAGGTGACGGTGATTACATCCGCTCCAAAGCCGAAGGCAATGAGCAGCAAATTAAAAAGTTTCATTGATTCCTTCAGGTTTGGTTCAACCTGAAGACGCGGTTAGAACACTTTGTCCATCCCAGAAGTCTTTTCAAAGGCGTCAATGATGGCCTTGCGACCTTCAGGGGTACGAATGTCGGGGCGACCAAACGACGGAATGGGAGGCTGCGAGGAAGGACTAGTAGTGGTTGGTCTTGCAGGTTGAGGATTTTGAACGGGAGGCGCAGCCGAGCGGGCTTGCTCGACTTGCGCTTTGATTATCTCTGGCATTCGCTGAACTTGATACGCCTCATAAGCGAGGCGGTAGAGTTCAGGCAGCTGATTCGCAAAAGCGATGTTCTGTTCGCTCATTGTGATTCCCCGCGCAAGCGCAGGACGCTGCTCCAGAATCTGTTTATATTCAGGGCTGCCTTTGAACTTCATGAAGTCCGGGGACTCAGCAGCAACCGACTTTGCAGCGCGGTCCTGGGCGAGTTCCTGAACTAGAGGTACAACCGGGGCCAACAGGTCATTGACAAACTTTGCCTGGATTTCAGCAAAGCGTTTGGCGTCATGCTTCTGGTTGGCTTCGGCGGCGTCCCGATAGAAACGTTCATAGTCAACAGCGTAGTTGGGTTCCTCGGCTTGTGGCTGAGTACGCTGAACGGGTCGGTTTGTGACCGGATCAACTCCCGTGGTCTCGACTATTCTCTGGCGAAGCTCATTGATGAGCCGGTTCTTTTCGTCCAGCCCCCTGAGTGCCTCATCCTGTGTTTTATAGACAACCGAACCGTCCGGAGACTTCAGGAAGAAATCCGGATTTGTCGGTGCCGTAGGCTCAGTCGCTTGTGGCGCTGCGGCCTCCGCAGGAGGAGTTCCCGCATCAGGTTCCGGTGCGGTGACGGTGGTCTCGGGATTCCCGAAGAGAGAATCCAAGTCCATGTCGGCCCCAGGTGCGTCGGAGAAATCAAACCCGGCGCTAGGGCCATTGGGTGTAGCCATTGGTACCATCCTTGTGGGAGGGTTACTAACCCCGTGTGGGGGGGGGGGAACTTGAGGGGAGCGAACGGAGGGGCTTTTGCCGGTTGAGCTATTTCAACCCGAAGAAGCCCCTATAAGGGCTGATAGCTGAAGTTGGTCACAAACATGAACCGCGTGCCCGGTGTCATGGTGCCACCCCAGCTGGTGCTATTGGTGCCCCAGAAATTGAAAAGGAAATACGCCGGTGTCGAGGGCACATCCTGGGTGTGGGTAGCCACAAGGTTGCCGTCGGCGTAGTAGAGAATCTCACCCGGTTTCCAGGTGAACTTGAAGGTATGGAACTGGCCCTGGGGGTACCCGGCGACCTCGGAATATTGTTTATTCGAGACACCGGAATAGTTGGTCAGCCACACGGCGTTGGGGTTGTTGCCCGTCTGCTCCACGTCAATCTCCGTTTGGGAGTTGTTGATGTAGAGAAAGCCCGAGGCCACCTGGCCGCTCTGAACTGGGTACACAGCGGCAGTGTAGCTGAAGGTCCCGTAGCCGAAGGTACTGGCAGAGATGACTTCGGCGTCACTGGAGCCCGCAGATGATTGTGTCATCTGAAGGACTAGGGCGTCGGGCAAGGGGAACACATTCGATGGTTGGAATGTCCCACCACCGGGCGCTCCCCAAGGCCCATCAATTCTCCAGTTGTGACCCCAGAGGGAAAAGGACATTAGTTGCGACCCACTAAGCTGATTGAGTTCTCGATCTCCCGAAGCGCGGCGTCATCCTGCCCAGTGAGAATGTCATACTGGGAACGGATTTCGTCTTTGCCCGTCTGCTGGGACAGCTTCAGCTGGCGCTCCAGCCACCCGGCCCAATAGATTCCGTTCTGGAGGAAGTTGACGGAGTTGACCTCGTCGTGGCGAATCTCGCGGAGCTGGCGCTCCAGGAACGCCTTCTCCAGGCGGGCCTTGGCCAGGATGTACTGAAAGGCCGGGGTCAACGCCAGCGCATGGATGCTGTCCTTGAGTTCCTGGGTCAGGGGCGGAATCTTCTGGAACGGCTTCTCCACCTCGACCACGACGTACTTCACGTCCCGTTTAACTTCGTTTTCTTTCACCTTGAAATAGTTGATTAGTTTCTCGAACATTAAAATCCACCCTCTTCACTGAGGCCCTCTAGCCCCAGGCTATTCATGCCCAAGCTCTGTCCGAGGCTCCGGATGGTGCTGGTGAGACCAGCTCCCGGAATCTTGCCCTCGAATTGCATCTTGGGCTTCTGGCCCGGCTTCTTCCCCTTCATCGCCCCGGAGGCGGGTTGGGGTTTCGACTGGGCCAATCTCGCTTGGCCTTCGGTTTGCAGTGCGGCTTCCATCATCATCATCTTGACTTGCTGGTCAAGTTGCTGCTGCTGCATCATGGCAACCTGCTGCTCGTTGTAAAGCAGCTTGGCCGAATTTGGAATCTCGAAGAGTTTGAACGCTTCCTTCAGGGCCTCGTATTGATTCAAGAACGGGCTCTGCGAGGCAATGTTCATCAGGGCCAGGAACTGCCGCTGGCGAATGACTTTGTTGGTCGCGTAGTTGGCGGCAACCAGCTGGAAGTCCAGGGTGCCAATCAGCTCCTCAGGGGTCAGAACCGCCCACTTGCGAATTGCCGGCGGCTGCCCCGTGATCTGAATCTCCACCGGGTCCTGGATGAACTGCTGCACCATCGAGGAGCACATCTCCAGCATGGGCTGAAGGATGTCCAGCTCCAGGTTGCGGATGAACAGCTTGAATCGGTAGTTCGATTCGTTCATCACGTTGCTGATGCCAGAGGCGGTCTTGTTATTGGTGGGGCTGCCCACGCCCTTGGAATAGAAATCACTCACGCCAGAGGCCAGTTCTACCTGTCCGCGGAATAGCTCAAGAATCTGATAATCCCCCGCCTGCGGCGTGAAGAACGGCAGGGGCATGATGACCTTGCTTGGGTCGCCCGAGACCGCGACCTTCCCACCAGGCGTGTTGAAATTATTCAGGGCCTCGTGGTCAATGTCAGCCGCAGTGTCATACGCATAGCGGTGGTTAATTCCCAGGTTCCAGTTATCCACCACCATGTTGACCATCTTGTTCAGGGCTTCGGTCAACTCCGAGATAATTTCAATTGCACCCAGTCCATACACCTCATTAGGGAGTTTGATGAATGAGGTATGAAGAATAGGGTTCCGTTGATGCATGAAGGGATTGGGTCCGTGGTAAAGAAGAATAGGCTCCCCTCCATAGGCTTCCCGTTTATAAGGAGAATAACTGGCACTCCGGTAAGAATATCGAAGGTCTTTCCATTTGAGGGCTTCATCTACTTCTTCGCTATAAACAAGTAATGTTTGGGTCTTGGTGAATTCGTCCCAAACCTCTGCGAGGCGAATAATCACCTGCTCGGGGTTCTTGACGTTGGCTTGGTAGACCCGTTGTGTGAGTTTCTCCAGGGCTTCTGGGATGTAGAGTTTGGGATTCTGCTCGGCCTCTTTGTGCATCTGGCCGAGGGTTCTCTCAATGAAGTGAGCGACAATGCCGCCATCCGGGTCAACCAGGATGTCGAAGACATCAATGGGAATGAACTTGGGGCGGGCCCGAGGGACCTGTTTGGTCATGGGCTGCACGCCGATCTGCACCGGATTCTGTATCGGACCCATGGGCGTCTGCACCACCTGCATCAGCGGCTGCCCCGTGTTGGGGTCAATGGCATAGATGGGCTGAGCGTAGGTGACCGTCTCCGTGTCCCAGTCCCAGTCCACCTTGATTGCGGCATGGCCGTAGATGCAGATGTTCCGCACCAGGGTCTCAAAGGCGGCCTTGAAGTTGGCCTTGTGCAGCCGGTCGGCCAGAACACACTGCATGTTCTCGGAGGCGGGCTGGTCTCCTTCACTGCGTGGCTTTGCCTCGAACCACGGATCGAATGAGAAAAAGGCGTCATCCACGCGGGAGACAATGCTTTCCACGTTGGACAACGGATAAGGAACGAAAGTGTTGCTGCGGCTGGTGACGTTGTCCGGGAACATCCGGGCGTCACGCTGGCCAAGGTACTGGCGATAAAAGAGAATTCGGCGCTGGTCATACTGGCGGCGGAAATAGCGCATCCGCCGCAGTTTGTTGACCGCGTCGTTCAGAATTGGGTCGTCAGCAAGAGCTACGTCTTTGCTACCACTGATTGCTTTATCAGGCATGAAAAGGAAGGACTAACAACCGCCGGGCTGGCCCGCCATCGTCTTGGCTACGCAGGAGTCAAGCAGATGCACGTGGCCGCGCCAGTCGCAACCCCCTGCGGAGTTGCAGGCATGTCCAGCAGGATCAACGGAAGTTGAACCTATGGTCTGCACCAGTGGAATATCAGCGTTGAAGATATCTGTCTCGAAGATGGCCGTTGATGGAGACCCCGTGGTACAAATGGCGATCTGGGACTGGGAGCACAGTGGATTGATAGGACTCGTGGTTTGACCGGCGAACTTGTAAGCGGTCTGCGATTCTACTGTGTTTATCATTTGGAAGCCTGTGAACGCTTGTCCTCCTATCGTGACAGTGGGATAGAACCCATAGGTGGACATGGCCTTGAGGATGGCCGACTTCCACGCTGGAAGACCCATAGCGTTTATCTGCGCCGTGGTGTAATCCAGCCAGTAGAGTCCAGCAAATACGGGGTCATTGCTCGACACCGGCAGACCATTTGACCCGGTGCAAACGAGGTCCACAGAGGAAGCGGGGAAGACCAAGGTGGACTGATTGCACGGCACGCCAATTCCAATCGCGTGGTTGATGTTGCCAGAAATGAGTTCCTGAATGCGGACCTGCATCGCTCCCGCTGCCGCCCGTTGTCCAGAACCGAAGCCGAGGGTATAGCTCCCCGGAGTCGTTACCGTGTAATTGCCCGAGCCCCAACTGGGGTCCGTTCCTACACGGTTAGCCGTACACGCGGAGATACCGGGAATGGGGCAGGGGTCGGCCAAGGTTCCAGCGTGGCCTCCGCCTGGACAGGCCCCCAAAGAGAATCCCACTCCCTTGTCGAATGCATATCCGCCAAAGAACAACTGCTGCGCCTGGTCATAACAGCCAAGGTTCTGGTCGCTGGTTGAGCCGCTGAACTGGGCGTTGTTCGTGCATTGGAACTTGAAGTTTAGTCCGGGGTCATTCAGGTTGCATTGCGGGCCTGTCATCGAATAGTAGGGGTCGGTGGCGGGATTTGAGTAGTAGATGGGCTGTCCCAGGTCGGTGCTGCTCTGGGCTTTGGCGATGATGATGAGCCCACACCCCAAGGTTGATGTGTCTGCCGCGTTGAAGGTGCAGTTCTCGTTTCCGGTAATAGTGAATTGCGCGTTCGCATCCCCAGCGGCACAGTTTGAAGTGTTTCCATAGCAATGCTGGAGAGGGAAGGTTGTCGCACTTGACGGAATGGGCGTGTTGTAGAGCGGCCCCGATGAAATCCCCGAGATGGCGGCGGGGCTGGTCGGATAAATGTTAGTGCCTGCGGGCATGGGGCTGGAGATGGAAAACAAACTAGAACCGTTGGACACGGTTGCCGTGATGGTTCCTGTAATCGTCTTCAAAGCTACTGAGGAAATAACGGCGTTCGAGGATGCGTTGAGAGTTGCCGTAGGGGTCACGGCAGCGGTAGAGAACGTGCCCTGCTGGAAGACGCTCGAACCCGCGCCCGAAACCGGGCAGGAGGTTCCATTCAATCCATTCTGCCCTGAACCGCCGGCCACGATACAAAAGGCCCCAGAATTTATAGCCTTGACGAAGTTCCCGGTGATAACCGCCGAGAATATCGTCTCGCTGGCCTGGGCGGGCGTAATGGCTGTGGTTGCTACCGAGGTTCCTGCGGCCACCGTTCCCACCGCTGCTTGGTCTACTGCCGTATCGCCCTGAACCTCAAAACAGATGGGGTCAGGGAACCCAACTCCACCTCCAGACCACGTAACCGTAATAACATTGTTGGAGGCACCCTTGATGCCGGTTGCCGTCCACCACTGCACACTATTGCTGTTGGCCTGTTCGAGCGTGCCGGTTATAGCGGCGTAAGTGTTGCCTGCCGTGTCGGAAACTCCTGAGACAGTTCCCGTAGCTGAGCCCCACATCACCGCGCAGAGAATTCGGTCGCCTGAGAGATTAGGAGACGCGAAAGCTGGGAGAACCTGAGTCGTAAACGGTCCCGCCCCGGCGTGGACTTCAGCGTTATTGGGAGAAACGTAAGAACCTGAATTGGCGGAAATGACAGAAGTTCCCAAAGCTACTCCAGTAATTACACCCGTATTCGAGACGGTTGCGTTGGCTGTCGTCGCAGAGTTCCAAAACGCCCCGATAGAAGGATGAGTTGTCGAGTCAGACATTACCAACGTGGCGCTTTCGTTCGAGGTTGCGCCGATACCGACAGAGGGGCTGGCCGGAGAAATCGTTACCGAGGAAGGAGTTGGGGTGGTCGGAGTGACCCCGGTTCCCGAAAGAGACACCGTGACCGGGCTGCCCTGCGCGTTGGAGGCGATATTTAGGGTGTCGGAATAAGCCTGAGCCGCCGAGGGACTGAACGTGATGACAATAGAACAGCTCCCCCCAGGGGCTATTGTTCCGCAGTTCTGAGAAACCAGATTAAAGTTCGTCCCCGTGGTAAAGGTGATTCCGGAGAAGATGACGCTGGACCCTGAGGTGCTCGTGTTGGAGCAGTTCACCGTCTGCGAACCGCTAGTCTGATTCGTGTTGGTATTGGGAAAAAGCAACGAGGACGGAGCACAGGTCATTGTTGGCTGGGTGATCGGCGGGGGCGTGCAATTAGTGCCACTACAAATATTTATAGATAGATCAAAACGATTTCCATTTACCGTGTCCAAACATTGTGTTATTTGGTAGTTATTCGGTGTCGGTAAAGCCTCCCATTGAACGGGGACTGCGGTGGAAACAATGGAGGTACAGGCAGTTGGATTAGAAATTGTGGATCCAGAAGGAGGTTCTTCATTCAATATCAGGGTAGAGGCTTCTGGCATCCAGGAGCCATTACGGCAAATGTACACCCCGCCAGGATTATCAAGTCGAATGTATCTGAGATTGCTTGCACAGCTGCCCGAAGGAACACCGTTTCCAAAAGTCACATCACCCGCATAACAATTCCACGCCCCTCCAACAGCGCGGGCAAATGCACCTGTGCCGCCACCTGTGCAGGGATTGCTTACCTGACAATCAGAGCAAAAGGCGTGTAGGCCGTTGACGGCAGTGGGAAGATTGGCGAAAAGGATGGGGTCGTACTGGATCGCCTGAGTAAAGTCATTCTGCCCCGTCATGTGGTTGTTAAGGTCCTGCATGGCAGTCTTGTGTGTTTGACCACCTGCAAGTATCGCGGTGAGGAGAAAGAAAGAAGATAACGTCAAGGATTTGAATGACATTTTAATTTTAAGGAGTCACCATGCTGCCACAAGGATTAGGGGGTGTTCCTGGTTGAGCGGTGAATCCACCCCAAGCAAAGTTGTTGCCTTGACACCAGCCTACAGTGTAAGCAGAATTGCCAGTAGAGTTAACTGCTCTCACGCGGTAGATATAGCTTGTTCCGTGAACCACTGTGTTGTCTGTGTAAGACGAGGCATGAGCAGCGGTTGTGCCTACGACACTAAAGGTCTCAAGCCCGGTAAAACATAATTCAATGTGCCCGGTATTGGTTGGGCTACAGCGTTCCACACTAAACCCGGTATCGTCTTGTGCCGTGCCGTTGTTGGAGTTCACCCGCCAGTTTAACGTCACCGACGTTTGGGAGTTGATGGTTGCGGTAATGGAATCGGGCGCATTGGGCACGCCTACGTCGGGATCGGGAATACGACGTTTGGAGATAATCAAATCATCAAAATCGGCCCAAGTTGATTGCACTGCCCCGGTATTTCCTGTATTGAAGGCATTGAGCCAGAGCTTGCCGTAAAGAGACGACGCGGGATTGTCATTACCCAAAATCCACTGTGAGCTTTGGATGATGAGGCGAGACGGTTGTCCTGCGTGGGAGGCCCACACTTCCACCGTGGAGCAACACGTATTCCAGCCTCCGGCAGCAACCTTGACGTGCTCCTGAAAGGTGAACCATTCTCCAGCATGGTAGAACCAGCAGCCGGGATCGCCTTCGCCAGCATTCCCGGCTCCTCGTCCTCCGTAGTGAACACAGCCTGCGGGAATCTGGTCGAGGAAATCGCTGCCGACTGTGGCGTATTGCATTAAATTGATAGGTGGGCAGTGGGTGTAAATCATCGGAGCCAGAGCATCTGACATTCTGGCATTGATAACTACTTCGTCTGGCTGGGTAGAACAAGAAGGCGCTATGTACCCATTGCGGTCCTCTTCCGCCATGGGGCCGCCAGTCTTGTAACCTTCTCCACTCGGCCAATTGGAATTGCCGATAAAGTTAGGCCCGAAATATTCACGGAATTGAAAGTAGAACTCCCCTCCCAACCCCACACCGTTGGGAAAATTGGTCGGTCCGCCAAAGTTGCGGAAGTAGTCAGTGCAGGACTGCTGGCCAGCAGCCACATTACAGCGCCAGGAACTACCGCCATCGGCAAAGTTGGTTGTGTCTTGTGTCCACCCTGCTGTGGTGTTGGTGGCCCCTACACCTTCCAGTTGGCCGCCCAGACTAGCACCGAGAATTACGGGGCCGTCAAAATTCTGAGTACCGATGATGCTTGTTGCACCTCCAGGTACATTGGTCCCGGTCGAACGCGCCGTGAAGCTGTTGGGGGCTAGATGGGGGCGGGTACGGACGATGAAGGCATCCTGCTCGTCGTTGTTCAGAATGACGAAACAATCACAGTAATCCACGTAGCGGAATCGCTTGAAGGTTCCATTGCTTACTGTCCCTGCAACAGGACCATTTCCAGAGGGGGTTATGGTCACGCAGCTTCCTGCCGGAACCGAAGTCGAGCCTTCGGTATGAGACACCGTATCAGGGTTGTAGAGCACCAGGTTGTTGGTTGTGGGGTTGCCGTTCGAGTTCCAGATGACGATAAGGTGTGCTACCGGGTCCCAATCGGCCCCCGGATCGTTGGTGAAAGTGGGACAGCCGGAAGCAGATGCAGCGGCAGCGATTCCGTAAGTAGTTCCAGCATGGGCTGGGTTGATGTCCCAGGCAATGATGGCCGCACTTATCAGAATGTTGACGCCCTGAACGTTGGGACCAAATCCATACATCTTTCTCAAGTCTGGATCAACTATCATGGTGCATTGGTAGCAGAGTCCATGACCATTCTCTACCACTGTCACTGCGCCATTAGATGGGTTGATGGTGGTCAGCATCCACGAGGCTCCAGAGCTGTTGTCTCCGCTGACGCTATAGACCATTGAGGTGTTGGGATCGAAGTCTCCACCACCGTAGTAGCCGTTGTTCGGTGTCCCTACTGCCACCCAGCTTGATCCAGAAACGGTGTTAGTGGGTCCAGCAGCAGCGATGTTAGATAAGCGGACTACGGATGAATTCCCTAACCCTCCAGCCGTGGTACACACACCTTCGTTCGTCTGAATGAAGCTGTCTGGACCGTTGGCACTGGTGGGGGGAACATAGACCACGCCATCGTATGTATGACCTGTTTGTGGGGAGCCGTCTGCATAAGTTCCACCTGTAGCCGAACCAGCCGACCACATATCCAATCGCTTGAGAAATGCCGGGTTGCCGTCTAACTGAATGGCATAGAAAGCGTTGTCACAGCCCCCCGTATGTCCCCAGCCTACCCAGACCAATTGCTTTCTGGATTTGTCATAGAAGCCGCTAGACCAGTCATTTGCTCCTTGGGAGCACGTCACGCCTGAAGGAAAGTTAGCCGTACCCAAGGAGCAGGGAGACGTATTGGGTAAATCACTCCAACCAGTTCCGGTCGCATTGGGCAGGGTGTCTCCTGCCGTGGTTCCTGAACTGGCATTTACCGTCAATGTCGCGGTTAGAGTTACCCCAAGAACGGCTGTAATGGTAACTGCTGTAGTAGAGCCGACAGAAAAGCTCGTTATCGTGAAGTTGGCTGTGGTGTTTCCTGCGGCCACTGCCACGCTGGCCGGAACCGAAGCCACAGAGGAATTAGAGCTACTGAGAGTTACCGATGAGCCCCCGCTCGGAGCTGGAGAATTCAGGGTAACAGTTCCAGTGGAATTCTGTGACCCTCCCGTAACTGTACTAGGATTTATGGTGAACGCTGACAGAACCACACTGGCATTGACGGTAAGAACGGCGGTCTGCGAACCCCCGAGTGTTGCCGTTATGATGGACGTGGTAGTCGAGCTGACGGAGAGGGTAGTGACGGTGAAATTGGCCGAGTTCTGGCCCGCAGGTACAGTCACACTCGCTGGAACTGTTGCCGCCGGGGTATTGGAGGATGACAAAGCGACTGCAATACCACCCGTAGGAGCATTGCCACTAATCGTCACTGTCCCGGTAGAAGGACTGCCGCCAGTCACGGAGTTTGGATTCAAGGACAAAGCACTTACCGTGGGCGCAATAACAGTTAGCGTGGTTTGGAATGTGCCGTTGAGCGTGGCGGTGATGGTAACGGTGGTATTGGCGGCGACCGGAGTGGTGGTGATGTTGAATGTTCCGGACGTAGACCCTTTGCTGATGACTATTGAGGCCGGAACCGAAGCCACAGAAGGGTTAGAACTTGATAGAAGTACGGTCTCTCCCTTGCCAAGAGAGATATTCACTGTCCCAAGGGACGATGCGCCTCCCACGACAGCGTTGGGGGAAAGGGTCACGCTTTGAATGGTCGGCAGGTTGGCCGACATTTGTATTCCCTTAACTGAGGTTCCTGTCATTTCCACCTGGGCGGAGGACAGACAGGACAAGATAAAAAGCACCAAGAAGGGTTTCATTTCAGTAAATCGCTGGGGGCATGGTTGGAGCGGCCCCTGGGGAAACATCCTTGAATGTAGCTACTGCTGATTCCCACGCTGACGATACAGCCTTGGTGCCATCGGAGTCGTAGGTGCCAATCGAAGTAACTACCTTATACTGTGCTAGTATGGAAGTCGTGGTATAGCTGGTGGTAAACGACGGCCCCTTGGTAAACGTGTCTGCACCATCAGTAAGAACACCAAAGACTAATTCATTGGCCTGTGAGGTTGCACTGGTAGGCCCAGAATTAAGTGCCGTACCGGAACCGGAAGCCCCTACAGCTTTGTCAAGCGGAGAAGTGCCCACTATGTTTGTGAACTCCACCCCGATAGCAGCCATTCCCGACCCCGGAGTAGTGTCGAACATGGTCAGGGTGCAACTTGCTGAAGTGGTAACAACCTTGCCGTAAAAAATCCACGTATTAGACCCACGGCCAGCATCGGTGACCTGAACCGCCGACGTGTAAGTCGCATTGCCGCAATTATCATGAGTGGTTGGTGACACAAATGGAGTATCGGTAGTATCGTCTACAATTACGGCAACCACAAACCAATCACCGGCTGTAACGGTGCTTGCAAAGCTCAATAACCTATTGGTCGTGGTCGCGTGCTGTACCTCACTGATGACAGCGAACGAAGGCACCGCTAACAGTGTCAAAAACAATATGCAAATACAATGTTTCATCAGTTGGCTTGCACCACCAGGAGTCTGGGGAAGGTAATAGTTGCGGAGTAAAACTCCGCATTAGTAGCCGTATCGGTAGCTCGTCCTACAGTGACCTGCATCACGGCTCCCGCCACACATCCGGTCATGTCGGTGGCATTCATCTGCACGTTGTCGCTAGACCAGAACTGGTTGGCGGTTGTATTGAGTGTGATAGTGGATAGAGAGTGGGCAGCGTTCGCAGCTACATCGTCCGTGGTTGAACCATCGCCCTTGTAACAAGCCACTTGAATCGAGGGGATGATGGTATGTCCAGAGGTTGCGTCAGTAGAGGCAACCTGGAATCGGATAAATGGATTAGAAGCCGAATCCCAATCCTCTGGAATTGCAACCTGGAACGTAGCAAACGTGGTGGAGGTATCGGTTATGGAGATGAAGCCTCCCTTGTTGTTGGTTCCTGCCCGACAGGTTACGGTCCCACCCGAACCAATAGACCACCCCGGACCGCCAGTCGTATTGTTGCAGTTCGCGGCAGGAATGATATGCACATCAGGGAAGTCAATGTACTGCGGTCCCGCAGAGGTGGTAGCTCGGAGAACCTGACCCGTAGTTCCCTGCGTTCCGTTGGCCTTGAAGACGTTCCCCGTTCCCCCGGTGTCGAAGGTTTTATTAGTTAAAGTGTCCGTAGTTGCCCGATAGACAAAGGTATCGGTAACGGCTTGCAGAGTATTTGTACCCCCAGCAGTAGCCGGAGCGGTAATCTTAGTTGCGCTTGACGTAGCCCCTGCTAAGGACAGTGATCCCTGCACCGAGCCTGCTTGACCGAATGTGACATCACCGGCACTGAATGTTTCGCTAGGTAGTCCTGACACCGTCGTTCCTGTAGCGGTATAGCCTGTCATTTGCCCACCCGTGGCCGAGTTGACCGTACCCGAACCACCTCCACCCGCGCTGGACGGGTTTACGAAGTAAGGGTTGACCGCCACGGTCGCATTGGAGCCCAAAGTGGTCGAATTGGATTTAAGGGTTCCAATAACGAACGTACCTGAAGTTGGGGCAATGGGGGGAGACACAGCATGACACTCTCCAGCCGTCGTACCTGAGGCGACAACGATAAATCCCTCGGTATTGGACTGGGTAGCATCCATTGTGCAAAGTTCCTGTCCACCAAAAGCCAACTTGGCGCTACCCGTGATTCCAGCTCCGGAATCAACAATGTAAACCGGAACTGCGGTGTCGCTGGTTCCAGCCTTTATCGCTCCTGTGGAGGTGAGCTTTGCCAGGAGTTTGGCAGTGGTTCCAGTTACCGTGTCATTGGCGAACTGCTGAGTCAACGCCTGAAGATTCAAGTCCTGCGGCCCAGCGGTATAGCTGTTTGCTCCGTTGGTAGTGGCTACGGTTGTATCCACATAGGCCGAGGTAATGGTTACGCAGGTGCTTGTGCCGGTGACCCCAGCGGTCACCCCGTTTAGAACTTGGTTGGTGCATTGGGCCGGAGAGGTAAGGTGAAGGCTTATGACCTGGTCGGAAGTATTTATATCTACTCCCGAACCTACAATCTGCTGTTCTCCAGCATTGTTGTTGTTCATCATCAGGCGATGGGAGGACGATTTTGCATATAGCTCATCCACACCACCCAAGCCAGAAGGAACGGATGAACCTTCGGTTAACCCTATACACCCGCCGGATGCTCCAGAGCAGGACGTTGACACAGCTCCCTGTGTGGCGATTGGTCCGGGGAACTGCACTATGCGAAGCCCAGAGGTTGCTCCGCTATTTCCAAACAGTAGAGTCACGTTGGGATTGGGGCCGTTGGGAATGACGTTCTGTAATGTCCAGCAGTCCTGCGTATCGGCGGGGGTAGAACCTTCCCAGCCCTGCCCGCAGATGTTGAAGATGGGAGAGCTCTGATTGACGCTTGACGTGGACGCAGTGGTGTTTGACCAGAACCAGTTCTGGGCAGCGGTTTGGGTAAATGTAGTGCTAAACGCACCATTGTTAATGATGGTGTTGGTTGCCGCAGGACTGATATTTGACCAAGCAACAGTTGCCGCCGTGGCTGCCCAGGAAGGAACTCCCAGCGCGTTTTCCTGTAAGAAGTTAGTACCAGAGGTATTCCCATCTAACTTGACCCAGGAGGTTCCGTTCCAATACATAATTGATCCGGCAATCGTAGCCACTGGAGCAAGATTGGTAAACGCTGCCCCTGCCGTTGTTCCCGCAGTTCCCCCCTGTGCAATGGGTAACGGAGAACTCAAATGTGTAACTGTAACCTGTGGGGAAAGGGCAGTATTCCCACCAATATCTCCGGCCCAGGCCGCCACATTATGAGTGCTACCATTAGAACCGAAGTTGAAATAATGTGTTGTAGAGTCTACTCCCAACTGACCATCGGCGGTAGGTGAAGCCCCTACCGCTACAGGAATCTTGAAGGCTGTTGCCACGACGGAGGAGAAGTCTACACTAGCCCCAGAAGATGCAGTTATCGTCCCCGAGCTTCCTAATGCAAGGCTTGTGGCGGTTATGGTTCCACTGCCTGTTGCTGCAAGAGAAGCTCCCGTACCAATAACCATTGCTGCCGTGCTATTAGTGGACGCTGTAATACCACTGAATGGAACCGATGTAGCGCCAGGACAACCAGAAGTGGTAGCGTTTAGGTTTATATCTGTACACAGTGGCTGTGCTGTTCCAGCTATAGTCCCGCCCGTTACTAGCTTAGTAGTGTTACCTGTGTAGGTAAAGGGAAGGTTTCCAGTTGGTAAGATGCCGCTAACACCGCCATTTCCACCAGCGGCTAGGTTTACTGCGGACATATTAGCCCCTGGCAGAGTACCTGTAACGCCGCCAAAACTAGACCCCGCTAAGTTGATTGCAGCGGGAAGAAAACAGTCAGCACCGGAGCTAGTTTTACATTTTAAGGTATGACTAGTTGAATCCAACCACAAGCGGTCGTTTCCAGTGACTGGGTTTACTGGCGCAGCAACTTCCGTAACATCTTGAAACGAATTTCCCAGACCACCTACAAACGCGCTTCCACCACCACCCCCACCACCACTTACGACTTGCCAACCGTTATTGTATAAACACAATACGATAGTAACCCCACCACCGGCAGTACAACTTGAGCCGTTGCCGTCCAGCACAATGGCGGGAGTTCCGTTGGGAGGAGCAACTGGAAGTCCAGCTACCGTCAATGCGTACTGAGAAAATGACTTAGTTCCTGTGATAGTCTGATTATCTTCCAGGGTCACTTCTGTGTGGTTTTGTGCCCACACCCCACAACTGGCGGCAAAGAGAGTTAGAATTGTTAGGAGCTTTTTCACTTAGGTAGTCAGGGGATAAGCAGAATAGTTGATCGTACTTGCGCCAATATTAAAAATACGAATGCGGTCATAGGCGTCACCCAGGTTAAAGATGACTAGGGTATTCGGGGGGATAAGAGCATCGGCAGCAGACGCGGCTGCCATTCCACTGTTGCCAAATCTCACCGCAGCGGCACCCGTCACCACAATAGCCAGACGGGTTCTATTACCAAACACAAGCTCGGCAGTGCTAGCTACCGTAGCCAAAGTGCTACTTTGAACTAGGCCAGGAGCCGGGGGTACAAAGATTCCTGCAAAATCAGCCATACTAATCTTCCTTGATTACTTCTATTTTGTGTTGAGGAACAAAAGTGACGGTGTCGCCCTCGCCCCTTTCGATGGCCTCTTGCATGTGGTAGATCATGCTTTCCATCTGTTCTAGGCGCTCTTGTTTAAGGTGAACGGGTGTGGTCGCCCAAGACCAGTAAAAATACGCAAACCAGCACTTGGAGCAGTCGTGCTTGGTTGGGGGCAGCGGACTGCCCACGTAGCCGTGATCTCCACAGAAAACATTGAGATGGTCTTTGTTGCCAAAGTCGTGGAGGATTTGTCTTTTTTCAGCTTCGCTGAATCGGTTCAGTGGCATGAGAGCGACCTAGGGGCTTTTGGGGTTGAAACTTTCCAGCCCCCTTACTGCTCTGAAACCCACCTGACAGCGGGGAGCAGGGGCATCCGAGGAGGGCAAGCGCGGTGCGTCGGAGGCTGGAAACTTGTCTACTCATCAAGGATGAGTAGCATGTTGGTTTGTTCGGGCGGGACGAAGGCATTCAGGCCGCAGACGTAGCAGCTGAAGTCGGCCCGCACGGTAACGGGGAAACCAGTTGGAGTGTGAATAATTAGGCCATCGGTGCCGAAGAGGCTCTCGGCAACGCTGGGGGGCATGGGCACGACACAGGGAACCGGGGGCGGCGGTGGGGGAACCGGGATTCCCAGAAAGGTGGTAATGATTAAGCCGGTGCCATCCAGGACGCCAACGAGCCATTGGGCCCCGCTCGGATCGAGCAGGACCAGGGGAGCTGAGGGTGGGGCCACGGTCTGAGTCGCCGTGATGGAACCGTCGGTAGCGACGCCGATGGCCCAGTGGGCAACACCGGCCTGGTCGGTAATAACTGCCGTGGGGCTAACTGACCCAACGGTGAGTTGAGAGGTCAGCCTTCCATCGGTCGTTACATTGACGGCCCAGAGTTCGCCGTTGGAATCCACGACGTGGTAGCCACTGACAGCCGTGAGCTGCTGCTGGGCGGTCTGAAGAATCCCGCCACTAACAGTGAGGAGCCAGCCGTTTCCGTTTGGCGCAATAAGAAGAATACTTGGAACACTGGCCCCAGAACCCGGAATGCTAAAGATAATTCCGCCGGTTGTGACCTGTAGTTTCCAGAGCTTCCCACTAGAGTCGCTCAATACAACAGGCGAAGTAATGCCAGCAGACGGGCTCGTAACGAGCAACCCGCTGTTATTTACGGTTACTGCCCAAACATTACTGTTGGAATCTTGAAGAAGAAACATTTATCTGCGGCGTCGGTTGAGGCGAACCTCAGTCCGATCCTCTACACGGACGTTGCACTTACACTGTGGACACCAAGCAGAGTAGTCGGCATACAACTCGACGGGTGTCTTGCAGGCGTTGTGCAGCCAGGTGGCATTACCAACGCCGAACTTGCTGTGGCTGGTCCCAACCGGGACCCGGCGAACATCTTTTCGGCGTCGGTCAATGACGAGGACTGGGACATTCAGGGGCATCTACAGGCCGGGGTTTTTAATCGCTTTATTGTCGAGGTTAATAAACACACCATCGGTGGCGCACCAGACGGCGTAGTCGGCGTGGACCTGGATGGTCTGGCCGGAGTGGCCAGAAATGACCTTGGCAGGACTGCCCACGCGGGGCGCGAAATCCAGCTCGGCGGTGCCGTTCTCGCTCACGGAGCGAGTTGCTTCAAACGTTCTATTTGCCATGAAGAGACCTTAATTGAAGTACGAAGAGCCCGGTTTTGAGACCGGCGAAGAAAGCTAAGAGGGGCTGGGAAAACAAGAAGAAAAGAAAGATATATAGGAAATTACTTGTCAACCCGAAAAAAGCCCCTCTAGAGGGACCCAGCCATCTTATGACTGGGTTTAGCTCAACTTGGGGCCCGAAGGCGATCATGCGATGGCGGGTTAGCCAGGCATCGAATCCGCTTAGAACCAGCGCAAGGGCCCCAAAAATTAAGCTAGTCGTAGTCAAGCGTAGACCCAGCAGCATTTCCCACATGTGTCCCAGTTGCGTGAGAATGCTGGTCAACTGGCCCACGTCCTCCCAAATGGTCATCAATTGGTTTCATTGGGGAGAATTTGGGGTATTGCTTGTCTGGAATCTTCATCATAGGAAATCCTCCTTGTAAACTCGGAGGAATATCCTTCTTGTTGAATGCCATGTTTTAGTCCTGGTCGCCATCGTGGTCGAAGTCGAAATCACCCTCGGTTCCCTTGCGGATGCGATAGAAACCGTGGGGCTCCCAGTCTTCGCCATAACGGGACATGTCCAGCTCCTGCACCTCGACGTGAACGTCGGGGGCCTGAGAGACGGGTTTGCTGCCCTGCGGGGGCAGTTGTCCTACTTTCCAATCAGACATGAGGTTATTGCCTCGAAAGGACCAACACAACCGAGCAGTTCGCCAAGCTGGTCAAGGTACCCGCCAGAAGGATATTCAAGCGGTCGCCAGCAGCCAGGGTCAGCGTGTTGGGGTTGGTCACGGGCGCAGCCGATCCGCTGGAGTCAACGGGGGTGTTGGCCGTTCCAGCCAGGGAAATGGTCCCCTGGAGGAGCGCCGTGCCAGAGCCAATGGCCTGGGTACCGTGGGCCTTCTCAACCTGCAAGGTTCCGCTGGTTGAGGCGGTGCCGAAGTTAGCCACCGCATATTCAAACTTATAGGTCCCATACAGCGTGGACACCGGCACAACAAAGGCCGTTTGGCTGGTGCTAGTTGCAACCAGGTTATTCACCTGGATAAATTCATAAGCCTGTACTTTGGGGAGACTTGTCAGCTGACCGGGAGCATTGCTCATGTCAATCTGCGTACTCGACCCCAGGACAGGCGCGTCTTCTCGAAAAGAAAATGCCATTGTTTTATTCCTTTTTTCCTGTGAGTTTTAGAGCTGCCACGGGGACCTCGGAGACATCGAACTTATGGTGGACCGGATGGCCGCAATTGATGCACACCAGGAAAAGATGCACACTGGCTGCGCCGTTCGCTTCCACACCAGCCGTCTCGGCTACAAAATAGCGATGGTCCCCAGAACAACCCATTATTTGAATGCGTAGAAAGACACGGTGAAGGTCGCGGCGTTGACCGCAGCCGACGTGTTCACGGTGAAGCTGGTTGCAGAGATTGAACTGACACTCTGCACGTAGATGGACCCGGTCGCGGCCCCGCCGGAACGGTGACAGATCACGCCGCTGGGCGTAAAGGGCAGGACGTTGGTCCCATCAATGAAATTAACCACAAAGCTGGTGCTGGAGGCGTCACCTGTGACGGTCGCAGTCCCAAAGAGTACGCGGGCAGCGGGGTCGCTCAGGTTCTGTGCAACAACCTGGCCTGTAAAAGCGGGACCCGATCCCGAATAAGAAGCATTTCCGGCAGTAATTGCCATTTATTTTTCCTTTATTGGTGAAATTCCCATGGGGGCATGGGGAACTTAGATTTTGGTGGTAGTTAGGACTCCGTTGGAATCAACGCCTAACTTCCACTGCCCGCCTGTTGGATCAGAAATTGTTAAGACTGGTTGAGGCGCAATGGCCTCAGTTACGAGTTGACCAGATGCTGAAACCATTACTTCCCAAAGTTTTCCGGTCGAGTCAATTAGAATCATTGGAATTACTGATTACTTCTTCAGTAAGAATCCCTTCAAGGAGTTCAAGCTGCTTCTTCTGGTCCTTTTTGTCCTGATGGGTCAGGTAGCAATCGTAGGCGCAGAAGAGAGTAATGATTGCGAGGAGTATGTGATCGAGCATTAAGTGTAGCTATTCACAGCCGCATCCGCCCGTCTCTCATCGAGGCTGCGATACCTGGCCTGGCGGCTCAGCCCACGGGGCCGCATGGCGCAAAGGTATTGAAAGGCGTTCATTAGATGGTCGCTGCGTTTGCGGGGCTTGTCTTTGGACAACCCCTTTTGTTCGCCTTTCTGGAAGAAATCCCAAACGTAGTGTTCGATTTCCCACTGGAAGAACTTCAGATCGTCGAAGATGAAAACCTTCGGGTGCCGCTCGGTCTGATACAGAGTCGCATTCATGTACTCCCGCGACTCGTTCATCCCATAATCTTCGCCTACTACGGCCTCTCGAACTGGTATTCCCGACTCTCGATAAAGCTGCCCGTTTTGCTTGTGATTCTCAGCGTTTCGCTGGATGCTCCACTTGGGGTCAATGAGCCATATGTCAACAGGGTCACCGGCATTTCGAGCCAGAATTCCCTTGGCATGGTCAGAGACAACTCGGTCCCGTTCGTAGTATTCGCGGTAAAGGTATAGGTTGTTGCTTCCGGGGGCGACGGCAGCCCAGATAGCCGCAGTCGTACCAGTGGCAGCAGGGTCAATAGAAACGATCCGCCGCCAATCCCGGCTAATAGGGAAAGGTTTGACCATGTGGACGGAAGGATTCCACATGTTATAGACAAGACCAGAGCGGCGAACAAACTCACCATACAGACGTGCACGCTCTTCAAAGTGACCTTGCCACTTATCTTGCAGCTTTTGCTTCTCAACCTCTGGAACATACGGGTTATCGAGGACCGAAAGCTGGACAAAATTTACGTCTTTCTTCCCGTGTTTGAATTCCTCGTAGAGGTCGAAGACCCACGGTACAGTTGCTCCGGAGGAGATGTCCGTGAGGGGGGTAAGGGTAAGGAGTATTCGACCGGCACAGTCGGCAGTTCGCTGGTAGCATTCATCGAAAATCTCAACATCTGGCTCCTCGTCAATCCAAATCAGATCACAAGATGCCGATTGGAACTTGTCCCGGCCCGAGTCCGCCGACTTCCCAGTAATCACACTCCCGTTGGCGAAGAAAATCTGGAAGTCAGCTTCACTGATCTTCCGCACAATGGTGCTGTCTTTGGGCAGCAGCGGGGGATGTTGCCTCCCATGCAGCAGCTTCTCGCGGAAAATCACGTCCCGCAGGACGGCGAAAGACAATCCCACGACCCAGATGTTGCAAGGGCCCTCGGGAATGGGGAGGTCTTTCACATACTCCCAAGCAGGTTCGTTTACGAAGAACTGCTTCCCGAGGGCCCAGGCCACTGAGATGAAGGCACCCATTTCTGTCTTGCCGGAGCGATTGCCTCCGAGGATGCCAAAGATTTTTGTGTCAGCCGTAAAACGGCTGAACAGCTCACCCTGCTTTGGGTAAGCTTGCCAATACTTGATAAATTGTTCGTCCCGACGCTTCTTCTCCAGGGCCTCAAGGACCGCCAGCTTGTCAATTAAGCTGCGATTCCCCAGGTCCTGAATCAGCTTCTGATGGGTTTCCAAGTAAGGCTAGAAGTTCTTTCCGTGCCGCCTCGTAATCCTTCGCGGACACGTTTTCAAAGATGTTGACGGTGTTTTCGGCTCCCATCCAGCCCTCGATCTTGGCCAGCTTGAGACAAGCTTCGACAACTTTTTCGTACTCGCCGGCGTCGAAGAGCTTCTGGATGGAAATGGTGACAATTCCCGCGATTGCGGTCTTTGTCCGGCCTGGCGAAGCGGCTATTTCGTTGTAAAACCGCATCCGCTCGGCCCAAAGCGTCGCCTGAAACTCCTGGGATCGTTCAATTCGCTGAAATTCGTCGTCGTGAAGGTCAATTTCATGGACATTCACGGCCATGCGGAAGGTTTTCCCTTCCCGGACCATGGTTTCAGCGACTTTTCCGTACCAGGTTTGGAGTTTCGGGCGGGCCAAGGGGGCTACTTACCCGAAAAGGACGCGCTTCGCCACAACAAGAGCGAATTTACCGACCTTCGGAGCGTACTTCGCGGCTGCCTCAGCACCCTTGCCAGCGTGCTTCAGAAGAGCGGGATGAGCGAGAAAATGACCAAAAGCGTGCATAGAATTGTAGACGTGACTCCTCACATAATTAGACGGAAAAAACAGAAGTTTTCAGAGTATAAATACACACTATTATTTTATAATTAGAACATTATTTAATTAAATATATTAATATCTTATATTTATCTATTTATATTGTCACTCTCTCATTGTGTGTGGGTGGAGTTTTATGTAAGGCATGAGAGTGACACACTCTGAAAAGTTCTATAAATTCCGTCTAATTATATATGGACGCCTGCAAAACTCCTTCATACACCCTTCGTAGCATTAAAAAATGGCAACGTAGCATCCGAAAGAAAGCTATCGAGAAGTTAGGTGGTAAGTGTGCTCAGTGCGGTTTCACCGATCCACGCGCTCTACAGATAGACCACGTGCTAGGAACCGACGAGAAATCTCGGAAACGCGGTGCAACTTTGTGCCGAGCTGTTCTCGAAGATCAGAACGGTGAATACCAATTGCTCTGTGCAAACTGCAATTGGATAAAACGGGCAGAAAACAACGAAAATCGTGGTTACCGGCAACTTTTAACTGAGTTCAATCCTGCAATTAATTGAAAACAAAGCATCTCCCGGTGTGCGCCAGCACTCCAGGCCGATCCGCGCCGAACGCCCCCGAATTACCCTAAATCTTGGATTTGCTCAAAACTGCGTTTTTCGCAAAATCCAGTGTTTTCATATACATACGAGGGGGCCCCAGACCCCCTTTTGCTTCAGTCTAAGTAGCCTCCCACCTTATATATAGCGGGAAATTCCGAATTTTCACGATCTGTCGGAGGAGATGGTAATCAATCCGACCAGACTCGAAGCGATAAGCTTCATTCCGCGTGCGTGCGCGTTCCTTTTTAATTCGGCGGCTGCCGGGGCCGGTTCGGCGCACGTGCTTTGGAATCAGCAGTTTGCCGGATGGCACAGGGAATGAACTATCGGCGGCTGGTCCGGCAGATGGGCGGTGGCCGGACGATAACAACAGCCCCTCAGGGGCAAGGAGATAAGCACATGGCGTTAATCAACAGCACCAACATGGAGAGCATTCTGGACGTGATTCTGAGCACGTTGGACATGGAGACCGAGTTCGAGTCGCGTGACGGGTACAAGCCGGGCCAGTTGACCACGGGGGCCAACAACTTCAGCAAGGTCATAGACGGGAAGCGGTACACGCTGAATCTGTGCATCAACGTGAACCCGGTGTCGGCGGGAACGTCGCGTGTGGAGAAACAGGCGGCCAAGTCACAGGAGAAATTCGTGGCCGACCTGAAGAAACTCACGCCGGAACAGCGGGCGGCGCGGTTGGCTTCGCTGAAAGAACTCGAAGCGGAATTTGATATCGCCTAGGCGATGCGATGTGAGTGCCCCAGGGGAGCAATCCCCTGGGGATTTTTTATTTTGCGCGTATGTGAGCGGCCCACACGGGGCTGCTGACACACACGCAACAGCGTGTGACGGAGATAGCACATGACACACGTGACAACACACAACTGGGCTGGCGTACCAGCCCCCGTATATCACAACAACTCACCTGTGCTCGACATACGTGAGCACTTGCAAGCAAAAATCGCACGTTACAACATGCTCGTGGAGAACGGCAAAGTTGACGCACATGACGCAACCGCGATGAACGAACCATTCGCGGGAGAGAGGCAGAGCACGTGGAACTACTAGTCGCACAGAGAGTCGCACACGGCACAGCGTGTGTGCCTCATGGGCAATTAGCCCACGGAGAAGCACATGACACAACAGCAAGTTGCGCCACAAACCCAGGTCGTGGACGTTCCACAACACGATGTGAAGCGCCTCGACCACAACCTACACGCGAGTTGCGGATGCCGTTGGGATTCACGTGGGAAAAGCCCCGCGCAGATTCTCAAGGACGCAATTACGCACAACATGGTCACGGGACACGTGGTCACGGTCATGGGAGAAATTCGGTGAGAGCGATGTCGTTCGTGGTGGGGAGTGCAGTACCCCTGCGCCCCGGTATTGAGAGGCACGTGAATGTGAGTTCTTGCGTGGTCGGCTCCCAATACCGGGGTGACCATCATGAACGACAACTTGACGGAACTACTCCTGGAGTACGCCAACGCCGCTTATTACGTGCGTTGGTTCATAGAACAACAGCGGTTGCGACAACCCACGCGGAGCCCACCACGGGCTCCCGTGGCGCACTTATATCGCCAATTGGCGTTGGACTCATATCTGAGTCACGGAGCAATGCACATGGACACACACAAACACAAGTGCCCCAAGTGTGGGGCGATTTGGGAACACATGGATTCCTGCGTGGGAGTCGAATGGGCGCACACCTGTCCGGTTTGTCACGTGGGGGAAAGCTGGACGTGGTACGAGGGCGATGAAAACGTCACCGCCACACATGGCCGCAGCTGTGCTACTGGGCGGTTTGCGCTGGGGGTGACGTGGTGAGGCAACTCAACTGGACGTTCATCATCGTGTGGGGCGGTTATCTCATAGCCCTCGTTGCAATCGTGTATTGCATTGTGGGCTGGGCGGTGGCGCGATGACCACTATCACAATCATCCGCCGCAAGGTGGTGCGCGTGACAAAAGGCCCGCGTTGGGGCGTAGCGCATTTGTCTTGTGGCCACAAACAACAACTGGGCAGTCTCACGCGAGAGCGGGCCAAGCAACGGGAAATGGTTTGCCAGACCTGCACTGGGGCCACGTTTGATTTGAGCAAGCTGGTGTTCGAGTTGCACGAGCGTAAACGGGGGGTGCTGCTATGACCCCTTCAACCATAAAAGCCCCTCGTAAGAGCCGCTTTATTGGGCTCTCAGAGGGTGAACAAAGCGTATTTCTCGACCGTATGTGTCATGACGACAGCGTGATAGCACACATTGCTGATGTCATGACGGAACCCACAACTGGACTTGAGTACAGCAGCCGCCAGTCACTATGGCTGGCAGTGAAACGGAGCAAAGCACATGCCAGTGGCAATTAGCAATCACGCAACTTTGGCTGCACATAGCTACGTGAAGCCAAGCAAGGCGGTCGAATTGGCCTATTGGGCGAAGAAAAGTTCAGGCCCATGGCCACCGATTCACCGCAAGCAATACACCGCCACCATACCAGGTGGCACAACCGAGCAATTCAT
>Ga0207664_10000407_pt1 | contig 30820 bp, 21 predicted proteins | sample LARL83metaG_FD_184349 | JGI IMG/M metagenome (GOLD analysis project Ga0207664, IMG submission 184349) | Corn, switchgrass and miscanthus rhizosphere microbial communities from Kellogg Biological Station, Michigan, USA - LAR L8-3 metaG... | ecosystem: Host-associated > Plants > Roots >... | reverse complement strand
CGGGGACGATCTGCGCCTGGCCGCCACGCTCGCCGACGCCGGTGAGCTGCTCGCGGCATCGGCGCAACTCGGGGTGCACGGCGGGTCCCCGGCCGTGGCGGCCCTCGCGGTGGCGCTAGGGCCAGCCGAGGCGTTCGAGGTGCTGCTCGCCCGCCTCCAGGAGACACAGGGCCGCGGTGCGGCGACGACACCCTCTGAGCTCGCGGACCTGATCGTCGCGCTGGGCGGCCATGCGGTCAGCGCCTTCGATCCGGCCTGCGGCACGGGCGAGCTACTGCTCGCGGCTCTGGGCAACGGCGCCCGCCAGCTGTCCGGGCAGGACGCGGAGGCGGATTCGGCCCGGCTGGCCGCGGTCCGGTTGCGGCTGGCGCAGCCGTCCGACCCAGAGGTGACTGTTCGCACCGGCGACGCCATGCTGAGTGACCGCTTCCCAGAGGTGACAGCCGATGTCGTTCTGACAAATCTGGCCGCGGGGAAGCGGGCCGGGATGCCCGACGCCGACCCCGGCGACCCGCGATGGGAGTTCGGGGTGCCACCGCGGCTGGAGCCGGAGCTGGCCTGGGTGCAGCACATGCTCGCGCACGTGTCGCCGTCCGGAGTGGCCGTCGCGGTGGTGCCAGCGGCGGCGGCCGGCCGGCGGCCGGGGCGACGCATCCGCGCCCAGTTGCTGCGCAGGGGAGCGCTCCGGGGCGTGATCGCGCTGTCCGCTACGCAGCACGTCTGGCTGCTCCGACGGCCGTCCGCGCATGTCCCGGCCAGCGTGCTGATGGTCGTCTCGGACGATCCGGAGACGGTGACCGGTGCCTGGCGGCGATTCGGCGCCGACCCCGAGCTGGACGAGCCGGGCCTCGCACGGGCGGTGCCGGTCATCGACCTGCTGGACGACGAGGTGGACGTGACGCCGGGGCGGCACATCTCGGCGCGGCCCCCGGAGCGGACGGCCGAGCGCTTCGCCGCGGCCAGGGAACGGCTGGCCGCGATGCTCGGGTCAGCGACCACGCTGGCTCCTGAGCTGCGCGCCGCGGCACTCCCCCGCGACGCGGTGACGATCGCCGAGCTGGCCCGGGTCGGGCACCTGTCGGTGCACCAGGCTCCGGTCCGCGGCGACGTCGGCAGCGGCGATGACCCGGTGCTGACCAGCGAGGACGTGCTCGGTAACCGTGCCGCGTCCGGACGGGGCAGACGCGATGCGCACCTGATCACGACCCGTCGCGGCGACGTGGTGGTAGCCGCGGACGGCGGCCGGTTCGCCACGGCGGTCACGGCCGAGGACGGCGTGATCCTCGCCCCCGGGCTTACTCTGCTGCGGCCGGATCCGGAGCAGCTCGACGCGCATTTCCTCGCCGGAGTGCTCCGCAGCACGGAGAACGCGCGGGTGTCGCTGGCGCAGACGGGCAGCGTGGGGCGCTCCGACGTGCCGAGAGCGCGCGTGCCGCGGCTGCCGGTCCCGGAGCAGCGCGCTTACGGCGCGGCTTTCCGACGGGTCGAGGAGCTCCGCACGACGGTGCGGGCCGCCGCGGCTGCCGGGACCGAGCTTGCCCAGCTGCTCGCCGACGGGGTGTCCGGAGGAACCCTTGAACCATCGGAAAGCCCGCTAAAGTCTCCCTGAAGGGCTGCCGCTGTGAGGAGGCGGACGGTGGGGCAGGATACGTACCTCGCCGACCGCTACCGGTTGGTGAGTCCGCTGGGACGCGGCGGCATGGGCCAGGTCTGGGAGGGCCGGGACGAGCGGCTGGGCCGTCCGGTCGCGGTGAAGCTGCTGACGCACCAAGCGCTTGCGGGGAGCCCTGCGCCCGAGGACGGGATACGGCGGTTCACCCGTGAGGCCGCCGTGACGGCTGGGTTGTCGCACCCCGGCGTGCCGGCGATCTATGACGCCGGAGAATACGACGGCGGCATGTACCTGGTGATGGAGCTTATCTCCGGCGTCACCGTCGCTGACCTGGTCGCGGAACAGGGGCCGCTGCCGGTGCCGTGGGCCGCCGCGATCGGTGCGCAGGTGGCCGCCGTGCTGGCCGCCGCGCACGCGCGTGGGGTGGTGCACCGGGACATCAAACCGGCGAACGTGATGGTTGCGGGTGACGGAACCGCGAAGATCCTGGACTTCGGCGTCGCGGGCATCATGAGCCAGCGGATCACCAGCACCGGCGTGGCGTTGGGGACGCCGGCCTACATGGCGCCGGAGCAGCTGCATGACCGCCCGCCTACGCCGGCGTCGGACCTGTACGCGCTCGGGTGCCTGCTGTACGAGATGCTGTCCGGGTCGCCGGTGTTCTCGGCGACGTCGCCGGCCGCGTTGATCCGGATGCACCTGGAGCAAGCGCCGGCGGCATTGGCGCGAGCCGATGTTCCGCTGCCGCTGACGCAGCTGGTGTGGCAGCTGCTCGCGAAGGACGCTTCGTGGCGGCCTTCGGGGGCACAGGAGGTGTGCGATCGGCTGCTGGCCTTCGCGGGGCCCGCCGGGACGCTCGGCGACATCAATCCGGCCGGTGCGGACGCGGCCGCCGTGCGAGGCTATGCGCTGGTGCTGGCCCGGATGACGGATAGCCGTACGTATGCCGAGGCTCCGGTGCCGCGGGCGATGCCGGTGCCTATGGCGCAGGGGGCGGCCGCCGATGCCGCGGGCCCGCGCGGGACGGCTTGGCGGGTGTGGCACAGCTTGTGGATACTGCCGACGCTGCTGCTTGGCGGGTTCGGTGCATGGCTGTCGTTCGGCTACATCGCCGCGGTGCACCGGCGCCGGACGTGGTTCGTCGCCGCCGCGATCTACTTGGTGGTCGGGGTGGGCGGCTTCATCCTGGTCGCGGTCTCGCTAGGCAACGGGACCGGTCCGGTGACATGGCAGACGACGGTCGGGCTGACCGGTTTTGTGCTGGTGTGGCCGGTCGGGCTGGTCCACGCCCTGTGGCTGAACTTCTCGGTCCGGCTGCCGCTGACGGCGCAGCGCCGCAAAGCGCCTTAGCAAAGGGCGCATCTTCGGCGTGTCGCGGGCGCCCGCGGTGCTGGTGCCGGAATGCCCGGCTTTGCCTGGTACGCCCGTGCTGGCTCCGCTCACGGGCCGGCCGGGTAGCGCTTGCCGGTAGGTGCATGGCCGGACAACGTGTCGGATTACCCCTTCGTGGTGGACTGACCCCCGTTCACGGGGGTTTCCCTTCCACGAAGGGGCGGACTTCCACGTTGCTGCCACGGCCGTCGATGCGCACGCGTATCAACAGGCAGAGAGTCCTCTTTCAGCCCCAGCCGTCACCGGCAAACGGAAACGGGGTCAGGTGGTGTGGATGGTGATGGTGGTCCATGCGCCGAGGCTTATGCGGTCACCGGCGCGCAGCGGGACCTGCTGACCGGTGGGGATGTCGCTGCCGTTGACCTGGGTGCCGTTGGCCGAACCGGGATCCAGTACCGCCCAGCCATCCGGCGTCGCCATCAGGACGGCGTGCAGGCGGCTGATGCCGGGATCGGTGGGCGGACCGGTCAGGTCGATCTCCGGATCCAAGCCGCGGGACGGGCTGCGGCGGCCGATGCGCATCTCGGTGCCCGTGAGCACGAAGCGGCGTTCCGGGCAGTACGCGGGAAACGCGATATCGGAGCCGTCGTCTCCGCTGAGGGCCTGCATCTGGTCGTAGTAGACGCGATCTGCCGCGACCACCGCGCTCCACGTGTCCTGAGCGCTGGACGTGAACAACGAGGCTGCCGATGGTGGAGTGGCGTATGAGGCGGTGGGTGAACCGGCGGATTGCGCGGGTGCGGCGGATGGAGACGCGGCGGGCGGGGACGCGGCGGAGGAGGGCGAGGGAGCGGGAGGTGCCGCGGCGGGCGAGGGGGCAGAGGAGGGCGAGGGGGCAGAGGATGGCGAGGGGGCAGAGGATGGCGAGGGGGCGGAAGCGGGTGCGGGGGCGGGTGATGAGGTGGGGATGCCGGCGGCGTAGTTGAAGCCGCAGACTTCGCAGAAGGCGCCGGGTGACTTCGGCGAGCCGCACTGGGGGCAGGCCTGGCCTGAGGTCTGCGCGGGTGCGGGCGACTTCGCAGCGGGAGCGGCGGGGGCAGCGGGAGAGGGCGCCGCGGCCGTGCCCGGCGCGGCGCCGATGCGCATGCCGCAGATGTCGCAGTAGTCGTCGCTCAGCGAGTCGTGCCCGTCCGGACAGATAGCCATTACGCCTGCTCTTTCCGCACCCGCACGGTCTTGGTGGATCTGGTATCCAGCGCCATCTCGTCCGCGTCGGCGACCGCCTTCTTGAGCCGCACGGTCCCGGTGGCGGCGTCCACCACGTCGACGACCTTCGCCAGCAGCTTCGCGGTGTCCTCGTTGCCGGACTTGCTGGCGAGCGCGACGGCACGGCCGAGCTTGGCGGTAGCGGTCTCCTCGTCACCCTGTTTGCGGGCCTCCAGGCCGTCCTGGATCAGCCCGGCCATCTCGGCTTGGCCGGTGTAGTGCGCGACCCGCGCGTTGAGCTTGGTGGACAGTTCGGCGTTGTCGGTCCAGACCGCGCGGACAAGCCCCTGCCCCAGCACCTCGGACCCGGACGCCGACGATGCCACCAAGCTCACCCGCGCGGCCAGCATCTCCTGCCCCACACCGGCCGGGTTAACCGTCACGGCAACGTGGTAGTCCCGGCTCTCCCCCGGTGCCCACGCGCCCGTCGGGTAGTCCCCCGCTTGCGGCCCCGTCTGGGTGCGCCGCCCGGTCAGGTCCACCACCTCGGGCGCGACCTGCTTCACGAACTGGATCACCGCGCTCTGCGGCGTCCACACCCGCAGTGACACGTCGGCAACCTGCTTGCCCATCGCGTTCTCCATCATCGCGGCGAAGTCGGCGGCCAGCCCCGCCGGGTCCGGGATGATGTCCACGGTGCCGAGCAGCGCGGTGGAGATCTTGCGCAGTTCGGCGACCTCCCAGTCGGTGCCGACGCCGCGGCAGTCGCAGCTGAACAGGCCTTCGCACCGGTGGATCGCGGCGGCGAGCTGCTCGGGCGTCTCGTGCTGGTTCTTGCCGTCGGTGAGCAGGATCGCGTGACGCAACTGGGCGGGGTAGGTCTCGAAGATCGCGCACGACTGCCGGAGCCACTGCCCGATGGCCGTGCCGCCGGTTGCCCGCAGGCTCGACGCGGCGCGCTTGGCCTCCGCGCGGGTCGCGTCGTTCGCGATGGCCATCGTCCCGTTGGACGGATAAACCGGCCACGACTGGCTGGTGCCGGCGACCACGGCGAACGCGGTGCCGTCACGCAGCACGTCGATCGCCGCGGCCACCGCCGACCTGGCCGAGGCCATCTTCGTCTGCGGCACGTCCATCGACCCGGAACAGTCCACGATGATGATCTCGGCCGCGGGCGTGCCGGTGACCGGGAGCGCCGTATCGCTTTCCGCTGAGGTCACCGTGACGACCGCGTCGACGGTCCGTCCGCCCTCTGGCAAGTACTGGTTCTGGTCGATGTCGACGGTGAACCCGGACTCACTCATGTATCTGACTCCTCAACGGGAACGGGACGAGTACCACGGTGATGTTGTCCATGCCGCCCGCCTCCAGCGCGAACTTCACCAGCTCGCCGGCCACGCCGAGCGGGTCCGTCAAAGCCCCGGGCATCGCGCGCTCGGCGAGTCCGCCGGCTTCCGGCAGGTAGTTCCACAGGCCGTCGGTGCACAGCAGCACCACGCCGGGGCCCGGCGGGGAGAACGTGAGGACGTGCGCCTCCGGCTCCGGGATGTCCGCGCCGAGCCATCGGGTGATCACGTGCGCCTGGGGCACGGTCATCGCCGCGGCCTCGTCGAGCAGGCCGGAGCTGACCATCTCCTGGGCCAGGGAGTCGTCGGTGGTGAGCCGCCGGGAGCCGTCGGCGGCCAGCCAGTAGGCGCGGCTGTCGCCAAGCCAGCAGACGGTGACGGCCTCGGCGGTGACGATCGCGGACACGTAGGTGGCCGAAGGGGCACCGGCCGGGCCGGCCAGCCCCACGAGGTCCGACGCGGCGACGCGCACCGCGTCCAGCGAGGTCTCCTCGAGGTCGTCGCCCGTGCGCACCCCGTCCAGCAGTACCCGCACGCCCGCCTGGGTGCCGGCCAGCGACGCCTCGTCCGGCCGGGGCGAGCTGGACACACCGTCGCTCACCACGGCGATCGCAGCGGATCCGGACGGAGTTTCCGCGGTGGCGAGCGCCATCGCGTCCTCGTTGCGCGGGTGCCGGGACCCGCGGTCGGTCACGCCGGCCAGCGGGCCGAGGTCGAGTTCGACGTGGTCGCGCCCGGTCGGCACCTTCCGGCCGCAGTTCTCGCAGTAGCCGTCCGGGGTGACCGCGACCGGCTGCGGCACCGAGGAGTCCAGCGAGCAGACCGGGCAGGCGGGCGTGAAGTCCGGCGCGCCGGTGCTCACCAGGGCGGGCGCGAGCTCGGTCCCGCACGCCTCGCAGAACGCGTCACCGGATTCGGTCGGCTGCCCGCAGGACGGGCACGCGGCCACCGTGTCGGCCGCGCTCACGTCCACGTCCTCGGGCGGATCGCGTTCGCCATGTCGACCAGCTCGATCCGGCGCTCGCGGTCCTGGGTGAGCCGGGCCAGCGCCCGGTAGCCCTTCTCCAGGCCGAACCGGAGCGCGCGCTCGTTCGGTTCGCAGCCCAGGATCAGCCCGTCGGCCGCCGGCCGCCGGGAGCGCGGGACAGGCGGCGTAGCCGAGGACGAGGTGACCCACTCCAGCGCAGCGCGCAGCACCTCTACGGTGAGCTCCTGGCGGCGGGCCTCGTCCAGTGCGAGCTTGCCGAGCCTGCCGTCCGCGGCCCGCAGGTCGTCGGCGCTGATGCCGGCGGCTCCGCCAGCGCCAGGCCCGGTGCCGGGCCCGGCGCCGGAAGCGGGCGAAACCAGGATCCGCACCGCGGCGATCTGCGCCGCGGCGTGATGGATGGACGCGTCCGGCACGCCAGCGAGCGCGGCGATCGCGCCCGGCCGGTCGCCGACCGCCAGGCACGCCCTGGCCAGCCCGAACGCCGCGCTGATGTAACCGTGGTCCACGGTCCACACCAGGCGGAAGTACCGGCCCGCGGTGGCCATGTCCCCCGCCGCCTCGGCGGCGAAGGCGAGCGCGAGCTTGGGCGCCAGCTCGCCGGGCAGCTCGTCGTAGACCGCGCCGAACGCGCCCTGCGCGCCGGCCGGGTTGCCGGTCAGCAGCAGTCGCAGCCCGTCGTACCAGGCGATCCGCCAGTCGATCGGGTCCTCGGCCGCCAGGTCGCCGAGCACGCGGCCGGCCTGTTCGGCTTCCCCGGCGTCGAGCAGCGACCGGGCCAGCGCCAGCCTGGTTTCCGCCGACCGCGCCACTTCGCGCGGCACCGTTCCGCCGCCGGTCCCCGCGGCGGGGTCGCCGCCCGGAGGCCCCGCGTCGGGGCCGCCACCCAGGTGTACCACGCCGGACAGCGCGGCGATCCGCTGCACGGGATCGAGCCCGGCGAACGTGGCGAGGAAGCCGGCCGCCGGATCGGACCGGTCCACCTGCGGCATCGGCAGGCCAGCGATGATGTCCCTAGCCGCGGGCGCGCTCAGCGCAACCACCGCGGATCCGGTCAACGAGACCGCGGGAGTAACACCGATCGCCTGCAGCTCGACGCTGAACATGGTGGAGAACGCGGGCCGCGCGGTGCCGTCCGCCACCGCGAGCACCTCGCGCAGCACGCCGGTAAGCTGTTCGGCCATCTCCCCCGCCGAGCCGAACCGGCGCTCCGGGTCCGCGTTCGTGGCCCGCCGCAGCAGCCGGGCGAACGACTCGTGTTCGGCCAGCAGCTGCACACCGTCGGGCAGCGTGAACTTGTACTGACCCTGGTACCCGTTGAACTCGAACGTCATCACCGCCAGCGCGCGGCCCACGGTGAACAGGTCCGAGGACACCGACGGCCCTTCGGTCTCGATCTCCGGCGCCTGGTAGCCGACCGTGCCGTAGATCGCGCCGTCGCCGTCGACGGTGCGTACGCCGCCCATGTCGATGAGCTTGAGCTGCTCTTCGGTCTGGATCACGTTGTCCGGCTTGAAGTCGCAGTACACCAGGCCGCGGTCGTGCAGGTAACCCAGGGCGGGCAGCACCTCGATCGCGTAAGCGATGGCGTGCGCCACCGGGACCGGCCCCGGTCGCCGGATGTCCTTCAGCGACTTGCCGCCGACGTACTCCATCACGATGTAGCCGGCGCCCTGGTGCTGCACGAAGTTGTAGATGCGGACGATGTTGGGGTGCTCCACCTGGGCGAGGAACTGGCGTTCGGCGACCGCGGCCTCCATGGCGTCCGCGTCCCCGGTGTTGAGCAGGCCCTTCAGCACGACCCACCGGTCGCTGACGTTGTGGTCCTTGGCCAGGTAGATCCAGCCGAGGCCGCCGAAGGCCAGGCAGCCGAGCACCTCGTACTGGCCGGACACCAGGTCGCCGGGCGCCAGCTTCGGGGAGAACGAGAACTGGGTGCCGCAGTTGCGGCAGAACCCGTCGGTCAGCCCCGCCTTGCCGTCCCGGCCGCGGCCCACCGGCTGCCCGCAGTTGCCGCAGTACCGGCGGTTTTCCGGAACCTGCGGATCCGCGAGCACCGCCGTGGCGGGATCCCGGTACGGCACCGGCGGGATGTCGACCAGGCCGGCGCCGAGCCGGCCGCGCGACGACCGGCCGCTGGACCGGCGCGAGCCGCGCCGCGAGCCCCTGCTGCCGCGGGCCGAACCCAGCGACGACACGGACGACCCCGGTGACGAAGACGACGGGACCGAGGGGGACGATGGGGTGGGGGTGGCTCCTGAGGCGCTGGACCCGGGTGGTGAGCCCGATGTGGCCGGAACAGCGGCCGGAACCGTGGCGGGCGCCGCGGCCAGGCCGCAGACGCCGCAGTAGCCGTCCTCGATCGCTCCCCCGCAGCTGGTGCACGTGTTCATAACCGTCGCGCTCCTATCGCAAGCACGGCCTGCTGATAATTCTTCACCGCGGCCGCGGCGGCGGCCAAATCGCACGGGGCCGTCCAGAGCATGCCCCTGGCCTGCTCGTACAGGTCAGCGAGCCGTCCGTCTTCGGCGGCCCCCAGGCGCGCGGCCTTCGCCTTGTACGCGTCGAGCAGGCCCCGCAGCTCGTCGCGCCGTCCCAGGAGAGTCACCACCGTACGTTCGGACTCCTGGAATTTCGCCGTCTCGGCGGCGAGCTCGCGCTCCAGCAGATCCAGCTCGGAGCCGAGCCTGGTCCAGCGGCCGCCCTGAAGCAGCGCGTCCAGGCGCGCCAGCCGGGTAGCCGGGTCGGCCGTGAAGTCGGGCACCGGCGGGACACCGGCGACCCGGATGACGACGCGCTCGTAGGCGGTCATCGCGTCGGCGCGAGCAGCGCGGGCCTCGTCGGCCAGGCCGCGCACCGCGGCCACCCGCCGCGCCGCGCCCGTCCGGAGGCTGGCCAGCTCTTCGGCCCTGGCCCGGGCCGCCGCGGCGCGGTCGTTGAGCCGGTTCGCGGCCGCCACCTGCGCGCCCAGCGGGTCGGCGTTCAGCGCCGCGCGCCGCGCGTCGAGTTCGGTGCGCAGCTGGGCGAACTCGGCGGCCAGGCCCTCGTCATCGGAACCGGCCAGCATACCGGCCCGCGCCAGGTCGGCGGCCGCCGCGTCCAGCGGCGCGGCAATCGTGTTCCATGCCTGCTCGGCGGCCGTCACGACGCCGGTCACCTCGGCGAACGCGTCCCGCATGCGGGCCACCGCGGTGGCCAGCGTGAGCGTGTCGCGGCCCGTGTCGGCCAGGTCGCGCCGGGACAGCGGGGTCTGCGCGCGGGTGACCTGCACCGACGGGAGCGTGAGCAGCGAAGTGAGCTCGGTCAGCTCCTTCTGTCCCAGGCGGCCCGCCGCCAGCGCCACCACCCGGTCGACCACCCCCGAGTACGTCGCGTACGTGTCCCACAGCGCAGCGAGCGTCGCCGACGCCTTGTCCCAGCGGTCCTTGCTGACGCCGGTGAGCTGCGCGCCCGCCAGCAGCCGCTTGCCGAAACTGCCGTCGAGGTCGAGCAGGTTCGCCTGGATCGTGTCGCGCTCCGCGCCCGCCTTCGCTGCCGCGTCGACGGCCTGCTGGCGGTTCATCGTGATCACTGGTACTCCGCCAGGCGGCGGGACAGGCCCCAGACGCAGCCGCCGGCCATCACCAGCGCCAGCACGATCACGCCGAGCTCAAGGCCGCCGAACGCGTCGCTGCTCGCCGTCGCGTCCGACGTGAACACGCTCTGGTCCGCGGCGATCGCGGCGCTCAGGTCGGTCTGGAACCGGCCGAACGCCGTGGCCGCGCTGCCCGGCCCGGTGCCGATGGCCAGCTGGGTCTCGGCGCCGTAGCTGGCGGCGGTGTCCAGCACGTGCAGCTGCTGGTTGACGGCGAACCACGTCTTGGCGGCCTGGCCGGCGTCGGTGATCAGCCTCGCGTCCGCGGGGGTGCTCGCCGCGGACGCGCGGCTGAGCTGGGCGTTCAGCATGCCTTGGATCGTGTGGATGTCGCCCTGGAAACCGGCGTCGCCGGTGTGCGAGATCAGGTTCAGCGCCTCGTCCCCCCTGGCCTGAAGCGCCCCGATGTCGGCCTGGGCGAGCGTCTCGGCCGGCCCGGAGCCGTGCTGGGTGGCCTGGAGCAGGTCGGCGCGGCCGACCAGCAGCGCGATCGCCAGCCAGGCCAGCGCGGCGATGCCGGCCACCGTGGCCACGAACAGGCCGCGGTTGACGCGGCGCTGGGTCCGGTTCGACAGCCAGCGCTGGGCACGGAATCCGATCAGCCCGGCCAGCAGGCCCGCAACGATCGCGACGACCGCCAGCGGCAGCCCCGTGGCGGTCGCGCTGGCGGCGGCGAGCTGGGAATTCTCCTGGTCGTAGACGGCACGGGCAGCTGGCAGCAGGACCAGGTGCATCTCCTCAGAGGCCACCTCGGCGAACGAGCCGCCGGCCGGCAGGCTCTCCGAGTCGTACACCTGACCCTCCGAGACGTAGCCGGTGTACACCGGCAGCGCGGCGTCCAGCGTGGCCAGGCTGGACGCGATCGGCGAGCTGGGGCCGCTGGCCGCCGTCGCGGTGCGCAGATCCGCGGCGACGGTCGCGATGTCGTTGCCGTACCTGACGCGGTCCGCGGGCGGCTGCTGCTGGCCGTGCAGGTACCCGGTGGAGATCGTCACGTCGGCGTCGGCGAGCGACTGGTAGATCTGCTGCGCGTCCAGGCTGAGCGGTTCGCTGGTGTTCACCACCTGGGTGGCCGCGGCGGCGTGCTGTGCCACGGTGACCGCGGCCAGGGCGCCCCAGCCGAGCGCCAGCACGGTCAGCACGACCAGCAGCGATCTGATTATCCCCGGCGTGCTACGGCCCGTCCTGGCCATCGGTGCTCCCGTCGCGCCAGTTTCGCCGTGACGGCGATATTCCGGTGCTTCCGGGACTAGTTAACACTAACCGCCGAGTATTTTGCGCGACGGGGGCGTGACAGGTGTTATCACCGGTCAGGTACCTCGCGGAAGGTTCAGCTGGCGTACTGGGCGGGCGGCGGCGCGGGCACCGGATTGCCGATCCAGCGGGCATAGCTGGCCGTCCACCGGCCGTCGGTACGCAGCTGCTGGAGCACCGCGTTCACGAACGCGACGAAGTCCGGATGCTGCTTGGAGATCGCCAGACCGTACGGCTCGTCGGTGAGCCGCGGGCCGATCAGCTTGGTGAACGGATCTTGTGCCGCCAGCCCGTCCAAGATCGAGTCGTCGGTGGAGATCGCCGCCACCTCATCCTGCTGGAGCCTTACCAGACAGTCGGTCCAGTACTGGACCGAGACCGGGATGGCCATGGCCGCGGCGATCACCGCGAGCGAGTCCGAGCCCTTGGTGGCGCAGACCTTCCGGCCACGCAGCGAGGCGAGGCTGGCGGCGGTCGAGTTCTGCTGCACCAGGACCCGCTGGCCGGCGTCGAAGTAGACGCTGGAGAAGTCCACCTGCTGGAGCCGCGCGCAGGTGATCGTCATCGTGTGCGCGACGACGTCCACCGAGCCCTTCTGGACGTCCCGGATCCGGTCGTTGTCGGAGATCGCTTTGAACTGGACCTTGGCCGGATCGCCGAAGATCGCTTTGGCGATCGCGTGGATCATGTCGATGTCGAACCCCTCGATCTGCTTGTTCAGCGGATTGAGGAAGCCGAAGTGGTACGTGCTCTGGTCCACGCCGGCGATCAGGTAGCCGCGGGCCTTGATCGTGGCCATGTACGAGCCGGAGGTGACCTGCGGCGCCCCGGACGGACGGATGCTGCTCGCCTTCGGGTTGCAGCTGGGGGCGGCGGTGTGCCGTGCCGCCGAGGCGGCGGCGGTAGAAGGCGCGGATGCCACCGCATCGGCGGTGACCGCGCCGGCCGCGGTGGCGGCGGCCACGGCGAGCGCCACCGCCATCCGGGCCCCGTGCGGGCGCCACCGCGGGGCGTTCACCGGTACTCCGCGAGCCGTCGGGTCAGCCCCCAGACGCAGCTCGCGACCATCGCGAGCGAAGCAACGATCATGCCTATCTCCAGTCCGGTGAACGCGTCCCGTCCGCTGCGCGCGCTGGACGCGAAGACCGCCTGGTGCGCGGTGATGCCGGACCCCAGCGCGGACGAGAGCGCGGCGAACCGCGTCGCGGATTCGCCGCTGAGCGCCGAGTTCACCGCGCCCTGGTGATCGCCGCCGTTGTCCTGCGCGCGCAGCGCGGCGTGCGCCTTGAACCAGGCCTGCGCATCGGCCGCCACCGCCGGGACCGCGACGGCGGAGAGCAGCGTGCCGGTTCCCGACCCGAGCAGCTGCTGCTGGTGCGCGAAGTCCCCCTGGTAGTTGTCGTCCCCGGTGTTGTCGATCAGCGTGAGGCTCTCGTCGGCGTGCGCCTGGAGCGCGGCGACGTCGGCGCGGGCGAACGCCTGGGCCGGGCCGGACCCGTACCGCTGCGCGTGCAGCAGGTCGCCGCGGCCGAAGACGAACGCGCTGACCAGCCATACCAGCGACACGACCACGGCGGCCAGCGCCACGACCAGGCCGGGGTTCAGCATCCGGTGGGTGTGCCGGGCCAGCCAGCGCGACGTGCGGAGCAGCACGTAGCCGATTGCGAGTCCGATGAGGATCGCGATCACCATCAGCGGCAGGCCCGTCGCCTGCGCACTGGCGCTGGTCAGCTGAGCCTCCTCGTTGGCGTAGATGTCGCTGGCCGCCGGCAGCATCTGGCCGCTCAGCAGCTCCGACGCCTCGCGCAGGTACGCCGCGCCCAGCGGCAGGCCCAGCCGGTTGTCCGCCCGGGCCGTTTCCACCTCACCGGCGTAGCGCGGCAGATCGGCCGACAGCCTGGTCAGGTCGGCCTCGGTGCGGGCCGCGCCGGTACCCACCATCGCGCTCGCCGCTTCGATCCGCATCGCCGCCGCGGACAGGTCGGCCTGGTACCGCTGGCGGGCCGCCGCGGGATCGAGGCCGCCTGCCAGGAACGCGTTCGCCGCGGTGGCCTCCGCAGCCGAAAGGCTCTGGTAGATCTGCTCGGCGTCGAGGCTGAGCGGTTCGCTCACCGCGACGACGTCGGCGGCGGCCGACGCGTGCTGCTCGGCGGTCAGCGCGGCGACCGCGCCCCAGGCCAGGCTGAGGACGACCAGCACGACGAGCAGACCGCGCAACGCGTCTGGAGTCCTGCGCTCGCCCCCTCGGATGGCCTCCCGCGCGAGGGCGGCCGTGGCGCTCATAGACGGGAGGTTAACACTAGCGATCGGGTATGTGGTGCTATGGGGGCCGGGAGGCCGTCAGATCCGGTCAGGAAGGTGTCCACCGCCGCGGCGGCGCTGCGTCCCTCTGCGATCGCCCACACGATCAGCGACTGGCCGCGACCCATGTCACCGGCCACGAACACGCCGTTCACCGACGTCTGGAACGATTCGTCACGGGCGACGTTGCCGCGTGCGTCGAACTCCACGCCGAGCTCAGTAAGCAACCCGGGGCGCTCCGCGCCGGTGAACCCCATCGCCAGCAGCACCAGGTCGGCGGGCAGCTCGCGCTCGGTGCCGGGCACCGGCTCGAAACCGTCCACCTCGCACAGCCGCAGCGCCCGCAAGCGGCCGGCATCATCGCCGAGGAACGAGGTCGTGGACACCGCGTACAGCCGCTCGCCGCCCTCCTCGTGCGCGCTCGACACGCGGAAGATCATCGGGTACACCGGCCACGGCTGGTTCGCCGCCCGCGACGCCGGCGGGCGCGGCATGATCTCCAGCTGGGTGACCGACAGCGCGCCCTGGCGGTGCGCGGTGCCCAGGCAGTCCGCGCCGGTGTCGCCGCCGCCGATGATCACCACATGCTTGCCGCGGGCATTGATGGGCGCGTCACGGAAAGACCGGTTCGCGCCGGGCAGATACTCCATCGCCTGATAGACCCCGGCCAGCTCGCGCCCGGGCACCGGCAGGTCGCGCGCCACCCGCGCGCCACCGCACAGCGCGACCGCGTCGTACCGCGCCCGCAGCGCGGCGGCGGTCAGGTCCGTACCGACGTCCACGCCGCACTCGAACCGGGTGCCTTCGGCGCGCATCTGGTCCAGCCGCCGGTCCAGGTGCCGCTTCTCCATCTTGAACTCGGGGATGCCGAACCGGAGCAGCCCGCCCGGCGCCTCGTCCCGCTCGTACACGGTGACCGCGTGCCCGGCCCGGGTGAGCTGCTGCGCCGCGGCCAGGCCAGCCGGCCCGGAACCGACCACCGCCACGCCGTACCCGGTCGGATGCGACGGCGGCCGCGGCGTCACCCAGCCGGCCGCGAACGCCCGGTCGATGATCTCCACCTCGACCTGCTTGATCGTCACCGGGTCGCCATCGGCCTTCGGCGGCACTGCGATCCCGAGCACGCACGCGGACTCGCACGGCGCCGGGCACAGCCGCCCGGTGAACTCGGGGAAGTTGTTCGTGGCGTGCAGCCGGTCGATGGCCGCCCGCCAGTCCGAGCGCCACACCAGGTCGTTCCACTCCGGGATCAGGTTCCCCAGCGGGCAGCCGTTGTGGCAGAACGGGATCCCGCAGTCCATGCAGCGCCCGGCCTGCCGTTCCAGCGAGGCGGCCGGGAACGGCTCGTACACCTCGCGCCAGTCGAGCAGCCGCAGGTCGACCGGCCGCCTGGCCGGCAGCTGGCGCGGTGTCGTCAGAAAACCCTTCGGATCAGCCATGAGATGCCGCCATCACTGCCTCGTCGATGTTGCGTCCGTCGCGTTGCGCGGCCGACGCGGCGGCCAGCACGCGTTTGTAGTCCTTGGGCATGACCTTGCTGAACCGGGCGATCACCGCGTCGTCCCACTCCGCGAGCAGCCGGGCGGCGACCAGCGAGCCGGTGTACTCGCAGTGCCGCTCGATCACCTCCCAGAGGAACTTCACGTCGTCACCGATGACCGGGTCGAGATCGACCATTTCGGTGTTGACCCGGCACTCAGGCAGGTCAAGCACGTAGGCGATGCCGCCGGACATGCCGGCCGCGAAATTGCGGCCGACCGGCCCGAGGATCACCGCGCGGCCGCCGGTCATGTACTCGCAGCCGTGATCGCCGGTGCCTTCGGCCACCGCCAGCGCGCCCGAGTTCCGGACGCAGAACCGCTCGCCGACGACGCCGGACAGGAAGATCTCGCCGGAGGTCGCGCCGTATCCGATCACGTTCCCGGCGATGACCTGCTCGGCCGCCTCGAACGCCGCCTGGGCGGGCGGGCGAACGATGAGCCGCCCGCCGGACAGGCCCTTGCCGAGGTAGTCGTTCGCGTCGCCCGCCAGCCGCAGCGTGATGCCGCGCGGCACGAACGCGCCGAACGACTGCCCGGCCGAGCCGGTGAACGAGATGTCGATCGTGTCGTCCGGCAGGCCCTCGCCACCCCAGCGCCGGGTCACCTCGTAGCCGAGCATGGTGCCGACCGTCCGGTTCACGTTGCGGATCGGCATCTCAAGGCGCACCGGACGGGCTTCTTCCAGGGCACCTTCAGACAGCTGGATGAGCGTCTGGTCCAGCGCCTTGTCCAGGCCGTGGTCCTGGCCGGTGGTCCGGTGCCGCGCCCCGTCCGCCGCTATGCCGTCCGGCACCGCGAGGATCGGCGAAAGGTCGAGCCCTGCGGCCTTCCAGTGCGCCACTGCCTCGACGGTGTCAAGCAGATCGACCCGCCCGATGATTTCTCCGAGCGACCGCGCGCCCAGCAGGGCCAGGTATTCGCGCACCTCCTCCGCGATGAACTCGAAGAAGTTCACCACGAACTCCGGCTTGCCGCTGAAGCGCCTGCGCAGCTCCGGGTTCTGCGTGGCGACGCCGACCGGGCAGGTGTCCAGGTGGCAGACCCGCATCAGCACGCAGCCGGACACGACGAGCGGCGCGCTGGCGAAGCCGAACTCCTCGGCGCCCAGCAGCGCGGCGATGATCACGTCACGGCCGGTCTTCAGCTGGCCGTCCACCTGCACCACGATCCGGTCGCGCAGCTTGTTGCGGAGCAGTGTCTGCTGCGTCTCGGCCAGGCCGAGCTCCCACGGCGACCCGGCATGCTTGAGCGAGGTGAGCGGCGCCGCGCCGGTGCCGCCGTCGTGCCCGCTGATCAGCACCACGTCCGCGTGCGCCTTCGACACGCCAGCCGCCACGGTGCCGACGCCGACCTCGGCCACCAGCTTCACGTGCACCCGCGCCGCCGGGTTGGCGTTCTTCAGGTCGTGGATCAGCTGGGCCAGGTCCTCGATCGAGTAGATGTCGTGATGCGGCGGCGGGGAGATCAGCCCGACCCCCGGCGTGGAGTACCTGGTCTTCGCGATCCACGGGTACACCTTGTAGCCGGGCAGCTGCCCGCCCTCCCCCGGCTTGGCACCCTGCGCCATCTTGATCTGCAGGTCGTCCGCGTTGACCAGGTACTCGCTGGTCACACCGAACCGCCCGCTGGCCACCTGCTTGACCGCGGACCGCCGCGAGTCGCCGCTCCGGTCCGGGGTGAACCGCTCCGGGTCCTCGCCGCCCTCACCGGTGTTGGACCGCCCGCCCAGCCTGTTCATCGCGATCGCCAGCGTCTCGTGCGCCTCCGCGGAGATCGACCCGTAAGACATCGCCCCGGTGGCGAACCTGCGCACGATCGACGAGACCGGCTCGACCTCGGCAACCTCGACCGGCGTTGACGACATCCGCACCCGCAGCAGGCCGCGCAGCGTCATCAGCCGCGTGGCCTGGTCGTCGACCAGCGACGTGTACTCCTTGAAGATCTCGTACCGGCGGGTGCGCGTGGCGTGCTGGAGCTTGAACACGGTCTCCGGGCTGAACAGGTGCGGCTCGCCCTCGCGCCGCCACTGGTACTCCCCGCCCGTGGCAAGCCGCCGGTGCGCGAGTCCCGCGCCGCCCTCGGCGACCGCGGCCCGTCGCGCGATCTCGTCCGCGAGCACGTCGAACCCGACGCCGTCGAGCCGCGAGGCGGTACCGGCGAAGCAGGTCTCGATCACTTCGGGACCGAGCCCGATCGCCTCGAAGATCTGCGCGCCGGTGTACGACGCCACCGTGGACACGCCCATCTTGGACATGATCTTCAGCAGGCCCTTGTTCAGCGCCTTCAGCAGGTTCGCCGCGGCCTTGCGCTCGATCAGGCCCGAGCCGAGTTCGCCGCGGCGCGCCAGGTCGCGGACCGTCTCGATGGCCAGGTACGGGTGCACCGCGGCGGCGCCGTACCCGATCAGCAGCGCCACGTGGTGGCACTCGCGCACGTCGCCCGCCTCGACGATCAGGCCCGCCTGGGTGCGCGACTTCTCCCTGATCAGATGGTGGTGCACCGCGCCCGTGAGCAGCAGCGACGGTACGGGCACCCACCCGTCCCGCTCGCCGCCCGCGCCCCCCGCGCCCCCGCTGCCCGCCAGCGTGTCAATTGCGTAGTTGAGCCCACTAGAGCGTGTCAATCCGCGATCGGACAGCACGATGAGCCGCGCGCCGTCCGCTATCGCCGTCGACACCTCCGCGCAGATCGCGGCGAGCCGCGACCGCAGCGCGTCACCGCCGCCCCGAGCGTCGTAACGCCCGTCCACCACGTGCGACGCCAGGCCCGGTAGGTTGCCGTCGTCGTTGATGTGCACGATCTTGGCCAGGTCGGTGCCGTCGATCACCGGGTACGGCAGCGTGATCTGCCGGCAGGACGCCGGGACCGGGTCCAGCAGGTTCTGCTCCGGCCCGACGGTGGCGCCGAGCGAGGTGACCAGTTCCTCGCGGATCGCGTCCAGCGGCGGGTTGGTCACCTGCGCGAACAGCTGAGTGAAGTAGTCGAACACGAGCCGCGGCCGGTCCGACAGCGCGGCGATCGGCGTGTCGGTTCCCATCGAGCCGATCGGCTCGGCTCCCGTCTGCCCCATGGGCCCCAGAATGAACCGCAGTTCCTCTTCCGTGTACCCGTGCGTCCGCTGCGCGGTGATCAGCTGCGCGTTGACACGCTCTAGTGGGCTCAACTGCGCAATTGACACGCTGGCGGGGGGCTGGGGCGCGAGGGACGCGGGGGGCTCGGGGAGGTCGTCTAGGCGCAGCAGGCCGGCGTGCACCCAGGACTCGTACGGGTGTTCGGCGGCCAGTGCCGCCTTGACCTCGGAGTCCTCCACGATCCGGCCCTCGACCGTGTCCGCGAGGAACACCCGGCCCGGCTGAAGCCTTCGGGGTCTGGCATCACCCGGAGATGGATGTCGAGCTCGCGTTCGCCGGTGGCGAGCGGCTCGCTGCGCGCTGGGGCGAAACGTACGGCCATTTCGGCGTCGAACTCCGCCAAGCCCCGCCTCAGACGCCTGCGACGGCGGACGAGCAAGATGCGCCGCGTGAATGGGATGTCACCAGCCATCCGCGGTGGGCTCAGCTGGCCGCCGAGCCGATCACCCAGGCCCGGGGGTGGTCTGGCAGGACGACCTTACCGATGTGGGGAGAGGACCGGCGGCAATCGACTGGCCTTCCCCGCCGACAGCGCATGGATCCTCACCGCCACACCGGCAACCTGGCCGCCGGACGGCTCATTCCCGCTCGCCGCGGACGAACGGATCGTGGTCTTCGGCCGACGGGGAAGGCTGCCTCCGCATGCCCTTTCTGAACCTGTTACCTTGTCCAGCAAGGTACCGGGTTGTACGATGATTCCTATGCCGGACCAAGCCACGGACGAGCGGGAGCGGGCCGCTGACGGCGCCGATACAGCCCGGGCGGCAACTCTTGACCTGCTCCGCCGCGAGCTCGCCCGGGGGACCGCCGAACTGGCGGTCCTATGCATCCTCAGTTCCGGCCGGCGCTATGGCTATGAACTGCTGCGGCTGCTCCGCGGGACAGGCAACGGCCTGCTGGAGATCAGCGAGGGGACGCTTTACCCGCTGTTGCACCGGCTGGAGGACGCCGGCCACATCAGCCCGGCCTGGCAGGCTGAGGGGCGGGCCAGGCCGCGTAAGTACTACGCCCTCACCCCCGACGGCCACCAGCACGTGGCCATGCTGCGTGCTGAGTGGAGCGGGCTCGTCAACGCAATGCAGGAACTCCTGACCACCTTCGAGGAGAGGCAGCCATGAGCGATGACCGGCATAGAATCGAGGACTACGCTCAAGCCGCCGCACGCTGCCTGCCCGGCCCGGCCCGGCACAAGACGCGGAGCAAGGCCGAACTGGCTGCCCATCTCTACGATGCCGCCGAGGCCGGCGAACTCGCCGAGGTCTTGCAGCGGCTCGGCAGTCCCCGATCGGCCGCGGCCCTGTTCACCTGGGCGCGCACGGCACCGCTGGCGTCGATGAGCCGGCGCCTGCGGGCGGCCCTGATCGATCTTCTTCCCCTCATCGGCGTGACCATCGCACTGGCCGTGCGGCAGGCGGGGAAGGGCCTGGCCATCCAGGTGAGCTTCCCGCCCCCCAACGCCTACCACCCAGGCGGGGGGATCCTTCAGGCCGTGGGCATCCCGCTCGCCCTGACCTGGTCGATCCTGGTCCTGGGCATCCTGGAAAGCCGCACCGGCTCCACGCCCGGCAAACGGCTGCTCGGTCTCACGGTAGTAACCGAGACCGGCCTGCGCGCGCCGCCGGGCGCCTGCGTTGCCCGTCGCCTCAGCCTGCTCGCCGGCCCGTTCGCATGGCTGGACTGGCTCCCCCAGTTCTGGGGAGAGCGGCGGCGGTTCCTCGACCGCCTCACCAGGACAAAAGTGGTCGCCCAGCGCGGCCAAGACAGTCCACAGGCCGTGCCGGGCTACCCGCGCGCCGTTACCTGAAGCGCATACCCGCCACCTGACTAGATTGAACAGCATCGGTGTGTCGCATACCACCAAGGCGACCAGCACGGCCGAGCTGATCAGCACAAAACAGGCCGAAGCAGCCCGCTTGCCGACCGACGGCACCATCGTCATCCGCGGCAGCCCAAATAAACAGGGTGTCGGATCGTCCGGCTTCCCTTGGATTGCACTGGCAGCAACGGTCACCTTGAACACCTAGTGCACTCGATCGATTACTTTTAGTGTCTATGAGCGCGCTTCCCTGGGTCCTGGCCGCTTCCGCGGAGATCACCGCCGCGGCCGATGACTTCGGCCGCGTCGTGCACGAGGTGCCCGCCTGGGTAGCCCGGCCGGCGGACGCGATGCAGGTCGCCGCTCTCGCCCGGTATGCGGCCGCGGAGGGGCTGGCATTCCGGCCGCGCGGCTGCGGGCACTCGGTCTACGGGCAGGCCCAGGCCGATAGCGGGATCGTCTGTTACACCGGCGGCCTGGACCAGGTGTACGACATCAGCGGCGGCACGCTGGACGCCGGCGCCGGGACGCGGTGGCGCGCTGTCCTCGCCGCGGCGACCAGAAAGGGCATGACTCCGCCGGTTCTCACCGACTACCTGGACCTCAGCGTCGGCGGCACACTGTCAGCGGGCGGGATCGGGGGAGCCAGCCACCATCACGGACCGCAGGTCGACCACATCCTGGACCTCGAGGTGGTCACCCCGTCAGGAGAGATCATCAGGTGCTCACCGTCGTCGCATCCCGATGTGTTCTTCGGCGTGCTCGCCGGGAACGGCAAGGCGGGCATCATCACCCGCGCGACCATCCCGCTCGTCCCGGCGCCCACCCGCGTGCGCAGGTACAAGATCCCGTGCCCCACTGCGGCGACGCTGATCGCCTGCCAGCGCAGTGCCGCCCAAGAGCGGCGGTTCAGCTATCTCGAAGGACAGATCGCCGCCGACCAGAACGGCCGCTGGAGCTACGTGCTGGAGGCCGGCGCTTTCTACACCGCCGAGCCGCCCGCTGACGCGGCACTGCTGGACGGGCTGAGCCTGACTCCGGGTCCGGCGGAAATCGAGGATCTCGACTACCTGAGCTTCTGCGACCGGATGCAAGACGGCGTGCGGCTGCTCGCCGCATCCGGCGACTGGTACCGGCCGCACCCCTGGCTGAGCGTGTTCCTGCCCATCGATGCCGCGGAGCAGTATGTGGCCGGTGCGCTCGACCGGCTCACTCCCGCCACGGCCGGGCCCATCCCGATGCTTCTGTACCCGCTACGCCGCGGCGAAGTCCCGGCACCGGGACTGGCGACCCCGCCCGGGGACGACGACGGCCTGTTCTGCACATTCAGCATCCTGCGCACCGTCCCCGATGACCGTGACGCGATCAACGCGGCGCTCGATGACAACCAGCGACTCGCCACCGCCGCGATCGAGGTGGGTGGCACTGTGTACCCGATCAGCGCCGTCCGCTCGCTGGCCGGGCAGGTCGCTGGGACTGGGAACGCCATGAGCAGCCGCTAATTAATGAGGGTTCTGCCGCAAAGCGTGGACACTGGCTCGCCATAAGGATATTGACCCATTTTGCATATGGGAGCCTATGATGCAGAGTGCCGCTTGTGCGTCTTACCCCTGCGTGCTCTTATCCCTCTGCATAGCGGAGTCTATCACCACATATAGATATAAATTATGACATATTGTCTATTCTCGCAGCGTCTAGCCATTTGGCGAATCGACTCGAGAATTTTAGTTGCCTGTATTTATCGAGCTTGACGGCCCTCTTTCTGGATGAGGGGCGTTAGCTTAGACGCTGCGGAGACCGGGTACTCCACCGTCACGGTTGAACGCCGATCTGTTCAGGGAGGGGAATCTCATGGTAAACACCTTCGGCGAGTTGCGGGCGCTCATCGCCAATGAGCGGCTTGGCTGGCAGCCGCCGCATAACATGCCCGATGATGCGCCGCTGCCGGTTACCGGACTGGGTGCTGACCGGTCCGGGCTAGTAGGTGCCAACACTTCGTCGCCGGCTGACTTCACCGGCCTCGGGCCGGGTACCAACCCGTACCTCGCGATCGAGCGGGCCAGGGCGGGGCTAGTCACCGCGCGGCAGGTTACTGACGCTTTTCCGGCCGACACGCTTCGCCGGCTCGGGCTGGATGAGGCGGTACCCGGCATCGCCGGACGCGATAGCGAAGCGGTGCCTCCCGCGGCAGGCGCGCCGCCGGCCTCGGTGGACTGGCGCAACCGGTTCGGCCAGAACTGGATCACCAGCGTCCGCGATCAGAATCCGTGCAACTCCTGCTGGGCTTTCGCCGGAGTGGCTCTGGTGGAGTCCATGGTCCGCATCGAACACGCCATGTGGACGAGGCTTTCCGAAGGAGACCCCAGAGACGGAGTCGGCAAGGGCTGCGCCGATGAGGGCAACATGGGCGAGGTATCGAACTTCTTCGCGAACAACGGGTTCTGCGACCCGGTCAGCTGGCCCTGGCATACCGATACGCGCACCTATGCGCCGACCCCGGACCGCTCAGGCCGGTCCGTGCGCGGTCCCGCATTCACATGGGTGTCAGTGAGCGACTCCAAGAACTGGCTGAACGCCGTGGGGCCTCTCGTCACCTACATCGACGTTTATGACGATTTCAGCGGCGTCGGCTCCGGCGTTTACCGGCGCAGCACCGACCCGTCCAACGCCTACCGTGGCGGGCATCTGTTCCTCATCGTCGGTTACGACGACTCGCTGGGTGCCTGGCTCTGCAAGAACTCCTGGGGCACCGACTGGGGGATGAATGGCTTCGGCTGGATCGCCTACGGTCAGTGCAGCATCGACAGCTACGACCGCAGCGGCGTACAGAACACCAATCCGGATCCGTGGACCAAGCGGCGGCTGCACAACGGCAACCTGTACGAAAGCGGCAACGGGGCGCTTCACCGCAACCTCGAGGTCGCCGGGTCCAACGGCAGCCGGGTACTGCACCGGTGGCGCGAAGGCGGACCGCCATGGACCTGGGGAACCGGCGCCTCGTTCGCGACCGACGCGGCAGTGTGCCCGACGTTGACCGGCACGACCTTCAACCGCAACATGGAGCTCGTCTACCTCACCGCAGCCGGCCGGCTGCATCACTGGTGGACGGGCGGAGGCGGCGGCGGATCGTGGAACGACGGCGGTGCCTTCGGCCCGCCCGGCTGCAGTGGCGTGCCCGGGTTCATTCAGGGCGACTACGGAGCGCCGGGCAACTTCGAGGTGGTAGTGAGCAACGGCGGTCAGTTGCAGCACGTGTGGCGCGACGGGGCCGGCTGGCATGACGGACCCCGGTTCGGCAACGGCATCGCGCGCTCGGGCGCGGCACTGGTGCAGGGCAGCTTCGGTACCCCACACGGCAACCTGGAATGCGTGGCGGTGCGTACCGATGGCACGATGCAGCATTTCTGGCGCGATGAGCCGACGCTCACCTGGAAAGATGGCGAGGTGTTCGGGGCCGGCTGCCACACTGGCCCGGTCATGATCCAGGGGCAGTACGGAATGACCAGCGAGACCGGGCCATCGGGCAACTTTGAACTGTGCGTGGCAGTCGGCGGAATCGTGCAACATTGGTGGCGGTGGAACTCCGGCGACGAGCAGTGGCGGCACAGCGCCGACTTCGGGCACGATGTCCAGGCGGTCGCGGGGCTGTGCGAGTCCTCGTGGAGCATGAACCTCGAAGTGATCGTCTTGCGCACCGACCAGCAGCTTCAGCACTACTGGCGCGACGGCACCGGCTGGCACGAAGGACCAGTCATCGGTCCGGCGTGAAAATGCACCACGCCTGGACGTTGTTCCGGAGAAAGGTCTGAACGTGGAACTGCCCGGCCTCCCGCAGCAGGTCACTGTCGCTGTGGGAGGCCGCCACGAGATACCGCTGCCCTCGTTCTCCGGATCGGGGAACTCCTGGTCAGTCCAGGCAGTCTCGGGCGCGGACGCGGCCACCGTCACCGTGGAGACAAGCCCGCCGCCACCGCCAGCCGCGGTACCGGGCACGGGCCCTCCCGAGCCCAGGTTCGCCGCCGAGCGGGCCATCATATCGGGCCTCCGGGCCGGCCACGCACGGTGGCGGCTGGAACTGGCTCGGTCTTTCGGTCCGCGCCAGCCCGCGGCCCTCGTGGACATTGACATCGAGGTCACTAACGGCTGACAACTCGCCGCGCCGCTGGGTGCCTGAGATGGCGTGCCGCCGGCGCAAGGTCACCGCGCAGTTCCTGCGCACCCAGGCGGCCACGATGCTGGCCTGCGGTATCGCCCTGGCTCAGCGGCGGATCCGGCCGGGCACTGCGTCCCCGTGCTGGTCAGCACTGCACTGGCCAGCACGGGGATCGGTGGTCAACAGGTGGAGTTGGTCTGGGTGGCCAGGCCCAGCCGCCAGGGCAGGAAGTTGTAGCTCTGGTTGGCGTTCGGGTCGTGTCCCTGGTAGAGGTACTGGATCTTGCAGGGGCTGATGGTCACGGTCTGGTCAAAGCCGGCCCGGATCATCTCACCGCTGCTGAAATCCTGGTTCCACGCCGTGCCGCTGAACGTGACGTTGCTGGCCGCCATGAACGGGTTGCTCTCGGTGCCGGCCAGCGGAGCCCAGGAGCCGTTGAGCGCGCTGGAGGTGTAAGCCGTGAATATCCGGCGGCCGGTGGAGGCGATCCCCTCGACGATCAGCAGGTACTGGTTCTGACCGGCGACCTTGTAGACGTTGTCGGCCTCGAAGAAGGCGAAGCGGTTGGAGTTCGACGCGGCGATGACCGTGTTGCCCATCCCGTTGGGGAAGTTCCCGATCGAGGTCTGCGACCGGTACAGGTGCCCGTTGTCGTCCATGGAGAACAGGTAGCAGTTGGCGCTGTCGCAGATGAGCCAGGAGTCGACCCAGAAGCCGGAGCCGATGTTCTGGGAGATGATCGACGGCATACCGGAGTAGAAGGTCTTGGTCGCGCTCCACCCGGACGGGTTGGTGATGTCCGGATTGGTGGAATACCCGATGTTGCTGCCCATCTGGTAGGTCACGTACCACAGCTTCTGCGGGGCGAAGTAGAACAGCATCGGCGCGGTCTTGTAGCCGCCGCCGATCGCCGTCTGGTCCGCATACACCGGCACCGCGCTGGCGGCCTGCGACCAGCTGGAGAAGCTGAGGAACTCCATGCTGTAGTTACCCGAGGAGTTCACCGTGGAGGCGGCCACGTACCACTGGCCGTTGAAGTTCACCACCGACGGGTCCTTGACCGCGATGATATTGTGCGAGTCCGAATGCGGGCTGATCAGCACACCGCTCGACGACCAGTGGAAACTTCCCGGCAGCGAACCACCGCCCTGGCCGGAGGAGTCGAGTGTCCATTGCTGGTTGGTGCCGCCGTTGCACGTCCACAGCTCCACCAGGGCGCCGTTGCTGGTGCTGGCGCCGGTCACGTCCAGGCACAGTCCGGATTGCCCGCCGGTGATGGTGCCGTTGGAGTTCACGTTCCACTGCTCACCGGCGCCACCGTTGCAGGACAAGATCTCCACCTTGGTGCCGGCGGTGGTCTGGTTGCTGGCGGCGCCCAGGCACAGCTGGCTGCTACCGCTGTAGACGGTCAGCTGCCCCGAGGAGGTCTGCGTCCAGATCTGGTTGGACCCGCCATTGCAGGTCCAGATATCAAGCTGAGTCCCCGGTGTCGTGCTGAGGCCGGGCACGTCCAGGCACTTGCCCGCCCCGACCGCGTGGACCTCGCCGCTGCTATCCGCCGCGGCGGGGGTGGCCACGGCCAGCGCGCCGAGCGTAGCGATAGTGGTCACCACGACGGCCGCTGCCGTCAGGCGCCGCCGCGCAGCGGTCGCCAAGCGCAGCCGTCCGGGCCGCGTGAAATCTGCTGCAGCCACGAATGACACCTCCCGACATCTCATGTGAGCGCTCACAACATCGGCGGTGCGTCGTCGTGTTGCGGGCAGGCTGGACGGTGCGGCCATCGTCGGTGCGACGAAGCAGCCGAGTCAACAGAAAGCTCACCCTGCATCGAACCGATTCACCCTCGCGCCGTCCCCACCTGCCGGTCCATCGAGGCCGAGAATAAAACGCCTAGATGGACCGCCGGAAAGTTTCAGGCGCCTCCCCTGGCTCGCCGTCAGTACGGGAGAGGACGATCGTGTGGCCAGAGGGAAAAATTCTGCTTTCGGGGCGACTGCTGCTCTATATGGTCCAGAGGGCGTGGGTGGGTGACATTCGTGCGGCGCGCAGGGCGGGGAGCAGGCCGGCGATAGCGCCGATGACGAGCGCGGCGGCCAGCCCGCCGGTCCACGCCAAGATGGGTATGACGGTGGTCCAGTGTCTGGTGCGGGCGTAGATGGCGGTGGCGGCGACGCCGACCGCGACGCCCGCCGCGCCGCCGAGCAGCGAGAGCAGCATCGCTTCGGAAAGGAATTGGAGGCGGATGTGGCCTTTGCCAGCGCCCAGGGCGCGACGGAGCCCGATCTCGCTGCGGCGTTCCAGCACCGAAATGATCATGATGTTGGCGACGCCGACGGCGCCGACCAGCAGTGAGACCGCGCCGAGGCCGAGGAACAGGCCGTTGAGCGCGGCTTTGGTTTGGGCGCGGGCGGCCAGCGCGTCGGAAGGCCGGGAGATGCGGACCTGATAGGGGGCTTCGGGGTTGGCGGTGGCCGCGAGTACGGCGTGCACCGCGTCGACCTGATCGGTGTCGGCGCGCACGTAAATGGTGGACGGGTGTCCGTCGAAGCCCAGATAGTGATCGGCCGCGGTGAAACCAACCAGTACCGAGCTGTCGATTTCGGGGGCGAGCACGGCGGGGTGGAGGATGCCGACGAGGTAGAACCATTGCCCGTCGGTGGTGGACGGCCCGACCCAGATCCGTTCGCCTGGCCAGATGCGGTCGATGCCCAGCCGCGCGGCCGCGGCGGCACCGAGCACCGCGACTGGCTCGCGCTCGGTGGCGGCGTTCAGGTAGCGGCCGGCGGCGATGCTCGTGCCGACGATAGTGGGCAGGCCGAGGCTGGCGGCCTGCACCGACAGGGCGTTCGTGTTGATCGTGGGGATCAGTCGGCTGCGGTAGGGGTTGATGTTGCTGACGGTGCCGGTGTACTGAGCAGAGTAGACGGGGCCAATGCGGGAGATCATGCCGGGCGCGGTGGCTGGCAGTTCAGCGGTCTCGCCAGTCAGGGTCTGGCCATTGGTGACGGTGAGCAGGTTGGTGCCCAGCCGGTCGATCTCTGCCAGCAGCCCCGCCTGCGAGGATGACGAGAGCCCCAGCACGGCGACGATCGCGGCCACCCCGATCGCGATGCCCAACGCCGATAGGCCGGCACGGAGTTTGCGGGTACGCAACCCCAGGCTGGCCAAGCGGGCCAGGTCGCCGAGCCGCAGCCGGTGCGGCGCGAGCGGCCCGGTCACTCCGGGCTCCCGGCGTGGACGGGGTTGGCGGTATCGGCGACGATGCGGCCGTCCAGCATCTCGATCCGGCGCGGGAACCGGGCGGCGATGGCGTGGTCGTGGGTGATCACCGCGATGGTGGCGCCCGCGGCGTTGAGGTGCTCGAGCAGGCTGATGATGGCCTGCCCGGTGGCCTGATCGAGGTTGCCGGTGGGCTCGTCGGCGAGCACGATGGCCGGCTCTCCGGCCAGCGCGCGGGCGATGGCGACCCGTTGCCGCTGACCGCCGGACAGCTGGGTCGGGCGGGCGTGCGGGCGGGCGTCCAGCCCGACCAGGCGTAGCGCCTCGGCGGCTCGCTCGCGCCGTTCGGCCGGCCGTATACCGGTGTAGAGCAGCCCGTCGGCGACGTTGTCGATCACGGTGGCGTGCTCAGCGAGGAAGAACTGCTGGAACACGAAACCGATGCGGGTGGCGCGCAGCGTGGCAAGTTCGCGATCGGACAGCCGGGCCACGTTCCAGCCCGCGATCTGCACTTGCCCTGTGGTGGGACGGTCCAGGGTGCCCAGCACGTGCAGCAGCGTGGTCTTGCCCGATCCGGACGGGCCGACGATGCTGACCAGCTCGCCTCGGCTGACGGCGAAGCTCACGCCGCGCAGCGCGGTCACCGGTGGCTGACTCGGGTAGGTCTTGCTCACCTGCTCGATCCGCAGCACCGTGCCCCTGCTCGGCGTGTTCATGTTCGGCGTGATCATGGGGCCGGCACCACCACGTGCTGTCCGGCGGCCAACCCGGAGCTGGTGACCTGCACCAGCCCGGCCGCGTCGTCGAACAGCCCCAGCGACACAGACACCAGATGACGGGTCCCGTCCCTGTTCGCGACCTCGACCGCGTACCCGCCACCGGAGAGTGCGAGCAGTGCGCCGGCCGGGACCGCCAGCACGTTGCGCACGGTCTGGGTCGTGATCGTCACCAGCACCGGCGCCTGGTCCAGCGTTCCGGTATCGGCCGGCCGGGTCGGCCTGATGTGCACGGTCACCGTCGGGGTGCTGCTCCCCGGCCCGTTGGACCCGTTCGCCCCCGAGCTGGACGGCGCAGTGGCCACCTTGCCCACCGAAGACACCACTCCCGTGGTGGTGGAGTTGCCGGGCAGAGTGACAGTGACCCGGTCGCCGGCCTTCACCTCGGATTGCCGGCCGGCGTCCAGGTCGACGCTGACCTGGCGGGTGGTGGACGTCGCCGACATGATCGGTCCGCTGGCCGGGCCACCCGGGGCGGCCGAGACCGCGGTGACGCGGGCCGCGGTGGGCAGGAACACCACCCGTCCGAGGTCCAATGCACCGGTCTGGCTCACGCCCAGGTGCTCTTGCAGCTTCTCGATGGCCGCCTTGGTGGCCGATCCGAACTCATCCCAGGCCCAGTCCGCCGCGGAGCTGTCCAGGTAACCGAGCGCGACCAGATCATGATTCAGCTCCGCCACGTCCTGGCCGGTCACGTCCGCCGCGGCCGCACCCCCGGCCAGCGGACGGTACGCCGGTGTCGACCCGTACAGCAACACCACCGGGTAGCCATCCACCTGGTACAGCATCTGACCCCGGCGGATCACCTGCCCGATCGCAGGCAGCCAGGTGATCGTGCCCGGCAACCGGCCCAGCACCGGGTACGAGCCCGCATACCCCAGCGTGCCGTTCACCGGCGTGGTCTGCGACAGCGATCGCCGCGTCACCGTGGCCGTGGACGCGGCCGCGGCGTTGTCCTGGGCGCCGGTCGCCGCGTGGTGCCGGCCGAGCGGATGGGCGAGGCTGATCCCGTGCGGGTTTGCCGATCCCACGTACGCGCCCGCGCCTACCAGCACGACAACCGCCGCCGCGGCCAGCGGCAGGCGACGGCGGCGCCGGGGCGGCAGAGCGCCGCTGGATTCGACGGACTCGGCGCGTCCGCTGGTCGCCGAGAGTGCCGAGCTGGTCATGAGAGCCTCCTGCACGGGTAAGTCGTTCTGCTTCTCGTCGTATGGGCGTGGCGGTGGCAGGTCACGACCAGCCTGGGATGCCGCGCATGTAGTGCCTGCAGGCGTTTTCCGCGGCCCGGAATTGCGAGCTGCTCGAGTCGATCCCGTAGTGGCGGATGCCGGGGATGTTGCCGCTGCTGTCGGGATCGGGATAGTTGGTGACGCCGTGGTTGCGCATGCACTGGGCGAACCGCACGGTCGCCGCGATCTGCCGCGACGAGAGGTGGGACGTCACCTTGCCGCCGCCCGACGAACCGCAGGCCTGCGCGGCGGCCTGGTACGCCGGGTAGTCGGGGTTCAGGTCTCCCCCGCCGCTGAGGTCGAAGTTGCCGCTGCTGTCGGGGTCGGGGAAGTCGGGGACCCCGTGGGCGCGCATGCATCGGGCCAAAGCGAGCGGGCCAGCCGATGCGGGGCTGCCCGACGAGGAACCGTTCTCCGATGGCGACGATGGGCCGCTCGCCACGCCGGGACCAGATGAGCTATGCGAGCAGGCGGTGGCGAGCACGCCGACCGCGGCCAGCACCGTGATCACGCGCAGCACCGTGACCGCGCGTCCTGCGCGCCCGACTGGCCGCTGCCCTCTCGTGCCCAAGCGGGTTGCCGTGGTGTTCATGCCGCTGCCTCCGAACCGGGTTGTGCCGTGGCTTCGGAATCCGTTGTAGGAGGCGGCGCCTACCACGGGCTTTACGCCGCTTGGTAGACCCCTGGTAGGCCAGCCGGCTCATCATGGATGCATGAACCTCAGGCGATTCGCTGGTGCAGCTCGTAGCTGGGCCCGCCGGCCAGGGCTGCCGCAGCGCACCGTGCGGCTGCGGCTGACGCTGCTCTACGGCGCGCTGTTCCTGGCCTCCGGCGCCGCGCTGCTGGCAATCACCTACGTTCTGGTCTGGCATTCCACTGATCCCAGGCTCCCCTCGGCCGATGTTGTCCGCCGACGGCCGCAGCTGCGGGCCAAAGTCGCCCTGGAGATCCGCCAGCACGCCGACCTGATGTACCAGCTGCTGGTCAGCTGGGGGATCGCGCTGTCCGTCACGGCGGTGCTGTCGATCGCACTCGGCTGGTTCGTCGGCGGCCGGGTGCTGCGCCCAGTGCGCGCCATGACGGCCGCCACCCGGCGCATCAGTGAGCAGAACCTGCACGAACGGCTCGCCGTCACCGGTCCCGACGACGAACTCAAGCGCCTCGCAGACACCATCGACGACCTGCTCGCTCGCCTCGAGGGCGCCTTCGACGCGCAACGCCGCTTCGTCGCCAACGCTTCCCACGAACTACGCACCCCGCTGACCATGATGCGCACAGCGGTCGA
>Ga0207664_10000404_pt1 | contig 30859 bp, 20 predicted proteins | sample LARL83metaG_FD_184349 | JGI IMG/M metagenome (GOLD analysis project Ga0207664, IMG submission 184349) | Corn, switchgrass and miscanthus rhizosphere microbial communities from Kellogg Biological Station, Michigan, USA - LAR L8-3 metaG... | ecosystem: Host-associated > Plants > Roots >... | reverse complement strand
CGCGCTGATCGACGGCACGGCGATGACCGGCGGCAGCATCTACGTGGTGTTCTTCGCGAACAACTTCATCGGCCAGTTCCAGGGCTTCCTGATCACGCTCGGCGTACCGATCGCCGCCTGGTGCGGCATCATGCTCGCCGACATCGCGCTGCGTCGCCACGACTACGCGGAGCGGGATCTGTTCACCACGCGCGGGCGGTACGGCGACATCCGCTGGGCGCCGGTCATCACGGTTGTGGCGGGCACCGTGCTCGGCTGGGGTCTGGTGACGAACTCCACGGCGGGCTGGCTGAACTGGCAGGGGTACTTCCTCAAGCCGTTCGGCCTCGGCGGCAAGTCCGGGGCGTGGGCCTTCGCCAACCTCGGCGTGCTCGTCGCTCTCGCCCTCGGTTTCGTCGTCACCTGGGCACTGAGCCGCGCCACCGTCCGGGCCCAGGAATCGGTGATGGTGCCCGCTGCCGCCAAGGCGTAGGCCAATGGCTCTGGTATTGCCACTTCAAATAGTGAACATTCAGTAACTGTTCGTCATGACCCCAGAATGGGGGTCATGACATTGCAGCCGCGTGAAATGTAAATTAGCCAGAGTAACGAAAGGTCGAGGACGGGTACTTCCTGACTCCCGCACCGCGTAGGGGGGGAATAGCGGCTAAGGAGGCGGAGGGAGGTGCCCGTCCTCGACGGCTCGATGATACAACTCCAATTTAGTGGACGCCGCGCGGCCCGCGCGTGCGTATTTTTCCCGCACGCGCCCTAGGTATTGCTTGACGGTCTCGTCACTAATAGTCATCTTCCGCGCGACGGATTTCATCGGCATTCCGGTCGCATAGAGCTGGAGGGCACGTGTCTCCTGATGACTGAGAACCGGTCTATCAGCGTCGTCGTCGGTCGCGAAGATATAGGCAAGGCTCGGTGAAATCCAGTCTCTGCCTGCGGCGACCTCTTTAATTGCCGCCCGTATCTGAGCCGTCTGCTCGTTCTTCAGCGCGTAGCCGAGCGCACCGGCGCGCATCGCCGCCCGGACCGCGGCCGGCTTGTCGGAGGCCGAGAGCACGAGTACCGCGGGGCCCGCGGCAAGGATGCCGGCTACGTTGCGTTCAACACTGGTCCCGTCATTAAGATCAAGATCGAGCAGAACGACATGGGCTTGACGTCCGGGTCCCGCGAGCAGCGCACCCACGGTCGCCGCCGTCGCGACGACGCGAATGTCGCCCTCATCTGCCTTAACCCACGCGGCGAAGCTGTCCAGGATGATCGGATGATCATCCACCGCGGCGATGTCAACGACGCCGGTCAAGCAGCACCCCTTCCGCCTTCCGCCAGCTGATCTCCAGCAGTGCTGGCCCGGTCTCGTCCGCGGTGACGACGGCATGCCATCGCGCCGCGGCGGGGACGTCGCGCGCCAGATCGGGAAGGCTCCCGGCCGGCTCCTCGAAGGTCAGGTAAAGCTCGACCTCGTCGCCCGTCGCGAGAACCGTCAGCGCGACCTGCTGCGGCGGGAGCCCGCTGAGCACCGCATCGACCGTGGCCAGGACCGCGTGCGCGACCTGCGGCGGCTGGACGCCCGGATCGCCGATCACCCTCGTGTCCACCAGCATCCCTCGTGCCCGCCCCGCCGTCAGCGCGGGCTCGAGCGTGGTCATCAGACCGTCGGTGAACGGCGCACGGTCGGTCAGCGAGTGCCGGAGTGCCGTGGCGTGCTGAGCACACCGCTCCCGCACGTCGCCGTCCGCGGGACTGAGCGAACCGTCCGCGATCGCGCGCAACAGCGGCAGCGCTTCCATCTCGAGCAGGGCGAGCCGGTGCCTTCGGTCCTCCTGGACGGCGGCCGCCGCGGCTTGCTCGGCCACGGACCTGCTCGCCAGTTCGGCGCGGCGAGCCGCGATGCTGGTGTGCAAGGCGATGGTCGGCCGCAACGCGGCGAACGCGCTCAGTCCGGCTATGAGGATGTAGCCAGCTGCCTCAAGCTGCGTCAGGCTCGACCGGTTCGCGCCGATGGCACGGACGACCAGCCCGGCGTGCAAAGCGAAGACGGCCAGCGCCGCGGGCACCCAGACCCAGGGTGGATTGCTGAGCGTGACCAGGGCAAGCAGCCAGACCGTGCCGAGGATAGCCAGGTCAACCCGGCCCGCGGCAAGGTGCGCCCGGTGCTCCCACCCGACCATCGCCACGGCGGCGAGCGCGATCAGCATCGCCGTTGCCGACGCGCTTTTCGTGAGACCGTCGTTCCGCATGCGCGGCACGAGCCAGAGCCCGGCCGGGAACATGGCGAGCCAGACCGCGACCGCCACCGCGGGCTGGCGGTAGGCCTGCAGGTTGGCCAGCACCTGGATCAGGGCGGCGAGCGGGAAGATCGCCGCCAGCACGCCGATCATGCGCAGCAGCGCGTACTCGGTGGTGTCCCGCACCACTCCGTGGTGGTCGCTCACCACGGACCGCCCTCACGGCCCGCCTGGGCCGCTTGGGCCTCCTGAGCCTCCTGAGCCTCCTGGGCCGCTTGGGCCGCCGGCCCGGACAGGCGGACTACCGTGCCATGTCCGGGCGCCGACCAGATCGATGCCTGGCCGCCGCAATCGGCGGTGCGTTCGGTGATGGAGCGCCGGAGGCCGAGCCGCAGCGGATCGGTGCGCGCGACGTCGAACCCGGCGCCCCGGTCGCGCACGGTCACCTCGACCGGGCTGGCCGTCCGCGGTTCGGCCAGGTTGACCTCGACCCAGGCTTCGCTGGACCCGGAGTGCGCGGCGGCGTTCGTGAGCGCCTCGCGGGCGGCGTTGGCGAGAGCCGTGACAACGGGCGCGGGGACGCGCCGGGTTCGGTCGCCGGCGATATTCACGTGGACGGTCATGCCACGGGCGCGCATCTCCGCGGCCACGGCTTGCACGCTGCCGACGAGATCCGGGTCCCCGGCGTCCGCGTCGCCCGGTGCGGCGGGCGCGCCGAGGGCGGCCGCTATCAGCGTCACGTCGTGCCGGCAGCGGTTCACCATCTCGGCCACGTCGTCGCTGCCGGCCCGGGCCAGCGCCGTCAGCGTGTTGAGGACCGTGTCATGCAGCAGGCGCTCCTGCTCGCGGCGCTCGATGTTCCGCGACAGGATGACGTATTGCTCGCTGGCCGCCCGGTCCGCCAGGTCCAGGGCGGCGTCGGCCGCGGCGGCCCGGGCGTAGAGCTGAATCCGGCCGAAGGTATGCGTGCCAGCGACCATGACCAGCAAGATCGCTGTCGCCGTCGTGGTCCTGGTCTGGGTGCCGGCGATCTGCCACGCACCTGTCCAGTAGGCCGCCGGCGAGGCGAGCGCCAGCGGCAGCGAGAACGCGGCCGGCGCATACCATGCGGCGACGATGAGCTGGCTGGACAGGCCGATGACCAGCCAGCTGAACGCGCGGTCATCGACGCCGGCCGGGACGGCCGCCTGGGCGGTGAGCGCGAGCACTATGTAAACGGCGGAGTCCAGGCAGGCGAAAAGGGGCGCGGGTGATCGTCGCCGCAGATAAACAACCGCAACCGATCCCCATGCCATGGCGATGACGGGAGCCGCCAAGCGGGATGAATTTGCCGTATAAAATGACTGCCAGATTGTTACCTGAATCGCGATGTAGACGACTCCCGCACAGCGCACGAGCGACGCCAGGCGCGCGATCACCGATCTCAGGGTTGTCATCGCGGGGCCAATCGGCATGCCGCCGGAGTCGCCGGTGACCCCCCACCGCGGCAGGTAATCCATCGGCCGCATGCACCGATAATAGGCCCGGGTACGGAACTGCATGCCCACTTCGGCATTGTGCCGTTGGCATTGTGCCCGCTGCCAGCGGATCACCTTGAACAACGTGGTCGATTGCCCCTTTGTGGTGGACTGACCCTTGTTTTCGAGGGTTAACTCACCACGATGAGGTAATCCGGCACGTTGATGCAGGCGCAGCCGGTGCGCTGGCGAGCGGCACGGGCAGGCGCGGCGACCCGCCGCGGCATCCGCTCGTACCGGCCAAGCCAGAGTGCCGAGCCAGAGTGCCGAGCCAGAGCGGCCGACGGCGCTGGGCGCGGGAGGGTAATCCGAAGCGTAATGCCTTACCCCTTCTGCACCTGATTGCGAAGATTTACGCTGTCGCCATGGATCCGGCCAGATGGCGCCGCAAGCAGCGGCACCGCGCCCAGCTCATGAGCGGCTTCGCGCTGATCACCCTCGGCGCGCTCGGCGCGGTCGCCTGGATCATCTTCCAGATGGGCAAGCTGCCGACCGCCGACAAGCTTGCGGCGGCCACCGCGGACACGCCGGCCTCGGTCTCCGACACCGCCACCGGACTGTCCTACAAGATCCTCAGCTCGCCGTGGCGCGACGGCTGCCCGATGCGTAACCACCCGCTGACCTGGACCAGCGGCGAGGGCGCCCCGGACGGCCAGGTACACGTCAGCGGGCATGCCATTCCCTGGTCCGCCAATGCCTGCGCCGGCCTGCTCCCGCAACGACTGCAGGACAAGAAGCTGTCCACGGAGGCCGCCAACGCCGCGGCCGCGATCGACACGGACAAGGCACTGCATCACGCACGCAGCACGACCAGCAGCCACGCCACGAAGGTCGGCGGCCGGCCAGCCTGGGAGATCCGGCTCAAGGTCACCTACCCGGGCGAGCATCTGGCTTGGACCAGTGAGGTTGCCGCCGTGGTGGTGGTCGACCGCGCCGCTGGTCAGGCTCCCGTCGTGTTCTACGCCTCCGTGCCGGGTAATCTCGGCGCCGCCAGCCTGACGGATCTGCTCAGCTCGCTTCGGTGATGCTGACGTCCCCGCCCGCACTGTTCACGGTGATCTTGTCACGGGCCCCCTGGGCCGAAGACGGGACGTTCTGGTTGCCGCCATCGGTGTGTACGTCGTAGATGTACTGATGCCCGGGGAGCGTCAGCTGGAGGTTGCCGCCGTCCGAGTCGATCTCCAGGTTGCCCGGCGCCTTGACGAACGTAATCGTCACGTCGCCGCCATAGGACCGGACAATCCCGCCAGCGGGAGAGGTCACCGCCTGGATGTTGACGTTCCCGCCATCGGTATCGAGCAGCAACGGCGCGTCGAATGTGCTGACTGTCACGTCACCGCCGTAGCTTTTCACCTGTATCGGCGAGCCGGTCAGCGAGCCGGCGGTCAGCGTGCCGGCGTTCAGGTTCCCGCCCGCCATGTCCAGCGTCAGCTTTCCGGTGTAGCTCGTCATCGACACGTCGCCGCCGGCGCTGTCCAAGGTCAGCGATGCCTGCGACGGCACGACCAAAGTCCCGTTCAACGAGCAGTCGCCCACCCCGATGTCGCAGCGGTACCCGACCCGCCAGCCGGTGGCCGTCCGGGTTTTCGTCACCGACGGGCGGATCAGGTTGTACTTGGCCGTGCCGGTCAGCTTGGCGTCGCTGACGTCGCCCTGCTGCCGCACCGTCAGGTTGCCGTCTATCTGAGCGGTCAGCTGCTCACCCGCGACCGGGATCGTGACATTGACCGGGAAACTCTCCATGTCCAGCATGGCCACGAGGGTGAAGCAGAGCCAGCCGATCATCGCGACCACGATCGGCACGCCGATCGTCAGCGCCACGACGCGTCCCGGCGTCATGTGCAGCCTGCCGCTGGCAATCCCGCCAGGTCCCCCAGCCGGCCCGTTCGAACTCTCAACCGCGAGGTAACTCACGACCGCTCACCCCGTCCCTAGGTAGCGCAGCACGGCGAGCACGCGGCGGTTTCCGCGGTCGTCGCCATGCGCGAGGCCAAGTTTGGTGAAGATGTTGTTGATGTGCTTTTCCACCGCTCCGCCGCCCACGACCAGCGACTCCGCGATGGCCGCGTTCGAGCGGCCCTCGGCCATCAGCGCGAGCACCTCGCGCTCGCGCGGCGTCAGGTCGCCGATCGGATGCCGGCTGCGGGCGAGCAACTGCGCGACCACCTCAGGGTCCAGCGCACTCCCCCCGGCCGCGACGCGGTGCAGCGCGTCGAGGAACTCGGTGACGTCCGCCACCCGGTCCTTGAGCAGGTAGCCGACGCCGTGCGGGCGCCCGGAGATCAGCTCGGTGGCGTACCGCTCCTCCACCCACTGCGACAGCACAAGCACGCCGATCGACGGCCACCGGTCCCGCACCACCAGCGCGGCCCGCAGGCCCTCGTCGGTGAACGTCGGCGGCATCCGCACGTCCGCGACCACCACGTCAGGCTTGGCTTCGGCGACCGCGCGCAGCAGCCCCTCGCCGTCCCCGGCCGTGCCGGCGACCTCGATTCCCTCGTCGGTGAGCAGCCTGATCAGGCCCTCGCGCAACAGCACGGAGTCTTCCGCGATGACTACCCGCATGGCAGTTCCACCGCGATGATCGTGGGCCCGCCGGACGGCGACTCGACGGTCAGGGTGCCGTCCACCCCGGATGCCCGGTCGGCCAGGCCGCGCAGCCCGGCGCCGGCCAGCGAGGCACCGCCGATCCCGTCGTCGCTGATCATGACCGTGAGCGTGCCCGGGTAGCCGTGGCCCTCGACAACCACCTTGGCGTGGTTGGCGCGGGAATGCTTGGCGACGTTGGTGAGCGCCTCGGCCACCACGAAGTACGCGACCGCCTCGATCGTGGCCTTCGGCCGCACCGGCACGTCGACGTGCAGGTCCACCGGCACCGGGCACAGCGCGACGAGCCCGGACAGCGCCGCGTCGAGCCCGCGGTCGGTCAGCACCGGCGGGTGCACGCCGCGGACCAGGTTCCGCAGTTCGGTGAGCGCTTCCTTCGCCTGGGCGTGCGCCTGGTCCACGAGCATCCGCGCGGAGTCCAGGTCGTCGGCGAACTTCGACTTGGCCCGGCCCAGTTCCATGGCCAGTGCCACCAGCCGTTGCTGCGCGCCGTCGTGCAGGTCGCGCTCGATGCGCCGGCGCTCGGCCTCGGCGGCGTCCACCACCCGCTCCCGGCTGATCTCCAGCTCGGCGATCCTGGCCACCAGGTCGGGCGGCGGCCCGAGTGCGTACCGGGCGACGATCGAGTCGGCGATGGCCAGGCCACGCGTGATCTGCGCCGCCGCGATCAGCAGCAGGACTCCGCCCGCGCACACTCCCGCGAGAGCCGCCGACCCGCGCAGCATCGTGCCGCCGATGTGCGCCCCGCCGCCCGGCAGGAACCGGTTGTAGAACGGCAGCGAGACCATGACGAGTCCGACGGTCCAGACCACCATGCTGATCACCATCATCGCCAGGCTGACCGGGAACCGCAGCAGCGCGTACCCCGTCTCGAGCCAGGTAGCCCGGTTGGACAGCGTACGCAGCCGTGGGACCACCCGCCACCGGTAACCGGCCCTGGCGGCCGCGGGCCACGCCGGGATCCGCACCCCGAGCAGCCCGAACCTGGAGCGCTCGACATGGGCGAACCCGCTGATGAACCGCAGCGTGCAGCCGAGCACAGGCAGGCCCGCCAGCGCCAGCGGGATCAGCCCGACGCCGAACGCCAGGCCGGCGACGGCTACGAAGAACGCCATGGTGCCGAGAAAAAACCCGATCAGGTGGTGGATCATGGCGAGCCAGGTGCGCGCCGACACCAGGTCGCGGATGAGGAACATGCCACTGACGCTATGGCATGCGGTGACGACCCGCATATATCACGACCCCCCGCAACCGGGGTGGGGATAGCCCTACCCGTGGGTGGCCGCGGGGACCCGGACCTTACCTTTTCGCCACACTAGCCTTACTTAGATATAACGAAATTCCGTACATGTCAACCTATTGCCGCGACGCGCAAACTGATTATCATGGGGCAAGATCCATGGGGGGTCATCGCAAGCTTCTCCTGGAGCCGCCGCCGTGGCAGACGACCCCATCGCCCTCATCGGAATGGCCTGCCGATTTCCTCCCGATATCGATACACCCGAGCAATTCTGGCATTGGCTCGCGGCCGGCCGCGATAGTGTGCGCGAGGTGCCCTCCGGACGCTGGGATCCCTATCTGGACGGCGATCCAGCGACCGCGGCGACCGTCAGGGCGGCCACTAGATTTGGCGCGTTCCGCGATGACATCGCCGGCTTCGACGCCGCGTTCTTCGGTATTTCGCCGCGCGAGGCGATAAGCCTGGATCCACAGCAGCGCATTTTTCTTGAAATTTCATGGGAGGCTCTTGAAAACGCCGGAATTCCGCCGCGGTCATTGCGCGGCACCGGCACAGCGGTCTTTGCCGCGGCCAACTCCCACGATTATGGCGATCGCCTGATGACGGATCTGCCGCGGTTGGAGCCGTGGGCGGTGAATGGGAGTTACGCGTTCGGCATCGCGAACCGGGTCTCGTACACCCTCGACACGCACGGTCCGAGCATGGCCGTGGATACCGCGTGCGCGGGCTCGCTGACCGCGCTGCACCTTGCGTGCCAGCATCTGTGGCGCGGCGAGACGGACCTGGCGATCGCCGGCGGCGTGAACGTGATGGCCGCCCCCGGCATCCTGATCGCGCTCGACGCGTCCGGCGCGACCGCTCCCGACGGGCGGAGCAAGGCGTTCGACAAGGCGGCCGACGGCTACGGGCGCGGCGAGGGCGCTGGCGTGGTCGTGCTGAAACGGCTGGCGGACGCCCGCCGGGACGGGGACCGGGTGCTGGCCGTGATCCTCGGCGGCGGGATCTGCCACGACGGCTCCGGCGACGGCATGATGGCGCCGAACGGCGCTGCCCAGGAGGGCATGCTCCGCCAAGTCTATGCTCGCACCGGCGTCCACCCCGGCTCGATCGGCTATGTCGAGACGCACGGCACCGGCACGCCGGCCGGCGACGCGGCCGAGGCGGCGGCGCTGGCCAGGTTCTTCGGCGCGGCGCGGCCCGAGGACCGGCCGTGCCTGATCGGCTCGGTGAAGCCGAACATCGGTCACCTTGAGGCCGCGGCAGGCATCGCCGGGCTGATCAAAACCGTGCTGGCGCTCCGGCACGGCAGCCTGCCGCCGAGCCTGCACGGGGAGCTGACCCCCGCGGTGGACTGGGACCGGGCCGGCCTCGAGGTGGTGCCGGCGCTGACCGCCTGGCCGGATTCCGGCCGCCCGCGCCGGGCCGGCATATCCAGCTTTGGCGCCGGCGGCACGATCAGCCACGTCATCGTCGAGGAAGGCGACCCTGAGCCGGCGCCTGAGCCAGCCGATGGCCGCCCCCGGCTGTTCCCGCTCTCCTCGATGTCGCCCGAGGGCGTGACCGCTCAGGCCGCGCGGCTAGCTGGCTGGCTGGACGAGCACCCAGCGGCTTCGCTTGCGGGCGTGGCCGCGACGCTGACCCGGCACCGATCGCACCTGTCGTTCCGCCGGACTCTGGTCGCATCGAGCACCGCCGAGCTGACAGCGCGGCTGCGGCAGCCAGACCCGCCGGCCGGCCCAGTCGGCGAGGACCTCGCCGACCCGGTGTGGGTGTTCTCCGGCCACGGCGCCCAGTGGACGGGCATGGGCCGCGAGCTGCTGGACGCCGAGCCGGTGTTTCACCGCACGATCAAAGATCTAGAACCAGTCTTCCTAACGACAATCGGTTTCTCCCCGGTCACCGCGATTCGCCAGGGCGGTTGGACGGACGTGGCGCGGGTCCAGGCGATGACGTTCGCCATGCAAGTTGCCCTCGCGGACGTGTGGCGGGCCCGAGGCGTAGCGCCCGCGGCGATCGTCGGGCATTCGGTCGGCGAGATCTCCGCGGCGGTGGTCGCGGGCGTGCTCGATCGCGACGAGGCGGCCGCGTTCGCCTGCCGCCGGGCGGAAATCATCGGGCGCTCTGCTGGCCTTGGCGGCATGGCGATGGCGGGTCTGTCCTTCGACGCGGCGAGCCGCCGGCTCGCCGGACGCGCGGACGTGGTGCCGGCCATCGCCGCGTCTGCGTCGTGGACGGTGATCTCGGGCAGCGTCGCCGGCCTGGCCGAGGTAACGGCGGCCTGGGCGGCCGACGGCGTGGTGATCCGCCGGGTGGACACCGATGTGCCGTTCCACAGCGGATACATGGATCCGCTGCTGGCCGACGTGGCGGCCGCGGCGGACGCGCTCACCGTACGGGAGCCGCGGGTGCCGCTGTACAGCACGGTCACCGCCGACCCGCGGTCCGCGGCGCCGAGGGACGGTGCGTACTGGGCGGCGATGCTGCGCGAGCCAGTGCGGTTCACCGCGGCGATCGAGGCCGCGGCGGCCGATGGGCACCGGATCTTCACCGAGATCTCCGCCCACCCGATCGTCACGCACTCCATCGGGGACATCCTCGGCCCGGACGCCGCGGTCGGCTACAGCCTGCGGCGCGGCGAGCCCGAACTCGCGACGCTGCTGGCCAGTATCGGCGCGCTGCACGAGGCCGGCGGGCGCGTCGACTGGGCCCGGCTCTGCCCGGACGGACGGCTGACCGACCTGCCCGCCACGGCGTGGCAGCACCGGCGCTTCTGGCCAGAGCCCGCGGCCGGCTGGTCTGGTGGCGGCGGCCTGGGCGGCGGCGGTCACGACCCGCGCGGCCACACGCTGCTCGGCCGGATGGCGGTGGTGAGCACCGCGCCGCCGACCCGGGTGTGGCAGACCCGCCTGGACACCGAGTCCCGGCCGTATCCGGGCAGTCATCCGGTGCGCGGCGTGGAGATCGTGCCGGCCGCCGTACTGCTCTGCACGCTCCTCGGCGCCGCGGGTGCCGAAGCCGGGCTGCGCGACGTACGGCTGCGGATACCGGTCGCGGTGCGGACACCCCGCCAGATCCAGGTCGTCGCCCAGGACGGCACGCTCCGGCTGGCCAGCCGCGAGGCCGAAGAGGACGAGTGGCTCACGCATTGCACGGCGGTCTCCTCGACCGGGAACACCGGCGTACCGGTGGCGCCCGATCCGGCCACGGACTGGACGGCATCAAGCTGGGAGGTGCCCGCCCGTAAGCTTCGCCAGCGTGGTGTCGGCGGCTACGGGTTCGACTGGCAGGTCCGCGACCTGCGCCACTCCGCTGGCCGCCTGGAGTGCGAGGTGTTCACCGCGGCAGCGGGCTCCAGCTGGGCCCCTCTCCTCGACGGGGCGCTGACCGTCACCTCCGCGCTGCTGCCCGACGACCGGCTGCGCATGCCGGCCCGCGTCGCCGCGGTGGCCGTCCACGGCCCGCCGCCCGAGGCCGCGGTGGTCCACGCCGTCAGCCGCAACGGCCGCGTCGACCTGACGATCCGCGGGCCGGGCGGCTCAGCCGACGTGCTCGGCCTGGAATTCGGGCTTGTCGACGGCACCCCCGGTACCGTCACGCCACCCCGCCGGCTGGTTCACGAGCTCGCGTGGCGCCCCGTGTCCGTGGAGTCTCAGCCAAGGTTGCCGGGGCCCGTGATCGTCACGGGGAACGGCGGCGACGAGGGTTACGTCGCGGCGCTGTCCCAGGCCGGCGTCCGCTGCGTCCGGGCCGGCTCCGCCGAGCGCGCCGCGGAAATGGCCAGGAACACCCGCGGTGCCCTGGTCGTCCTGCTCCCCCGGCACCATCCGGACGCCACCCGCGGCGCCGGCTCCGCGGGCACCGTCGCGGCGGCCGCGGAACGCAACGCCTGGTCGCTCATCCGCACCGCCCAGGTCCTCGCCGCGCTGCCGGACCCACCGCGGCTGTGCTGCGTGACCACGGCCGGCGACCTGTGCCACGCGGCGCTGCGCGGCGTCGCCCGGATCGCCGCCGGGGAGCTTCCCGGACTGTGGGGCGGCCTGATCGAAGTGGACCCGGAACTGGCCGGCACCCCCGACGCGGGAGCGCCGCTGCGCGACCTGCTGGCCAGGATCGCCACGCAGGGCCACTTGGCACAGGACGCCGGCGGCGGTGCCGAGGACCTGGTGGTACTGTCCCCCGGCGGCACTTTCGTACCGCGCCTGGTCGCCGCGGATCGCGAGCCGGTCCAGCCCGAACTCACACCGCGGCCCGACGGCACCTACCTGATCACCGGCGGCCTCGGCGCGCTGGGACTGGAGGTGGCCCGCTGGCTGGCCAGCCGCGGCGCCCGCCGGCTCGTGCTGGCCACCCGCCGCGGGCTGCCGCCGCGCCGGGAATGGAGCCGGACCGACGATCCTCGGCTGACCGCGGTCCGCGCCATCGAACAGCTCGGCGCCGCGGTGACCGTCATGCCCGCCGACATCGCCGACGCCGCGCACGTCTCGTCCGCGCTCGGCAGGCTGGACCTGCCGGCGGTACGCGGCGTGGTCCACGCCGCGGGCGTGCTCCGCGACGCCCGCCTCGCGGTGACGACCAGAGGGCAGCTCGCCGACGTGATGCGGCCCAAGGTGCACGGCGCGATGGTGCTGCACGAGCTCTTCCCGCCGGGCACGCTCGACTTCCTCGTACTGTTCTCCTCGTCCGGCCAGTTCGCCCGCGTCACCGGCCAGGCGGGCTACGCCGCCGCGAACTCTTTCCTCGACGCGCTGGCGGACACCAGGCCGGACACCGTCAGCCTCGGCTGGATGGCCTGGCAGGGGGTCGGCATGGGCGGCGGCAACACCGCCGGGATGGCCGAGGCGAACGCCCGCGGCCTGGACGGGATCACGGCGGACGAGGCGCTGGCCGCGTGGCGCTACGCGGAACGGCTCGGCAGCGGCTACTACGCGATCGCCCGCGCGGTCCCCTCCCCCGCGCGGCCGCCAGTGCTCCGCGAACTGCGCACCGGAACCGGTGACGCCGGCAGCGCCAGCGGGGCCGGCGGGCAGTCCCCGGTCCAGCCCGCGACCACACCCGAGGAGCTGGCCGAAGACATCCGCACCCAGGTCGCGGCCGAGCTCCGGATGAGTCCGGCGGACATCGGACTGGGCCGGCCGCTGCCGGAGCTGGGGGTCGACTCGGTCCTGCTGGTAACCCTCCGGACCCGGCTGCTGCGCAGGTACGGCGTCGACCTGCCGCAGACGATCTTGTGGAACCAGCCGACCATCCGCGCGCTGGCGGCGCACCTCAGCGAAACCCTGGAGCAGCAGTGACGACGACGCGCGTGGATCCGGTCGAGCGGCTCGCGGCCCGGTTCGACCACCACGACCCGGAATTCACCCCGGACGTGGCACGAGAGGTGCACACCAGGATCCGGGACAATTCGGTGATCGCCTACTCGGCTGCGCACGGCGGCATGTGGATCTTCTCGCACTACCGGCATGTCAAGACCGCGATGAAGGACCACCGGACGTTCAGCAACGGCTCCGGGGTGTTCTTCCCGCGGGCGCCGGGCACGCCGCGGTTCGCGCCGCTCGACTTCGATCAGCCCGAGCACACCACGTACCGCACGCTGATGAAGCCGCCGTTCGCGCACCAGCAGGTGCCCCGGCTGACCCGCCGGGTCGCCGAGATCACCGCGGAGCTGGTCCAGCCGATCGTCGCCCGCGGGCATGGTGACTTCGCCGTCGAGCTCGCCACCCCGCTGACGCTGCGCGCGATCGCGATGGCGGTCGGCCTCACCGACGGCGCGCAGCGGCAGATCAGGGCGCTCACCAGCAACCTGTGGGAACACCTGCCCAAGGACCGGGATCCGGGGAAGTTCTGGCCGCAGTTCGCGGCGATGCTGTCCGCGGAGGTCACCAGGGCGCGAGAGCGGCCAGGCGACGATTACCTGTCCCGGCTGGTGCGGCGGTCATTCGACGGCCATCCGATCACCGACGACGAGCTGCACTCGATCCTGGTCGCGTACTGCATCGGCGGACACCAGTCCAGCATGAACACGATCAGCCACATGCTGTGCCATTTCGCGCGCACTCCCCGCATCCAGGACACATTGAAGGCCGAACCGTCGCTGATCCCGGCCGCGGTCGACGAGGCGATGCGGCTGTGGACGCCCAACGACCACCTCACCCGGGTTACCACCCGCGAGGTGACCCTGGACGGCGTCACGATCCCGGCCGGTGCCCGGATCATGCTGCTCATCGGCGCCGCCAATCGTGACCCGGACGTGTTCGGCGAACCGGAGGAGTTCCGGCTCGACCGCGAACTCGGCGTGCACCTCGAGTTCGGCTTCGGCATCCACTTCTGCATTGGCGCGCCTCTCGCCAAGATCGAGTTCGCGGCCGTGCTTCACGAACTGACCAGGCACGGGCAGTACCAGCTGGACGGCGAACCTCGGCGCTACTTCGAGAACGGGCACCACATCACGTTCGGCGCGCTGCCGGTCCGGTTCGGCCAGGCGGGCGCCGATGTACGGTGAGCCGTCCATCGCCCGGGTGTACAACCACTGGCTGGGCGGCACCGACACGTCCCAGGCCGACCGCGAGGCGGCCGAACTCGCCCTCGCGGCCCATCCCGGGCTGGTGACCGATGCCCGCGCCAACCGGGCGTTCGCGCTACGCGTGGTGAGCTTCCTCGCCGGCGAGGTGGGGATCAGGCAGTTCCTGGACGTCGGCAGCGGCATCCCGTTCCGGGCCGGCACGCACGACATCGCCCAGGCGCACCAGCCGCGCGCCCGGGTGGTATATGTCGACAACGACCCGGTGGTCGCCGCCCGGCACCGGTCGCGGCGCCAGTCGGCCGTCAGTCGTTTCGTCGCCGCCGATCTTCGCGACCCGGACCGGATCCTCGCCGAGGCCGGCGAACTGCTCGACTTCACCGAGCCGGTCGCGATCCTGCTGGTGGCGATCCTGCATCTGATCCCGGACAGCGACGACCCGTACGGCATCGTCGGCCGGCTGTCCGGCGCGGCCGCGCCGGACAGTTACCTGGCCCTGTCCCATGTGCCGAGCGACCTTCAGCCGGCCGCGATGACCGAACTGGGCTCCCGGCTGAACGCGGTGCTTCCCACGCGAAGCACCTACCGCACCCACGCCCAGGTAGCGCGGTTCTTCGACGGCATGGACCTGGTTCCGCCGGGCCTGGTCCCGGTCCAGCGCTGGCGGCCCGACGACCCGGAGGACGCCGTCCACGACGTCGCCGTCTGGGGCGGCGTGGCCCGCAGGCCCTAGCCGGCCACGGCCTCCGCCGTCGTCTCCACCTCCGCGTCCGCCTCCGTGGCGGGGCGGGTTCGCTCGCCCCACCGGGCCACGGCGGGGGCGGCGAGGCCGAGCAGCGCGAACCACGCGCCGAGCAGCACCAGGCCGAGCCGCCCGCCGCTCAGCACCAGGCCCACCAGGACGAAGGGCGACAGTGCCTGTCCGGTGAAGTTGCCCGTGCTGACCAGGCCCTGGTACTGGCCCTGCGCATGCGGGGGCGCCAGCCCGAAGTCGAGCGCGTACATGCCAGAGGACTGCCACAGCTCGCCAAAGGTGTGCAGCACGGCGGCGCCGACCAGCAGCAGCAGCGCGCCCCAGGCGGGAATGCCGCCCGCCAGGCCCATCGCGGAGCAGCTGACCAGGAAGATCACCCCGGCCTTGCGGTACGCGGCGCCGCCCTGCCTGATTGTCTGCACGGTCTTGCCGACGCGCACCTGGAACAGCACCACCATGGCGGTGTTGATGATCACGAACGCCGAGACCGTCCATCGCGGCGCGTTCGTGTGGAACACGACCCACACCGGCAGCAGCAGGATGAGGACCAGGTACTGCATGTACATCGCGCCGGACAGCACCGCGTAAGCCAGGAACGGCCGGTCCCGCACCGCGGCCAGCGGCGACTCCTTGTGCGCGCCGGGCAGCGGCTCGTACCTGGGCAGCCGGCTCAGCACCGCGACGCCGGCCAGGCAGCTCAGCGCGTTACCAAGGAACAGCGCCCGGTACGCGGTCACCGTATTGAGCTCGATCGCCACGCCGCACGTGGCCACGCCGAGCGACATGCCCAGGTTGAGCACCGCGGCCGCGCGCGACCGGAACGTGGTCGCGTCGGCGCCGCCGACCCGGCGCAGCAGCGCCACGCTGGCCGTGGCGGACGCGGTCAGCGCGGCCCCGTCCACGGTCGCGACGATCAGGTAGCTGACGAAGCCGTGCGCCAGGAACACGTAGCTCGCGGCCGCCGTACCCAGCACGACCAGGGACAGCCGGAACACATCACGCGGCCCCCGCCGGTCGGCCAGACGGCCGATCGGCATGGCGGCCAGCATCCCGACCAGGCCCGCGATCGTCAAGGCCAGGCCGGAACTTGTCGCGGTCAGGTGCACCACCTTGATCGCGTACAGCGTCATCGCGGTGGCGATCAGCCCGGTCCCGTAGACGTTGATCAGCGCCGCCAGCAGGTACATCCGCTGGTCGCGCGACTCGGGAACTAGGGATCCTAGAGCGCGTCCCGGGTTGAGCCTCGGCATGGTCACCTCGTTCCGCGAGTCAATGCGACGGGCAAGCGCGGCCGCCTTCCCGACGGTGACACCTAGCCTCACATGGCGCATCTCCCCGGTTGCGCCACCGGGCCGCGGACCCGCGGGGACTACAGCCCCAGTTGGCGGCGAATCTCACGGGCCTCGGCGGCGGCAGCAGCGGCCTCGGCTTCTCGCGAACTCACCTTGCCGAGGTACGTCGCCAGCTCGTCAAGCGCGTTGGCGAGGGAGGGCAGGTAGCGCGCCGGCCTGTCGAAGGCGTCCAGACGGTATCCGTGGACGATCGCTTCGCTGGCGCGTATCGCTGCTTCCGACGCGGTTCGCGACTCATCCGCACGTCCGGCGACGAGCAGCCGGAAAGCCATGGTGTCGAGCTCGTCGGCCGGCCAGTGGCGAACGTCCGCGGATCCTCCCATCGAGTACGAACGCCTGCTGGCGGTCGCCAGGCGCCTGATCTTCGCGTCGGCGTCTCGCGGCGGCAGATCCGGCTCGGCCGTGTCCGCGAGCCGGCTGGCGGTCTGGGCCGCTTCGAGCGCATCGGCGGTATCGCCCAGCTTCCACAGAAGAAGGGCCAGACGCCGCAGCTCGGCCAGCGGAGGGCAGGCGAGCCTGGCGGCTGGGTTGTCGTCGTCAGCCACGGCGCGGTATACGCCGACGGCTTGCTGGATGGCGTCCAGTTTGCCCGGCCGGCCGAGCCGGCTGAGCAGGTCCGCGAGCTGGACCAGCGCGCGGGCGAGGGACGCGTTGTACGCGGCGGCTTGGTCTGGCTCCGACTGGGCCAGCGCACGGTACACGCCGACGGCGTCGGTGAGCACCGCGACCGCCTCGTCGGGAAGGCCGGCCCGCTCGAGCGGTCCAGCGAGGTCGAGAAGTCTCGCGGCGTGACCCGGTCTGGCCGCGGCCGCACCGGCTTCGGCGAGTCCGCGGTATATCTGAGCCGCGCTGTTGAACGCGCGGCCGGCGTCGCCGGGCCGGTCCAGGTGCCGGAACAACTCGGCCATCTGGATGAGCGACTCGGCGTGCGCCGCGGTGGTGGTGTCGGCCTCGGACAGCACCAGGTCTCGGTACACGTCGGCCATCGCATCCGTGGCCTCGGCCAGCGCCAGCTCCCGTGCGCGCGCCCTGCTGCGGACCGAGAACAGCTCGATCCAGGCCGCGAGCCGCCACTCGAACCTCCGCCGGTCCGCGGCCGGGCACTGGCGGTAGACCTCTGCGGCCTCCGTCATGACCCCGAAGGCCTCGTAAGCCGGCCCGGCGTCCGCCAGGGAGCGCGCGAAGCGTTCCAGCGACTGCGCCAGGCTCAGCGGTGCCGCATACCCCGACGCTGCCAGCTGGCGAGTGATCGCGGTGATCTCGCCGCGGACCGTGATCTCCTCGTCCCGGCGCCGCAGCCCGGCCAGCGCCGACGCCCGGTCGTCCAAGGCCAGGAGCAAGTGCGGACCGAACGCGGCCAGGTTCTGCTCGGCGAGCACACGGTAGTCGTCAGCGCGCCGCCTGCGCACCGCCAGGTCCCGGAGGGGCGGAAGTATCTCCAGGCCAGCTTCGTCGGCAGAACGGAGCAACCACGGCATCACGTCTTCCCAGCCGATCTGGTTGATGAGATACCAGTCCTTGAGCTCGAGCTGGACCCGGATATGCCGGAACCGGAAAACGGCGCCGACCAGCTGGAAAACGCCGCGACGTTCGGCATCGGTCAGGAACGTCATCGGCCGCCAGGGAAGCCTGCCGGTCATCGCCAGCCAGAAGCGGGCATCGGTGTACGAGCTTGACGCGAATCCGGTCAGGCCGCCGAGGACCAGCATCGTGGCGGTGCTGACGAAAGCGAAAAGCGCGTACGTCGTGGTGACCGCCGGGCCGCAGAACAACGCCAGCGTCACCCCGAACAAGATGCGCCGGGACACCGTCGTGACGATGGCCGCCAGCCTGTCTTCGCGCAACGACTGCCGCGGCGTGGTCGCCCCGACGACGTCGATCTCCGCCACGAACAGGCGCGGCACGGTATATACGGTGAGCCCAGCCGCCAGCACCAGCAGCACCAGCCAGGTCCTGCGCGCCGTGAAGAAATCACCGATGGTGCCGGCTTGCCCCCAGTAGCCCAACGCCATCAGCGCTACCAGGCACAGGGCAAGTATGTTCGCCGCGACGCTGATCGCCAGACTGACCGGGAGCCCCGCCCGCACCCTGAGCCGCCGCGGCCGGCGGGGGCTGCCCGAGCCGGCGTAGCCGGCCAGGAACGGCAGCGCGACGAGAACGAATATCAAGAAGTAGTGGGACGGAACCGCCAGGAAGTGCCGCAGGCCGTCATTGATGGTCGTGAAGGCCGCGCCGCGGGTCCTGGCCGGCGCGACATCTATCGCCTGGCGGATCGTCGGCCAGACGTACCTGCCCAGGGGCCCGTTGAGAAAGAGCCGCCGGAACGGCAGGTGCCCGACGTACGTGCCACGGCGCCAGTTGTCGTCATAGCCGAGTATCGTCGTGATCTGGTGCCACAGCACTATCCAGAGCACGAGTGCCCTGATGGCCACGCCACCGAACCGCAGGCTGCCCGCGGCCGCGGTGAAGTGCCACCAGGCGACGCTCTTGTCGTGGGTCTCGACATCATCCCGCGACTCCGCGGACCTGCGGGCACGCGATCGCTCCCGGCGCGTGCTCGGCTGCCTTGTCCTGAGCGCGCGATCCTCGGCAAGGAACCCCAGCCAGCGCCGGGCCTGGCTTGCCGTCGGGTCCAGCCGTCCCGGCAGCAGCGACACGAACTGCCCCTCGGCCGGGTAGACGGCCGGCACGAACTCGTTCAGCAGGCGTGACTCGATGGCCTGCTGACGGGCAAACCGGTGCCGGTCGGCCAGCTCATCCGGGTCCCGGTGAACGCGTCCGTACACCTCCCACGTCAGCCACAGCATGAGCGGGTTGCCCAGTACCCGCGCGAGCGAGCCGTCAGGCTCAGCGGCCAGTCGATCGCGGACGGCGGTCCAGTGGCCTTCCGGGTCGGGTCCGAGGTAGCTCTCAATGTCATTACGGGACAGCGGCACGAGCTCGATCACCGCGGCCCGAGCCAGCGGAGCGCCGGGTTCTTCACGGGTGGCCGCGAGATACTCCTCACGCCGGCACGTGACGACCAGCGGCTGGGTCCAGCCATAGCGGTTGACCGCCAGAGTCGCCGCGGGCAGCTCCGCACTCCCCACCTCGTCCAGGCCGTCAAGAACCGGCAGCACCTTCAGCCGGTCGATGAGGACCTGCGCGCGGGTGACGACCTGGCGCCCGTCGATGACCTTCCGCCCGAGATCGGGATCGACACGGGCGAGCTGACCCGACATCCAGTCGAAGAGCGTCGCTTTCTCTGGATTCCAGCCCACCATCGAGAAGATGACCGGGACCGGATCCTCGCTGGCCCGGTGGGCCAGCAGGCTGCGCGCCAGTTCGGTGGCCAGCACGCTTTTGCCCGCGCCCGCTTCGCCAAGCACCACGAGCCGCCGCTCAGGCAGGCCGCTGAAGAACTCGATCACGTCGTGGAACGTCCCGGCCCGCCCGTCGCCGGCCCCCGTGGCCGCGGATTCCCAGCGGACCCGCATCGGCAGCCGGTCGTAGATGCTCACTCCCGGCAGCACCGCCTCGGTGCGGCCCTGCGCCCGCAGCGCCGCGGCGAGATCGGACAAGTCGCTGGCTATCTGCTCGTCCCTGACCCTGGGCGCCGGCAGCCAGAGCGCGGACCGGCCTGCCGCGATTGCCAACGGCACCAACGCAACGAGCACGGCCAGGACGAAGGATGCTATCTCACTGAATCTGGCAGACCACTCGAAGCCATGACGGGCGAGGAAGGTGGTCAGCCACGCCGCCGCACCCATCGTCAGCCCGACGATGATCAGAACGTAAAGCCACCACCGACGCGCTGTGCTCACAGGGCAATAATGATCAATGTTGGTTACAAACAGGACTCAACCGCTCACCGCTAGGTCAGCCCTTCGGCGGCGTCGTGCTTCAAGGTGGCCCGGGAATGCGTATCACATCGGCCTCTTGGCTTGCATTTCAGCGAGCGATCGCCGCATTGTGCTCGTCTGTCACTCCCATTTATGGGGATCGCGCGGCGCGTTGGCCGCGCGATACGCCTCGGGCTGGCGAATGGGCTCGATAACGTGGTTGATTACCTCTTCGTGGTGGCCTGACCCTCGAATACGAGGGTTAATCTTCCACGAGGCGGCAATCGGCCACGTTGATGTGGGGAACGGCGCCGTGCCCGGGTACCGTCAGTCACACGCTGCACGTCACCCCCAGCCGTAACCGCCCGCCGCCGTAACCAGCCGCCCGGCCCCAGCCGCCCGGCCCCGGCCGCCCGGCCCCGGCCGCCCGCCGCCGCGCGACAAACGAAGCCGAAGGCTAGCTGTTGACCGGGAAGCCTAGGTTGACGCCGCCGTGGCTGGGGTCCAGCCAGCGGGACGTGACGACCTTGCCGCGGGTGTAGAAATGGACGCCTTCGGTGCCGTGGACGTGGGTGTCGCCGAACAGCGACCCCTTCCAGCCGCCGAACGAGTAGTACGACATCGGCACGGGGATCGGCACGTTGACGCCGACCATGCCGACCTGAATCTCGGACACGAACCGCCGCGCGGCACCGCCGTCGTTCGTGAAGATCGCCACGCCGTTGCCGTACGGCGACGAATTGACCAGCGAAACCGCGTCAGAATACGACGGGGCCCGCACCACGCTCAGCACGGGGCCGAAGATCTCGTCGGTGTAGCAGCCCATCGACGGCGTCACGTGGTCGAGCACCGAGGGCCCGAGCCAGAACCCGTCGGCCGCGCCGCCCAGGACCGGATGCGCCCGGCCGTCCACGGCCAGCGTCGCGCCCTCGCGCACGCCGGAGTCCAGGTACGACGCCACCTTGTCGCGGTGCGGCCCGGTCACCAGCGGCCCCATCTCAGAACGCGAGTCGGTGCCCGGCCCCACCCGCAGCGAAGCGATCCGCGACTTGATCCGCGACACCAGGTCGTCCCCGATCGGGTCGACGGCCACCAGCGCGGAGATCGCCATGCACCGCTCCCCCGCTGACCCGAACCCGGCGGAAACGGCCATGTCCGCGGCCAGGTCCAGGTCCGCGTCGGGCAGCACGACCATGTGGTTCTTCGCGCCGCCGAGCGCCTGCACCCGCTTGCCGGCCGCTGTTCCGGTCTCGTATACGTACCGAGCTATCGGCGTCGAGCCGACGAAGCTCACCGCACCGACGTCCGGATGTGTGAGCAGCGCGTCCACCGCGACCTTGTCGCCGTGCACCACGTTGAACACGCCGTCCGGCAAGCCCGCCGCCGACAGCAGCCGCGCGATCAGCAGCGACGCCGAGGGATCCTTTTCCGACGGCTTGAGCACGAACGAGTTGCCGCACGCGATCGCGATCGGGAACATCCACATCGGCACCATGGCCGGGAAGTTGAACGGGGTGATGCCGGCCACCACGCCGACCGGCTGGCGGATCGAGTACACGTCGACGTTGGTGGACACGTTCTCCGAGTAGCCGCCCTTGAGCAGGTGCGGGATGCCGCACGCGAACTCGACGACCTCCTGCCCGCGGGCCACCTCGCCGGCCGCGTCCGAGGCGACCTTGCCGTGCTCGGCGGTGATCAGCGCGGCCAGTTCGTCCGCGTGCTGCTTGAGCAGCTCGCGGAACGCGAACATCACCGTGGCGCGCTTGGCGAGCGAGACCCGTCCCCACTCCCGGAACGCGTCCGAAGCCGCCGCGACCGCGGCGTCCACCTCGGCCGGCGCGGCGAAGTCGACGGTGCCGGTGACCTGCCCGGTCGCCGGGTCGTAGATGTCACCATGGCGGTCCGCGACGCCGTCCCACGCCTTCCCGCCGATCCAGTGACTTACCCGCTTCACAGCGCCTCCTCGTTGACCGCTCGCAGAGCTTCTATCAGCAGCGCGAGGCCTTCGCGCGCCTCGTCCTCGGTCAGTGTCATCGGCGGCGCCATCCGCAGCGTGTGCCCGTACAGCCCGCCCTTGCCGATCAGCAGCCCGCGCTCGCGCGCCGCCTCGAGCGCCTTCCCCGCCAGCGCGGGAGAAGGCTTCCCGGAACCCGGATCCACCAGGTCAACCGCGAACATCAGCCCCTTGCCACGCACCTCGCCGACCACGGCCAGCTCAGCCGAAGCCGACCGCAGGCCGCCGATGATCAGGGCTCCGTTCGAAGCGGCGCAACGCTGGAGGTCGTGCGACAGCAGGTAGTCGAGCGTCGCGTTGGCCGCGGCCGTGGCCAGCGGGTTCCCGCCGAACGTGGAGATTCCGTTGCCGCGGATCCCGTCGAGCAGCTCACCGCGCGCTACCACGCCGCCGATCGCGAACCCGTTCGCGAGACCCTTCGCGAACGTAATCGCGTCCGGCACGACGCCATGCGCCTCGATCCCCCAGAAGTGCTCGCCGGTCCGGCCCCAGCCGGTCTGCACCTCGTCGGATATGAACAAGATGCCGTGCTCGTCCAGGACCTCTTTGTAGGCGGCGAACAGGCCGTCCGGCGCCATCGTGAAACCGCCGACGCCCTGCACCGGCTCGGCGATCAGGCACCCGACGTCCGCCGGGTGCACGCCGCCGGAAAGCAGCGCACGCAGGTCCTCGACGCAGGCTTCCGGCGAGTAACCGTCCGTGCCATGCAGATAGTGGGTACCGAACGGACTGTGGCTCGACATCTTCCAGGCCGCGTTTCCGGTCGCGGCGACGGTGCCGAACGTACGTCCGTGGTAGCTGCCCCGCATGGCGAGCACCTGGTCGGCGCCCCGCGCGCTGAGCGCCGCGAGCAGGGCCACCTCGTTGGCCTCGGAACCCGAATTGGTGAAGTACACCTTGCCGTTCGGAATGCCAGAGAGCTTTGAGATCTTTTCGGCAAGCAGTACCTGGTTCCTGATCAGGTACAAGGTCGAGGTATGCACCACCCCGGTGGCCAGCTGCCGCTCCACCGCCTCGCGCACCTCGGGCACGTCGTAGCCGAGCATGTTGGTCAGGATTCCGGCGAAGAAGTCCAGGTAACTCCGTCCCTGGCTGTCGGTGACCCGGCAGCCCTTGCCGCCGACGATCTCGATCGGGTCGTCGTAGTACAGCCCCGCCCAGCGCGGGATGACGGCGCGATGGCGCGCGAGGAGATCGGACATGTCTTCGAGTCTGCTACCTCCGGCGAGCGGCATTAGCCGACATAGTGCAAGTTTCTTGTATCGTTGGTTGACATGTTGCCAACAGTCGCTGACCTGCTCGGCCTCGACGTCATCCGGCGCGGCAGCCCACGGGTGGTGGCGGGCGCCGACCGGCTCGGCGCGCCGGTGCGCTGGGTGCACGTGCTGGAACTGGCCGACGCCGCGCACCTGCTCCACGGCGGCGAGTTCCTGCTCACCACCGGCATCGCGCTGCCGGCCGACCCCGCGCTGCTGGCCAGGTACGCCACCGAGCTGGCGGGCGCCGGGGTCAGCGCGCTCGCGGTCGAGCTTGGCCGCCGGTTTACCGAGGCGCTGCCGGCCGCCCTGGTCCTGGCCGCCGAGGAGGCCGGGCTGGCGCTGATCGCGTTCGAGCGCGAGGTGCCGTTCGTCGAGATCACCGAGGCGGTGCACGCGCGGATCATCGACACCCAGCTGGAGGAGCTGCGCGCCTCCGAACGGCTGCACGAGGTGTTCACCGAGCTTTCTGTCGCGGGCGCGTCGACGGACGAGATCGTGCGCCAGGCCGCGACGCTGGCCGGCAAGCCCGTCATCCTGGCGGACCTCTCCCACCGGGTGCTGGCCGTGGAACCGGGCGGCGCCGACCCCGCGCGGTTGCTGGCCGGGTTCGCCGCCCGCAGCCGCTCGGTGCTGACCCGCGGCCGGACCAGCTACGACGAGGCGTCCGGCTGGCTGGTCACGCCAGTGGGTGCGCGCGGCGAGGACTGGGGCCGGGTGATCCTGGTCAGCGACCGCCCGCCGCGGGGCACCGACACCGTGCTGATCGAGCGAACCGCCACCACGCTGGCGCTTGTCCGGCTGCTGACCCGGCAGGCGGAGAGCGTGGAACGGCAGGCGCACCGGACGCTGATCAGCGGCATCATCGCGCAGGCGCACGCCGATCCGGGCGAGGCCGCGGTGCGGGCCCGGGCGCTGGGCGTGCCGGTGGACGGCAGGCAGCTCGTCGCCGTGGTGCTGCGGCGCAGCAGCGACGGGCCGGGCATCTCCTCGCACGCGCGGATGCTGGAGGTCGCGGACGCGGCCGCCGCGGTGTGCCGGAGCGAACAGGTGCCGGCGCTCGTCGGCACGCTGGACGACGTTGAAGTGGGCGTGCTGCTCTCGCTCAGCCCGCGGGCCGAGCTGGACCGGGTGCTCACCAGCTTCGCGACCAGGATCCGGGAGCGGCTTGGCGCTGCTAGCGGGGTCGGCTGTGCCGACGGGGGCCACGACGGGCTGGTGATCGGCACCGGCGCCGCGGTGCCGGGGATCCGCGAGGTCCGCCGCTCCTTCCTCGAGGCCAGCCAGGTCGCCGAAGTCGCGGCCGAGCGGCCGGGTAACTTGCCCTTCTACCGGCTGCCTGACCTGCATCTGCGCGGGCTGCTGCACCTGCTGCGGGACGACCCGCGGCTCCAGACGTTCGTCGAACGCGAGCTGGGCGCGCTGCTCGCCCACGAGCGCGGCGCCGAGCTGCTGCCCGTGCTGGCCGCGTACCTGAACGCGGGCGGCAACAAGGTCGAGGCGGCGAAGAAGTCACACCTGGCACGGCCGACCTTCTACGACCGGCTGAACCGGATCGAGCGGGTGCTCGGCATTTCCCTGGACTCGGCGGAGTCGCGGACCTCGCTGCACGTCGCGCTGGTCGCACACGAGGCTGGCATGCAGCGTTCCGGCGGCTGACCTGGCTGAACGCTAGGGGCGCGACGATCGCCAGCACCACCTCGGTCGCCCGGTACGGCGTCACCCAATTCACACCGCAGCCCGGGATGTCGATTAGTTTGCGTTGGCTCCGACGTCATTACAGACGACTGAAGGAGGAACGCAATGCAAGACACGACCGAGCTCGACCTTGACCTCGACCTCTCAACCGCCGCCCGCGCCGTTGACCGGTCGCGCTGGATGGCTCTGGTGGTGCTGTGCCTGGGCATGCTGATGATCGTCCTCGACGTCACGATCGTGAACGTGGCGCTGCCGAACATCCAGACCCAGCTCAAGTTTTCCCAGTCCGGTCTCGCCTGGGTGGTGAACGCCTACCTGATCGCGTTCGGCGGCCTGCTGCTGCTGGCTGGCCGGCTCGGTGACCTGGCCGGGCGACGGACCGTGTTCCTGGCCGGTCTGGCGGTGTTCACCGTGGCTTCGGCGGTGTGCGGGTTGTCGGTCAGCCAGTCGATGCTGATCGGGGCCCGTTTCGTCCAGGGGATCGGCGGCGCGATGACGTCCGCGGTGATCCTCGGCATGATCGTGACGCTGTTCCCGGCGCCGCGGGAGATGGCCAAGGCGATCGGCGTGTACGCATTCGTCGCGTCGGCTGGCGGCGCGGTCGGCCTGCTGGCCGGCGGCGTCCTCACCCAGGCCATCAACTGGCACTGGATCTTCTTCGTGAACATCCCGATCGGCATCGCCACGGTCGTCGCCGCGATCCGGGTGATCCCCCGTGACCAGGGCCAGGGGCTGCGCGGCGGCGCCGACGTGCCGGGTGCGGTGCTGATCATCGCCGCGATGATGCTGAGCGTGTTCACGATCGTCCAGCCGGCCGCGTCTGACGGGTGGCTCGCGGGCCGGACGCTCACGTTCGGCGCGGTGTCGCTGGCACTGCTGGCGGGCTTCGTCGTCCGGCAGCGGACCGCGAAGAACCCCCTGATGCCGCTGCGCATCCTGTCCACGCGCAGCCTCGTCGCGGCGAACCTGATCCAGGTGCTCAGCGTGGCGGGCATGTTCGGGATGTTCTTCCTCGGCGCGCTGTACCTGCGGCTGGTGCTTGGCTACGGCCCGCTGCGGATCGGCCTGGCGTTCCTGCCGGTCGCCGTCGCCATGGCGGTGCTGTCGGTGCGGTACACCGAGAAGCTGGCCGCGCGGTTCGGCGCGCGCACCACGATGATCGCCGGGCTGACGCTGATCACCGCCGCGCTCCTGCTGTTCAGCCAGGCGCCGGTGCACGCGAGCTACCTGGTCTACGTGTTCCCGGTGACGCTGCTCATGGGGGCCGGCGCCGGCCTGGCGTTCCCGGCGCTGATGACGTCCGCGATGTCCGGTGTGAGCCAGGCCGAGGCGGGCCTGGCGTCCGGTCTGGTGAACACCACCGCTCAGGTCGGCGGCGCGCTCGGGCTCGCGGTGCTGGACACCGTCTCGTCCGGGCGGAGCTCGACGCTGGCCGCGCACGGCGCGAGCCAGCTGACCGCGCTGACCGACGGGTACCACCTGGCGTTCCTGATCGCGGCGGCGCTCGCCGCGGCCGCGATCGCGGTGGCCGCGATCATGCTCCGCCCGGGGCGGGCACCCGCTTCCAGCTGAGCCCCGCTCCGCTTATCGTGACATAGATGGAATGGCCGGATCCTCGCGACGATGACGCTACCGATGAGATCGGGAGCGGCGAGGATTCCGGCCTTTTCGCGCTGATCGGCCGGCTCGGGCGGCTCGGTGGCCGGCTTACCCGCTCGCGGCTTCTCCAAGGGCGCCGGGGCCGTTGGATCGCCGCTGTGCTAGCGGGGGCCGTTGTGGTGGCTATCGCGCTGACCGTGCTCCCGCTGGCCCGGCCGGGCACCGTCGCGGCCACGAAGCAGCCGCGCGCGACCGGATCCGCGTCCGCGACGTCGCTGAACGTCGTGTCGCTGATGACCGGCAAGGTGATGCGCGACGGCTCGTTCGCCGTGGGCGGGGCAGACGGCCACGCCTGGAAGATGGCCGTGCGGAACATCGCCGATCCAGGCGCGCCGTGCCAGCCCGCGGTCACGGTCAACGGCAACGACGCGGACCCGCTGTTCCCCGATCCGCCGCGGCTGACCCCGATCGGCAACCCGGCGTTCATGACGCTCGGCTCCGCGATGCCCGGGGTGGGCTTCGGCTTCGTCCAGGTGCCGCCGGACGTCGCGTGGGCGTGGGCGCAACCAGGCCCGGGCGGCGTCGGCGACCTCATGCTCGGCCTGCCGCCGGTCACCATTCACGCCTGCGGGGAGACCTTTCACCTGATCGGCTTCGCGTATCCGCTGACGGCCACGCTCGTGATCCACGAGACGTCCGACAGCTTCAACGGCGTCTACACGGTGCCGCGGGCGATGTCCGACCCGCGGCCGTCGCTTAACGACCCGCAGATAAACGGCATCTGGCAGGACGTGGACTCGGCCAGGGCGACCGCGGCTACCGCGGTGCTCGCCTCCGGCACCGCCTACGGGCAGCAGTGGTCGATCCGGCTCGCGTTCGGCACCAGCGGGGACTGCTACCTGCTTACCACGTCGTACGTCGATGACAGCGTGAACGCGCAGCCGTCGGTCGCACCGGTCTGCGGCCCGGTCAGCACCCCGCAGGGTCCGGACACGATCGTCGCGATGGCGCTCGGCGCGCCCGCGTCGGCCGGCCTTGGCGTGGGGTACGCGATGTCGCTGAACCCGCGCACGGCGAAGCTGATCGCGCAGCTGACCACCGGCCAGGACTTCACGGTGTGGCCGGTGACGGTGCACGGGCGGAGGTACGCCGCGTTCTTCGTCCCCGAACCGTCGGATCTGATGTGGGTGAACTCCATCGACAGCAGGGGCCGTGAGGTGGCCGGGCTGCAGGACCTGCCGACCGACGGATACGTCCAGTTCCCGCTCTGAGCTTTTGGCGCTTTTGGCGCTTCAGGCCTCGAGTACCTGATTCTCCCGCTCGACCACGGGCGGCTCGCTGCTCCACGGGAAGTTGATCCACAAATCGGTGCGGCGCCACACGTAGTCGCACTTGATCACCGATCGCGGCTTCTCGTAGATGACGGCGGAGCGGACGTCCGCGACCTGGTCCTTGACGAACGTGTACACCAGCTCGAGGGTCTTCCCCGAGTCCGCGACGTCGTCGGCGATCAGCACCTTCTTGGCGGAGAAGTCGACCGCGCTCGGCACCGGCGGCAGCACCACGGGCATGTCCAGGGTGCTCCCGACCCCGTCGTAGAACTCCACGTTCATCACGTGCAGGTTCTTCACCGACAGCGCGTAGCCGAGCGAGCCGGCCACGAACAGCCCGCCCCGCGCGATCGACAGGATCAGGTCGGGCTCGAAGCCGTCCCCGGCGATCGCCCGCGCCAGATCCCGCGACGCCTCCCCGAAGCCCTGCCAGGTGAGATTCTCCCGCTCGCCATCCATGCAGCACATAGTGCCACGTCACCGCCCGTCCGGTGGCCGCCGACCGCCGACCCACCAGGCTGGCCATCCCGCGTAATGACGTTTGATCGCGAGGCTGGCGGCCCACGGCGAAGACGCGGTGCTGGCGGAGGAACTCGACCGGGTGGCCGCCGACGATGCGCGGCGGATGGCGGGCGCGCAGGCTCTCGGCGTACTCGGCGAGGAACCGCTCGCTCTCCTCGGTGGTCAGCAGGGACAGCGCGGGCCGGACTACCGACCCGGCCGCGTACCGCACCAGGCTGCCCGGTCCGGCCGGCGGGTAGGAGTACTCGGACTCCCACGCCTGCGCCGCGAGACTGGCGCCGGTGAGCACGGTCAGGTAATCGTTCACCGGGTACACGTACGTGTTCTGCAGGCTGCCGCTGAGCTTGCCGCGCCACTGCGGCGCCTCGATCAGCTCCTGGGCGAGGTCCATCAGCGAGTCGCCGGGCGCGAGGTAGCTGGCCCACTTCGGCAGGTAGTTCAGGTTGCGGGGTGAAACTGGAGCACCGCGTTCGCCAGGATCACGTCGACCCGTTCACCGGGATCCCAGTCACGCAGGTCTCCTGCGCGGAACTCCAGCCGCCCGGGGCGCTGGCGGGGCCGCGTGGCCTCGATCATGCTCGGCGAGTTGTCGATGCCGATCACCAGCGCGTCCGGCCAGCGGTCCGACATCAGCTCTGTCGTGTTGCCCGGCCCGCAGCCCAGGTCCACGACCAGGCGCGGTGCGGGTTGATCAATATGGCTGGGCAGATCAAGTAAGGCCCTGGTGCGCGGATAGGCCCAACGCGGATATGCACCCGGATCCCAGATGTCCGCGTCGGCCACGAAAGCACGCTACCGCACGTAGTAGATCGCTCCGGCGAGCCTGCTGTGTCAGCGGAGCGCGTCTGGCAGCAGCTCGGGCGGGAAGTTCTGGTATGCGACGGGCACGAGCCAGCGGCGGATCGCGGCGGTGCCGACCGAGGTGGTGCCCGGCGCGGTGGTCGCCGGGTATGGACCGCCGTGGTGCTGGGCGGGCACGACCGCGACACCGGTCGGCCAGCCGTCGCGGATGATCCGGCCGGCGATGCGCTCCAGTACCGGCAGCAGCCGGCGCGCGGCCTCGATGTCGGCCGTCGCGGCGGAATCCAGGTGCACGGTGGCGGCGAGATTGCCGGCCAGCGTGCCGAGCACCGGCAGCAGCTCGTCCACCGAGGAGTAGGTGATCACCAGGCCGGCCGGGCCGAACCGCTCGCGGGACAACGTCGCCGAATCCGCGGCGAACTCCTTCAGCGTGGTGGTGAACACGCGCGGGGTGGCGGCCCACGGCCCCTCCCCCGGCTGGCCGGCCGCCAGCTCGGTGACGCCCGGGTGCGCGGCCGCGTCGGCGACGGCCGCGTCGAAAGCGGTGAAGATCCGTGCGGACAGCATCGGGCCGCCGGACGTGCCGCCGATGGCCGAGGCGATCGCGTCGAGCAGCGCGGAGTCGTCGGGCACGAACAGCAGACCGGGGTTGGTGCAGAACTGGCCGACGCCCTGGGTCAGCGAGCCGGCGTAGCCCGCCGCGACCTCGGCGGCGCGGGACGCCGCGGCGCCGGGCAGCACGATCACCGGGTTGACCGACCCAAGCTCGCCGAAGAACGGGATCGGCACCGGCCGCTCCGCGCACACCTTCGCCAGCGCCAGGCCGCCGGCCGTCGAGCCGGTGAAGCCGGCCGCGGTGATCGACGGGTGGCGGAGCAGCCGCAGGCCGGCCTCGACGCCGTGCACCAGCGCGAACGTACCCGCGCCAGCCGCCCCGAGTGCCTCGGACACGATCGACGCGGTCAGCTCGGCGGTACGCGGGTGCGCCTCGTGCGCCTTGACCACGACCGGGCAGCCGGCCGCCAGTGCGGACGCGGTGTCGCCGCCGGCCACGGAGAACGCGAACGGGAAGTTGGACGCGGCGAACACCGCCACCGGGCCGATCGGGCGGTCCACCCGGCGCAGGTCCGGGGCCGCGCCCGCGGCCGGGCTGACGACGGCGTCCTGGTACCCGCCGTCGCGCAGCACGCCGGCGAACATGCGGAGCTGGCCGGTCGTGCGGCCCACCTCGCCGGTGAGCCGCTCCATGCCGAGCGCGGTCTCGAGGTCGGCGAGCGCTGCCAGCTCAGAGGCCCGCGCGTCGAGCGCGTCCGCCACCGCCTCCAGGGCCTCAGCCCGGCGGGTCGACGCCGCCCACGCTGGGAACGCGGCCACCGCGTCGGCGACTATCGCGTCGAGTGCGGCGTCGGACGTTTCGGCGACCGGCTCCCCGGCCGGCTCGCCGGTGCGCGGGTTGTATCCCTGGATCACGGTTGATTCCTCCTCTTCGACGAGCGTACCGATGGCGCCAACGGCACCGCGGTACCCCCACCCGCTGGCGCCATCGGCAGACACTTTGCCGACCCGTTGGCGCCATCGGCACGTTGGGCGGGCGGGGCGGGGCGCGGCGGC
>Ga0207664_10000403_pt1 | contig 30881 bp, 26 predicted proteins | sample LARL83metaG_FD_184349 | JGI IMG/M metagenome (GOLD analysis project Ga0207664, IMG submission 184349) | Corn, switchgrass and miscanthus rhizosphere microbial communities from Kellogg Biological Station, Michigan, USA - LAR L8-3 metaG... | ecosystem: Host-associated > Plants > Roots >... | reverse complement strand
CCGAACAGCTACGACGCCACCCAGGTGCCGGGCAGCATCCTGATCAACCCGGGTGCCACATCGATCTTCAACATCCCGAAGCTGGCCGGCGGCTACTACACCGTGCAGATGGACTGGAAGAACGACTTCCACTTCAACACCACGATGAAGCGCAAGTACTACGGCCTGGACCTGTACCTGGAGCATCCGTTCGACGGCAAGTGGCAGGGCAAGATCGACTACCTGTGGTCGCGCAGCTATGGCAACAGCGAAGGCCAGGTGAAGACCGACGTCGGCCAGACCGACGTGTCGGCCACGTCCGACTGGGATTACGCGCAGATCATGGACTACGCCAACGGCGAACTGGCCAACAGCCGGCGTCACCAGATCAAGGCGTACGGTTCGTACCAGTTGAACCCGGCGTGGATGCTCTCCGGCAACCTGACGGTGATGTCGGGCGCGCCGAAGAGCTGCCTTGGCCTGTATGCCAACAACACCAACCCTGGTCTCGGCTACGGCACGTACTACCACTTCTGCAACGGCCAGCCGTCGTCGCCGGGTGAATCGCACAATCCGTGGACCTACCTGCTGAGCCTGAGTGCGGAATACCGTCCGGAGTGGGCGCAGCGCCGGCTGGGCTTCAACGTGATGGTCTACAACGTGCTCGACAAGCAGGAGACGACGCAGACGTACGCGCGTCAGGGCGTCAACTACCTGCGGCCGTTCACCGCGCAGACCCCGCGCTACGTACGCTTTGGCGTGAACTACGACTTCTGATCCATCCGGAAGCGTTGAACCAGGGCACCGCCGGGTCATCCGGCGGTGCCCTTTTTTTTGATCCGGCGAAAATTTCGAGCGACCCGATCGCTGCCGTGCAGCGCGCCGGTCGTCGCCGTCTCGGCGATCACCCTTCACACCGTTCACCATGAGCTGTTTGCGGCATGACTTCTGCCGCACGCGTCGAGCCGTTGCACCACCTAAGCTCACCGGGCACCGCGGCGATCCCCACGCCGCGATGGCCATCCAACGACAGCATTTCTGAAACCCCTCGGAGATCTGGCATGTTCCTCATACTCGACGGCAACGGGCCGCAGTACGCGCAACTCGTGCGCGCCATGAAGGCCGCGATACTCGACGGCCGCATCGGCGTGGGCACGCGGCTGCCTTCCACGCGTGAGCTGGCGCCGCAGATGGAACTCTCGCGCACCACCGTACTGGCGGCGTACGAACAGTTGCGCGCCGAGGGCTTCATCGAAGCGCGGGTCGGCTCGGGCAGCTACGTCGCGGCGCTGCAAACCAGCCATGCCCCGCGGCCTGCCGAACGTTCGATCGCCCCGCCGTCCCGCTATGCGCGCAGGGCGCGCGGCATACAGGACCGCCAGATCGGCCGCCTGCACCAGGGCGTGCGCTACGACATGCAGTATGGCGATCCGCTGCTCAATCCCTCGCTGAGCGACGCCTGGGGCCGCGAGCTGGCGCGCGCGGCCACCTACACGCAAGCCGGCGCGATGACGACCCAGGGCTCGCTGGCGCTGCGCGAACAGATTTGCGCCTACCTCGCGCGCCGGCGTGGCGTGCAGGCGCTTCCCGAGAACGTGCTGATCGTGAGCGGAACCCAGCAGGCCATTTCGCTTGCTGCACGGGTGCTGTTGAACGAAGGCGATCCGGTGGCGATCGAGGAGCCGCATTATTTCGGCGCCTACCAGACGCTGATCGCCCACGGCGCGCGCGTCTGCGCCGTGCCGGTGGACGAGGAGGGCCTGCTCTGCACGGCGCTGCCGCGGCCGTCGCCGCCGCTGGTCTGCGTGACGCCGTCGCACCAGTTCCCTACCGGCGTGGTCATGTCGCTGCCGCGACGCCTGGCGTTGCTGCGCCATGCGAAGGAGCAGCGCTGCTGGATCCTGGAGGACGACTACGACGGCGAGTTCCGTTACGACGCCCAGCCGATCGGCGCGCTGCGCTCGCTGGACCAGGACGATCGCGTGATCTACGTCGGCACCTTCTCGAAGGTGATGTTCGGCTCGCTGCGGCTTGCCTACATGGTGTTGCCGGTGGCGCTGCGCGAGGATTTCATCAACGCCAAGTTCCTCAGCGACTTCGCCTGCCCGGCCATCGAGCAGGCCGCGCTGGCGCATTTCATGGAAAACGGAGCGTTCGAGCGGCATCTGCGGGTGGCGCGCAGGGAGCTCAAGGCGCGCCGCGAGGAACTGATCCGCGGCCTGCAGCACTACGGCGAAGGCCGGGTGGAAATCGCCGACGCGCAGAAGGCCGGCATGCACGTGCCCGCCTGGCTGCCCGGCTACGATCAGGCGCAGGTGCGCGAACTGATCGAGCTGGCCCATGAGCGCGGCCTGGGCCTCTATTCGATGGCGCCGCATTACATCGACGAGCCGCAGCGGCCCGGTCTTCTGTTCGGCTACTGCGGCTTGTCCACGCAGGAGTTGCGCGAGGCGACCCAGCTGTTCGGCCGCTGCCTGGATGACATCGACCGCTGGATCGCCGCCGAATCCGCCGCACCCCGCCGGTGCTCCGGGGTGAAGTAAGATTCGGGACCTCGTATCCATCCTTGCCGCCATGCCATCACGCACCACGATCAGCCCCGCGTTGCGCGAATGGATCCTCGCCACCACGCGTGCCGGCCACAGCGTGGCCGACGTGCTGCAGCTGATGAAGGACAGCGGCTACGATCCGCGGCAAAGCCGCAGCATGGTGGCCGAAGTGCTCAAGCTTCCGCTCGCCGCGCTGCACGCCAGCACCGGCCATTCGCTGCCCAGCCTGCGCACGACCCATCCCGAGGCGCCCGCGGTTTCCGTCGACGGGCATGCCATCGACGTGTTGCTCAGCGTGGATGCGCCGCTGGTGCGCCTGCTCGACGGCGTACTCACCGGCGCCGAATGCGACGAGCTGATCGAACTGGCGCGGCCGCGCCTGCAGCGTGCGCTCACCGTCGACAACCATGGCGGCCAGCAGGTCGACCAGCGGCGCACCAGCGAAGGCATGTTCTTCGGCCTGGACGAGCTGCCGCTGATCGGACGCATCGAGCAGCGCCTCGCCAGCCTGCTCGGCGTGCCGGCCGATCATGGCGAGGGCCTGCAGATCCTGCATTACCTGCCGGGGCAGGCCTACGAGCCGCATTACGACTGGTTCGACCCGGACCAGCCCGGCTTCGCCTCGGTGACCGCCGCGGGCGGGCAACGCATCGCCAGCGTGGTGATGTATCTCAACACGCCCGCGCTGGGTGGCGGCACGGCGTTTCCGGAAATCGGCCTGACCGTCACGGCCCGCCGCGGTTCGGCCGTCTATTTCGCCTACGAGACCGGCGACCGCAGCTCGCTGCACGCCGGCCTGCCGGTGCAGCGCGGCGAGAAGTGGATCGCCACCAAATGGCTGCGCGAGCGTCCGTACCGCAGCCCCGCGAAACGCTGAAGGTTCAGCCAGCCGATCTGTCCGGCAGCTGCTTGCTGCGATGCAGCAGCGTTTGGCGTATCCTTGCGGCCCCGACTTTCCTATCCCGCAGCAAGGACACTCCATGGGTCTGCACCTCGTCTCCGCCGGCCGCAACGTGCCGGAAGAAATCAACGTCATCATCGAAATCCCGAAGGATGCCGAACCGGTCAAGTACGAAGTGGAAAAGGAGAGCGGCGCGATCTTCGTCGATCGCATCCTGTCCACGCCGATGCGCTACCCGTGCAACTACGGCTACGTGCCGGGCACCCTCGGCGGCGATGGCGATCCGCTGGACGCGCTGGTGATCCTGCCGCTGTCGCTGATTCCCGGCTCGGTGATCCGCTGCCATCCGGTCGGCATGCTGAAGATGAGCGACGAGGCCGGCAGCGACGAAAAGCTGATCGTGATTCCCTCGCCCAAGGTGTTCCCCGGCTACGCCCACATCACCGACATGAAGGGCGTGTCGCCGCACTGGCTGGAGCGCATTGGCCACTTCTTCGAGCACTACAAGGACTTGGAGAAGGGCAAGTGGGTGAAGGTCGAGGGCTGGGTCGGCGCCGAAGACGCCAAGGCCGAGATCCTCGCTGGCGTCGAGCGCTACAAGGCCGCCAAGGCCTGACCGCTGAAAAATCGAAGGCGCGCCAGCTTGCGGTGGCGCGCCTTTTTTTGTGGCCGGCAGGCTGTTGTCAGCCGCGCTTGAGCAGCTCGCGCAGATCGATGATCGCGGCGTTCGCACGCGATACGTAATTGGCCATCACCAGCGAATGGTTGGCGAAGAACCCGAACGGCGAGCCGTTCAATACCATCGGGCTGTGCAGCGGACGCTGCGCCTCCTCCAGTTCGCGGATGACCTGTTCCAGGCTGACGTCGGCATGCTTGCTGCGCAGGATCGGGCCGAAGTCCTGCTGGAACGCCTTCAGCTGCTCCAGCAGGGTCCAGGTATAGCCACGCGCTTCGTAGAAGTTGTCGTCGATCTTCGTCCACGGCGTCTTCACCAGCCGGCCGCCGCCGGGCACCGCCACCGTGCTGGCGCCCGCCGGTTCATCGGCCGCGGCCACGTCGCCGATGCGGATCTGGCCGACGCTGGCGGACAGGCGCTGCGACAGCGAGCCCAGCCGCGCGGATACCACCTGCAGGTAATCGGCGAGGTTGTCGGCGCGCGCATAGAAGTGCGCGTTGCTGTCGTCGCTGTCGCCAAGGCGGTTCAGATAGCCGTTTAGGTGGCCAATCGCCTTGTCGTACTGGCCTTCCGAACTGGGCAGCAGCCAGCGGTCGTTCGGGCTGGAAAGCAACGGATCGGCTTCGGCCAGATCCGCATCCTCGGTCGACTGCGTCTGCGAGCGGCTGAAGTCGTTGCGCAGCGCACGCACCAGGTCGCGCGACGCGGTCAGCGAACCGAATTCCCAGTTGGGGACGTTGTCCATGAACACGCCCGGCGGCAGCCGGTCGTTGCTGAGATAGCCGCCACGCTTGTCGAGCAGGGTGTGCACCGAAGCGATCAGGGTGGCCGTGGTGGTCGCGCCGATGCTCAGCGGATGCTTCAGCTCCTGCAGCTGCGTGCGCGTCACCGCCACCGGATCGAACAGCGGCGGCTCGCTATCCCACCACCACATCAACGCAGCGACGCCCAGCACCAGCACGGCGACCAGCGCCAGCGCGATGCGGCGGATGCCGCGTCGCGGAGAATTCGAAGTGTCCTGGTTCGGCATCGGGCAGCTCCTGTCGGATGCCCAAGCTTACAACGCGGCTCATCGCTCCCACGGCGGATGCTCGCCCAGCCGCGAGGCGAGGAAATCGACGAACGCGCGCACCCGCGGCGGCACCAGCCGGCGTTGCGGCATCACCGCATGGATGCCGGTGGTGGCGATCGGGTAATCCTGCAGCAGCACCTGCAACTGGCCGCTGCGCAGCTGTTCGTGCACGTGCCAGAGCGAATGCAGCGCGATGCCGATGCCGGCCACCACTGCGTCGCGCAACAAGGCGCCCTGGTTGCTTTCGAAGCGGCCCTGCACGCGCTGCGCGATCTCGCGGCCCTTGCGGTCGGTGAAATGCCACACGTCCTGCCGGCCCTGGCTGCCGACCAGCAGCAGGCAGTCGTGATTTGCCAGGTCCGCGGGCGTGCGTGGGGTGCCGTGCCGATGCAGGTAGTCCGGCGAGGCGCACAGCACGCGCCGGTTGGTCGCCAGTTGGCGCGCCACCAGGCCGGAGTCGCCCAGCGCGCCGACCCGGATGCCGAGGTCGAAACCCGAGCCGACCAGGTCCAGGATCTGATCGTTGAGATTCACGCTGAGCTTCACCCGCGGATGCCGGGCGAGGAATTCCGGCAGCAGCGGTGAAATGTATTGGCCGCCGAACGCAGCGGACATGGTGACCCGCAGCGTGCCGCTGACCTCGGTGGCGCTCTGGCGCAGGCCGCCGGTCAGCGCTTCCAGATCTTCCACCAATACCCTGCCCTGCTCGGCGAGCGCGGCGCCTTCGGGCGTGGCATGCAGCTGGCGGGTGGTCCGGTGCAGCAGGCGCACGCCGAGATCGCGTTCCAGCCGCTTCAGGCGCTGGCTGGCCACGGCCACCGAAAGGTCGAGGCTGCGCGCGGCGGCGCTGATCGAGCCAAGATCTAGCACGCGCAGGAACAGGCTGAGGTCGCCGACACGATCCATGGATTATCAACCATGCGTTGAGAATGATTAGCCATCCTGGTGGTTTTTGGCGAAAAGGCAACTGCCTAAGCTGGCGCATCTTTCTTCGCCGGATGCCGTCATGGCCGCCCTGTCCACTTCGAAACCCCGCACGCCGCTGGCGCTGTACGCGCTGACCGCCGGTGCGTTCGGCATCGGCACCACCGAATTCGTGATCATGGGCCTGCTATTGCAGGTGGCCGCCGACCTGCACGTGAGCATCGCCGCGGCAGGCCTGCTGATCTCCGGCTACGCGCTGGGCGTGTTCGTCGGTGCGCCGCTGCTGACCGCCGCGACCAGCCGCTTGCCGCACAAGACCGCACTGATCGCGCTGATGGTGATCTTCACCCTCGGCAACCTGGCCAGCGCGCTGGCGCCGAGTTACAGCGTGCTGATGATCGCGCGGGTGCTCACCTCGCTGGCGCACGGCACCTTCTTCGGCGTCGGCGCGGTGGTGGCGACCGGGCTGGTGGCGGAGGACCGCAAGGCCTCGGCGATCTCGATCATGTTCACCGGCCTCACCGTGGCAACGTTGCTCGGCGTGCCGGCCGGCGCGTGGCTGGGCCTGCACTTCGGCTGGCGCGCCACATTCTGGGCGGTCAGCGCGATCGGCGTGCTCGCCACGCTGATCATCGCCGTGCTGGTGCCGGCTGATCGCGGCGAGCACACGGCCATGAAGTTCATGGAGGAACTGAAGGGCATCGCGCATCCGCAGGTGCTGCTCGGCCTGCTGATCACCGTGCTCGGCTTCGCCGGCGTGTTCGCGGTGTTCACCTATATCCAGCCGATCCTCACCCGCGTCACCGGTTTCGCCGACAGCGCGGTGTCGCCCATTTTGCTGGTGTTCGGCGGCGGCATGGTGATCGGCAACCTGCTCGGCGGCCGGCTGGCCGACAAACGCCTGGTGGCGACCCTGCTGGGCTCGCTGGCGGCGCTGGCGATCGTGCTTGGCGCGATGACCTTCGCGCTGCACAGCAAGCCCGCGATGGTCGCGTTTGCCGCCGTTTTCGGCATCGTCGCGTTCGCCACCGTGGCGCCGCTGCAACTGCGCGTGCTGCAAAAGGCCACCGGTGGTGGCGTGTTGGCGTCGAGTTTCAACATCGCCGCGTTCAACCTCGGCAATGCACTCGGTGCCTGGCTGGGCGGCGCCGTGATCAGCCACGGCCCGGGCCTCGGCGCCGTGACCTGGGTGGCGGCGCTGGTGCCGGTGGCGGGGTTCGCCGTGGCGCTGTGGAGTGTGCGGCTGGACAGCCGGCCGCCGCGGCATTCGCCCGCAGTGACCTGTGCCGAGCCCGCTCTCTGAACTCAGGAACGGGGCGCAGTTACCTCGGCAACAAAAAATATCCACGCACCGCTGCACGATGGCGCTCACGCCAACTCGTCTTCTTCAGCCGGGGCATCCGCACTCCGCCCCGACTTTTCCTTTATCAGCGAGAACCGCATGAACACTTCTCTTTCCGGATGGACCGCCGTCGTCACCGGCTCGACCGCGGGCATCGGCTACGCCATTGCCGAGGAACTGGCACGCGGCGGCGCCACCGTCATCATCAACGGCCGCAGTCAGGAGCGGGTCGATGCGGCGCTGGCGCAATTGCGCCACACGCTTCCCGAGGCCGACCTGCGTGGCGTGGCGATCGATCTGTCCAGCGCCGAGGGTGCCGCCCGATTTCTCGCCGAGGCCCCGCAGGCAGACATCCTGATCAACAACCTCGGCATCTTCGTGCCCACCGATTTCGCCAGCATCGGCGACGAGGAGTGGCAGCGCCTGTGGGAGGTCAACGTGATGAGCGGCGTGCGGCTGTCGCGCCACTACTTCGCCGGCATGCTCGAACGCGATCGCGGCCGCGTGGTGTTCCTGTCCAGCGAGTCCGGCGTGCAGATTCCGGCGGAGATGATCCACTACGGCGTCACCAAGGCCGCGCAGATCGCGCTGGCGCGTGGCATGGCGCAGCTCACCGCCGGCACCGCCGTGACGGTCAACTCGGTGCTGGCCGGGCCGACGCGCTCCGAAGGTGTTGGCGTATTCGTCGAGCAGCTCGCCGGACAGCAGGGAGTGACTGGCGCGGAAGTCGAGAAGCAGTTCTTCCAGACCGCGCGACCAACCTCGCTGCTGGGCCGTTTTGCCGAACCGGCGGAGATCGCCCGCGTGGTCGCCTTCGTCGCCAGCCCGGCCGCCTCGGTCGTCAACGGCGCAGCGATCCGCGCCGAGGGCGGCGTGCTGCTGTCGGCGTTCTGAGCCGTTGCCAACTTTTCTGCCGTTGGAGTCCCCCATGAAAGCCATTGCACTCACGCGCTATCTGCCGATCGATGATCCGCAATCCCTGATCGATATCGAACTGCCCACGCCGGTACCCGGCGAGCAGGACTTGCTGGTCCGGGTCGAAGCCGTGTCGGTGAACCCGGTCGACACCAAGATCCGTTCGCCAAAACCGCAAGTGGAGGCACAACCGAAAGTGCTCGGTTACGACGCGGCAGGCACGGTCGAGGCGGTTGGCGCATCGGTTGCCGGCTTCAAGCCGGGCGACCGCGTGTACTACGCCGGCGACGTGACCCGCACCGGCAGCAACGCGCAGTTCCACCGGGTCGACGCGCGCGTGGCCGGCCATGCACCGAAGTCGATCGATGCCGCCGACGCCGCCGCGTTGCCGCTGACTGCGCTCACGGCGTGGGAGCTGCTGTTCCAGCGCATGCCGTTCGACAGCGAACACGGTGGCGAGGGCAAATCCTTGCTGATCATTGGCGGCGCCGGCGGCGTCGGTTCGATGGCGATCCAGCTGGCGCGACGCGCCGGTTTCACGGTGATCGCCACGGCCTCGCGCGAGGAAACCGTGGACTGGTGCCGCGCGATGGGTGCGCAGCACGTGCTTAACCATCACCATCCGCTGGCGCCGCAGCTGCAGGCGCTGGGCTTCACCGAAGTCGACGCGGTGATGAACCTGGCCGATACCGATCGCTACTGGGAGACCATCGGCGAGATCCTCGCTCCGCAAGGCCACGTCGGCCTGATCGTGGAACCGGCCGGCGCGCTGAAGATCGGCGATCCCTACAAGGCCAAGGCTATCGGCATCCACTGGGAAATGATGTTTGCCCGGCCGCGCTTTGGGACGGCCGACCAGGCCGAGCAGGGCCGCATTCTCGATCGCGTGGCAGCCCTGATCGATGCCGGCGAACTGCGCAGCACGCGTACCGCGACGCTGGCGCCGATCAACGCCGCGAACCTGCGCGAGGCGCATCGGCAACTGGAATCGGGCGCGACGATCGGCAAGCTGGTGCTCGCCGGTTGGTGAGGCGGCACGCGAAGGTGACGCGCGCCGTGGCGATTCAGGCCGGCTTGGCGGCCCCGCCCGGCGCCGGCTTGGCCGGCTCGCCCTTCTTGCCGAGCTGCTCCAGCAAGGTGTTCATGTCTTCCGCGTGTTCTTCTTCCACCGCCAGGATGCCTTCGAGCACGCGGCGGGTGGTCGGGTCATCGGCGCCGATGTAGGTGATCATCTCGCGATAGCTGTCGATCGCGATGCGCTCGGCGACCAGATCCTCCTTGATCATGTCGACCAGATCCTCGCCCTCGACGTAATCGGAATGGCTGCGGCTGAGCAGGCCTTCGGGCGAAAGATTCGGCTTGCCGTCGAGCTGGGTGATGCGCTCGGCGATCTGGTCGGCGTGACCCTGCTCTTCGTTGGCGTGTTCGAGGAACTCCGCCTTGATCGCCTGCGAGTTGATGCCCGACGCCATGTAGTAGTGGTACTTGTAACGCAGCACGCAGACCAGCTCGGTGGCCAGCGCGTGATTGAGCAGCTTGACCACCGTTTCGCGATCCGCGCTGTAGCCGGCGGTCATCGCGCCCTTGTCGATGTCCTGGCGCGCGCGTTTGCGGATGTTCTCGATGTCGCTGACGAACGGTTTGGTGGTGGCCATGGTGTGCTCCTGCATGCGTGGGACGACTGCGACGGCAAGACTCAGCCGCGCCGGCGAAAGTCCGCCCAGCGTAGGAACGCACGTGGAAAAGCCAGGTGAAGGCCGGCAACACCGGCGCGCGTCATGCGCGTGCCGGTGCGGGTGATCCGCTAACGCGGCAGGTAGGCGCGCAGGAACATCTCGACGCCGGCGCGCGCGGTGCTCTCGATTTCCTCGATGTAGCTCTCGGGACACTCGGTGCAGCCGAACATCTGGCGCATCATCAGGTTGCCCTTGATCAGGGTGAGGAACTGCACTGCGCTGCGCGGCACGTCGTCGATGACAAGCTGGCCGGCGTCAACCGCCTGCCGCAACAGCCGTTCCATCAGGCCTTGCGTGCGGGTGGCGCCTTCTTCCCAGATCAGCTTGCCGTAGCGCGGATTGCCCTGGCGGCAATCGCTGAGGATGGCGCGGAAGGTACCGACGGTTTCGGCGTTGCAATCGAGGTGCGCATGGGTCAGTGCCACGCGCAGCAGGGTCTGGCGAATGTCGACGGCGGGATCGAACAGGTAGGTTTCTTCCGGCAGGAGGTCCTGGATGCGCGAACGGATCACCTCGCGAAACAGGTTGTCCTTGTCGCCGAAGTGGCTGTAGACGGTGAGCTTGGACACGCCCGCATCGGCTGCGATCGCGTCCATGCTGGTGCCGGCGAAGGCGTTGCGGATGAACAGCGCCTTGGCCGCGGCCAGGATCGCCGCACGCTTCTCCATGTCCTTCGGGCGACCGGGGCCCTGGGCCTTGATCTGCGCGCTGGTATTCATGCCTCCACCTTCACAAACGGAAATCCGAGCTTTATTATACGCAGCGGTTCATTTATTTTCCAGAATTGACGCGGGCGCCGCTCTCCATAGCCTGCCCGCGCGGGCCGGGTGACGTCCGTCAACCGCTGGCGATGACTTCCGGCACTTCGAGCGCCACGGCGCAACCGGCAGGCTTGCACCGTCGGAATGTCATTGTGGGGCCGGGCTGCAGCACTTATCCTCTTTGGCCTTTTTATCCGCACGGGACACGAGCAGATGGCGATGAATATCGAGCAGGCGCGACTCAACATGGTGGAGAACCAGGTCCGCCCGTGGGAAGTGCTGGACGGCCGCGTGCTCGACGTCATCGCGCGCGTGCGCCGCGAGGATTTCGTCGCCCCCGCCCATCGGCAGCTCGCCTTCGCCGACCTGTGCCTGCCGCTGGGCCATGGCGAAGTCATGATGAAGCCGGTCGTGGAAGGCCGCGTGCTGCAGGCGCTGGAATTGCTGCCGACCGATCATGTGCTGGAGATCGGCACCGGCTCGGGCTTCCTCACGGCATGCCTGGCCAGCCTGGCGGCGCACGTGACCAGCGTGGACATCCATGCGGATTTCACCATCGCCGCCGCACAGCGGCTGCAGGACGCCGGCGTCGCCAACGCCAGCTTGCTCACCGCCGAAGCGGTCAATGCGTGGCAGCCCGAAGGCCTGTTCGATGCGCTGGTAGTTACCGGTGCCGTGGCCGAGATCCCGTCGCGCTGGCTCACCTGGCTCAAGCCCGGCGGCCGCGTGCTGGTCGTGCGCGGCCAGTCGCCGGTGCAGCACGCCACCTTGCTGACTCATGAAGGCGCCGGACGCTACCGCGAAGAGATTCTTTTCGAAACCGACCTGCCCTACCTCACCCATGCCGAGCCGTCATCGCGGTTCGTATTCTGATTGCGCCCCAACCGATTCCCCACGAGGCAAACCATGCGTTTGAAGCTGCTCACCCTGGCCCTGGCACTGGCCGCCATTTCGCTGCCCAGCCACGGTGAGGACCTGCTCGATGCCTACCGTGACGCACGCGCCAACGATCCGGTGCTGTCGCAGGCCGACGCTACCCGACTGGCGACCGGCGAAGGCGTCGACCAGGCGCGCGCGCTGCTATTGCCGCAGATCAACGGCACCCTCAGCCTGAGCCAGACCAATGGCGGCGGCGGCACCAGCTTCGAGGATCCGAACAACCCCGGCAGCTTCATCAACACCAGCCAGTTCGGGCATACCCGCACGCGCAGCATCAACGGCCAGCTCAGCCAGACCGTGCTCGACTTCAGCAAGTACGCCAACCTGAAGGCGGCCCATTCGGCATCGAATGCCCAGGACGAGCTGTACGAGGCGGCGTCGCAGGAACTCTACGTGCGGGTGGCCACCGCCTACTTCGGCGTGTTGACCAGCGAGGACGAACTGACCTACGCCAAGGCCAACGAAGATGCGTTCCGGCAGCAGTACGAACAATCCGACCAGCGCTTCAAGGTCGGCCTTTCGGCGATCACCGACGTGTATCAGGCCAAGGCTTATTACGAGGCGGCCAAGTCGCAGACGATCGCTGCGCAGAACACGCTCAACGATGCGCGCGAAGCGCTGACCCAGATCACCGGCAAGCCGGCCGGCGACCTGAAAAAGCTGCGTGACGACCTGCCGATGCAGCCGCCCGCTCCCGCCGACCAGGAGATCTGGGTCAAGCAGGCGTTGCAGACCAACCCCAACTTGCTGGCGCAGAAGAACAACGTGCAGACGGCGGAGCACAACATCAGCGCCGCGCGCGCGGGCCACCTGCCCACGATCACGGCCGGTGTCACCTATGGCAAGAATGCCAGCTGGTACCAGAACCCCCAGCCCGGCTTCGGCAGCTCGCAGAACGGTCGCGCCTCGACCACGGTTGGCCTGACCCTCAACGTGCCGATCTTCTCCGGCGGCCTCACCCAGTCGCAGGTGCGCCAGTCGATCTACCAGCGCGATGCCGCCACCGATGCGATGGAGTCGCAGCGCCGCCAGGTGGTTCGCGACACGCTCAACTATTACCGCTCGGTGATCGCCGGCATCGCCCAGGTGGAGTCGGCCAAGGCTTCGGTCGATTCTGGCCAGAAGGCGCTCGAGGCGACCCGCGCCGGTTTCGAGGTGGGCACGCAGACGATGACCAACGTGCTGCTCGCGATCCAGACGCTGACCTCGTCGGAGAGCAGCTACTCGCAGGCCCGCCACCAGTTCATCCTGAACAAGCTGCTGCTGAAGCAGACCGCCGGCACCGCCGACCTGAAGGACATCGAAGAGATCAACGGCCTGCTGCAGTAAAGCGCACGCGGGCAGTGGACGTAAAAACGGCCGGGTTCGCACCCGGCCGTTTTTTTGTGTCCGGCGACAGGCGCGGCGCCTATTCCTGCAACTGCGCATCGATCAGCTGCATGATCCGTTGCACCGCGCCGCGTTCGCGTTCGAAGACCTGCTGCGCCGCCTGGCCCATCCGCCCGCGCCTGCCGGCATCGAGCAGCAGCTGCAGCATTTCCGGGCCGAGCCGGTCGACGCCAGGCACCCGCGCCGCGCCTCCCTGATGGATCAGGCTGCTGGTGATTTCCTCGAAGTTGAAGGTGTGCGGGCCCACCAGCACCGGTACCGACAGCGCCGCCGGCTCCAGCACGTTGTGGCCGCCGATCGGCACCAGGCTGCCGCCGACAAAGGCCACGTCGCTGGCGGCGAAGAACGGCATCAGCTGTCCCATCGCGTCGATCACGCATACCTGGTGCGACGCCGATGGCACGCGGTCGGCGCTGCGCGTGGCGACGGTGAAGCCCAGGCTGCGCACCGCATGCTCGACCGCGCGGAAGCGCTCGGGATGGCGCGGCGCCAGCAACAGCAGCGCATCGGGCAATCGCTTCAGCACCTGCAGGTGCGCCTCCAGCACCGCCAGCTCCTCGCCCTCGTGCGTGCTCGCCGCGATCCACACCGGCCGGCGCACGCCCCAGTGCTCGCGCATGGCCGCGCCTTCGGCCACGGCGCCGTCCGGTATCGGCATGTCGAACTTCATGTTGCCGATGACCAGGATCTGTTGCGGATCGGCGCCGAGCAGGCGATAGCGCGCCGCGTCGGTGCGCGATTGCGCGGCGATCAGGCTGACGCAGCGCAGCGCCGAACGCAGCAGCGCGCGCAGCGGCTTGTAGCCGCGCAACGAGCGCTCGGACAATCGCGCATTGACGATCATCAGCGGAATGCCGCGCTTGCGGCAGGCGAAATACAGGTTCGGCCAGATCTCCGTTTCCACGATCAGCGCCAGCCGCGGGCGGATCTTCTTCAGAAACCGGCTCACCGAATACGGCAGGTCGTACGGCAGGTAGACGTGGAACACGCTGTCGCCGAACAGCTGATGCACGCGCGCGGTGCCGGTCGGCGTGACCGTGGTGATCACCAGCGGCGCGTTCGGATAATCGCGGCGCAGCGCCTTGATCATCGGCTCGGCGGCGTTCACCTCGCCCACCGATACCGAATGCACCCACAGGCTGCCGCTGAAGCCCGGCGCGTCGAAAAAACCGAAGCGCTCCGGCCAGCGGCGGTGGTACGGCCGCGAACGCACGCCGCGCGCCAGCAGCCGCAGCACCAGCAGCGGCGTCACCAGAAACATCGCGAGAGTGTAGATATAGCGAAGCAAGGTCCGACGCCCGGTGATCAACGCGGCAGTATACGAGAGCACGGCGCGCAGCACGGGCCGCGGTCGTTCCGGCTGGTCGCCTCCTCTACAATGCGCACGATGCCCGGCATGCCCCGTCCTGCGTTCACCCGTTCCCTGCTTGCGCCGCGCCACTGGCCGGCATGGCTGGGCGTGGGCGCGATCTGGCTGATCGCACGGCTGCCGTCGCGCGCGCTGGTCTGGCTGGGCCGCCGGCTGGGTGCGCTGGTGGCGCGCACGCCTTCCGCGCGGCGACGCATCGCGCGGACCAACATCGACCTGTGTTTCCCCGCACGCGATGCCGCTGCGCGCGCCGCGCTGGTCGACGCCAACCTGCGCGACATCGGCATGATGCTGGTGGAGTTCGCGCTGGGTTGGATGGGCAGCGACCGGCGCATCGCCGACCTCCCGACCCGCATCGAAGGTCTGGAGCATCTGGAGGCGGCGCGTGCGCAGGGCCGTGGCGTACTGCTGGTCGGCGGACATTTTTCCCACCTGGAGCTGTGCGCCCGGCTCGTCTCGCAACGCATCCGCATCGCCGGCATGTACCGCAAGATGGACTCGGCCGTGTTCGAATGGGTCGTGCTGCGCGCGCGCCTGCATTACGCCGCGGCCATGTTCGACAAGGACGACATCCGTGGCACCGTGAAATACCTGCGCGGCGGCGGCACGCTGTGGTACGCGCCGGACCAGGACATGCGCAGCAAGGACACCGTGTTCGTGCCGTTTTTCGGCGTGCCGGCGGCCACCATCACCGCGACCCATCATCTGGCGCGCCTGTCCGGCGCGGTGGTGATCCCGTTCTTCCATCGCCGGCTGGAAGATGGCCGCAGTTACGCACTGCGGCTCGGCGCGCCGCTGGAAGCGTTCCCCGGCGCCGACGTACTGGCCGACACCGCCCGCGTCAACGACTGCATCGAACAGATGGTGCGCGAGGCGCCCGAGCAGTACCTCTGGGTGCACAAGCGCTTCAAGACCCGGCCGCCGGGACAGCCCGCGATTTATTGAGCGCTGAAAGCTGGGCAAAAGGCAGCGCGGCCAGACTACGCGCCCCCTTTCCCCGCACAAGACAGGTATGTCACTTCGACTTTTCCGGCGCTCCCTGCGCCACCGCCGCGACGGGCGCGGCTCGGCGGCCAAACGAACCGCCGCTGCCATCAAGTACGCCCTCCGCAGCCTCCAGACGCCAAGGCTGCATGGCGCATGGCTGGACTTCATCTACCGCACGCCGCTGATGGCGGCGATGTTGCCGCACGACCCGCGCCTGCTGGAACGGCCGCAGCATCCATACATCAATCGGCGCATGAGCAGCGCCCGGCGCTATGCGGTGATCGCCGATCACTACCGCACGATGCTGGCGATGTTTCCGCCGCTCGTGTGCAAGGCGATCTATCTGCGTGGCAGCCATCGGGCCGGCACGCTGACCCTGAAGGATGGCAGCACCCTGGCGATCGAGCTGCGCCGGCCCACCGGCCGCGGCCGCGAGGGCGAGCTGTGCCTGTGCGTGGCCGATGCAGGCGGGCAGCCGCTGTCCTCGATGATCTTCAGCTTCGCCGACGACGGCCGCACCCTGCTGCTGGGCTGTGTGCAGGGCGCGGCGCCGTCGCTGGGCCGCGATGCGGTGCGCGAGCTGACCCGGCAGAGCCATGGCCTGCGGCCCAAGAATCTGCTGTTGTCGATGTTGCGCGCGCTGGCGCGCCGCTGCGGCGTCGTGCGCATCCGCGGGGTAAGCAACGCCGCCCATCCGTTCGCCGGGCAGGCCGGCAAGATCAAGGCCGATTACGACAGTTTCTGGCTGGAATGCGACGGCGTGCCCGACCACGACGGCTTCTACGAATTGCCCGCGCGCGAACCGGTACGCGACGAAATGCTGGTGGCCAGCAAGCACCGTTCGGCCTTTCGCCAGCGCGAGGCGCTGCGCCGCGAAGCGTGTGCCTTGCTGGTCGCCGTACTCGATCGGCCGGACGATCTCGCGCTGGCGGGCTAAGCCACGGTCAGCGCCCGTCGCCAGGTTGCCGCGGCTCCGCGGCGGCCGCCTTGCGCACCCTTGCTTCGTGCAGCTTGGCGTATTTCAGGAACGCGTAGAACGCATGGATGCGTGCGGCGATGAAGCCGGCCCAGCCCGACCGCCAGTGACCGCGCAGCGCGTAGTAACGCAGGAAAGCCACGGTCGGATAGGCCACCATGCGCAGCCTTAGCCAGCTCACCCTGCGCGGGGCGAGGTCTGCCAGTTGCAACGTCGAATAGCGATTGGCCTTGGCCACGCGGCCGGCGATATCGGCTTCGCCGTAGTGATCGATCACGGCGTCGAGCACGCCGACCGTACCATCGACCAGCACCGATTCGTGCACCTCGTGGCCGCTCATGCGCGCACGCTGGCGGTCGAACAGCCGCACGTAATGGTTCAATCGGCTGCGCATCGACTGCCAGCGCCAGAACTGCCACTCGCGCCGCCACAGCTGATAGCCGGCATGCGCGGGGTTCGCCAGCGTCTGCTGCAGCAAGGGAATCGCCTGCGCGGCCAGCGACTCGTCCGAATCGAGCAACAGCACCCAGCGATGGCTGGCGAGGTCGATCGCCGCCTGTTTCTGCGCGCTGTATCCGGCAAACGGCTGCGTGTGGATGCGCGCCCCGTAATGGCCGGCGATGGCCAGCGTGGCATCGGTCGAACCGGAATCCAGCACCACGATCTCGTCGGCCCAGCTCACGCTGCGCAGGCAGGCGTCGAGCGTGCCGGCGTTGTCGCATGTGGTGACCACCACCGACAACGGCTCACGCGCCATCGTGCGTCTCCACGGGAAGGGTTTCCTGGAGGAGTCCGGCAGGGATGCCGGCTACAAATAGACTGGCGCACCACAGGCCGAGCAACCATGCGAACAGCAACCCCCACCATGCCGAATAGAAGGCCAGATGGGTGTTCAACGGAAACAGCATCACGGCCAGCGCCAGCGTGACCGGAAAGGCGCGCTCACGCGCCGCCTCTCCCGCTTGCCGCCATGCACGCACGGCGAGCGCCAGCGCGGCCAGCCACAGCAGCAGGCCGATCGTGCCGGTTTCGGTGAGCACTTCCAGCACCAGCTGATGGGCATGGCAGGCGCCTTCGCCCACGCCGCAGGCTTCGCCGGAAACGACGAACCAGTCGTTCGCCGGCGCGTATTGCGGATACGCATAGCGGAAGCCGCGCACGCCCACGCCATTGACGGGATGCGCCGCCGCCATCGCCATGCTGGTGTGCCAGATGTCGAGCCGGCCGCTGAGCGCGGTATCGATGGACTGGTCGGTGCCGTGCAGCACCAGCAAGGTTCGCTGCATCCGGTCCTGGAAACGGCTGGAGGTTTTCCAGGCGATGCCGCCGGCCAGCAGCAGCAAGGCCAGCGCGAGCACGCACAGCCCGGCGAAGCGCCACACCGACTTTGCTTCGCGCCAGGCGAAACCCAGCGCGACCAGCGCGTAGCAGACCCACGCCGCGCGCGAGCCGGCCAGCAGCACCGGACCCAGCACCAGCGCAAAGGCGAGCAGCAGGCCCGGCACGCCCCAGCGTCGCCGCGCCGCCCACAACGCGAACGGAGACAGCACCGCCAGGGTCGGCCCCAGCTTGAGGTTGTCCGCGCCGAAAATGCCGGAGACGCGTTCCGCCTCGGCATGGCCGGCCAGGCTCCAGCCGGTCAGCGCCTGCATCCACGCGTCGGCGCACCACACCGCCAGCACCAGCGCCACGCCGACGTACAGCGCCAGCAGTTTCTGTTCGCGGCGGATCGCGAAGCACGCGTACAGACCGAGCGGGATGTAGCGCAGCAAGGCGGCCACGGTGCTCCAGCTCTTGCCCGGCATGATCGCGTCGAAAGCGGACAGCAGGGCGGCGCCGATGTACGCCGCCAGCAGCCACAGCAGCAGGCGCGCGCCGAGGTGCTGCCGCCACGCCTGCGGTTCGCGCGCAAACAGCAGCACCACCCCGAGCAGGCATAACGCGGTGCCGAGTTCCGAACTGCGCCCGAACGGCAGCAGCGCGACCACCAGCCAGAACGGCAGCAGCGGCGAACGCAAAGCGGCCTTGAGTGAGGTGCCGAGGGTAGTCATGCGTGGATCGAAGCGAAGGCGATCCCGCATTGTAGGCGAGCGCGAACGCCGCGCGCTGCGCTCAGCCGGAGGTCACTTCGTCGTACAGCGCCAGGGTGGCTTCCTGCATGTCGGTGAGCCGGTAACTCTGCAGCGGCGCAATCGGCGGCGCCACCCGCAGCAGTTCGGCCGCGCGTTCCACCAGGCGCTCGCGGTCGCCGGGCGGCACGCGGCCGGCCGGATACAGTTCGGCCAGCAGTTCGCCGACGCCGCCATGCGCATAGCCCAGCACGGGGCGGCACAGCGACAAGGCCTCGATCACCGTGCGGCCGAAGGATTCGGGTTTGTTCGACAGCTGCAGCACCAGCGCGGATATCGCATAGATATCGCGCACGTCATGGCGCGGCGGCGTCAGCACCACCTGCGAGGTGACGCCGCGCAGCCGGATCAGGTCGCGCAGCTCCGCCACGTACGCTTCGCGGCCGGGCTCGATCACGCCCAGCAGCAGCAGGCGCGCCTCGATGCCGCGGCGCTTGAGATCAGCCAGCAGCTCGATCGCATCGTGGTGGCCCTTCAGTCGGGTGCCGCGCGCGGGCAAGGTCAGCAAGGGGGCGCCGGCCAGCGCGGGGAACTCGGCGAAAAAGGCCTTCTGCCACGCGTCGTCGGGGCGATGCCCGTAAGGGAACGCGACCGGATCGATCCCACGCGGGATCACCCGTACGCGGCCGGGCTCCAACCAGCGGTAATGGCTGAGCACGTAATCGCGCATGGTCTGCGAGACCGCGATCACGCGCTCGCCGCGCAGCAGGATCCCGCTGTAACGGCCCGGTGAATTGAGCCCGTGCACGGTGGTGATGAAATGCGGCCGCGGCGTCATGCCCTTGAGCGCCCACCAGCCCATCCACGCCGGCAGCCGCGAGCGGGCATGCACGATGTCCGGCTTGAGTTCGCGCAGCGCCCGGCGCAAGGCGCCGAGGCGGGTCAGCGTGAGCAGCGACTTGCGGCCCAGGTCGAGCGTGATGTGCTCGCTGCCTTCGGCCTGCAATTGCGCGGCCAGCCGCCCGCCGGCGGAAATCACCACCGAGCGGTGCCCGGCCTGCACCAGCGCCCGGGCAACCTCCAGCGCCGACCGCTCCGCGCCGCCGGAGTGCAGCGCAGGTATCAGCTGGACCACGGTCAGCAGCTTGGCGGGCACGGCTACGCTGGACATGAGCTCGGGACTGGCGGCTTTCATTCCCTCAGGCAAGCAAGAAAGGTGCCGCCGGGAACCCGCCGCCGCCTGGAAATCAGTCGCGCAACACGTAACGCGCGCCGCAATAGGCACAGGTTGATTCGCCGCCGTCATCCACGATCGGCAGGTACACCTTCGGATGCGAGTTCCACAACGCCATGCCGGGCATCGGACAGGACAGCGGCAGGTCGGCCCGCGTCACTTCGTAACGATTTTCGGCATTTGCCGGCACCGGTGGCACCGTCGCGGACAAAGTGGGTGACATCAGTGGACTCCAGACTGGACATCGGGCCGCAAATGGTAGCAGGCTGCAGCCTTCTGTCGGGGGACAGAAGGGGAGTTGGGAAACATCAGTCGCGGACCGGACCGGCACCTGCTGCCGGCCCGGTCATGGAACGGGCACGTCATCAGCGCCCCGATGTCCGACATCGGGCCAACGACAAACGCTTCAGGAGCAGACCATGGATTCCGGAAAAATCATCGAACGCGTGAAGGGCATCCTGACGACGCCCAAGACCGAATGGCCGGTGGCTGCCGCCGAGCCGGCCACGGTCAACGGCCTCTACGCCGGCTACATCGCCATCGTCGTGGCACTGCCGACCATCGCCGGCTTCATCAAGAGCAGCCTGATCGGCACCAGCATGTTCGGCATCACGGTGCGCACGCCGATCGGCATGGGCATCGTCGGCATGCTGCTGCATTACGCGCTGACCCTGGCGCTGGTCTACGTGATGGCGCTGATCGTCAACGCGCTGGCGCCGACCTTCGGCGGCCAGAAGGACATGGTGCAGGCGCTCAAGACCGTCGCCTACGCCTGGACCGCCAGCTGGATCGCCGGCATCGGGGTGATCGTGCCGTGGCTGGGCTTGCTGATCGCCATCGCCGGTGCCGTGTACGCCATCTACCTGCTGTACCTGGGCCTGCCGTACACCATGAAATGTCCGCCGGAGAAGGCCGGCGGGTACACCGCGGTCAGCATCATCATCGCGATCGTGCTGAGCTCGATCGTTGCGCTGATCGTCGGCGGCGTGATCGGCACCGCGGCGATGACCGGCGCGGCGATGGGCGGCATGCATGTGACCGGCAGCAACGGCGACAGCGTCACCGTCGATGGCGACAGCGCACTCGGCAAGCTCGCCGCGATGGGCCAGCGCGCCGAGCAGGCCAGCAAGGAACTGGACGCCGCGCAGAAATCCGGCGACAGCGCCGCGCAGTCGGCGGCGATGGGCAAGATGGTGGGCGCGGTGTCCGGCAGCAACGGCCCGGTCGAGGCGCTGGCGCCCGACCAGATCAAGTCGTTCCTGCCCGAGAGCCTGGGCAACCTCAAGCGCACCAGTTCCTCGGCCCAGCGCAACAACGCGATGGGCATGCAGATTTCCGAGGCCACGGCGGAGTATGCCGGCGGCAATGACCAGCGCATCACGCTGGAGGTCACCGACACCGGCGGCGCCAAGGGCTTCATGGCGATGGCCGCCGCGATGGCGCCCGAGGAAGAAAAGGAAACCGACCACGGCTACGAGAAGACCTACACCGCCGACGGCAACATGGTCCACGAAGCGTGGGACAGCCAGTCGAAGTCCGGCGAGTACAGCGTGGTGCTCGGCAAGCGCTTCACGGTGAAGGCGAACGGCAATGTCGACAGCATCGACCAGTTGAAGCAGGCCGTGACCAGCGTCGACATGAGCAAGCTGGAATCGCTGAAGGACGCCGGCGTGAAGTCCGACTGATCCGCATCGCACGCAAAAAAAGACCGCGCCATCACGGCGCGGTCTTTTTTTGTTTGTCGCTGACGCTTACTGGGCCGAGTCGGCCTTCGGCACCGAGGCTTCGGTGGTGATGCGGATGGTGATCTCGTCGCTGACGCTGGGCACGTAGGCGCCGACGCCGAAATCCGAGCGCTTGATGCTGGCGGTGGCGTCGAAGCCGATCGACTGCGCCTTGCTCATCGGATGCGGGCCGATCTTGTTCAGCGTGGCGGCCAGCACCACCGGCCTCGTCACGCCGTGCACGGTCAGGTCGCCGGTGACCTTGAACTTGTGCCCGCCCAGCGGCTGCACCTTGGTGCTCTTGAACGTCACCGTGGGGTACTTGCCGGCATCGAGGAAGTCCGGCTTCTTCAGATGTTCGTCGAGCGCCGGTACGTGGGTGTCCAGGTCGGCAAGCGGCAAGGTGACCTCGACGCTGGACTTCGCCGGATGCTGCTCGTCGAACACCAGGGTGCCGTCGCCCAGGCCAAGATCGGCGGTGGGGTTGGAATAGCCGAAGTGGTTCCAGCTGAACAGCACCATCGTGTGGTGCGGGTCGAGCTTGTAGGTGACCGGTGCGGCCTGCACCGACACGGCGGCGCCGAGCAGGCCGGCGAGAACGAGATATTTCAATGCGCGCATGGAAGTGCTCCTGTTGGAAAAGGGGACGGGGTCAGGCGATCTGGCAGGCTTCATCGAACGTCAGCCGGGGACTGCGCGGGAACAGGTTACGGCTGGCATCGCCGTAGCCGATGCTGATCACGAAATTCGACTTGATCGCGGTGCCGGCGAAGAATGCCGCGTCCACGCCGGCGTTGTCGAAGCCGGACATCGGTCCGCAGTCGAGCCCCAGCGCGCGCGCCGCCATCAATACGTAGGCGCCCTGCAGGGTCGCGTTGCGGAACGCGGTGGTGTCGATCAGCGGCTGGTTGCCGGCGAACCAGCTGCGCGCGTCGGCATGCGGAAACAGCTTGGGCAAGTGCTCGTAGAACTCGTGGTCGGTACCGATGATCGCGGTCACCGGCGCTTCCAGCGTCTTGGCCCGGTTGCCGTCGGACATCAGCGGCCCGAGCTTCGCCTTCGCTTCGGCCGATTTCACGAACACCACCCGCATCGGCGAGGAGTTCGCGCTGGTCGGGCCGAACTTGGCCAGTTCGTAAAGCCGACGCAACTGCTCGTCGCTGACCTCTTTCGGCAGCCACGCGTTGAACGTGCGGGCACTGCGGAACAGCTGGTCCAGGGTGGCCTCGGAAAGCGACTCGCTCATGGGTATCCTCTTGAAAGACGCGCCGACGATGGCGCCGTGATCCGTCAGTGTATAGGCGGGCGAACGCCAACAGACCCGGGCTGCGGAGAACGAACTGTGTTGACAGGGGAAACAATGCCACGGCGACCGCCCGCATGGTGACCTTGCCGGGCGAATGCTGGGTCGTCACCGACGACGCCGCCGGCAACCAGCGCCAGGCCCTGGCATTGGCCACGCACCTGCAGATGCCGATCCGCCATCTGGTGCTGCGGCCACGCGCGCCATGGTCGTGGCTGGCGCCACGGCTGACGCTCGGCGGCCGGTACGCGCTGCCGCCACGCCAGCGCGCGCTGTTCGCGCCGCCGTGGCCTCGCGTCGCGATCGGTTGCGGGCGCGCGGCCGCATTGTTCACGCGCATGTTGCGGAGGCTGTCCGACCGCCAGTGCTACACCGTGCAGATTCTCGATCCGCGCATCGACACGGCGCACTGGCACACCGTGGTGGCGCCGCGGCATGACCGCGTCGACGGCGCGAACGTGTTGCGCCCGCTCGGTTCGTTGAACACGGTCGACGACGAATGGCTGGCCGATGGCCGCGAAGCCTGCCCCGCCTTCGCCGAGCTGCCGGCTCCGCGCGTGGGCGTGCTGCTGGGCGGGCCGCGCCACGGCATGGCCTTGAACGCCGGCTACGCCCGCCAGCTGGCCACGCGTCTGCTGCAACGCCAGCGCCTCGAAGGCGGCAGCCTGCTGGTACTCGGCTCGCGGCGCACGTCGCCGGCGCTGATCGAGGTGTTCCGCACCTCGTTGCGCGACGTGCCGGGCCTGCTCTGGGCCGGCCCCGACGATGGGCGCAACCCTTACCCCGGCGTACTCGGCTGGGCCGACCGGCTCGTCGTCACGCCCGATTCGGTCAACATGCTCAGCGAAGCCTGCGCCGTCGGCTGTCCGGTGCGGACCTTCGTCACCGCACCGCTGCCGGCGAAGCTCGCACGGTTTCACCAGGCGTTGCGCGAAGCCGGCCGGCTGCACGACCTCGACGTCATCGGGACCGTGCCGCCACCGCTGCGCGAAACCGCAAGTATCGCGGCCGAACTGCGCGAGCGTATCCAGCGCTGGCAACTGTCGGGAGCGAATTGATCCTCTTGCGCAGGCTGCCGGCTTCAGCAGACAACGACAGGTGACCGATCCTGTCGCGCGCATTGCTCAGCCAAACGCAAACCCCAGCGCCTCGGTGACTTCGCGCACGCTGCCGCACAGCTGCTTCAGTTCGGCATCGCGCGGCGCGATGCGCGAGCGCAGGTCGAGCGTGCAGGCCAGCGCGCGCTGCAGCAGATCGGCGTGCGCCACGCCAAGGATCGCCGCCTGATTGGCATCGAGCAGGCCGGCGACGCGGCAGGCTTCGATCAGCCCGGCGTTGGCGGTGACGTCGAGCAATTCCGGGCGTTGCGCCGCATGAGCGAGCACCAGCCCCTGCAGCGCGAATTCGATATCGAGCAGGCCGCCGTGGCCCTGCTTGAGATCCAGCTGATGCTCATCGGAGCGATCGCGCTCGGCGCGCCAGCGCTGGCGCATGCTGCCGACCTCGGCCAGCACCGCGGCGGGATCGCGCGGCACCGCGAGAATCTCGCGCCGTACCTCGGCCAGTTCGCCGTTGAGCGTGGCATCGCCGGCCACCGGGCGCGCGCGCAGCAGGGCCTGGTGCTCCCACGTCCACGCGCGGCTTTTCTGATACGCGGCGAATGCGTCGAGGCTGCTGACCAGGAGGCCCTTGGAGCCGTCCGGGCGCAATCGCGTATCGACCTCGTACATGCGCCCGGCGCGGGTCAGCACGGTGAGCCAGTTCATCACGCGCTGGGCCAGTCGCTGATACCAGCGCGCGCCTTCCAGCGGTCGCGCGCCATCGCTCATCGCCTGCGCGCGCCGGCCGTCGTAGACGAACACCAGGTCCAGGTCGGAGGCGAAGCCGAGCTCGCCGCCGCCCAGGCTGCCGTAGCCCAGCACGGAAAAGCCGGAGCTTTCACCCGGCAGCCGCCCGTGCTGCGCAACGAGTTCGCGCTCGGCCAGCGCCAGCACGGCCGCCACGATCGACTCGGCCAGCGACGCGAGCCGGCGCGCGGTCGCGACCGCATCGGCGCGGCCATCGTTGAATGCCAGCCCCAGCCGGAACGCGGTGGAAGCACGGAACTCGTTGATGCGCTCCAGCTCGGCTTCGGCCTCCCGCTCGTCCAGCGTGCCGAGCACGCGGGCAATCTCGGCGGTAATGTCGGTTCGCTTGAGCGGCAGTTGATCGATGCGCGGGTCGAGCACGTCGTCCAGCAGCAACGGCTGAGCGATGACGCGCTCGGCCAGGAACGCGCTGTCGGCAAACAGGCGCACCAGCCGCTTGCGCGCGGCCGGCTGTTCCTCGAGCAGGGCCAGATAGGAGGAGCGCCGCGCCACGGCCTGCATCAACCGGCACAAGCGCAGCAGGCTGGCGACCGGCGCCGTGCTGGCGCGCGCCGCGCCGAACAGCTGCGGCATCAGGTGATCGAGTCGCTCGCGCGAACGCGCCGACATCGCGCGCACCGCCGCGGCCTGCGGCAGCTTCAGCAACGTGTCGGCCAGCTCGGCGCCCGGCACGAAACCGGAGGCCTCCAGCGTGCCGGCATCGAGCGACTCGTCGCAGGCGCGCTGCCACAGCACCATGTCGGCCGCCGGCACGCTGGCGGCGCGGCCGCCCTGCGGCATCAGCACGGCGGCGAATTCCTCGCTGACGATGGCGCGATGCGAGGCCAGCGCGGATTCCAGCGCCGACCAGTCGGGATAATCCAGGCTCAGCGCGATGCGCTCGCGGCTCAGCGCATCGTCGGGAATGTCGTGCGTCTGCGCGTCGCGCAGCATCTGCACGCGGTTCTCGACCCGGCGCAGCAGCACGTAGGCTTCGCGCAGCATGCGCGCGCGCGCGGCGGCGATGTGGCCGCGCGCCTCGCACGCGGTAAGCGCCGGCAGCAGGCCGCGCACGCGCAGGCTGGGTTCGCGGCCGCCGCGGATCAGCTGGGTCAGCTGCACGATGAACTCGATCTCGCGGATGCCGCCGGGGCCGAGCTTGAGGTTGTCGGCCAGGTCCTTGCGCGCCACCTCGGCGTCGATCAGCGCCTTCATCTCGCGCAGTCCGGCGAACGCGGTGTAGTCGAGGTACTTGCGATAGACGAACGGGCGCAGCAGTTCCTGCAGCTGCTTGCCGGCGGCGCGGTCGCCCGCCACCGGGCGCGCCTTGATCCACGCGTAGCGTTCCCAGTCGCGGCCCTCGCTCTGGTAGTACTGCTCCATCGCGGCGAACGACAGCGCCAGCCGCCCGGCGTTGCCGAACGGACGCAGGCGCAGGTCGACCCGTGCGCAGATGCCGTCCATGGTCGGCTCGTTGAGCAGCCGCACCAGCTGGCGGCCGAGCCGGATGAAGTACTCGCTGTTGTCGAGCGGGCGCGCGCCGTCGGTCTGGCCGGCATGCGGATACGCCAGCACCAGGTCGATGTCGGAGGAAAAGTTCAGCTCGCTGCCGCCGAGCTTGCCGAAGCCGATCACCAGCAACCGCTGCAGTGCGCCCTCGTGGCTTCGGCTGTAGCCGTAGCGCGCGGCCAGGGCGCGTTCGGACCAGCCCAGCGCCGCGTCGAGCAGGACCTCGTACAGCACGCTGGTGGCGGACAGGGTTTCGGGCAGATCGTCCAGTCCGTTGACGTCGCGAAACACCAGCCGCAGCGCTTCGGCACGGCGGAAGCGGCGCAGCGCGACCATGCAGGCCGACTCGTCGCCGGGCAATTTCAAGGCCTCGATGCGCGCGCTGGCGTCGCTGCCGGAACGCATCCGGTCCAGTCCGGCCGGCGCCAGCAGTTGTGGCTGGCGGCACCACACGTCGAACGCGAAATCGCTGGCCAGCAGCGTGCGGCGGATCCGTTCGGCGACGCCGGCGTCATCGTGCAGCGGCACGCCGGCGGCGCGGCAGCGGGCGGCAAGGTCGCCGTAGCGATCGTCGATCAGCGCTCGCAGCGCGGCGGATTCATGGGCAGGCATCGCCCCATTGTGCCGCAGCACGGGCAAACTGCCGACAGGCTTTTGCCTGCGTCCGCGGGACGCGTCCACCGACGCGCGCCGCGTGCGTTTGTTGCTCCGAAGCGCGTCCGGATCGGGCCGTCTTGCGCCACCCGCTGTTCATCTGCAGCCCATTACATTGGAGTGTCCACACCATGACAGCGAGCGCAGGACTGCCATGCCCCTGAATTCCGCAACTCCGCCGGGCCGCTGGCGTTCGCTGGCCGCGCGCCTTGCCCTGCTGCTGGTGCTGGCGCTGGCCTTCGTGCTGTTGACCGGATGGCTCGACGGTGGCGTCGGCGTGGTACCGCTGCGCCTGCTCGATCAGCCCCGCTATCCGCTGGCCAATGCATGGCCCGGACTGCTGCTGGCGATCATCCTGCTGATGCTGACGCGGCGGGCGCTGTTGTCTTTCGGACTGGCGTTCCTGCTGCAGGGGCTGGTCTACGGCGTCAATGTGCTGAAGGTGGCGAACCTGGGCACGCCGTTGCTACCGGATGATTTCCGCATGGTCGGCCAGCTGCGCAAGGGCGGCATGCACTTGCTCGCCGGCTACCTGCCGCACAGCCCGTGGCCGTACCTGGGCTTGCTGGTGGCGATCGGCGTGATCGTGCTGGCGTGGCGGCTGGAGCCGCCGATAGTCGCGCGGCGCCCTCGCCGGCCGCGCCTGCTGGCCGGCGGCGTGCTGATGGTGGCACTGCTCAGCATGCTGCTCGGCCTGCCCGTGTGGGGCAGCATCTACAACGCCAAGGTGCTCTGGCTCGAGCCGTGGTCGGCTTCCACCACGACCGAGCATTCCGGGCTGATCAGCTCGCTGATGCTGTTTCACCTGCAATACAGCCGCAGCCAGCGCAAGCCCGACCGCGCCGTCGCCATGCAGCTGATCGAGCAGTCGACGCCGGGCCTGCTGCAGGCGATGCACGCGCCGTCGCCCACCGGCGAACTGCCGGACATCGTGGTGGTGCAGAGCGAATCGCTGTTCGATCCATCGATCATGCGCGGCTACGAGCACAGCAATTTTGCGCCCAACCTTCGCCGTCTCGCTGGCCAGGGCATCAGCGGCCGCCTGCATGTGCCGACGTTCGGCGGCGGCACCATCCGCACTGAATTCGAGGTGCTCACCGGGCTGTCGCTGCGCTACTTCGACAATCTGCAGTTCCCGTACCTGCAGATGAGCCACAAGGCCTTGCCGAGCCTGGTGCGCACGCTGGCGTCGCACGGCTACACGACCACCGCGCTGCATGGCAACGATCCGGCGTTCTGGAACCGCATCACCGCGTTCAAGTCGCTCGGTTTCGACCGGTTCGTGTCGCAGTCCGCGTTCCCGGCGGGCGCGGCGATGGATGGCAAGTACATGGCCGACAGCGCGATGACCGACGAGATCATGGTGCAGCTGAAGGACACCGGGCCGCCGCAGTTCCTGTTCGCGATCAGCATCGAGGCGCACGGGCCGTACGACGTCGAGCCGGCGCATGCCGCCGAACGCGATGCCATCCCCGTGCCCGACGGCATTGGCGGCAAGGACAAGCGCGAACTGCAGACCTATCTCTACCATCTGCAGCACGCGGACGCCGAACTCGGCCGCATGGTGAAACTGCTGGCGCAGCGCAAACGCCCCAGCCTGGTGCTGTTCTACGGCGACCACCTTCCCGCGCTGAGCAACAGCTACCAGATCACCGGCTTCGTCGATGGCGGCGACATGCTGAGCCAGGCCGGCGTATGGCTGCTGATCGATCCGCAGCATCCGCATCCGCCGGTGAAAATGGATACCGCCGCCTGGCTGCTGCCCGGCAAGCTGCTGGCGCAGGTCGGCATCCATGACGATCCGTACTATGTCCTGACCGAACTGGTCGGGCCGCAACTGGCCGCGCTCACCGAGGCGCCGGGTGCGCCGCCGCCCGCCGAAGGCAGCGATCTGCAGAAGCTCGACCAGGCCATGGCCAGCATCGACCAGCTGCGCATCACCGGCAAGCTGGACAAGCTGCTGCCGCAGCCGACTCACGTTCCCGCAGGCGACATCGCCCACCGCAGCGGTTCGGCGCCCGCGCCGGCGAACACCCTGCCGTAATGGTGCGAGGCAGGCCGCGGGTGAACGGCACGTGATGTCGCGCGTTTGGCACGGCCCGCGGTTCAGGCAGTTGGCTGTTCGCTGAAGCGCAAATCCGGATGTTCACGCGGCCACGGGTTCATCTCGCCTAGGGTTGGCAGGGCGCGGAAACCGCGCCTCGAACTTTCAGGAGATCAGCCATGCACAAGACCCTGCTTGCCGCCCTCATCGTGGGCGCCAGCGCGCTCAGCCTTGCCGCCCTCGCGCAGGTCAATCCCGGCGGCGCCACCCGGGTCGGCGCTGGCGTGAAGGCGGGCGCCGCCCTACCCGGCGGCGCGATGCATGCCGCCGATCGGACCGGCATGCGGACCACCCGCGTACTCCAGCGTGTCGGTCAGCGCGCCGGGCACGTGGCGCAGCGGACGATGGACAGCGGTGGCTCCATCAATGCCGATGCCGGCGCCAATGTCGACGGTTCGATGAGCGGCGGCCTGGCGAACACGACCACCGGCACGAATGTCGATATCGGCGCAGGCGTGAACGCCACCAACGCAGCCGGCAACGTGAGCATCCCCGGCCAGGGCGTCGGTGGCGACGTCAGCGACAGCGCGCACTCCGCGATCCTCACTAGCCATCGCAGCGCCGGCTCGGTCGGTCGGGCGGTCAGGCAAACCGCCACCGGACACTCGGTGGGCGCCGGTGCCAGCGTCGATGCCGCCGCGACAGTACACGGCCACTGAGCGCGGCCCGGCGCTGCGGAAAAAATCACCCGGCCTACTGCTTCCGCCCAAAAGAAAACCCCGCCTGAGCGGGGTTCTCTTTTGCAAGATGGGAAGCGGCGACTTAGAAGTCCATGCCGCCCATGCCACCCATGCCGCCGCCCATGCCACCGCCGCCGTGGCTGTGGCCTTCGTCCTTCTTCGGCAGCTCGGCAACGATCGCTTCGGTGGTGATCGCCAGACCGGCGACCGACGAAGCGTGCTGCAGGGCCGAACGGGTCACCTTGGTCGGATCCAGGATGCCCATCGCCACCATGTCACCGAACTCGCCGGTGGCCGCGTTGTAGCCGAAGTTGCCGCTGCCTTCCTTGACCTTGTTGAGGATCACGGACGGCTCTTCGCCGGCGTTGGCGACGATCGCGCGCAGCGGCGCTTCCAGCGCACGACGGGTGATCGCAATGCCCAGGTCCTGATCGGTGTTGTCGCCCTTCAGGCCTTCGACGGCCTTCAGCGCACGGATCAGCGCAACGCCACCGCCCGGAACCACGCCTTCTTCGACGGCTGCGCGGGTGGCGTGCAGGGCGTCTTCAACGCGGGCCTTCTTTTCCTTCATCTCGATCTCGGTGCCGGCACCGACCTTGATGACCGCCACGCCGCCGGCCAGCTTGGCCACGCGCTCCTGCAGCTTCTCGCGGTCGTAGTCGGAGGAGGTTTCCTCGATCTGCGCCTTGATCTGGCCGATGCGCGACTGGATCTTCTCGGCCTCGCCCGCGCCGTCGATGATCGTGGTGTTTTCCTTGGTGATGACGATGCGCTTGGCGCGACCCAGATCGTTGATCGTGGTCTTCTCCAGCGACAGGCCGACTTCCTCGGACACGACCTGGCCGTTGGTCAGCACGGCGATGTCTTCCAGGATCGCCTTGCGACGGTCACCGAAGCCCGGCGCCTTGACGGCGGCGACCTTGACGATGCCGCGGATGGTGTTGACCACCAGCGTGGCCAGCGCTTCGCCTTCGACTTCCTCGGCGACGATCAGCAGCGGCTTGCCGGCCTTGGCGACGGCTTCCAGCACCGGCAGCAGCTCGCGCACGTTCGACACTTTCTTGTCGTGGATCAGGATGTACGGGTCGTCCAGCTCGACCTGCTGGCTCTGCTGGTTGTTGATGAAGTACGGCGACAGGTAGCCGCGATCGAACTGCATGCCCTCGACGACGTCGAGTTCATTCTCCAGGCCCGAACCTTCCTCGACCGTGATCACGCCTTCCTTGCCGACTTTCTTCATCG
>Ga0207664_10000402_pt1 | contig 30898 bp, 24 predicted proteins | sample LARL83metaG_FD_184349 | JGI IMG/M metagenome (GOLD analysis project Ga0207664, IMG submission 184349) | Corn, switchgrass and miscanthus rhizosphere microbial communities from Kellogg Biological Station, Michigan, USA - LAR L8-3 metaG... | ecosystem: Host-associated > Plants > Roots >... | reverse complement strand
GCCGGCCCGCGCCGCGGAAGGTCAAGCTCAGCCGCACCCGCCGGCGCGCGAACCCATCCTCATCCCGCCCCGGGTCGGATCCGTCAGGGTCGGGAGTGGCGGTGCGGGAGCGCATTTCCTCGGCCAGCCCGGCCAGGTCCGCCAGCCCGGTGCCACCCGCGGCGGCCGCTAACAGGATCTCATCCGCGCCGGACCGGTGGGCTTCGGGCAGCATGTCGGTCCAGGCGGCGATAGCCCGCGCATACGACGGCGAGATAGTCCCGCCAGCCAGCGCCTGGGCCAGAGCGGGGTGGGCGGCCAGCCGTCTCATCCACCCGATGGCACCATCCGCCGCCCCACCGGTGATTTGCGTCTGCCACCGCAGCCACATCCGCGCGCTGCCCTGACCATCGTCTTCATACGCCGAACCCAGCATCAAACGCGCCGAGCACCGGGCTCGCGCCGCGGTGTGCGCCGACTCGGCCCGGGCCAGCCCGCGCAGGCACTCCGCCTGCACTACCCCCGGCAGATCCGCTACGGCTGCGCCGTTCAGGTAGGCCAAGCCTGCCTCGACCGCATCCAGCGCTTCCGTCACACTCGACGGCTGCTGCCCAGTGGTGCACATCCCGGCCCAGGTCCCTTCCGGAGGACTGCTGAAGGTTCACTTCTTAACTGGCGAGGAGCCACTTTCGAAGTCATATTCGACCTTACCGGGACCCTCCGACAGTTTCTGGTACCCAGGTCGGCTACCACGAACGATCATGGATGTCCTGCTCTGTTCATGATCAATCCAGTAGCCGCAGACCCGGGCTAGGAGGCATTCACACAGGCGGGACACCCGGCCGGTATCAGGCTGTCTGCTGGCCGCTTTCGCTGGGTTCGATGCCGTGCTGCAGCAGCAGGTCCTGCAGCCGCTGAACCTCCTCGCGCAGCCGTTCGAGTTCCCGGCCGAGCACCGCCACGTCAGTGCCCGCGGACCACGCTTCGATCTGCTGTTCCCGCTCGGCCAAGAGTTCTTTCTCCTGGTCGCGCAGTACCACGGCGCGTTCGTAGTCCCGGGCGTCGATGGCCGCGTCCTTTGCCTGCCGGGCCTGCCCGATCTTGCGGTCGAACTCCCGGATGCCGGGCGGGGTGATGGGGCCTGCCACGACCGGCCGCTCGGTGGCCAGCAGTTCGAGTACCCCATCATGGATCTGGGGGGCGCTGGCCCCGAGCGCGGTGAGGATCTGGGCGGCGAGCCCGCTGCCTTCCCGGATGAGCCCGAGCAGGATGTGCTCGCTGCCGATGTACATGTGGCCCAGGCTGACCGACTCGCGCAGCGCCAGTTCCAGCACCCGCTTGGCCCGCGGGGTGAACGGGATGTGCCCGGTCGGCTGCTGCTGGCCCTCGCCGATGATGCCCAGCACCTGCTGCCGCGCGGCTTCCCCGGAGATCCCGGCCGCGTGCAGCGCCCGGGCGGCTACCCCGTCAGTGTCCCAGAGCAGCCCGAGCAGGATGTGCTCGGTGCCGATGTAGTTGTGCTGCAGCCGCCTGGCTTCCTGCTGGCTGCGGATGACCACCTCCCGGGCCTCCGGGGTGAACCGCCGGAACAGTCCCTTCTTCCGGGCGGCCCGCCTGCGGCCTGGTCGCCATCCGTGCATGGGTTCCTCCTTGGTCGGTCCCTCGCCCGCCGGTACCCCGGAACTCGGGAAGACATGGTCGGACAGCCACGCGATGAGATCGTCCGCGGGCAGCTGGCCGCTGGCCAGGCCGGTGAGCAGGGCCGGGAACGCCCCTACCGGGTCAAGGTCGGCCTGCCACCCGTTGAGCGCGAGGAAGGTGGTCATGGCGGCCACCGCCACGACCTCGTTGCCGCGGCCCAGTGGGCGGTGCCGGATCAGCGCGCTGAGCAGCGCGGTCGCGCTTGCGGCCGGGTCACTGGCGCCGTCCGGCGCCGCTTCGGCCAGCGCGGTCTCCGCGGCGGTGATATCCAGCCGGCCGAGCACGGCCTGGCTGTCCTCGCCCAGCGCGTGGCTGGCGATGACGACCAGGCCGGCCACATCGAGCGGGGTCATGGCCGGTCATCCCGGAGCATTTCGAGGATGCGCTGGTGCCGGGCCAGGTTGTCCTCCACCAAGCGGATGAACCGATCGTCCTGCTGCCGGGCCGCGACCAGCGCGGCGATCGCCTCGCGCACCACGTCGGACACGGAGCGGCCTTCCACCTCGGCGACCGCCTCCAGGCGCTCGGCCAGCTCCGGATCCAGCCGCAGCACCATGTTCTTAGTCCGCACCAGATCACCTCATTCAAGCTATCTGGATATCACGATATCAGAATCATCGGCCGAGCGGCAGACCGGGGCGGCGGCCAGGAGTGTGTGACGCGGGCGGGTGCGCAGGCGCGGGCATCTGGCGCGAGCGTGGAGACGTCGCGCCGGCCGGCCGCGCTGGTAGGCTCACCGACTGTTCGAGACCAGCTAACAGCAGGTGAAACGTGACCGACTCAGGCCCGGCAGCCAACGGCGGCAGCCCCGGCGACCCCGGCAAGCCGGTGCGGTACGCCTATCTGGGGCCGGAGGGCACGTTCACCGAGGCGGCGCTGCTGGCGTTCGACAGCGCCGCGGCTGGGCAGGCGATGCCCTGCGTCAGCATCCATGCCACCCTCGACGCCGTGCGCAGCGGGGCCGCGGAACGGGCCATCGTGCCCATCGAGAACTCGGTGGAAGGCGCGGTCACCGCCACCCTGGACGAGCTGGCCAGCGGCACTGACCTGGCCAGCAGCACTGACCTGGTGATCTGCGCTGAGGTGCCGCTGCCGGTGGCGTTCGCGCTGCTGGCCCGGCCGGGCACCGGGCTGGCGGACATCAGCACGGTCGGCGGGCATCCGCAGGCGCAGGCTCAGTGCCGCCGCTGGCTGGCCGAGCAGCTGCCCGCCGCCAGCTGGCGGCCGGCCGCCTCGAACGCTGAGGCCGCCCGGCAGGTGGCCGAGGGGCAGCTGGACGCCGCGCTGGCCGGGGCGTTCGCCGCCGAGATGTACGGGCTGGCCGTGCTGGCCGCCGATGCCCACGACCGGGCCGACGCGGTCACCCGGTTCGTCGTGGTCACCCAGCCCGGGCCGCTGCCCGCGGCGACCGGGTCGGACCGGACCTCACTGGTCGCGTTCCTGGCCGAGGATCACCCCGGTGCCCTGATGGAGATCCTCACCGAGTTCGCGGTGCGCGGGATCAACCTGATGCGCATCGAGTCCCGGCCCACCGGCGACGGCCTGGGCCGCTACTACTTCTTCATCGACTGCGAGGGCCACGTGGACGACGCCCGGGTCGGCGAGGCGCTGATGGGCCTGCGCCGGGTGTGCGCGGACGTCCGGTTCCTGGGCAGCTACCCACGGCACGACGGCGGTGTGACCCACATCCGCGCCGGGACCTCGGACGCGGAATTCGCCGCGGCCGCCGCGTGGCTGTCCCGGCTGCGCTACGGCCGCGTCTGAGGACGGCTGCCGGGCTACAGGTAGGGACCGGACGCGCCCCGCTGCTGCGGCGCGTCCTCGCCGCCCGGCGCCATCCCGGGAGGTGTCATGCCGGGCGGCAGCGCCCGGCGCATCTGCTCCAGCTGCGCCCGCGCCGCCATCTGCTGGGCGAACAGCGTGGTCTGGATGCCGTGGAACAGGCCTTCCAGCCAGCCGACCAGCTGCGCCTGGGCGACCCTCAGCTCCGCCTCGCTGGGTACCTCGTCCTCCACGAACGGCAGCGACAGCCGCTCCAGCTCGTCGACCAGCTCCGGGGCCAGCCCGTCCTCCAGCTCCTTGACCGAGCTCTGGTGGATCTCGCGGAGCCGGGCCCGGCTCTTCTCATCCAGCGGGGCGGCGCGGACCTCCTCCAGCAGCTGCCGGATCATGCTGCCGATCCGCATCACCTTGGCTGGCTGCTCGACCATCTCCATGACGGGGCGCTCGCCGCCGCTTTCGCCGTCCCCGCCGTCACCATCTACTGCTATGCCGTCCGGGCCGACCACGACTACCTTGGGGCCCTGGCTGGCTTCGGGGTTGCGTTCGCTCATGTCCTTAGTCTTGCGCCTCGCCGGCAGTGGTCGCACCCGGGGTGCGTTCTGCCCGTCAGTTGGCCAGCAGGATCTTCCCGATGTGCGCGCCCGACTCGATCAGCCGGTGCGCCTGCGCCGCCTCGGCCATCGGCAGCACCTGCCACACGACCGGGGCGACCTGCCCCGAGCCGATCAGCGGCCACACATGCTGCCGGGTGGCCGTGACCACCTCGGCTTTCTCCTGGGGTGGCCGGGCCCGCAGCGTGGCCGCGAAGATGCTGCCCCGCTTCGCCATGAGCAGGCCCAGGTCGATCTCGCCGCGGCCGCCGCCGCGCACGGACAGCACCATCAGCCGTCCCCAGGTGGCCAGCGCGGCCAGGTTCGGGGCCAGGTACGGGGCCCCCATGATGTCAAGGATGACGTCGGCCCCGTGCCCGTCGGTGAAGTCCAGCACCGCCTTGGTGAAATCCTCGTCCCGGTAGGAGATGGCCAGGTCGGCGCCGAGCTCGCGGCACCGGGCCAGCTTCTCCGGCGTCCCCGACGTGCAGGCCACCACCGCGCCGTCCGCCTTGGCCAGCTGGATCGCGAGACACCCGATCCCGCCAGCCCCGCCGTGCACCAGGAAGACCTCGCCCGCACTCAGCCCGGCCAGTTGGTAGACGCTGCCCTGCACGGTGCAGGCGGCCTCGGGCAGCGCCGCAGCGTCGGTCAGTGTCACCCCGCCGGGCACCGGCAGCAGCTGGCCCTGCGGCACGGCCACCCGTTCCGCGTACCCACCGCCGGACAGCAGCGCGCACACCTCGTCGCCGACCTGCCAGCCGGCGACCTCCGGGCCGAGCGAGGCGATCCGGCCGCTGCACTCCAGCCCGGGATAGGGCGGCGTGCCCGGCGGCGGCGGGTAGAAACCCTGCCGCTGCATCACGTCGGCCGGGTTGACCCCGGCCGCCACTACCTCGATGATCACTTCGCCCGGTCCCGGCACCGGGTCGGGCACCTCGGTGAACTCCAGCACGTCCGGCCCGCCCGGGCTGGTGATGACGACGGCACGCATGAGCCGACCGTACTAGGCGAGCCCAGCCCGTTACAGCCGCGGGTCGACCGGCTCCGACTCCAGGGCCAGCACCGCGAACACCGCCTCGTGCACCCGCCACAGCGGCTCCCCACGGGCGGCCCGGTCCAGCGCCTCCAGGCCGAGCGCGTACTCGCGCAGTGCCAGCGAGCGTTTCCGGCCCAGATGGCGGTCCCGGAGCCGGGACAGGTTACCCGGCTCGGTGTAGTCCGGCCCGTAGATGATCCGCAGGTACTCCCGGCCGCGCACCTTGATAGCCGGCTGGGCCAGGCCGCGCGGCCCCCGGCTGAGGTTGGCCAGCGGCTTGACCACCATGCCCTCGCCGCCGGCCGCGGTCAGCTCGGTCCACCAGGCCACCCCGGCCGCCACTGAGCCCGCGTCGCCGGTGTCCACGACCAGCCGCCGGGTGCGCTGGATCAGTCCGGGCGCGGTCGCGGCCAGCCGGTCGGCCAGGTCCAGGTGCCAGCTGTGCGGCCGGTCGTGATACGTGGCCCGCTCGCTGGCCAGCAGCTGGAACGGGGCCAGCCGCACCCCGTCCAGCCCGTCCGTGGGCCAGCAGTAGCGCCGGTAGGCGGCGGTGAAGGCGTCCGCGTTGGCCGCCCGGGCCCGGGTCCGCGCGCCCAGTTCCGCCACGTCCAGCCCGCGCGCGGCGGCCTGGCCGAGCGCGGCCACCGCCGCGGGCAGCGCCGCCCGGGCCGCGGCCCCGACCGCCGCGTACTGGTGCCGCAGCAGGTCGGAGGCCTTGGCCGACCAGGGCATCAGCTCACAGTCCATCAGCAGCCAGCCGGACCCCAGCTCCCCCCAGAGCCCGCTGTCTTCTATTGCATTACGCACGGTGCCCAGCAGCTGCCCGGCGACGGCCGGGGGAAAGAACGGGCGGCCGGTCCGGGTGTAGACGGCGCCCGGCATGTCCCCGGGCGCGCCGAACGGTCCGCTGGTGCCGGGCCCGTCCTGGACGACGAGCAGCACCGCGCGCGAGCCCATGTGCTTTTCCTCGCAGATGACCTGCGCGATCCCGTCCGCCTGGTAGGCGGCGAGCGCCTCGGCCGGGTGCTCCAGCAGGTCTGGCTGGGCCGAGGTGGCGCATGGCGCCATGGTCGGTGGCAGGTAGAGCAGCCACCGCGGGTCGACCGCGAACCGGCTCATCACCTCCAGTGCCCCGGCCGCGCTGCCCTCCGGGATCGTCACCCGCCCGTGCTGCCCGGTCTCCACGATCCGTTTGCCCAGCACGTCCTGGATGTCCAGCACTTCAGGATCACGGTGGCCCGCGGCACCGGCCTCCTGAGCAGGCCCGCCCGGGAACGGCCGGGCGGGTTCGTACCAGACCTGCTCGGCCGGCACCGACACCGTTTCCTTCTCCGGGTAGCGCAGCGCGCTCAGGCGGCCGCCGAACACACACCCGGTGTCCAGGCACAGGGTGTTGTTCACCCATTCCAGATCGGTCACCGGAGTGTGCCCGTAGAGCACCATGGCCCGGCCCCGGTAGTCCCGGGCCCATGGATAGCGGACCGGCAGGCCGAACTCGTCGGTCTCCCCGGTGGTGTCGCCGTACAGGGCGAAGCTGCGCACCCGGCCCGAGGCCCGGCCGTGGTAGGCCTCTTTCAGCCCGGCGTGCGCGACCACCAGCCGGCCGCCGTCCAGCACCAGGTGCGAGACCAGGCCCCGGCAGAACTCGGCCACCTGGCTGCGGAACGCCTCGTCCTCCCCGGCCAGCTGGCTGAGCGTTTCCGCGAGGCCGTGACCGACCTGGACGTTCTTCCCGGCCAGCGCGCGGACCAGCTTGTTCTCGTGGTTGCCGGGCACGGCCAGCGCGTGCCCGGCGGCGGCCATGCCCATGACCAGCCGGAGGACTCCGGGGGTGTCCGGGCCCCGGTCCACCAGGTCGCCCAGGAACACCGCGGTGCGGCCCGCGGGCGGGACCGCGCCGTCCGGCTGGCCCGCCCGGTCCCGGGTGATCTGGTAGCCGAGCCGCCCGAGCAGGGTTTCCAGCTCGGCACGGCAGCCGTGCACGTCGCCAATCACGTCGAACGGGCCGGTGCGGTCCCGGTAGTCGGTGAGCAGCCGGTGCCGCTCGATGATCGCCGCGTCGACCTCGCCGGCCCCGCGGAGGACGTGCACCTGGCGGAACCCCTCCCGGCCGAGCGAGCGCAGGGACCGGCGCAGCCGGTCTTGCTGACGCCGCACGACATGCGCGCCGAACGACCGCTCCGGACGGGCCTGGTTCCGTTCAGACGCGGTTTTCTCGCCGACATCGACCACGATGGCGACCGGCAGGACATCGTGTGAGCGGGCCAGCTCGATCAGCGGCCGCCGGTCCGCGGCCTGGACGTTGGTCGCGTCGATCACAGTCAGCCGCCCGGCGGCCAGCCGTCTGCCCGCGATGTAGTGCAGCACGGCGAACGCGTCGGCGGTGGCCGCCTGGTCGTTCTCGTCATCGGCCACCAGGCCGCGGCAGAAGTCGCTGGAGATCACCTCGAAGCGGCCGAAGTGCTGGCGGGCGAACGTGGACTTGCCCGAGCCGGACACGCCGATCAGGACGACCAGGGCCACCTCGGGAATGCTGACACCCGTCCGGTCACCGCCTGCTCAGTCACGGGCGAACACCGCCAGCTGGGAGGGCGGCCCTACGTCCGGGTCGTCCGGGCCGACCGGCTGGTAACGGACCCGGTAGCCGTGCCGGCCGGCGACCGCGTCCGCCCACTCGTGCAGCTGCGCCCGGGTCCACTCGAACCGGTGGTCCGGGTGCCGGTAGGCGCCCGGCGCCAGCCCGGGGAGCCGGGTGTTGTGTTCCACGTTGGGCGTGGTGATCAGCACCAGGCCGGGGCGGGCGGCGCCGAACACCGCCCACTCCAGCGCGGCCAGCCGCGGCAGGTCGAGGTGCTCGATGACCTCCATCAGGACCGCCGCGTCCAGCCCGGCGAGCCTGCCGTCGGTGTAGGTCAGCGAGGACTGGATCAGCTCGACCCGGTCCCGCTGCCGCTCCGGCATCGTGTCCAGGTGCAGCCGCTGTGCGGCCCGGTCCAGCGCCCGGGGCGACACGTCAACGGCCAGCACGCGGCGCACCGACGGTTCTTTCAGCAGCCGGGCGGTGAGCGCTCCCTCGCCGCAGCCGAGATCGGCAACCGTGGCCGCACCGGCCGCCCGCAGCACGGCCAGGACCGCTTCCCGGCGGGCCTCGGCCAGCGGCTGGCGCGGCCCGGGTGGCGTGTCGCTGACCGCATTGTCCAGCTGCTCAGGTTCGGTGTCGTCCACCTCGGCCAGCCGGCCCACCGCCGTGGCCACCAGGGGCCGCTGGTGGGCCAGGTACCGGCGGGTGATCAGGTCGCGCAGCGGGTGCCCGGCCAGCCAGCCGCTGCCCGCCCGGATCAGCTTGTCCACCTCGTCGGTGCTCACCCAGTAGTGCTTGGCGTTATCCAGCACCGGCAGCAGCACGTACAGGTGGCTGAGCGCCTGGGCCAGCCGCATCCGGCCGGTCAGCCGGATGCTGAGGTAGGCCGAGTCGCCCCAGTCCGGCAGCTCGGGGTCGAGCGGGATGGGCCGGGCCGCCACCGTCCAGCCGAGCGGCTGCAGCAGCCGCTGGGCCAGGTCGGCCCCGCCCCGGCAGGGCAGCGCCGGGATCGTGATCTCCAGCGGCAGGTCCCTGGCGGCCAGCTCCGGCCGGGCGGTGCACCGCCCGGCCATGGCGGTGCCAAACACCTTGCTCAGCGCGACCGCCATCATCGAGGACGCCGCGTACGGGCGGTCGTTGACGTACTGGGCCAGGGAGAACCCGGCCTGCGCGGCGCCGCTGCGGTGCTGGCGGACCAGCCCGATCGGGTCCACCTCGAGCAGCAGCGCGGCGGTGCACCGCTGCTCGCCCGCCTCGGGATAGAACACGTGAGCCTGACCGGCCGCCAGCTCGAACGCCTGCACCCGGTCCGGGTGCTTGTGCAGCAGGAAGCCCAGGTCGGTGGCGGGTGGCGTGGTCGAGGTGATGGTCAGCAGCACACTGCGCAGTCTTCTGCGTCCGGCCGCGTACGGCTAGCCGTTTGCTGGTGGAACCGCTACAACTCGTGAGATGACCGTGGAAACGGAGCCGCCGCGGCGGATCCTGGTGGCCGGGGACTGGCACGGCAACGAGGACTGGGCACTGAACGTGATCCGGCGCGTCCCTGGTCTGCTGGCCGGTGAGCCCCGGCGGCTGATCCTGCACCTGGGGGACTTCGGTATCTGGCCGGACCGGGCGGGCTTGGCCTATCTGGCCCGGATCACCGAGGTGCTGGCGGAGACCGGTGCCGAGCTGTGGTTCATCGACGGCAATCACGAGGATTTCGGCCTGCTGGCCAAGCTGGACGCCGACGGCGCCACCGGGGATGGCCGGGTGCGGGTCCGGCCCCGCCTGTATCACCTGCCGCGCGGCTACCGGTGGGGCTGGCACGGCCGGGCCTGGCTGGGTTGCGGTGGCGCGGTGAGCCTGGACAAGGCGGTGCGCACCGCGGGCGTGGACTGGTCGCCGGAGGAGGAGATCACCGCCGCCCAGGTGACCGCGATCAGCGCGGCTGGGCACGCCGACGTGCTGGTCAGTCACGACTGCCCGGCGGGTGTCCAGCATGACCTCGGCCGTCTGCCGCCCGGCTGGGACCCGGCCGACCTGGCCCGCAGCCACGCGCATCAGCAACGGCTGCGGGACCTGGTGGACGCGGTCCGGCCGTCGTATGTCATGCACGGACATCTGCACCGGGCCTACCACCAGGACTGCGACTTCGGGTATGGGCCGGTGCGGGTCACCGGGCTGGCCGCGGACGGCCGGCTGCGCAACTTCGCGGTGCTCGACGTCTCGGCCATGCAGTGGGAGCCGCGCGGCGGCCGGTCTGGCTGGGCCAGACGCCGGCCCGGCCGGCATCGCGGCTAGCTAGGCGGTTAGGCGGCAGCCCGGTCGGATGCGCCCGCCTCGATCCACTGGTACACCGCCCCGATGCCCTGGGCCAGGCTGGCCGAGGCCCGCCAGCCCAGCTCCCGGGCGGCCCGGTTCACGTCCAGGACGCTGCGCGCCAGCTCACCCGGCCGGGGCGGGCATAGCCGCGGTTCCAGCGGGCGGCCGGCTATCTCGCCGATGATCCGGACCAGGTCCAGGACGCTGGTCTCGGTCCCGGTGCCGATGTTCCAGATACCAGGGCGGTCGGCGTCCGCCGCGGCCAGGAACGCGCGGACCACGTCCCCCACGTATACGTAGTCCCGGGTCTGCGTGCCGTCCCCGTACACGGTCAGCTCGCGGTCGGCCAGCGCGGCCCCGCAGAAGATTGGGATGACTCCGGCATCCCCGCCCGGATCCTGGCGCGGCCCGTAGACGTTGGCCAGCCGGAGTGCCGAGTGCCTGGTGCCATGCAGCCGGTTGTACAGACCGAGATACTGCTCAGCGCAGTACTTCGCGATCCCGTACGGGGACTCGGGCAGCGGCAGCACGTCCTCGGGGGATGGGATCGGGGCGTCGCGTCCGCACAGCGCCCCGCCCGACGACGCGAACAGCACCCGCGCGCCGACCGCGCGCGCCGCTTCCAGCACATTGACCGTGCCGATGACATTGACCTGGGCGTCCTGCGCGGGGGCGGCCACCGAGGAGCGAACGTCGATCTGCGCCGCCAGGTGGCAGATCAACTGCGGCCTGGCCTGGGACACGAGCGCGGTCAGCGTCGCGCTGTCGCAGATGCTGACCTTGTGCAGGCCCGCCTGGTCGGCCAGCCGCCCAGCCCGCCCCGCGGCCAGGTCATCGGCTACCGTCACCTCGTCGCCCCGGCCCAGGAACGCATCGGTGAGGTGCGAACCGATGAAACCGGCACCACCGGTCACGAGTACGCGCATGGTTGATGATGCTAGCGGCGGGCCTGCGCGGTAGCGGGGTTTGGGATGGCGAGGTCGGTCTCGTTACTGCCAGCCGTCATCGTCTCGTCTCATCAGGGATCAGGTGTGGTTTGCGCTGGCCGCGCTGGTGGCCGTTGACTGGCCCGGCGCCGGCGCCGGCGCCGGCTCTGGGCCCGGGGCGCCAAGTCATTGCCCGAGCAGCCGCGGTAAACGCTGCGCGGTGGGCCGCGGGACACTCTCGGAGAATGGTGCCCAGCACGCGAAGCCCGTCGCTGAATGCGTTCAGGTTACTTACACCGTGAATTCTCGAACGTTCGAAGCTGGGGACCTCAGCGACCACAAGCCGCGCCTGAGCGACGCGCATGTGAATCAGCGTTTCAACCTCAAAGCCATCACCCCAGAGCCGGCCGCCTCCATTAGCCGGAACAGGAGTTGTCGTGTCGAGTCGGAGTACCGGAAGGTGCTTCCGCCAGAACGCGTTGAGCCCGTAACACAGGTCTGTGTACTTCGTACCGTACAACGTGTTGACCAAGCTGGTCAGCGCAAGGTTCCCCAGACTGCGCAGACGCGTGATGTCAGCACTGCCGCCGCCTGGCAGGAAACGTGATCCCTTCGCGAAGTCGGCACCGTCCATGAGTGCTTTAACGAATCTCGGGATCTCGCCAGGATCGGCCGACCCGTCGGCGTCCACCATGGCGATGAGGTCACCGGTCGCTGCGGCGAATCCGCAGGCAAGGGCATTTCCCTTACCTTCTCGTGTCTGTGTGACCAGGCGGACGTCAGGTCGCAATCGGCGGACAACCTGAACCGTGTCATCTACCGAGTGGCCATCCACGACGATTATCTCGTGAATGTCTGATGGCAGTCGCGCGAAGACGTGCGGTAGGTTACGGGCCTCGTTCAGGGTCGGGATAATAACCGATAGTCCCGGCCATGCCGAAGGTTGCCAAGACGCGGAAGTCACGGCCCCCCCATGACTGGATTTGGCAAATTTGGATTTGGCAAAATCAGTACTGGAGGCGGGCCAGTACTTAATCGGCTGGTACCAACATGTGACCCCTGCACATGCTGATCCCACCCGTCTCGCTGGTACTTTAGCAGCTCACAGGCTCCGATGCTAGGATGTACTAGTAAAAATGTAGTAGACAGTACTAAAAGCTCTGAGCCTCGGCCATCGTTACATAGCGTAACAATGCAGATCGGCAGGGTAGCGTTTTGGATCCAAAGGGGATCCAAAAGCCGGATGTAAATAAAGGTCGGTGGGCACGAGTCGATGCAGTCGCCAGGGGACCAAATGTGCGCACCCCCACCGCGGCGGACTCCGTAACGAACCGCGGGACCGCTCCTGTTGGGCAGCCTCAGGATCAGGCATCTGCGGCCCGGAGCCCGGACGGCGGTCGCCCGACGTCGTAGGCTTGTCCGGGGAACAGGAAATTGAATCAGATGGGGCTGGCGTCCGGAAGACGGCAACGCGCGTGCGTGGCAGGCTGGCGCTCACCAGCACCAGCCGGGCGGCCGTGAGTACGACGATCATTCCCAGGAACCACCAGTAGCTGGCCATCAAGGAAGTGTCCTGAAGCGGCCAGAAGACGCGTACCCCTGGGTAACCCTCGGCGATGTCCCGCGCGAAATGCAGCACCAGCCCGGCCGCCGCCCCGCTCAGTACGGCCCGGTGCCTGCGACTGGCCACCGCAGCGGCGACGAACACTGCCACGGTGGACAGCGAATGCGTGACCGGCCGCTGGGCTTGGTCTCCCAGCAGTCCCAGGTACAGCGGTATGTGATCCACATCGATGGCGACTGATGCGATGAGCGCCGCGGCATAGAAGCGGCGCGGCGCGTCGATGAAGCGCGCCAGGACAAGCAAGCCCAGGGCGGCAGTGCATAGATGAGCGACCTCATCGACGGGCCCGGTAGTCCACACACCGAAGGGAATGCTGCGGTCGACCGCGTCGGATGCCAGCGCGACCGCGGCCAGCAGCAGCGGACCAGCCCACCACCGGACCGGTCCCGAGACGGCTGATCTCATCGCTGTCCGACCCGGCGACCCGCCCGCACGGCGTCGCCACGCTCGGGCCCCAGCTCGGCGTGCGCAGCAGCGCCGGTCCGGAATTCCTGGGATGGCAACGGCGAGTCAGTCATGCCGACAGCGTAACTCGATGGCTGCGCTGTGATCCGCCGCTGGTCCGGGTCAGCCGGGCCGCAGGTGGATGAGCGTTACCTCACTGCCTTCGTGGAGCTGCCCGCCATCAGGGTCACGAGCCGGCCAGATGTTTCAAATCCTGTCATCGCGCGGCGCAGCAACCAGGCGAAGGCGAGCAGGGCCACGGCCCCTATGAGCAGGCGGATAGCGAGCCACACCGGGGAGGCCGGCAGTACCCCGATCGCCAAGGTGACAGCGATGGCACCACCGATGAGGGCGCGGAGCTGAACTGAGGCACCAGGGACCTGCAGGCCGGAACTCACGGGCGGCCGGGTGAGCCGGGCACACAGGGCATAGGAAAGTACCGTGGCGATAGCCGAGCCGGTGATGCCGAAGAACGGAACCATCACGACGTTCAGGCCTATGTTCACCGCCGCTGCGACCAGCGTTGCCACCGCCGCCTGGCCAGTCCTCCCAGCGCTCATCAGCGCCCGTAGGTTGGCCTGGAACTGCGCGAAAGGGAACGTGCAAATGGCTACGATCGCGACAATCGGCGTCAGCTCGGCTGGATGGAACGATGGGGGAACCCACACTGCCAGCACCACCGGGGCCCCGGCAGCCAGGCCACAGACCACCGGGATCAACAGCAGGTTCATCAGGTCGCGGCTGTTGGCCAGGAGCCGGGATCGTGCCACTTGGCCTTCCACTGCGTAGATGCGCGGCATCCACGCCCAGCCGACGAAGACAAGAAGGATGAAGCCGAGACTGCCCACGTTGTAAGCGACGGAGTAGCGGCCAACCGCTGCCGACCCGAGGACATGGGCAATGACGACCCGGTCGCCGAGGCCGAGAATGTAGCCACTGAGCTGCTGCGGCACCATGGGCAGGCCGAAAAGAAATACCCCGGCGTAGGGGCGGATCGCGGTCAGTACTGACCAGGCTGGCCTCAGGGCCAGCAAGCCGACAAGAGCAGCCGTGCCTTGCCCGATGACCAGGCCCCAGAGGTAACTCGTAACATTGGGCGCCCACCAGTACAGCAGAAGCACACCGGCCGCTTGCGCCCCCACCGACTGCACAGCAGCGACGAAGGTGGCCATCCTCAGCTTGTCTCTGGACCGGAGCATGGCGAGTGCCGTCAACGTCAGCGCGAAGCAGGCGGCCCACAATGCGGCCAAGCGCGCGTCCAGGACCTGGTTCAGGCCCACGGCGGGGCCCCACGCCGGTGCGGCCAGGACGGCGACGAGCGAGGCGGCGACCGCAAGGATGGCGGAGATGGCGAGTACCCCACGGGACCGGTGATCGCCGTCCTTCCCCGCGAACACCTTCTGAGCCGCGAAGGGGAACCCGAGGTTAAAGGTCACCCCTAGGAGCTGCGCCACCGTCATGGCGAGCGACACCTGCCCGAACTGGCCTGCGCCGAGGCGCCGGGTCAGGATGGGCGTTATGAGCGCGGTGAGGACCACCTGTAGGGCGGACACTCCAAGGTAGACGAAATCGCGGGTGAACATGGCACGCAGGGCACTCGACGCTGGTGGATGATCGCCAGACGCCGTCAGCACTACGTCGTCATGAGGGTTCTTCCCGCCGTTTGGAGGACTAGGGCCCGCCTGCTGGCGGAGACCCCAGGCTCGGCCCCAACCGCGTTGCAGGGCATACCAGCGACCATCGTCCCGCATGCGCCACTTGCCGGGCACGGCGATGGCCAGGCGCTGGGCCAGGCGCTGCGCGGCGGGCGTCACCGCCGGGTCCTGGTCGCGGCGCCACTCGGTGAGATGCCAGGGGATCTTGGCCAGGAAGCGGGACTGCTGGCGGTATTCCGGCCTGTCCGACGAGGTGCGCGGCTCCACCTTGGTGAGGTACAGCCGCCGCTCGGCCCGGATGATCCCGCCATGGGCCAGCCGGCGTTCCTTCTGGGGCTCCTGGGGATCGTTAACCGACCGCTGGTCGGAGATGGCGTTCTCCTCCATCCTGAGGAGGAAGACCACCGGGAACTCCAGCCCGCTGGCCGTGCCCAGGGTCATCAGCGTCACCTTGCCGTCGTGATCCGCGCCCTCGGGGACCTGGCCTGCATCGGCGAGCAGGGACACCTGCGCCAGAAAGTCAGCCAGCGAGCCCGGCGCCGGCCCCGCCGTGTCCGTGTCCGTGTTCGTGTCCGTATGCGGGCCCGGGTCTGGCAGCCCGGCCTGGCCGTGCAGTGCGTCGAATTCCCGCGCACCCGCCACCAGTTCCTTGAGGTTCTCGATCCGTCCTGCGTCCTGACGGTCGCTGGAGGCCTCCAGCTGGGCAACGTACCCCGACCGCTCCAGCACCGCCTCGGCTATCTCCGCCACCGTCAGGCCGGCATCCGCGTCCGCCCGTAGCCCTGCCAGCAGCTCATTGAAGGACTCAATCGCCCGGATCGCCGGGGGGGAGAGCCCGGGTACCTCACCGGGCCGGATTAGGGCCGCGGCAAGAGATGCCCTGTCCCGGTGGGCGAGTGCGGCAACGGACTCTTGGGTCCGGATCCCGATCCCCCGCCTGGGCACGTTCAGCACCCGGCGCAGGGACACCTCATCCTCGGGGTTGGCGATCAGCCGCAGGTAGGCGAGCAGATCCTGCACCTCGCGGCGCTCATAAAACGGGATCCCCCCCACGATGATGTAAGGCAGCCCGGCCCGGATGAAGACCTCCTCGATGGCCCGGGACTGGGCGTTGGTGCGGTAGAACACCGCGATCTGACCATGGGCGGCCCCACCCTTGTCGGTGAGCCGGTTCACCTCCTCGGCCACGAAAGCCGCCTCGTCGTGCTCGCTATCGGCGATGTAGGCGATGACCGGCCGGCCCACACCCGCCTCCGACCACGGATCCTGGGCGTCTTTGATCACCGGGATCGGCTCGGTGTCACTGAAGTCCGGCTGGCCCCATGGCCCCAGTTTCGGTGGGGGCAGTTGCGGTGATGGGGGCGGCTGCTGTGGCGGGAGTGGCTGGCATGGCGAAGGTGCTTGCCGTGGTAGGGGTGGCTGCCGTGGCAGGGGCGGCTTCGGAGACGCAGGCCAGCCGCCGACCAGCCTGCGGCCGTACGAGCCGGCCAGGAAAAGGGCTGTGACCGCGCCTAGCAGCAACCCGAGCGAGACCGGGCCGAGCCGAATGCCGCTGACATCGAGAAGCAGCGACGCACACACGGCGAGCACGAGCGATACCGGCACCGCTACCGAGATCGACCGCAGGCCGGCGGTCTGCCCCAGCAGACGCAGGAACGCATAACCCGGGGCCAGCAACAGGGCCGGCAGGACAACCACCCGGGAGAGCCCGGGAAGGACCGGGGCGCACATGAGCAGGGCGGCTCCGACGCCGGCTAGGAATCCCGGGTCCCGCGCCACCTGCAGGCGGGTGCGCCATTCCGGCGGTACGTCAATGATCGTTGGCATGGGAGGGATACCACGAACGATACGAGTGGAAATCGATCCTATACAGGCGATAATGCTGCGAGGAGTACAGGAGCCGTAGCCACGGCCGGTGCGCCAGGCGAGTGATGTTCCGCAGTGGCACCAGATCCGGTTCGCCCTTGTAGAACAGGGGCGGCCCGGTCGGGGTCTGCTGCGCGTCGCGGACATCGACGGCTAGGTAGTCGTCTCCCCGACGCTGCATGGTGGACATGAGAGCCGGTGCTGGCGGGCGATCGCCGTACCAGATGGTCGCAATTGGCAGGCTGGGCCCCGCTAGCGGGGTGACGGCGTCGGCGTGAGCTGTGAGTGCCAGCGCAGTGAAACGATCTGTCACTATGTGCGCCCCGGGGCCCAGATGTGTCTGAACCCAGTTCGCAAGCCTGAGGGTTTCGGGGGTGACGCTGTTGGTGTCCGAGCCGAACTGGTAAGGCCCAGGGAACCGAGCGCTGGGCGGTGAATCCACTGCGACATTCCCGACGAACAAGACGGCGAGTGCGGCCGCGCCGACCGCCGCGGCCGTTCGCCTTAGCCCCGGCCTGCGGTTGTCCAACTCGAACAAGATGACGAGAGCGGCCGGCAGAGGAGCGACCCCGACAAACGTCGTGGCCCAGATACGGTGCGCTGATTGAGCCCCATCGCTGGTCAGCGTCAATGGGAGACTCACCAGGTAGGCCGCGGTGAGCACGAACGCCCACAGGAAGTTCGATCGCAGGGCGGGCTTCTGCAGCCAGCGAATTCCCGCAAAGAGGAATGCGATCGCGATCATGATAGGCGCGGCGATTGCAGCTGCTCGTTCGTAGCTGGGGGAGCCCGAATGACTAAAGATCGTCCGCGTTGCACCACTACCAGCCTTGGAGCCAGTGACCAAGGCGACAATCTGTGATGCCGTGCCTGACACATGGGGGAAGAGGTAGCCCACCGTTGTCGGCGCGACGAAGGCAATCCACAACCCGAAGCACATCGCCAGTGTCAGCACCGGCACCCACCTGACGAACAGGCGGCGCGAGCTGCCCCTGCGGTCGGCGAACCCGCTTATCGGCTTGAGAAAGAACGCGCCCGCCAGGAGCAGGGCGATGCCGGACAGGCTGGTGAGATGGTGTGTCACCACCAAGCCGAAGGAGATCACCGCGATCAGCAGCAATGCCGACAGGCTCTGTCTCCAGGTGCGGTCGGCAGATCGCTCGGCCGCCAGGGCTTCCACGTACAGGCGGACGATCGTCAGCATGAGCAGGATCGCAACGGATTCGTAGGAGAACTGGACGTCAAAGTAGACGAAGCTTGGATTGGCGGCGTAGACCAGGCCAGCCACCGCCGCCCACCGATGGGGAACTGGCAGGGCTCGCGCTATGTAGTAAACCTGTACTGGGAGCAGGCAGTGCACCACGGCGATCAGCGCCAGGGCCGAGTCCCACGGGGAAAGGCCGGTCAGCCAGTGGATCGTGGCCGCGGCGCTCTGCAACCCCGGGTAGAAAGTCCCGATTGGCAGCAACGGCGTGTGCTGGAAGAGCCCACCGGCCGAAATGATGTTCCGCAGCAGGGCGAATTGAGCAGTCTCATCGAAGCCACTCGGGCCATCCGCGCTCAGCCAGAACGCGGGCAACACGGTGAAGAGCCCGAACAATCCAAGCCAGAAAACCGCATAGCGTCCGGATACCGCCCGCCACGCGACTGCCAGGTAGGCGAGCAGCATTCCTGCCCAGAAGATGGGATCGTAAGACTGGATCGCTGCGGTGGGGGCTATGCGGTATGCCCAGATCACCAGGGCAGCGCCGGCCGCGACGAGACCGGCCGCCCTCAGCTCCGCCAGTAGGTCGCCCGGGGGCAGCGGGATCCTCGACGGGCCGTCTTCCCGGACAAGCCCCGACGGGCTGTCTTCCCGGAGAAGCACGGGAACCGGCCTTCGGGACATCCGCATCGGTGAGCCGACTTACGCGGTGCCGCAGATGGGATTGCCTTGTGCTGCCTGGAAACTGCCCGCATCGGCGTTCGACCCCTCTTGGTGGGTCAACGTCAGCGCGTGCGGTGAGCCGATCATGTTGAGGCGCTGCGGTTGGTACGTCACGGTCATAAAGGGTCCCCCCGGGACGATGTTAGTAACGCTACCACCGGTGAGATCGTGGTCACGGTGACCGCCGCGAACAGGCACTTCCCCGGTCTGCTTGTCCGAGCTTATGGTTGGCGAGGGAGCGGAGGCAGTCTACGTTCAACACGGTCCTCGTCGCTGGGCAGTTCACGACGGGGGGTACTGTGTCTACAGTCTTGCCGAAGCGCCGGGTGGGAAGTGGCGGGGGGCTTAGCCGCCATGTCCCGGCCCGGCGACCATTGGGGGTGCCGGCCAGGGGGGCCGCGTGGACTTTTTGCTGAGTGCCGAACAGCGCGAGCTGACGGAGGCGGCCGCTGATTTCGCCCAGCGGGAGCTCAACCAAGATCTGGTGGAGCGCGAGGATGAGGGGGAGTTTCCGCGAGAGGCGTGGCGGAAGTGTGCCAAATTCGGGGTCCAGGGCCTGCCTATTCCCGCCGAGCTAGGCGGGGCCGACACCGACGTCCTCACGACAGCCCTGGTCATGGAGGCCTTGGGATACGGGTGCCACGACAACGGACTGCTCTTTTCCCTCAACGCGCAGATGTGGAGCGTCGAGGTGCCGCTAGTGACGTTCGGCACCCCGGCACAGCAGCGGGCGTACCTGCCCGGCATGGCGTCGGGGGACATCATCGCCGCGCACGGGATGACCGAGTCTGGCTCCGGTTCTGACGCGCTGCACATGCACACCCGCGCCGAGCGGCACGGTGACCACTACGTCCTCGAAGGGAGCAAGCAGTACATCACCAACGCCCCGGTTGCTGACGTCCTGCTGGTCTACGCCGTGGACCCGGGCCGGCCTGGACTATCCGGGATCTCGGCTTTCCTCGTCGACGCAGCGACACCGGGGCTCACGGTGAGCAGCAGCTTTGAGAAGATGGGCCTGCGGACCTCGCCGATGGGCGAGATAACGCTGCACGACTGCGTCGTTCCCGCGGAGAGCCGGCTAGGGCCGGAAGGGGCGGGTATGCCGATCTTCAACTCGTCCATGGAGTGGGAACGGAGCTGCCTTTTCGCCAGCACCGTGGGCGCGATGCGGCGGCAGCTCGAGGCGTGTGTGGCGTACGCGCGGTCGCGCGAGCAGTTCGGCCAGCCCATCGGTAAGTTCCAGGGCGTGTCCGACAAGCTGGCCGATATGTACGTGCGGCTGGAGGCGGCGAGATCGCTGATCTACCGGGTGGCATGGCTGAAGCAGCAGGGCAGGTCCGCCCCTGCGGAGGCGGCTGCCGCGAAGCTGTTCATCAGCGAGGCCTGGGTGCGCTCCAGCCAGGACGCGATCCAGATCCACGGGGCCTGGGGTTACCTGAAAGACGCAGGGATCGAGCGGGACCTCAGGGATGCGGTCGCCGGCACCATCTACTCAGGGACATCGGAGATCCAGCGCGTGGTAGTCGCCCGGATGCTCGGGCTCTGAGCCATCCGGGCCGGGGAAGCATCACCGGCGGGGAGCCAGGAGAGGAAGCGTGATGGCGTATCTGCTGCAGCGGCTGCTGACCGAGGCTGCGGCGCGGCGGCCGGAGCGGCCCGCGGTAGCGTCCGACGGCTGCGTGCTCACCTACCAGGAGCTGGACCGGCTGAGCAACAAGGTGGCCCGGGCACTGCTGGACCTGGGCGTGGCGCCCGGCGACCGGGTGGGGATCCTCGCCCCCAAGTCGGCCGCTGCGGTCGTCGGGGTATACGGGGCGTTGAAGGCCGGGGCCTGTTATGTGCCGCTCGACCCGAAGGCACCCGCTGGGCGGCTCAGCCACATCGTGCGGGACAGCGGCGCCGCCGTGATCGTGGCGGACGAGGCAAGGAGGTCCGAGGCAGCTACTCTGGCCGGCGCTGTTCCCCGGCCGCCCAGTGTGGTGGTGGTGAGCGTTCCCGGCTCCTCAGAGCGTGAGGAAACGGCCGGTGTCCCGGCCCAGGGCGCGGCCATTGTGCCGTGGAGCGCGGTGGCTGAGGAATCAGGCGAGCCGTTGGCGGAGGAACGGGCGATCGAGACCGACCTCGCGTACATCCTGTACACGTCGGGATCCACCGGCACCCCGAAGGGGGTGATGATCTCCCATCGCAACTCGCTCACGTTTGTCGACTGGGCGGCGCCGGCTGCGGAGCTCAGCGAGCAGGACCGCGTCTGCAGCCCCGCGCCGCTGCATTTCGATCTGTCGGTCTTCGACATCTTCGCCAGCTGCCGTGCTGCCGCGTGCCTGACGGTGCTTCCGGAAGGAGCAGCCACCTTTCCGGTATCGATCGCGAGGTGGCTCGAGGCCGAACGGATCTCGGTCTGGTACTCCGTGCCCTCGGTCCTCACGCTGCTGGCCTGCTACGGCAGCCTGCAGCAGGTCAACCTGTCAGACCTGCGGATGGTGATCTTCGCCGGGGAGGTGTTCCCCCCCAAGCACCTCGCCCGGCTGATAGCCGGGCTGCCGCACGCGCGCTACCTCAATTGGTACGGGCCGACCGAGACCAATGTATGCACGGCGTTCGAGGTGCCCGCGGGCTGGGCTGATGACCAGCCGGCCCCCATCGGGAAGGCCTGCGCCAACACCGAGGTGTTCGCAGTCACGAGCGAAGGCCGCCGGGTGTCCCAGCCCGGCGAAGAGGGTGAGCTCTACGTGCGGGGTCCCTCGCTGATGCTGGGGTACTGGGGACAGCCGGCCAAGACCAGCGAGGTGCTGGTCCGCAACCCGTTCCGGGCAGAGTACGACGAGTTGGTGTACCGGACAGGTGATCTGGTGGCCCTGGAGCCAGACGGGAACTATGCCTATCTGGGCCGCCGGGACACCATGGTGAAGATCCGCGGTTACCGGGTGGAGCTGGGAGAGGTGGAAGCCACCCTGTACCGGCACCCGGCCATCCGGGAGGCGGCGGTGCTGCCGGTGCCGGATGGGCTGCTCGGCAGCCGCCTCCGTGCCGTCGTCACCGCGGACGGGGGCAGCAACCTCACCCGCGAGAACGTGCTGGAGCACTGCCGGCGGTGGCTGCCGAGCTACATGGTGCCGGACATAGTCGACTTCCGCGAGGAGATGCCAAGAACCTCGACCGGCAAAGTCGACCGGGCCGGCCTCGCCCAAGAGCAGGACGAACTGGAGCCGGCCGGAGACGGCCGAGGGAACAAGCGCTAGCAGACACACAAGGAAAAAGGAGCGTGCCGGAGTGGAGACGGTCATCAACGACTACATCAGCCGGGAACTCGTCCCGGACGCGGCGCTGCTGCCGCTGAAGAACGACACATCACTGCTGGACAGCGGGATCCTCGATTCGCTGAGCCTGCTCAGGCTGGTGGTCTTCCTCGAAGAGCGGTTCGGCATCACAATGGGCGACGCGGATCTGCTCCCAGAGAATTTCGGCAGCGTGAACGCCATCTGCGCTTATCTCCGCTCCCGTGAGCCGGGGAAGGAGGCGGCGCATGGGTGACAGCCGCGTGCCACGCGACCCACAGCTCCCCACGCACTGGTTCAACATCCTGCATGACCGGCCGCAGTACGTGACCTCGGCGGTGTCGAGATCACGGTTGGGGGGAGAGGCGAAAACGGCGGGGCACGGCGCCCTGCTCCAGCAGCCGTTGTCCCTCGCACGGCAGTCCATTAACACGGCCGATCGGCTCATACCGATCCCCGACGAGGTGCTGGACCTGTATGCGCAGTACCGTCCCACGCCCTTGCGCCGGGCAGTGCGCCTGGAGGAGCACCTCGGCGCCAACGCTCGTATCTATTACAAGTACGAGGGTGCCAACCTCACCGGGAGCCACAAGCTCAACACCGCCCTGGCGCAGGCCCACTACTATTCCCGCGCAGGCGTGAAACACCTGGTCACGGGCACGGGCGCAGGGCAGTGGGGAACCGCTCTCGCCTACGCATGCCAGGTCATGGGTCTCCGCTGCACGATCTTCTGGGTCAGATCCACCTTGCGTCAGAAGCCCATCCGCGGCGAGATGATGCGGCTGTTCGGTGCGACCGTCCATGAGAGTCCCAGCAACCTGACCGAAGTCGGGCGCAGGGCGCTCAAGAAGGACCCAGAGGACATCGGTACCCTCGCCGGGGCCACCGGGGAAGCCCTTGCGCTCGCAGCCGAGGACAGCGAATCACGCTTTGCCGTTGGCAGTGGCGAGAACTCGGTGCTGCTCCACCAGACGGTCATCGGTCAGGAGGCCGTCTCGCAGATGGCCGCGCTGGGCGACTTCCCTGATTACGTCATTGCGTGCATGGGCGCCGGATCGAACTTCGGCGGGATCACCCTGCCCTTCCTTGGTGCGGCGAAGGACTCCGGGAGGCCGGTCCGGCTTCTCGCCGTCGAGTCGGCCGCGTGCCCGAAGCTGACCCGAGGTCGCTACCTCTACGACCTGAGTGACGCCCTGGGCACAACCCCGATCACCAAGATCTATTCACTCGGCAGCACTTACGTGCCACCGCCGGTGTACGCGGGCGGACTGCGGCATCACAGCGCCGGGCCGCTAACGAGCGCCATGTATGCGGACGGCTCCCTGGAGGCGATGGCCATCGACCAGCTAACGTCGTTCCGGGCCGGCATGCTGTTCTGCGAGACCGAGGGCATTCTGCCCGCCCCTGAAGCCGCCCACGCGGTAGCCGGGATGATGGATCTCGTGTCGCTGCATCCGCGCCAGGGGCCTCCGCTGGTCGTCCTCGTCAACATCAGCGGGCACGGCCTGCTGGATCTGGGTGCCTACAGGCGTTTTGCCGACGGCGAGATCGAAGCGGTGACAGCGGACGAGGCCAGCTTGTCGCAGAGCCTGAGCGCCCTGGAAGAGTTCAACCAACGCATCGCGGTACCTGCCGAAGCAACGTGACGGCGAAGGACGGGTGGCCCGGTCGTTGGCACTGGGCAGAGGATCAGGTGGCGGCGAGGAGCTGACGCGGCTGCTGCGCTGCCCGTCCACGTCGGCTGGAGGGTCGTCAGCACGTCAGTCCTGCGCCTGGACGCTACCTGTTGATCCATCGTCTGGATCTCCCGACTCGTGGTGGTCCGCGGCTGGTGACCGGTCCGACTCCGGCTCGATCAGCCCGAGGCGGGCAACATCGACTGTGTGCCAGAGGTTCCAGTGGGCCGGGCTTTTCCGGATAGCGGCGTTGACCTCGGCGATGCAGCGCCCGAATGCCGTCGCGGTTTCTCCCTCCAGCGGCACTGGCGCCGAGAGCTCCCACACCTGGTGGTGCTGATCGGCCCCGCGATACAGGAAACCCATGAGCACCGGCGCGCCGGTCAGCTTGGCCAGGGTCACAGCCCCTGGCAGCAGCTGGGCCCGGCGGCCGAGGAAGGGAACATCGACAGCGCGGGCCCGCTCGTTGTCCAGCGGTGGCGCGTCGATCGAGATCGACACCACCTCATTGGCGCGGAGCGCGGCGGCTGCCTGCATCGCGACCTGGGGCCGCCCGGGCCATGGCTCGATGTTCGGGCGCTGCCGGTAGCGCAGCACCGGCCTGGCGTAGACCCGTTCCCAGAACCACCGCTCGGCAGAAGAGACGCCAACTCTGCGGTTGTAGTTAGCCCTGTAGTCATAGTTGTAGTTGTGATCCCAGCGCCCGATGTGGGTGACGGGGAAGCCGCTGGCGTGCAGCACCGACAAGCCGCTGGCGTGCGAGCCGAAGTGGGCGGAGCACAGGATGGCTCCCTTGCCCGCCGCCAGCGCCGCCTCCAGGTGTTCCCGCCCACGGATCTCGACCAGCCGGCGGAGGGGCTGTGCCCCGCGCCGCAGCCGCTTCACGTCCACCGGACTGCAGGAGGAGAGCCGGAACCAGTCCCGGACTACCTGCTGCGCCGCCGCCGGGCTGAGCTCGTCCCCGAGCACCAGCCGCACATTACGGGCCAGCTCGGTGCGCTTCCCGGTCTGGTACCGGAAGAGCAAGTCGCCGTGCCAGCATGCGAGGCGGTAGCCCAAGGCGGCTGGCAGGCGGGCCAGGGCCGGCGCGACTGCCGCCCAGTAAGCCGCGCCTTCCACACTGCGCAGCAACTTCCCCGCGGGGTTGTCACCCATGCGCGGGCTCCTGCTTTCCGGACGCATGGGCACTCCGCGCTGATCGGCGTTCAGTAAGAAGCTCACGCCGTCCGAACCGCACGTCTGGCCTCCCGCCAGTTATGACCGCCACCCCCGGTTATGGCCGTCACCCGCAGCAATCATAGTCTCCTCTCCAGGTACTGGCTGAGGCCGGGATCGCCCGCCAAAAGCGGCCGTGCCCGCCGACGCTGGCCCGGGTCAACCCGCCGCTGCGACCCCACGGTTACTGCATTATTACCTGGATGTCGTGCGCCCATTGTCACACTTAACCCACCGGACGGCTGGTGAAGCAGATGATTCACACAATGCTGAGCGTGCCAGAGATGCGCTGGGATAACCGGGCGGCGCCGGGACCTGATGACCGGGAGACGGGATAATGCGCCGCCTAACCCAGAATCACTCTCGCCAGGATCGTTTACGGTAGGTTGGGCAGGCGCTCGGCGGGGATAAGAAACTGATTCAACCGCCGAGGTTCTCCCTGTACCTCCGCGAAACTGCGGCCATCGAATTCCATTAGACGGTAGTCAAGTGGTTCCACGATCTTATGGGCGTCGCTCCCGCATCGGATCGTCTCAGCCATGATGACCGGCCGATACGTTCGGATCGTCTCTAGCCCGCCCGCCAGGACCCGATATTCCAGCCCTTGGACGTCGATCTTGATGAAATCCGGCTGCAATCCGCAGTCATCGAGACGAATAAGAGGCAATCGCTTGGACAACACTGTGAGCTTCATCGGATCGAACTGCAATACACGGTCTGAGCTGAGCCAGCTCTTGGCGCTCTCGTAGTCGAAGGATGCCAGCCCAGTGAGGATGTTGCCATTGTATGAGGGGACGAACAATTCCGCCTCGCCTGTTTGGTCGGAAAGTCCGTTGGGGATGACGGTTAGCTGGGGAAACTTCTTGGTCAGCCGTTGAAGCTTGCGGAAAACAGTAGGGTTCGGCTCGAAGCTGACGACTGTCGCAGCCGGAAACACCGTATAAAGCGACAGGACTGACTGTCCTATGTTTCCACCGACGTCGACCAGTAGAGGGCGATTACTGAACTTCAGTAGCGGAAGAGCGCGGAAATCATGTTCATGAGGACGATGCATCCAGTACAGCAGAGTGTAACGCCACTGAGGAGTCAGGAGGTCATAGCCACGCGGAAGCCGAAGTACCATCATGACCGCGAACCGTGTCGCAAAATCTTTAAAGACCATATAGCTCGTTTCCCCAGTGGCCAAGATGTGATTGGTGTGATTTCACAGCTGATGCTGGAGATCCAGCGCCGTATCCTGAAGAGCCACACATAAAGTTGGTCTCGTGCACCCTCTCGCAGAATACGCCATAAGGGGAGATTTATCAAGATGCGACCCCATCGCATGATGCTTTGTGCTAGATCCCTTGATTGCCGGCGATCTGCCCATGCGATCGTGCTCAGCCACAGCGAGATCCACGACTATGCCACCATAATCCTCACCCTCGGTGGGTGCCGGTCCCGGAGAGGGGTCAGCAGCCGCAGTGACGTCAGAAGTCAGTTACGCGAGTACTGCATAACGCGCTCATAGAGCGACTCCGCCGTAAGCCGGAGCGGTTTGTTGCGTTCGTCAAGGTACTCGGTCCGGCGTGCATCCTTCGCGCGTCGGCGTTGCTCGCTGGGCAGCGCGACCCCCAGACGGTAATCCCACCCCGTCATCACGGAATCCCGTTGCCCCAGCCACTCCACGGTCTGCTGCACCGAGTTCAGCGCGTCCTCCGTTGGAACGAACTCCTTAAAGGTCGTCCCATAGCGGATGTTCACCATTCTGATAATGCTTGCGAGGTCCGATGTAACCGTTGCGAAAGGCGCAACCACCGCCTTCTCGAGGTAAGGAAGAACGGTGGAATAAAAGCGTATGTAGCTGCGAAGAGCCCATCGCATCGAGGCGTGTGGGTCCCTGACCACCACAGAAAGAATCGCTTCAGAGGGCTCCCGTATCAGTACGATCGCCGGAACGCCAAGACGAGCCGCTCGCTTAATCTGAACGGCGGCATGCAGGTGATGAGCCATCTTGATCTGGCGACCCTGAGCCAGCCTGAATGCCTCGACAGCGAACGTGTTTCCCGAGCGCGGATATCCCTCTATCACGATCTCGGTTGTCCGGCTGACCCAGGGACGGGGGTCTTCGGGTTCCCGCAGGGCCGGAATGAACCTGACGGTGGGCAGAAAGATCGGAGTAACAGACGACCAGTCATGGACATGCAGCCAGGCAAGGTGAACCAACTGGGGCTTCGGCACGGCCGTTGTCCCTCCCCCGCAGCCGTGTTTATCTCCAGATGGCATTGTAAACGAAGCATCGCATCAGACGGCGACGGGGTTCCCCGGACCCGTGGAGACCGAGAACGACCTGGACAGGCCCGAGCACGGCGCATCGTGGCGGGCGGGAGAAGCGTGGCCGCGCCGACGGCTCTGGCAGGTGGCGCGCCGCCGCTGCACGTGTGCCGGGCGGTTGATAGGCCCTTGCCATGACGCCCGTATGCCTGCGTTACGCGACCGGCGGTTGAGCTCGGCGCCTGCGGCGGCGATAACTTGGGACCGTACAGCCAGGGTAGAAGGCAGCGGAATCCAGCTGACGCAGCATGGGGGCACCGGCTGTAGGGGGCGCAGATGCATGTGACGAGCAACGGAACGGGCCACCGTGCGGCACTGCCCGGCAATTCTGCTTCCAGCGGTTATGTATCAGGCCACCGGCCACGACGCCAGCTGCCAGCAGACATTCGGGGCTCGGCGGCCGGAGTGGGAGCGGGAGCGTGACATCTAGCCGGAAACACCAACGGCTCGACTTGCCTGGCTCGTCCGGGTTCCCAGCCGGACACCCGGAGACGGGCGGGGACGCGTTGCCATCGGACGTTCCAATGAGGATCTCGCTCGTCTCCCCTGGGTTCCCGCCGCAACTCGGTGGGGTCGAAGTGGTTGTCGGCTACCTGGCCGGCGAGCTGCGCGAGCACGGCCATCAGGTGACGGTCTACGCGCAGCGACCCCGTGGCTCCTCGTTTCCGGTCTCGCACGACTACCCGGTGCGCCGGTTTGCCGACTGGACTGGCTCCCGGCAGTTTCCGGTCGCGCCCGGTCTGGCCCGCGCGCTGTGGCGGGACAGGGGGCTGTTCGACGTCATCCACGCGCACAGCTTCCACGCGCTGCCTGCGCTGATGGCCGCCACTGTGCCCAAGATGCCGTTTGTCTTCACCCCGCACTTTCACGCCGTCGGTCACACCAGGGCCGCATCCGCCCTGCACACCGTCTACGACCCGTTGGCAACGCTCTTGTTTCGCCGTGCCGACAAGGTGACCTGCGTTTCCGTGACAGAGTCCGAGCTGCTGCTGCGGCGTTATCCGTCCGTGGAACCCCGGCTGTCCATCATCCCGCTCGGGGTGAATACCAACGCTCTCCTGGCGGCTGAGCCTTTCGAGACCGATCGTCCGGTCGTCCTGGTCGCTGGACGTCTGGAACCCTACAAGCGCGTCGACACGGCGATACGGGCATTCGCCTCCATGCGTAAGGACGCGCAGCTGGTTGTCTGCGGAACAGGTTCTCACCGGCCGGCGCTCGAGCGCCTTGCCCGGGAGCTGAGGATAGACACGAGGGTCTGCTTTCGGGGTCCGGTCAGCGACGGAGAGCTGCGACGCTGGCAGCGTACGGCCGCATCAACAGTGAGCCTGTCGGCCAGGGAGGCTTTCGGGCTAGTTCTCCTGGAGACGGCGGTGGCGGGCAGCCGGGTGGTGGCTTCCGACATCCCCGCCCATGCCGAACTGGCGCACCGGTTGGGGCGCGTGGATGCGCGTGTGGCTGTCGTGACGCCGGATGTGGCCGCCGTCGCAGCCGTGCTGGACACTCAGGTCGAGATGGAGCGCCCGTCCACTCTGCCGGATCAGGGCTTTAGCTGGTCCACGATGGCTCGGCGGTTCGAGGCGATCTACCGGTCTGTGAGTTGATGTCGTGCGGCTGATCGAGTTGACCGACCTGTACCCGCCTGCGATCGGCGGCCTGGAGGGCTTCGTCGCCCTGCTGTCCGGGGGGCTCGCCAGCCGCGGTCACGAGGTGCACGTGGTGACGAGCGCGGTTCCGGGCGTCCCGGCGGTCGAGACGTCCGCCGGGGTGACCGTTCACCGGATTCCGCTGCTCTACCAGCGGTTGGCGCCCAGGCTGAGCCAAGATGCGGCCCGGCCATTTCACCCGCCAGCTCCCGACCCGCTGTTCCGGCGCCTGCTGGCCGAGGTCGTCCAGGACGTGAAGCCAGACGTCATTCACGCCCACGCGTGGAGCGTCTTCTCCTGCCTGGCCCGGGCCTTCCCGCGGACGCCCGTTATGGTGACCGCCCACGACCCTAGTCTGGTGTGTGCGAGAAAGTCGCTAGCACACAAGTCGGGTATCTCCTGCCCCGGCCCGTCCTGGCGGCGGTGCGGGCCATGCGCCAGCGCCCAGTACGGCCCGGCCAAAGGTAACGTCCTGGCGGCGGCGTCCCTGTCCAGTCTTCGTCTGCTCAAGAAGGTGACCACGTTCACCGCAGTGAGCGATTATCTGGCGAACCGGCTGTCGCCCATCGTCGGCCAGGTCGCTGACCAGCCGGTTCATACCTTGCATGCCTTCGTGCCCGATGGTCTCTACGAGAGCGGCTGGCAGGCGGAGCGGCCGGAGTTCCTGCCCGCCGAAGACGGCTATCTCCTCTACGTCGGGCAACTATCCCGGTACAAGGGCACCGACGTCCTCATCGAGGCCTATCGACGACTCCCATCCCCCCCTCCGCTGGTGATGCTCGGAACCCCACACCCGACCTCTCCGGCTCCTGAGTCCCTCCCGGCCGGTGTCACGATGCGAACCAGCGTCGCGCACCGGAGCGTCATCGCTGCCATGGTGCGAGCTGCCTGCGTAATAGTCCCGTCGGTGGGGCCCGACTCGCTCCCGATGACGGTCAGCGAAGCGCAGAACTGCGGCGTTCCGGTGATCGCGTCCGCGATCGGTGGGATACCTGAGCAGATAGTCGATGGGAAGACCGGCTGGCTGGTCCCTCCGGCCGACGAACGGGCCCTGGCGGACCGTGTAGCCGAGTTGCTCGCCAGCGGCGACGGGGCACGGAGGATGGGTCAGGCCGGGCGGCTGCAGGGGTGGCGCTTCACCGCCGCCCACGGGATCGGCCTCTTCGAGGAGGTACTGGAGACGACCTCGCAGACGAGCCGTTAGGTAGGCTCCGTCCGTGGAGAGCCGTCCGTCGATTCCGCAGCTGGCTCGGCCGGGAGGTCCGGCATGAGTCATCCGCGTGCGGTTGGCCTAACGGCAGCGATACTCCTCGCGGCCTCCCTGATCCTGGTCATCGCGCTGAACCAGCCCGCCTCGAACGGCCGTGCCAGGCAACCCCCGGCGGCCCCGAAAAGCCCGGCGGTCCTGCTAACCGGAGTGGGGGACCTTAAAGAAGTGAACTACTATCCGGCCGCCGGCGGGCACACCTACATGTGGTCCCGCTTCGACCCGACGGTGATCGACCGTGACTTCGCACGGATCCGCGCCCTGGGCGCGAACACCGTGCGCATCTTCATCATGCCATCCGTCTTCGGGTTCCCGGCCGTCCGTCCGATCATGGCGGATCGCCTGTCCGAAGTGATCGGCCTGGCCGCGAAACACTCGCTCCGGGTTCACTTGACACTGTTCGACTGGTGGTCCCAGTACACCGATATCCACGGGAGCAAAGAGTGGGTTTCCTCGCTCCTGTCACGGTACCGAGGTGATCCGCGTATCGCTGTTGTTGAGCTGCAGAATGAGATCTACCCGCGGAATCGTGCGGCCGTGGCCTGGGTGAAAAGGATGCTTCCGTACCTGTCCACCGTCATGCCCGGAACGTTGCGGACGGTGTCTACCGCGAGCGTGCCTACTGGTGTGTTCGCCCTGTTCACCCATGAGCTCAGGAATTCGCCGCCGAACTTCTGGGACTATCACTACTACGGTCCGCCAGGCGATGCCTACTCCGTGCTGAGCCGGATCAATGCGCTTGCGGCTCCCCGTCTGTTGTTCGTTGGAGAAACCGGCTACAGCACGGACGGAGTGCCGGGGGACCAGGCGGCGCAGGATCAGGCACAGGCTGCCTACTACCGGGCCATCTTCACCGCGGCCGCGGCGTTGAGACTGCCCACCCCGGCGCCGTGGATCCTCAACGACTTCTCCCCGGGAGCCATCCCGCCCGATAGCCCGGCAGCGCGTAACCCGGCCCAGTACGGCTTTGGGTTGTTCCAGCTAAACGGCACTCCAAAACCGGCAGCTGACGTCGTTCGCAGGGCGTTCTCCGGAACATAATCGACCGTGTTCGACAGGAGGCTGACGGCTTCGCGGACCTTCTCACTGAT